>Ga0209942_1001275_pt1 | contig 13884 bp, 9 predicted proteins | sample SalPonR1_A_D2_MG_FD_185695 | JGI IMG/M metagenome (GOLD analysis project Ga0209942, IMG submission 185695) | Salt pond soil microbial communities from South San Francisco under conditions of wetland restoration - Salt Pond MetaG R1_A_D2_MG... ... | reverse complement strand
GCTAGTGACCCGCCGACCTACCTGGCGATCATCATCCTGTTCGCACTGGTGGCGGCAGTCGCGTGCAGCGTGCCGGCACTGCGCGCGACGCGTGCCGATCCTGCGACCACGCTCAGAAGTGAATGATTCATGGATTGCTTCTTTGGGCCACTTTGTATCCACCTTCAGGCATCCATATGAATCGATGGTTTGAGAAGTTGCAGTTCGCATGGAGGTCGCTGGCCCGTACGCCGCTGGTCACGTCGATCTCCATCCTGACGCTGGCGCTGGGGATGGGCGCTGCCGCGGCAATCTTCACGGTGCTCAACGGCGTGGTTCTGGCGCCCCTGCCTTATCCTGATTCCGACCGCCTGATCAGGCTCGTATCGCCCGTGCCGGGGATGGAGGACGGTGCTGAGTGGAATCTCTCGGCAGCCCAGTACTTCCACTTCAGGGAACACGCCGATGCACTGGATGCCATCGGCATGTGGCAGGTAAATGCCACTGCGGTACGGATGGGGGAACACAGCGCGCGCGCCATTACGGGCATTGTTTCCGGGGACGTCATGTCGATGATCGGCGCCCGGGTGGACAGCGGTCGCTTGCTCAGCCCTGCCGACGATACGCCCGGCGCCGCGCCGGTCGCGATGCTTGCCCATGAATACTGGCAGCGCGAGTTTGCGGCGGATGCGACGGTGATCGGACGCGTGCTCGAGATCGAGGGACAGGGGTTCGAGATAGTCGGCATCATGCAACCCGGGGTGCGTCTTCCCGGCCAGGCCGGAGCACCCGCCGTGATCGAACAACCGGAGGTATGGATTCCGCAACGCCTGAACCCGGCCGGGCCTTTTCCCAATGCGCATGTCTTCATGGCCATGGCACGACTTGCCGAGTCCGGCGGTCTTGACCGGGCGCAGGCCGAACTCGCCGAGCTGACCGCGCGGCTGCCGGAAGCCTTTCCCGAAACTTACAACCAAGAATTCATGGACCGCTTCGGCTTTCGCACGCGTGTGGTACCGCTGAAGGAATTCCATCTGGGTGACATGGACCGCCATCTGTGGCTGCTGTTCGCGATGGTGGTTCTGGTACTCCTGATCGCACTGGCCAATGTCGTCAACCTGTTCCTGGTCCGGTTCGAGTCCCGGCATCAGGAGTTGATGGTCCGCGCGGCCCTGGGCGCGAGCCTGTGGGGGTTGGGACGATATGTGTTGTCCCAGAGCATGATGATCGCAGGCATCAGCTCGATTTTCGCGCTGGGCGCGGCTTTCTGGGGCGTGGAATGGTTGATGGCTCGCGTGCCCGAGACATTGCCCCGGGCCGAAAACGTCGGCATCGATGCCATCGTCGTGCTATTCGTGATTGGGCTGGCGATGATTGTCGGGGTGTTTTTGACTCTCTTCGTGCTGGTTCGTCTGCGCGGGCACGCCGCCAGGCCGAATGCCGGCAGCGAGAGTCATCGCGCGACGGCAGGCTTCAGGCAGCAGCGGGTTCGCGCGGGCCTGGTTGCGGCCCAGATCGCAATTGCCCTGGTTCTGATGGTCGGCGCGGGCATGCTATTCCAAAGCTTCATCAAGCTCACCAACATCGACCCGGGCTTTGTTCCCGATAATGTCGCTCGGATGCAGCTGCATTTGCCCGGTGAACGCTACCGTACCCACGCCGGGGTCTGGCGGTTCTATCGCGAGCTTCTCGAACGAACCGCGGCGCTGCCAGGTGTCGAATCGGCCGGCGCCGGCAATCCGTTGCCATTGTCGGGCGAATTCGGCTGTTGGGCGCAGGGTTTTGAAGATGCGGCCGTGGAGCAACGCATGCGCGAGCGCGGCGGCACGGCCTGCGGCGATATTGTTGTAGTCGCGCCGGGATTCTTTGAAGCGCTGGGTGTTCCGCTGATTGCCGGCCGAACCCTGACGGCTGCGGATCTGGATCACCCGGAATCCGGCGCGGTCGTCGTCAGCCAGGCGTTTGCCGAGCGTTTCTGGCCGGGACAGGATCCTCTGGGCAAGGGCGTGCGGCCGTTGGCGGCACCCGCTGAGGTGCCCCGCTACTCTCGCGTCGTCGGCGTCGTCGGCGATGTACCTGCAAGCTCGCTGGAAGGCGCGCGGGCGATGGCGGTCTATTACCCGATTATTCCGGTGCCCGGTGAAGGCTTTCCGGTGTCGCCCTCGCTGCACCTGAACCTTGTCGTACAAGCCCGTGGCGCCGGCGCGCTTTCGCTCATGCCCTCGGTTCGCGAACTTGTGCGCGAGCTGGATCCTGCCGTGACCATGGACTCGTCCGCGGCGATGGCAGACCTGGTGTCCCGTTCGACGAGCCGGGTGAGGTTCAGCATGAGCCTGCTGATCGTCTCGGGACTGGCCGGGCTGTTTCTGGCCTCGGTCGGGCTGTACGGTGTGGTTTCGTACGTGGTCGCCGGGCGCACTCACGAAATCGGCATACGTGTAGCGCTGGGCGCGGCGCGCAAACGTGTGCAACGTCTGGTGATGACCGGTTCGATGAAGATGGTCGGTGCCGGTCTGGTCATCGGCATTGTGGCGGGCGTGTTGCTGACGCGCGTGATGCACGGCATGTTCTACGGAATACAACCGGGGGACCCGGTGACTTACCTGCTGGCCACAGGATTATTGCTTGGCGTCACGCTAGTCGCTGCCTACATCCCGGCCCGGCATGCCGCCCGGGTTGAGCCAATGGAGGCGCTGCGGCATGATTAACAACTGTCTGATGCCCCGTTTTGGCTTGGGAGCGTCATTTCCATGAATTTCAGTCTATCGATGGAACTGCAGCGCGCCTGGCGGCGCCTGGTGCGCGCGCCGGGATTTTCCTTGAGCGTGATTGTGCTGATCGGCTTCAGCATCGGCGGCGTCGCCGCGGTGGCTACTGCGGGCTGGTCGCTGTATGCCAAACCGTTGCCTTATGTCCAGTCCGATCAGCTGGTTACGATTTCGGCGTGGCGCCCCGGGCTCGAATATCACTTCGGCCTCTCCCCGGCACTGGTTGCACAACTGAATCGAGAAGAGCGTTTTGGGCCGATTGGCATCGTTGAACGACCATTTGAATTGAGGCTGGCCGACGGAAGCGGAATACGCGCGGCCCGGATCGACCATCGAATTCTCGGGATATTGCGCATATCCCCGACCGTTGGGCGCATTTTTGAAAAACGGGACGTTGAGCCCGGCGCGGATCGAGTGGCGGTGATCAGCGAACGTACTTGGCGAGGTATGTTCGGCAGCGACCCTGAAATTGTAGGCCGGCTCGTTGACATTGAAGACGGCAGAGTGCGCATCGTCGGGATTTTGCCGGACAAGATGGCGATCCCTGAAACGATGACCGATATCTGGTTGCCGCTGGAGCTGGGTCCGGATACGCTCTCCGCTGAAACGTATCGTCATTTGCTGAGCCATACCGTGGTGGGCAGGCGAGGGGATGGGGGTACGCTCGAAGCCTATCGCGACCGATTGACTGCCCGGCTGAACAGCGATGAGCAGCTGGATTGGCACTCAAGGGATGACATCGAAGTCAGGGTTCGGCCGTTGCGTGAACTCTGGTCTTTCGGCAACGCCGAAGGACTGGTGATTCTTGCATCCGCGACCGCTGTCGTACTGTTTGGCGCCTGGCTGAATCTGGCCGGACTGTGGCTTGCCCGCTGGACGGGACGTGGCCGAGAGCTGGCAATTCAGTTTTCACTGGGCTCGCCCCGCGGCCTGGCCACTTTGGGCGCTTTGGTCGAGTACCTATTGCTTGGTATTCCGGGTCTCGCTCTGGCAATGATCGTTTCGGGGACGGGTCTCGAGCTGCTTTACTCGCTCGATGTACTCGACGAGGATGGTCCGTTGCGCGCCACGCTTGCGGCGCCGACGATTGTGATTGGCCTTGTAGCGCTTGGCCTGGGAATGTTGCCGGTGATCGGCGGAATTGCCTGGAACCAGCGCCGATTGGCCAAGACCGGCACGGGTAACCTGGCGGGAAAAGGCATAGGCGCGAAGTCCAGCGCTTCGGGCATGCAGAGGATGCTGGTGGCCGGGCAGATCGGAGTCGCGTTTTCGCTGCTGATTGCGCTGGTGATGCTCTTTACCAGCTGGACGAAGTTGCTGAACGAGGATTTGGGCTTCGATTCCGATCGCCTGATTTCTGCCATGACGGCTGCACAGCCGGACAGCTTGCCGGAGTCGGACGCCGGCGTAGCTGCTGCTGCGGAAAGATTGCGCGGATTGCCCGGCGTTGAACAGGTGAGCTGGTCCAACGCGGTACCGTTTGGCGGCCTGGAGTTTGTCTCCGGCGTCGTTCTCGATAGCGATCTCATGGAATCCGGCGCCCCCGAGCCCGTTGAAGCGCGCTCGCGCTTCGCGGGCCCCGATTTTTTCCGGACAGCCGGAATCCAGGTGCTATCTGGACGTTCATTCGGCCCGGAGGATGCCGGTGAGGGGGCCGCCACGGTGATCGTGGACGAGTCGTTCGAGCGCCGCTACCTGGACGGCGCCGGAATTGGGCGTCGAGTTGGCTATCCGAATGCCGATCTGAGCGTGATCGGCGTTGTCGAGTCGGTACGGCATGAAGCGCCTGATGAGCAATCCGAAAATCCGACGATCTATCGTTATTCGCATTTACCCGCATCCCAGACGCAATTGCTGGTGCGCACACGCATGAATCCGGAATTCCTGATCGCCGATGTGCGGCAGACGCTCGAGCAGCAACTCGGCGCCAGTCGAATTTATTACGTAACCAGCCTTGGCGAGAAAGTTCGTGGTTCTGTGAGCGATCGCGAGCCGCAGTTGATCTTGATTGCCATATTTACCGCCCTTGGACTGGTTCTGGTTTTTTACGGTTTATACGCGCTGCAGAGCTACCAGGTGGCGATAGGCACCGCGGAAATAGGGCTACGCCGGGCGATCGGCGCGAGCCGCATGAGAATCATCGGGGCCGAGATGATACGCGCGCTGCGCCTGTTACCGTCGGGGCTGCTGCTGGGGTTGCCTGGTGCATGGTTGGCCGGGAAGATTATCGGCAATCGTCTCTACAATGTTGGATTTGCCGATCCGGGTCTTTGGCTGGCAACCGCTGCGGCAATCGCAGCAACGATCCTGCTCGCCAGTCTTGGGCCGGCAGTGCGTGCTTCGCGGGTTCAGCCGCTGGAGGCTTTGCGGTATGAATGATCGGTATCAGCGAACATGAGGAACCCCCATTGATGAAAATCTTCACGGCAACGATGCTCATCTTAATCTGCCACTCGGTTCATGCGCAGTGGAAGAACGAGCCGGAATGGGCCAGGTTTTTCGAGACGGCCGGGATCGAGGGCACGATCGCAGTGCTCGACCAGCGCGGTGGCGGCAGCCGATACCTGGCATACAACCTGGAGCGAGCCGCGCAGCGCTATTCACCGGCCTCGACTTTCAAGGTGCCGCACGTATTGTTCGCGCTCGACGCGGGCGTGGTGCGCGACGAATTTCAGGTCTTCGAATGGGACGGCGAGAAACGCTGGCTGGATGCCTGGAACAGGAACCAGAACCTCAGATCTTCGATGCGCAACTCGGTGGTCTGGGTCTACCAGCAGTTCGCCCGCCAGATCGGCGAGGCGCGCGAGCGTGAGTATCTCGAAAGCGTCGACTACGGCAACGCCGATCCGTCGGGGGGCGTCGATCGTTTCTGGCTGGACGGCAATCTCAGGATCTCTGCGGTCGAACAGATCGAATTTCTGCGCAGGCTCTACTACAACGAGCTGCCGTTCAAGGTCGAGCACCAGCGGCTGGTCAAGGATCTCATGATCAACGAGGCCGGGAACGAATGGAGGAACGAATGGATCCTGCGGGCAAAGACGGGCTGGCAGGCCCGGGTCGAACCGAACGTCGGCTGGTGGGTCGGCTGGGTGGAGCTTCCGGACGGGCCGGTGTTCTTCGCGCTGAACATCAACATGCCTTATGGCAGCAAGGACGCGCCCAAGCGCACACGGATCGCGCGCGATGTGCTGCGCACGCTGGACGCATTGCCTCGGGAGTGATGCCTTGAACCCTTCGAACGCATTTTTTCGGGAGTCCAGAGGATGAATGTCAGTTTTTCAATGGAGTTCCGGCGTGCATGGCGCAGACTCCGGCGTGCACCGGGTTTTTCGCTGAGCGTGATCGTGCTGATCGCGCTGAGCCTCGGCGGCGTGGCCGCGGTGGGTACCGCCGGCTGGTCGTTGTTCGGCAAGCCTCTGCCGTATGCGCAGGCGGGGCAACTGGTTACGCTGTCGGCGTTTTCCGGTCGTTTCGGCATGCATATGGGCTTGTCCGAGGCGCTGGTGGAGGAACTGGATCGCGTTGACGAAATCGCGGGGCTGGGAATCATCGGTCAGCCGTTCGACCTGCCCCTGGACGACGGGCGCCGCCTGCGCGCGGCGTCTATCGACCACCGACTGGTCGAGGTTTTCGGTCTGGCACCGGTTGCCGGAAGAACTTTCAACGCCGGTGACACACGGCCCGGTGCCGACCCGGTGGCGTTGATCAGTGCCCGGACCTGGCGCGAGCAATTCGCCTCCCGCCCCGGTCTGATCGGGCGCGTGATCGAACTGGAAGACTCCACCGTTCGCGTGATCGGTGTGCTGCCCGACAAATTCGCAATACCCGAAAGCGGGACCGGGATCTGGCTTCCGATGGAACTCGGGCCGGACAAGATCGGTCCGCAGTCGATTGCGCAGTTTGGCTCGCTGACGGTCATTGCCCGCAGCGCCGGCGATTTCACGCCCGCTCAGCTCGAGCAAAGATTGCGGGGACGACTGGGTTCGGACGAACGCTTGCAGGCGCTGCGTCAGATGCTCGAGATCGAGTACCGCGTTCGTCCGCTGCGCGAGCTGTGGTCCTCCGGGCAGCGCCAGGGGCTGATGATCCTGGGGTCGGCCACGCTGGTGGTGTTGCTGGCCGCATGGCTGAACCTCGCGGGCCTGTGGCTGGCGCGCTGGACCGGTCGTGATCATGAACTCGCGGTCCAGGCGGCACTCGGCGCCAGGCGCGGCCAGGCGCTCGTCGGCGTGTGCCTGGAATACGTTTTGCTTGGGGTGCCCGGCGGCCTGCTGGCATTGCTGGTGGCGGCATTGGGTCTCGATGCGCTGTATGCGCTTGGTGTACTGGAAGAAAACGGCCCATTGCGCGCAACGGTGTCGATGCCGACCTGGTTGGCCGGCGCCGCCTTGCTGGGCGCGGGGTTGATCCCGATTCTGGCCACCCTGGCATGGCAGACGCGCCGGGTTGCCGGCAATTCGTCGCAATTTCTCGGCGGCCGTGGCCTGGGCGCGCGCAGCAGCGGCGCCCGGCTGCGTCAAGGATTGATGATCGGCCAGATCGGTATCGCTTTCAGTCTGCTGGTCACGCTTGGCCTGCTGCTGGCCAGCTGGCTCAACCTGCTCGACCAGGAGCTGGGGTTCGAGAAGAATCGGCTGGTGGCGGCATCGATCACGACGCCCCAGCCGGGACCGCCGGCCACCGACGCCGGGGTGGCCGCAGTGGTTGAACGGTTGCGCTCGTTGCCCGGCGTCGATGGCGTGAGCTGGACCAACGTGGTGCCGTTTGGCCGATCGGAGATGCTGTCTTCGATTTCACTCGAAGACCGACCGGACGAACCATTGCCGGTCCGGCCACGATCGGCCGGCGAGGATTTCTTCAGGGTCGCCGGCATCGAGTTGCTGGCCGGGCGAAGGTTCGGACCGGAGGATGCCGGAGACGCCGTCGCGACCGTGATCGTGGACAAGGCGTTCGAGGACGCGTACCTCGGCGGTTCAGCACTGGGCCGCCGGTTCGGCATGGCTGACGGGCCCGACAGCCACGACAAGGTCATGATCGTAGGCGTTGTCGCTTCGGTACGCCATATGTCGCCGGATGAGCAGGATGCCAATCCGACCGTGTACACATTCTCGCCGGCGCCGCAGTCTCAGCAGCAAATACTCATGCGGACCTCGATCGAACCCTCCGTGTTGGTCCGCGACGTACAAACCCTGATAGAGCGCGAGCTGGGCGAGGACCGCATCGACTTTGCGGCCACGCTGGATGCGCTGGTACGCCGGACAGTGAACGATCGCGAGCCGCAGCTGGCATTGCTCGGGACGTTCAGCGGACTGGCACTGGTACTGGTGTTCTACGGGTTGTACGCCCTGCAGAGCTACAACGTTGCCGCCGGTACCGCGGAGATCGGACTGAGAAAGGCGCTTGGCGCAACGGAACGCTCCATTCTTGTGAGGACGCTGGCGCGCTCGGCCTGGCTTTTGCCGCCGGGGCTGATTATCGGGGCACTCGCGGGCTGGCTGGCAACGTGGTTGGTCGGCGAGCGCCTCTACCAGGTCTCGCTTTTCGAGCCCTGGCTTTGGCTGGCCGCGGCCGCCGCGATCGGCGCGACCCTCGTGCTGGCAAGCCTGGCGCCCGCCTTGCGTGCGACGCGTGTGCAGCCGCTGGAAGCGCTGGATTACGAGTGATTTCGAGCGGTGGCGGGGGCGTGTACCTGAAGAGCGATGAAAATCGGATGTGGGAATTTCCTGAATCTGCTGGGTGGATTGGCCGACCACGGGCGCCCGGAGGGTTGCTCCCCACCGTCGAGGTTTTCCATTATGGTGGAGGCCATCATTCCGGCGGCGCGCATGCTTCAAGGTCGTATCATGTGATCGCCGAATTTCAGGGAAGTGGGCATGGCCGAATCGTTCAAGGCCCAGCAACGTGTTGACTAAGCGAAATGAATGAGTCGAGTTCGAGCAAAGGCGATCTCAAAGTGCTGGTGGTCGATGACCAGGATGACGTCCGCCAGGCGCTTTCGGTCCTGCTTTCCGGCGAGGGTTATGGCGTAGTGACTGCCGAAAGCCCGCCTGCGGCGCTCGAGGCGATGCGGCGACAGCAATTCGACCTGGTTCTGTTCGACATGAACTACAGCCGCGACACGACCTCCGGGCGAGAAGGGATGGCGCTACTGAAAGCCATGCTCAGCGAGGACGAAGACACGCCTTTGGTCGCAATGACGGCCTGGGGATCGATCGATCTGGCGGTGGAGGCGCTTCAGCTTGGCGCGGTAGATTTCCTGGAAAAACCCTGGGATAACAGTAGATTGCTAACCATTGTTCAGAGTCAGATTGAACGTCGTTCCGCGGTGGCGCGCGCAGAGCGGCTGAGCCGTGCGGCGGATCTGGAGCAACGTTCGCGCGTGGCCCACGGAATCGTCGCCGAGTCCGACGCCATGCGCAATTTACTGGATATGGCCGGTCGAGTCGCAGCTTCCGATGCATCGATCCTGATTACCGGCGACAACGGCGTCGGCAAGGGCATGCTGGCCGAGCAGATACATCGGTTGTCGGCGGTTGCCGACCAGGTGTTCATGTCGGTCAACATGGGGTCGATTCCGGAGTCTTTGTTCGAGGCCGAGATGTTCGGTCACGCCAAGGGCGCCTTTACCGACGCTCGTGAGGCAAGGGCCGGCCGCTTCGAGTTGGCTGACGGCGGTACGCTTTTCCTTGACGAGGTCGGTAACCTGCCGCCGCCGCAGCAGGCGAAGTTGCTGCGTGTGCTCGAAAGCGGTGAATACGAACGCGTCGGCGAGAATCGCACCCGCTCGTCAAAGGTCCGCCTGATCGCGGCCACGAATGCCGACTTGCCCGAGATGGTCGAACGCGGTGAATTTCGCCGCGATCTGTATTTCCGTCTCAACACTATCGAACTCGATATTCCGGCGTTGCGCGAACGACCCGCTGACATCCTGCCGCTGGCCGAGCGCTTCCTGGCGCGAAGCAACCGCAAATACCAGCGCAACACCGTTTTTTCCGCCGAGGCGCGCAGGGCGCTGAATGCGCATTCCTGGCCGGGCAACGTTCGAGAGCTGGCGCATGCGGTCGAGCGCGCGGTGCTGCTTTGCGGTCAGGCCCCGATCGAGCCGCCCAATCTGATGTTGCAGCCGGCGGCCGGACGCGAATCCGGTTCATACACGATCCGGCCTCTGGAAGAACTCGAGAAGCAGGCCATCGAGCAGGCCCTGGCGCGCTTCGAAGGAGACGTCAACGAGGCAGCCGAAGCACTCGGCTTGAGCCGCAGTGCGATGTACCGAAGGCTGGAGAAATTCAGGATCCGCAGCGATTCCGAGCCGACATGAGCGGAGTGCGCCTGGAACGGCGAATCTGGCTGTCCCTGCTCGCGGTCGCGGCTTTCACCGCGCTTGCCGCCGCGGTCATGACGCAGGCTGTGGCACGGCAGGACCTCGCGTGGCCGATGTCGGCGACGGTTCCGGCCGGCGTGTTTCTGGCCCTGGGGCTGACCCTGCTATGGTTGGTGCGTCGCCTGGCAGATTGGATAATGCGGCCGCTGGCCGGGGCGTCGACAGTCGTCGAGGCGCTACGCGACGGGGATTTCAGTCTTCGCTTGCGCGAAACGCACCTGGGGCCGCTCGACGAGCTTGCGCATTCGATCAACATGCTGGCCGAGAGCATGAGGGTCAATGCACTGAACCGGCGAGAGTCGGGCCTGCTTCTGGGCAAGATCCTCGAAGAGATCGATCTTCCGGTACTGGCGTTTCGCGACGACGGCCACTTGACGCTAAGCAACCCGGCCGCACGCAAGCTGATAGGACTGAGGCTGCACGAAGGAGTGGATGCTGCGTCGCTCGGCCTGGCGGACTTGCTGGAACAGCCGGGCAGGCTATCGGAGGGCGCCCGGAGTACCCGGCTTGTGTTCCCCGGCGGCAGCGGTCGCTTTGTCGTTCGCAGAAGATCTTTCAGGCTCGGGGGCGTGCCGCACCGTCTGCTGGTGCTGACCGAAGTGGGCAGCGTGCTGGATGCAGAGCGCAACGATGCCTGGCAAAGCCTGGTGCGCGTGATGAGTCACGAGATCAACAACAGCCTGAGTCCGATCAAGTCGCTGGCCGAGACCTGGAATTCGCGCGTCAGGGATCCGAACCGCGAGATCGAGCGCGATGCGCTTGCCGACAGCCTGGCCCTGATTGCCCGGCGGTCCGGCGGGCTCAGCAGGTTCGTGGGTATCTATGCCGGATTGGCGAAATTGCCGGACCCTTCCCGCGAGACGGTCGATCTGGATGAATTGCTCGAAAAAATCTGCGCGCTTGAAGCCCGCGTTCCGATACATGTCAACGCGTCGCATATCTCGGCGGAACTGGACCCCGATCAGATCGAGCAGGCAATGATCAACCTGCTGCGCAACGCCGTCGATGCGGTGGCGGATTGCGCGCAACCGGAGGTCATGATCCGCTGCACCGAGAAGGCGGGTGGACTCTGCATCGAAGTGGTCGACAATGGTCCGGGTCCGCCCGAATCGAGAAATCTGTTCGTGCCTTTTTTTACCACCAAGCCAAACGGCAGCGGTATCGGCCTGCTCCTGGTGCGCCGAATAGCCGAGCTTCATGGCGGCACGTTCGATCTGGAAGCGCGTGGAGACGGAGCGAGCGGGGCTGTCGCGCGGCTCTGGTTGCCCGGCCCGTGAGATAATCCGGGTTCTGCCGCACGCCGCCCTCGAGCGAAACGAGATGGAAAGGATCAGGACCTTGAAACAATTCAGCATCACCGCGGCATTCATCGTGTTCGCAGTCTCGATCGCATTTGGCCTGCCGGCGTTCGCCGGAACGCCGGCGGGCTGCACGGATCTGGACGGCATTCCGGAACGGCAGGCAGTGGACTTCGAATCGCAGGTTCAGCCGATCTTCACCAACTGCGCGGGGTGTCACGGAGCGGACGGGTCGGCCGGGCTCGATCTGCGGCCGGGAGAGGCTTACGACAATCTGGTCGGCGTCGAATCGACGACCAATCCGCCGCAGGCCCGGGTGGCGCCGTTCGATCCGGCAGACAGCCTGCTGCTTTATGCGATCAACTGTTCGACCACCGGCGGCCCTTCGTTCCAGATGCCTGGCACCGATCCCGACCAGCGCGCCTTGATCCGGGACTGGATCGCCCAGGGGGCGCTCGCGCGCCCGGTGCCGCGTTCCATTCCCGGTCTGAATCCAATCGGCACCGGCATTCTGGTCGCGCTGATGATGCTCGTTTTACTCGCCTCGGGGCGCCGGCGACTGCGTTCACGGGTCTGAGCCCGGCTGAGGGGGGCAGCAAGGCATTCCGGGCGGTAGAATCGGACCATGTCCCTCGATCAGCTTTACCAGTCGAAAATTCTCGAGCACAACCGCGCCCCGCACAATCATTTCGAGATGTCCGACGCCACACACTTCGCACGGGGGCTGGATGCGCTGTGCGGCGACGATATCCAGGTCTGGTTGCGCGTCGAGGACGGACGCATCGCTGCCGCCAGCTGGTCGGGCGAAGCGTGTGCCATCACCACCGCTTCGGCCTCGATGCTGACCGGTTGGCTGATGGACCGACGGGTCGAGGAAATCGGTCCCTCGTTCGAACTCTTCGTCGAATTGCTCGAAGATCATGAACGACCCGATGCGCCCGCACTCGGTGAAATCAACGCGCTGCGTGGGGTCGGGCGCTTTCCGTCGCGACGGCGCAATGCACTGCTGCCCTGGAATGCTGCGCTGGATGCATTGAAGCCGCCGGCCTGATCACGCGCGACTTTGCCAGATTTGCAAGGTTTTCACCTCCAACCGGTCATTCTGTAATGACGGATTCATTTCACTCAACGCTTCATTTTTCCGAGGAAGGCTCATGAGCAATTTGCGCGAAGAAATCATGACGGCAAACGATTCGTATGCCGAAGACTTTGGAGAAAAGGGCAAACTGCCGATGCCGCCGGGGCGGCGTTTCGCGGTCCTGACCTGCATGGACGCACGACTGGATCCGGCCAGGTTCGCCGGGCTGAGCGAAGGGGATGCTCACGTGATCCGGAATGCCGGCGGCCGGGCCAGCGACGATGCTATCCGGTCGCTGGTCATCTCGTACAAGCTGCTGGGCACCCGGGAATGGTTCGTGATCCACCACACCGACTGTGGCATGGAAACGTTCGACAACGACACCATGGCCGGCTTGCTGGAGTCCAGCCTGGATACCGCCACCGTGGATGCAGACGGCTGGCATGATCATGGCGCCGGTCCCGGAAGTGTGGATGGGCGATTCGTGCAGTGGCTGACGATTCCGGATCGGGAACATGCGGTCGTCGAAGATGTGCGCCGGATACGGAATCATCCACTGGTGCCGGCACGGATTCCGATCCACGGCATGATCTACGACTGCGGCAGCGGCCGGTTGCTCGAAGTGCCCGAGGCCGACCGGGCGGGCGCGGCTAGTGGTCCTTCAACCTGACAAGTTGAAGGACCACTAGTGTACCCCGTCGTTAATCCTGTAACATTCAGAGTGTGACTGAGTCGACAGTGCAAGGCGCGACCCGCAGTGAATGGCAAGCCCTTTACAAGGGTCGGAACGCCGCAATGTCGACTCAGACGCACTCCCGAAGGGCGAGCCGGAAAGCGCTCATCTGCGGCGTTAGGGCTCTTGGAAAGGCAACAAGCATTCCCGGCGAGCCCTGCCTTGCAGCTAAGCGCTTTCCGACTCGCTGAAAGTTACAGGATTAACGACGGGGTCCACTAGTTCGGACTGATCCGCAGCACCCTGCCGTCTTCGGCATCGACAAGCACGTAAAGCGCACCGTCGGGACCGGTCCTGACGTCGCGTAGACGTTCGCCGCGGTCGTTGAGCATGATGTGCTGGTCTCCGGGACGGCCATCGACGATTTCGACACGTCGCAGCTGGCGACCGACCAGTGCGCTGACGAACAGCTCGCCCGCCCATTGTGGAAAAAGATTGCCGCGATAAAGCGTCATGCCGGACGGCGCGATCGAGGGCGTCCAGACCAGCAGCGGATCGACCATGCCCGGCCTTGTCTCGTAAGGTGACACCAGCGCGCCCGAATAGTCGATGCCGTGGGTTGCCACGGGCCAGCCGTAATTGTTGCCGGCACGGATCAGGTTGATTTCATCGCCGCCGCGCGGGCCGTGCTCGTGCTGCCAGATTTT
>Ga0209942_1001270_pt1 | contig 13920 bp, 10 predicted proteins | sample SalPonR1_A_D2_MG_FD_185695 | JGI IMG/M metagenome (GOLD analysis project Ga0209942, IMG submission 185695) | Salt pond soil microbial communities from South San Francisco under conditions of wetland restoration - Salt Pond MetaG R1_A_D2_MG... ... | reverse complement strand
AAGACGTGATTACAGCGACTGTCGTTGATTAATGTCGTTAGTTTTCCGTCCGAAAAGGTTCCTGCGCCACCCTCTCCAAACTGCATATTGCTTTCGGTATTGAGGGTCCCCGTTTTCCAGAAGGCACTAATTTGGGATGCCCGAGTATCGACATCGTCTCCCCGTTCAAGGACAATGGGTGCATAGCCATGCTTTGCAAGTGTTAAAGCGGCAAAGAGACCGGCAGGGCCCATGCCGATGATGACCGGCCTCTGAAGCAAATTTTCATTTCCTGTTTGCACTTCATGAGGGATTAAATTCGGGCTTGGCTTTATGCCGCTTTTGCCATATCTTTTGAGAAGATTATTTTCTTTTTTTGCTGAAACATCCACGGTGTAGCTGTAAGCAATCGCGTCTTTCTTTCTGGCATCGATGGATTTTTTTACTATTTTAAAATCAATCAAGTCTTTGGGACTAATCCTCAACTTAGAAAGGATTGCCTTTTTCAAAGCCAATCTTTCTGAAGTATGATTGACTGCCTTATCGATTCTTATTTTAAGATTGCTTATTCGTATCATTTTATTCTCCTGTTCTTATTTGAAAGCGTCTAATAAATGGCAGTCAAAAAAATCCTGCGTCATTTTACAATATAAGCTGACATGTTCTGTGAATGTTTTAAGTTTTACCTGTTGACTAATTGTACATTTGTTTGATGTGTAATTCAACACAAAGGTTGGGATATAATCAAGCGGTTGAACTTATTGTAAAAAAAGTTATAATGCAAGACACTTCATTTATGTGGTGTATTTTTGATATAGTATAAGTAAGCTTTTGCCTACTTGGCGAGAGCAACGAATATTGAACATGTAAAAGATGGGTTTTACTAGACTGCGACAATGCTTTTATTCTAAAAAATAGAGATTTTAATCAAAACAATTTGGGAGGATTAATATGAGATTAATTTCATGGAACATTGATTCGTTAAACGCGGCCTTGACAAGTGATTCAAATAGGGCGGTACTCACAAGAAAAGTAATTGACACAATAATTGACATGGATGCAGATGTGATTGCACTTCAGGAAACAAAATTGCCGGCCAAGGGACCAAGCAAGAAGCATATGGAGCGATTGGAGGAATACTTTAAGGGTTACTTATATACTTGGAGAAGCTCTCAGGAACCGGCCAGAAAAGGATATGCGGGCACCATGTTCTTATATAAAGACATCTACTCTCCAAAGGTTTCTTATCCTGAGATTGGGTCGCCCGACACCATGGACTTGGAAGGGCGGATAATCACTTTGGATTTTGGAGATTTTTATCTTACCCAGGTTTATACACCTAATGCGGGAGATGGTCTCAGGAGGTTGAATGAAAGACAAGTATGGGATGAGAAGTATGCCCAGTATCTTCAAAAGCTAGATGCATCCAAGCCTGTTTTGGCAACAGGAGATTATAATGTTGCCCACAAAGAGATAGACCTTGCGCATCCGCAAAACAATCACAGGTCTGCAGGTTTTACAGATGAAGAGCGCCATGGCTTTTCGAATTTGCTAAGCAAGGGATTTACAGATACATTCCGACACATTAACGGCGATGTGGCAGGGGCTTATTCCTGGTGGGCGCAAAGAGTAAAAACAAGCAAGATTAATAATTCCGGCTGGAGGATTGATTACTGGCTGGTCAGCGACAGGTTGGCCGACAAGGTTGTCAAGTCCGAGATTATTGACTCCGGCGAAAGGCAAGACCATACTCCTATCATGTTGGAATTGGATTTATGATTGATTTGTTTTGAGATATGTTTAAAAGGCTTGGCTTGAAATAATGGTTTTTATCCTTTAAAGCCGATAGCAAATCCCTGCAGACCTAAATGGTTTGCAGGGATTTTTTTGTTGGCTTACCCAAAAGCTGATAGTTGGTCGGGCTTGCGGCATAGCAATATTCGATGCGTGTCTGTCAACGATTGAATAATACTATATCGATTGTATAAGTCGAAGTTTTAATTATAATGAGAACTGTGCTTAAAAAGCAGATTGCTTACAGGGACTTCTATATGGAGAATCATATATTGCATGGATAAAATGCAGCTGACAGCATTTTGATTAAAAATAACGGAGCTCAAATGAAGAAAACAATCGATTCGATAACAAATACATATAAAATGCATAATGAAGATATTTACGGCAACACAGAAAATGCTTACTGGGTAATGGATGGGGCCTTGTCTCTTAACAAAAGTAATTTCACAGACGGATTCAACGATGTCGTGTGGATGGTCAAGTGGTGGCAAAGCTATTTGAAAAAGCATTTGGACCAACTGGAAAAAAGCATAAAAACCATATTGGAGGAAGGTGTGTCTCAGCTTAATAAGGAGTTCTCCAAATTTGTAAACATCGAGGAACTGAACAAGCTGGACAGGGCCTCAGCAGGTATAGCAATAGTTAGAGTCAATAATGAAAAATTGGAAAGCTTTGTTTTGGGAGATGTTGAGATCAATCTTAAAACAGAAAAAGAGATAATTAAATTGGTCGATGGCAGAGTGGAGGCTTTGGACAATAAAGTAATTGACATGATTTTCAATAATCCAAACAGGGAAAATGAATGCGCCTTCCAAGGCTATACCGGGGAAGAACTTGAGCTTCTAAGGGAAAATAGGGCAAAGATGAATTCTGAAGATGGCTATTACATACTTGAACATGATGTTAATGCAATACAAAACGGAATATTTAAAGAGCATCGCCTGGATCAAGTAAAAGAAATATTGATGATGAGTGACGGTTTTTCTTCAATATGCAACAAGTACAAGCAACTATCAGTCGAAGAGTTGCTCGCAAAAGGCAAAAATGATGGCATGAAATCAATACTTGAAATGATCAGGAAGATTGAGGAAAGCGACCCCAAAATCGAAACCTATAGACGATTGCGAAGACATGACGATGCAACAGCTGTTTATATAAATTTAGATTGACAGTTTTCTTATGCATGATCAGTTTTCCGGATAAGCAATAATGACGAATAATGTGACTGTTTTGGACCTTATAGAAAAATTGATACTCTTTTCAAACTGAAAATAACCGAACTCCAATTTAAAATACTGATTCTGCCTATAAGAGAAATTGAATGATTTCTCTTTTTTTTTCGCAGTAAATCACCTGAAATGGCAATATTTGAACTATAATTGGATTGTCGGGCATGATATTTTGTGGTAGCGGGATTTCAATAATTGAATTTGAGAGAGATGAAGAGAAAGCAGTCGTCGACTGTGTATATTTTGTATAATAAAGAAAAACAACAATGGGAGAGCGGCGGCATTATGTTTTATTAATCACTAATATAGTGGAGGTTAAATTTGAGGAATGAAGCAAATATTTGGGACAGGTTTTCACTTGTATATGATATTGTAATGAAAAAGGACAACAAGGTGAATAATGTGATGCTGCCCCAAAATGACATATCGGCAAATGATATTTTTAAAGAGGCCTGTATAAATAATCGGAATATGTGGAATCGGAAAGAGGAGGCTTGTCATGTCGCACTTGCTTGAAACGGTAATGCTCTTTTGTTTTGGTCTTTCCTGGCCTTGGTCCATTCATAAGTCATACAGGGCCAGAACAGCAAAGGGAAAAAGCATTATGTTCATTATGTTCATTTGGGTTGGATATATTGCGGGAATAGTAAATAAAGTTATGTTCGACAGGGGATCCTATGTACTGATCGCCTATATGATCAATTTAATCCTTGTGACTGTGGAAATCTGGCTTTATTTCCGCAACAGCAAATACGACAAGTAATCATTGGGGACGGTTCTTTTTGATTGCAACTTCAATTCTTGGGTATTATAAGCATGAGGTGGTTATATGCCAAGAACGAGAAGGCAGGAGAGTTCGACAGGGTATTACCATGTGGTAATGAGAGGGAACAAGGAGAGTTGTATATTCAAGAAGGAAGTATACAAACATGAAATTCTGAAAATTCTCAAAGGTTACGAAACCGATGGGATGCTTGAATTGGTGGCGTGGTGCATAATGGACAATCATGTTCATTTAGTTGTAAAGGCAGAGCTTGATCAATTGTCGCTTGCAATGAAGAAATTGAATATTAAATTTGCAATGAGATATAATTTGAAAGAGAATACAAGCGGACATGTGTTCCAGGACAGGTTTAAGAGCCAGGCAATTGAATCCGACGAATATCTTTTGCAAGTAATACGATATGTACACAACAACCCTGTAAAAGCAGGAATTGTAGAAAAATTGAAAGATTACAAGTGGAGCAGCTACGGAACTTATTTAGAAGAATATTTTTTCGGTGGAAAAGGACAGATGCAGCTTATTATGGGCTTTTTCAAAAATGATATAAAAGAGTTTGCCGAATTCCACGATATAAAAGACGATAATGAGTATCTGGAGATAAAGGAAGACAGGCAAAAGCACCGGGAAGAAAAAGTGCAGCATATAATAAGCGAATGCTGTAATAAATATGGATTAAGTGAAGTCCATCAAATTAGGAGCCACAAGATTTTAATGAATGAGTTGATTTTGGAATTGGTAGATAAAAGTGGTATGTCTTACAGAGCCATAGCCCGCTTGCTTAAAATTAATTACAATACCGTTAGAGATGTTAGCAAGGGAGGCAAATAAGACCAATCAAAAAGAACTGTCCCCAGTGATTCCCCAGTGATTCAAAGCATTGATATGAGAGGAGAAAAAATATGTTGACAATTGACAAGTTGAACAAAGTCAGCTTTGCAGCGGCAATTGAGTATGAAAGAAATATTCCCAATATGATTGAGGAAATAAATGACAGAATGATCAAATTAAATGATGAATTTGCTTTAATAGGGGAAAATCCAATAAGTGTGATGTTCGACAATCATGAAAACCATGCAAAATTTATTGCGAATGTACTTAAATTGAATGATTTTGAAATGCTAGAAAGAACTTTGACTTGGGCCGTAGAAAGTTATTCAGCAAGAGGCTTCAAACCGGAATATTTTCTCTTTCTTCTTAATAATTTAATAGATATTATCAACAAGCAGATTGAGCCAAATTATTCAAGCGATATAATAAAGGTTTATGAGTATATAATTGATGAAGTTAAAAGAACGGAGAAGGGTAAAAAAAGAAAAATATATGGAGAGTATCCATTTGATGATAATTGGTTGGATCTGAAAAAAGAATTCACCAGGATATTGCTTGATGCAAAATTTGCTGAAGCAGTTAAATTCACCAAAGAAATTGTTCATGACAGGGAGTCTTTGGAAGAATTCTATTTAAAGGTAATTACATACTCGATGTATGAAATAGGGGATATGTGGCAGGATGGCAGGATAACAGTGGCACAAGAGCATTTGGCGACATCTATTGTAATGAGAGTTATGGCAACTGTATATATAGATTTTATTCTTATTGATTACAATAAAGGGAAAGCCATAGTGTCGGCTGCATCAAATGAGTATCATGAGGTTGGAGCAAGAGTTGTCTCAGACATGCTTGAGTTGGATGGTTGGGATGTCAAATATATAGGAGCAAATATACCGAATGACGAAATGATTAATTGCATAAAAGAAGAAAAACCGGTATTTGTAGGAATTTCGGTGGCTATGACCTTTAATCTGGACAATGTAAGGGATTTAATTGAAAAGATAAGAGCTGATGAAGAGATAAAAGACACAAAAGTTTTTTTGGGCGGGTTGGCATTTAAATTTGGAAGCATAGAACTGGACATTGGGGCAGATGCTATCGGCCGGGATATTGACGACACAATAAAAGTAAGCAGAGAATGGTGGAGAAAAGCAAATGCTGAAAGATAAGCTATTGTTAACCTATGTGAAAAAGGAAATGAATTTGCCGGTTATAATTATTGACGAAGAAGAAAAGGTTGTTTTTTGCAATGAAAAATTTAATGAAAATTTTAATATTGAAAAAAACATGATCGGAGAAAACATAAATGATTATTTCAAATTTGAAAATAACGATATTTTTATAAGAAGAGATTATATTTTAGAGAAGAAAAGCTGTAGCTTTACAAGCAAAAAAGGCTCTGAAATTTATTATTCTTGCATATTTATTAAAGATAATAATTATTGTCTTGTAGGTTTTGAGAATTATATCATAAATGAAGAGGAAGTTATTAAAAAGCTGTCAAAACTCAATATTGATTTATCGGGCATGACCAGGGAGTTGGCAAAAAAAAATAACGAATTAAAAAGAGCCAATGCTGAAATCACAAGGTTGCTCAATACAGATTTTTTGACAAATATTTTAAACAGGAGGGCCTTCTATGAAAGGCTTGAAGAGAGGATATCGCTTGCAGAAAGAAGAAATTTGAGCTTTGGCGTAATCTTGGGAGATATTGATTTGTTTAAAAAGGTCAATGATACTTATGGTCACGACATGGGGGACATAGTATTAAAAGGTTTTGCAAATGTTTTGAGTGATAATATAAGGGGAGAAGATATTGTTGCCAGAGTAGGAGGAGAAGAGTTTTGCATTCTGGCTTCATGCGGCAACATTGAAGAACTTTATATTATTGCAGAAAAGATAAGGAAAAAAGTTTGTGAAAGACACTTTGAAGAAATAGGGAAAAACATAACAGCAAGTTTCGGGATTGCATTGTATGACGAAAAAGATAGCCTTGATGACTTAATTAAACGAGCGGATTTGGGCCTATACAAAGCAAAAGAAAACGGAAGGAACAGAGTCTCAGCTGCAGATTAAAAAAAGTAAGAAAATAGACGGGTAAACATAAATGGCATATATTAAACAGCAATGGAATTTTGATTACGGAGAAACCTGCTTAGCAAATTGGAACAGTTTTCAAAAAAGATGGCAATTATTTACTGTTGATAAATGCAACTTGTTGAATTAAAATAAAAACAATAAAAATTTTGAATATTTAAAATTCACCCAACTGATATTCGTTGCAAAGATAGCAATTCAGCTGAATAAGTTATTTTAAAGGAGATAGGATATGGGTAAATTCATGACAGATAAAAGAGAATTGTTTGATTTGATCAATAGAATAAGTGATGGAGCTGCAATGACGGATGAAGCTGGAAGGGTTGTATTATGGAACAGGCAGGCTGAAAATATTACAGGGATAAAGGTAGAAGATGTGGAAGGCAAAATGCTTTGGAACACACCTTTTGCAAAAAAATGTAAATGCCTTGATCAAATCAATTCGCTCAGGAGAGAATATGTAAATGATATTTTGCATCATGGACAAAAGCAAATCTTGAATTCTGAATTTGAATATCTATGCAAGAGCAATAAAAATGGGAGCACGGTTTTAAATTGCAAACTTTCAACATATTCAACCGATAAAGGCCTTGGACTGTATATTCTCTTTGGGAAAAAAGTCAAAGAAAATCATATAAACACACTTATCAATGAATCTACCGATATAATTTCAATTATTTCTGAGAAAGGCATAATACTGTATGAGAATATGACTGCAAGAAATTTGCTTGGAGACGGCAGTAAAAAGAGAATAGGAAAGTGCGCATTTGATGATATTCATCCTGACGACAAAGAAAATATAGTTGATGCAATAAAACAACTTGTTAAATCGCCGGGAGAGATAAGAGTTGCCCGAAGCAGATATCTGTTTGGGGACAATAAATGGAGATGGCTGGAGGGTAAAGCAACAAATTATATTGAGGATCCATTGATAAGAGGAATTGTCGTTGTACTTAGGGACATAAGTGAAGAGAAACGCTATGAAAAAGAACTTATGCGGAAGGAAGAGATTTTTGATTCTATAGTATCAAATATGCCGGGAATTTTAAATGTGATAGACAAGGAATACAATATTCTGGAAACAAACAATGCCGACATGCGTTTGGAAAAAACACCCCATGAAACAGTGGAAGAAACAAGAGGTAAAAAATGCTATTCTGCATTTATGCAAAGAGACAAACCATGTACTTTATGCAAAGTTGAAGAAGTTCTAAGGACAGGAAAAGCTGTTGAATCATATACAGAATTGGAAGATCCCAGAAAGGGACTGAAAGGCAAAGCTTTTAAAATAATGAGTTTCCCGTATAAGAATAAAAAGAATGAAATTGTCGGTGTAATCGAATATGGAATAGATGTTACTGAACTCAGAATAAAGGAAGGCCAGCTAAGAGAGAGCAGGAAAAGGTATCAGGAATTGACTGAGCAGGCACCTGTTGGAATACTTTCCTGCAATAGGGACGGAGAAATCACATTTGTTAATTCTACGGTTGTTGACATGATGGGATCTCCATCCAAAGAAGAGACGATGAAAATCAACATGCTTACATTCAAACCGCTTGTTGAAAGCAATATTTCTGAAAGAATAAGCAATTGCATGAAAAACAATATCGAGGATTTATTTGAGGTCAATTATGTAAGCAAATGGGGAAAAAAATCATGGGTGAAATTTGCTGTAACTCCCAAAGTATTTGAGGGACAAGTAAATGGAGCCAGTATTGTAATAGACGACATAACAAAAGAAAAACAGGCTGAGATTGAACTTAAAAAAAGCGAAGAAAATTTCAGAAGCTTTTTTGATGGAAGCGATGATATATTCCTCGTTTCAGACAAGCAGGGATTTATTATCCATTCAAATAAATCAGCAATAAACAAGCTGGGTTATTCAAAAGAAGAATTGCTGGGGATGAATGTTCTGGATCTTCATAGCAAGGAAAATCAAAATGAAGCACATTCTATTTTTGAAAAAATGGTCGCCGGAGAAATGGACAAGTGTCCATTGCCATTGGAAACAAAGGCGGGTTTTGAACTGCCCGTTGAAACAAGAATAAAATTCGGCAAATGGAATAATAACGAAAAGATATTTGCAGTATGCAAGGACCTGTCCAAGGAGCAGGAGGCTTTGCAAAGGTTTAATCTTTTGTTCCAAAACAATCCTGCAGTAATGGCAATCAGCTCAATCGAAGACAATACCTATATAGATGTAAATGAAGCCTTTGTAAAAAAAACAGGTTATCGAAAGGAAGAAGTCCTTGGCAAGAGAGCGTCAGATTTGGGTCTAATTATTGACCCAAGAGTCTTTGATACGGCAAAAGAGGAACTGATGGAAAGAAGAACAATTAAAAATTATGAAATGAAAATTAGGACCAAGTGGGGAAAAGAGCTTGTTGGAATGTTTTCTGGAACTATTATAAAAAGTCAAAGCAATACATATTTTATTACTGTAATGATGGATGTTACGGAAAATAGAAGACAGCAAGAGAAGATTAAATACATGAGTTACCACGATATTTTGACAGGAGTCTACAACAGAAGGTATTTTGAAGACAGACTGATAAGATTGGAAAAATCAAACAGCAGAGCAGGTGTAATTGTAGCTGACGTAAATGGCTTGAAACTTATAAACGACGCCTTTGGTCATGAAAAAGGGGACGAGCTGTTGAAGCTGGTGGCGAGAAAAATTTGCCAAGCTTTTGGTGAAGATGCAATTGTTTCAAGAATAGGCGGGGATGAGTTTGCCGTAATACTCGAAAACCAAAATTGTGCTCAGACAAAGGAATATGTAACAAAAGTGAAGACCATGCTGGAAAATGAAAAAATCGGATCTATTGGAGTATCGGTTTCATTCGGCTGCCAAAGCAGGAATGTCGACGGCATAGGAATATATCAGGTATTCAGGCAGGCGGATGAAAGCATGTATAAGAACAAGCTTATCGAAAGCAAGAGCATGAGACATCAGACGGTAAAAATGATAATGCAGACCTTGTTTGAAAAAAGCAATAGAGAACGAGAACATTCCGAGAGAGTTAGCAATTTGAGTAATGAAATAGGACTTGCTTTGGGGCTTAAAGAAAAGCAGTTGAATGAATTGAAAATTGCGGCTCTGATGCACGACATAGGCAAAATTTCCGTAGATTCAAGCATTTTGGATAAGCCGGGCAAGCTTGAAGATAGAGAATTATATACTATCAAAAGGCATCCTGAAGTGGGATACCAGATTTTAAGCAAAATAAATGAATATGCCATGATGGCAAACTATGTTTTGCAGCATCATGAGCGTTGGGATGGAAAGGGCTACCCAAGCGGAGTTAAAGGTGAAAAAATATATTTGGAATCAAGGATTATTGCAATTGCAGATGCATATGATGCAATGACTTCCGAGCGTACTTACAGAAAAGCCCTTTCAAAGGAAGAAGCAATAAAAGAGATAAGAGACAACGCTGGCAAGCAATTTGACCCTGAGATTGCAATTGTTGCAATAGAAAAAGTCTTAAAAGGGAAATAATAAGAAAAAACGAGTGACTCAAATGATGAAATACGGTAAAGAATAATTAATGTGACAGCAAAATGTTGAAGGTCCCGCAGTTATTATTATTAAAAGAGCACAAGAAATTGCCGGTTTTTCAGACTCTGATTTTATGCAAATTTGAATGATTTAAATTGCCAACGATAAAATTCCTACAGGAGATCAATATGAAATTCGATTTTAAAAAACATGAATGTATAATTTGGGGGATATTTTCGATTCTAGTATTAACAATTTGCATTTTTGGCATGTTTGCCACAAAAGAAAGTTACCAAGAAACAAGAAGTTCTTTTTTAAGGATGGATATAAAAAACTTTGAAGGCAAAGTGAACTCCACCATAAAAACCTATGAATCTTTTTCCAATTATATTTATGATGAAATACAAGGTGATGAAAAAATATTATCTATTGTAAGCCGGGCAAATATTGCTGATGAAAAGGAAAAAGAAAAACTAAGGCAGGAATTATTGGCTCTTCTAAATGCAAGGTATGAAAATATGAGAAAGCATGAATTTCGCCAATTGCACTTTCATTTGCCGAATACAGAAAGTTTTCTCAGAGTTCACTGTCCTGAAAAATACGGGGATCTTTTGATTGATGTCCGTGAAAGCGTAAGACTTGTGAACGAAAATGAAGAATATATATCGGGCTTTGAAGAAGGCAGAATATTCAATGGCTACAGGTATGTGTACCCATTGAAATACAAGGGTGAGCATATAGGTTCTGTAGAGGTTTCAATATCGATAGCTTCTGTTCTTGAAGTGCTTTCAAATCTTTATCCTGATTCGGACTTTAATTTTATAATTAGTAAATCGATTGTGGAGGATAAGGTTTTTAAGTCGCAGCTTGACAATTACGCAGACTCGTTAATATCTGAACATTATTATATAGACAAAGAAGTGAAAAATGTTTTAGACAAATACAATACTATGATGCCTGATGAGAAAAACAGTTTTATGGACTGCATAAAAAGCAGTTTTGCCAATAAACTCACAGGTGAAAGTTTTGTGGAAACCTGCAGATATAATGATTTGGATTATATGTTTAAATTTATCTCCGTAAAAAATTTCAAAAAAGAGCATGTAGCCTACTTAATATCGATGCGTAAAGGGGAAAAATATAGAAATCTTGATAGATATATGCAGATACAAATAGTATTGATAGCCGTTTTAGCAATTTTCCTTATAATTGTGGGGTATACCTTTGCGCGCAACAACAGGAGACTCAGAAAAAATTCTGAGACGGATAATCTTACAAAATTGTACAACAGGAATAAATTTTATAATATTGCAGAAAAGGAATTGATGCGGTGCCAACGTTATGGATACATGTCATCGCTTATTATGATGGATATTGATCATTTCAAAAATATAAATGACTCTTACGGGCATGAAGTGGGAGACAAGGTATTAAAGGATTTGTCTAAACTGGTATTGGGAAATATACGAAGTTCAGATATATTTGCAAGATGGGGAGGGGAGGAGTTTGTTATATTTCTTCCACATACAGACAGGAACAAATCGTTTGAAATGGCCGAAAAAATAAGAACATTGGTTGATGAAACAAAAGATGGTTATTTTAAAGATGTTACGGTCAGCATAGGGGTTTCGTCAGTAGATACTGAAAACAATAATATTGATTTTGCAATCAGCCAAGCGGACGAGGCCATGTACAGGGCGAAAGAAAAGGGCAGAAACCAAGTTTGCTGTAAAGATTGATTTGTATTCACAACTATAAATTTACCGTATTAGTATTATTTTCCGTTGATATGACTTTCAAAAGAGCAAGCCAGGTGGGTTTAGATTCATTCATCCTGCATAGGGTATTATAATTGTTAGAAGGTAAAATTATGGCAAAAGGCTATTTGTATATATTTAAATAATATATGAGAGGTAAAGTATAGTGGAGTCTCATTATACAAGGTGGCTTTATGGATGTTAATTTGAATGAATCAATTATTAAAAATTCTCGGGAATCTATTGCGTGCCATAAAATAATCTGCGACGAGAAGGGCATGCCGGTGGATTACCAAATTATTGCTGTGAACCCAGCTTATGAAAAACGTACAGGTTTTGATTCGGACCATTTGCTTGGAAGAAAAATAACAGAAATAATTCCCGGTATTGAAAACGATTGCCATGATTGGATTGCAACCTATGGGGAAATTGCGCTGAAGGGTGGGACGAAGGAATTCAAACGTTTTTTCGATTCTGTAAACGAATATGAAAACTTAAAAATTTATTCGCCGCAAAAAGAATATTTCATTACAATGTTTGATGGTGTAATAAGTCAGGACGAGAGAAAAGAAAGCTTTGACAAAGAGGATTTGAGCATAAATGATATTATAGATATTCCGGAAATACAAATGTTGGCGGATGAATTCAATAAAATTACAAATATTGCAATGGCCATAGGAAACAAGAAAGGTGACTTAATAATTCAATCAGGTTTTCAGGATATTTGCAAAAATTTTCATAGGAAAAATCCCATATCAAACAAGAATTGTATCGAGAGCGACGTCAAGCTGTTTGATGGCGTTTTTTACGGAAGACCTATTAAATACAAATGCTTGAACAATATGTGGGACATAGCAACCCCTATAATAATTGAGGGGAAAATTCTCGGATCAGTTTATTTGGGACAATTTATTTACGATGATGATTTCTTGGATTATAAAATTTTTAAAAAACAGGCAAAACTTTATGGTTACGATGAAAAAAGCTATTTGCGAGCTCTTGATAAAGTGCCGGTAGTCAGCCATGGTTACATTGAGAAAGTAATGAATTTCTATGTTAAATTTGCTAATATAGTAGCGCTTTTGGGCTATAAGAATCTGAATATAAAGACTGCAAAAGAAAAACAGGATAAGCTGCTTATGTATTTGCGGGAATCAGAAAAAAAATTTAAAAAAACACTGGAGAAAATACCGGATACAATTTTGCTTTTTGATAAAAACAACAATATTCTTTATGCAAATCAAGAAATATTAAAAATTTCCGGGAAAAGTGCTTCGTATTTTATTGGAAAAAAAGCTGATAAAATATGGGATAGGGACAACGCTGAGTTGTACCTGCCTTCATTGAAAAAAGCAATGGATACAAATATTAGTCAATCAATTGAAATTGAAGTGACCTATTCGAAATACGAGACAAAAAACTTGAAAATAACCTTCATACCTGTTATTGAAGACAAAAGCGATTTAGAAATAATTGGGGTAATACATGATGATACGGAACGCAAGAAAATCGATAAAGAAAGAATGCGTCAGGACAATCTAATCAAAGAAATGGGGGAGGTAGCCAAAATTGGCGGATGGGAAATCAATACCGTTTCTGGAGAAATAGCATGGTCTGACGAGGTTAAAAAAATACACGATTGTAATCCCCAAGAGCCTATGGATGTCAATGATGGAGTAAGTTTCTATGTTGATGATTCAAAGGTTAAAATTGAAAATGCCATCAAGGCGGCTGTTGAGTATGCTAAACCTTATGATATTGAAGCTGAGATAATTACTGCGAAAGGGAAGAAGAAATGGGTCAGGACTATAGGTATTGATCGTGTCAAGTTACTGTAGGAAAAAAAGAATAAGAGAATACGCCACTTTTTCAAACGTAAAATATCATGCTATATTATTAAGCCCCTCTAAGTGAACGAAGTGCCTTATAAGCTCCGGTTCTTTT
>Ga0209942_1001263_pt1 | contig 13946 bp, 10 predicted proteins | sample SalPonR1_A_D2_MG_FD_185695 | JGI IMG/M metagenome (GOLD analysis project Ga0209942, IMG submission 185695) | Salt pond soil microbial communities from South San Francisco under conditions of wetland restoration - Salt Pond MetaG R1_A_D2_MG... ... | reverse complement strand
CGGTGGTCATGGGGGCATTGTCGCCACGAACGCGGAATGCGCAGGTCGACCTCTACCAGAATGGCGAGGTGGATTACCTTGTGGCGACCGATGCCATCGGGATGGGTTTGAACCTCGATATCAATCACATCGCGTTTTCATCGCTGACCAAGTTCGATGGCCGGCGGATGCGGCCCCTGATGCCGAACGAATTGGCTCAGATTGCCGGGCGTGCCGGGCGCGGCATGTCGAATGGCACGTTCGGCGTGACGGGCGAGGCGGGGCCACTGTCCGATGACGTGGCCGAGGCGATCACCAACCACCGGTTCACACCGCTGAGAAAGCTCAACTGGCGCAGCGCGGATCTGCGGTTCGGCAGCATCGATGCCCTGATCAATTCGCTCGAGGCCTCTCCGCAGGATGAACGGCTCGTCAAGTCGCGCGAGGCGGATGATTTGCAGGCTCTCAAGGCGCTGAGTGCCGTGGCCGATGTCGAGGCGCGGGCGTCCGATCCCAAATCAGTGCAGCTCTTGTGGGACGTGTGCCGCATTCCGGATTTTCGCGGTATCAGCCACGCGGAACATGCCGGGCTTTTGGAAGTTATCTATGGACACCTTCACCAGCGCGGAGCGATACCGGATGATTTTCTCGGGCGCCAGGTCAACCGGATTGACAGAACAGACGGCGATATTGACACATTGTCGAAACGGTTGGCGTATATTCGCACGTGGACCTATGTCGCGCAGCGCCGGGGGTGGGTGCATGACGAAAGCCATTGGCGTGGACTGACGCGCGCTGTAGAAGACCGATTGTCGGATGCGCTGCACGAGCGCCTGACCCAAAGATTTGTTGACCGGCGCACATCCGTGCTCTTGCGGCGGTTGAAACAGAAGGAGGCCCTTTTGGCCGAAGTGAATGATAAGGGTGAAGTCACCGTCGAAGGCGAATTCGTCGGCAGACTCGAAGGGTTCCGGTTCCGCCAGGACAAGGATGCGACTGGACAGGAAGCCAAGACGCTCAAGACCGCGTCGTTGCAGGCATTGTCGCCACATTTCCATCTTCGGGCGGACCGGTTCTATAACGCGCCGGATACCGAGCTGGATTTCACCGAACAGGGTGGACTGATGTGGGGCGAACAGGCGGTTGGCAAGCTGACCGCCGGGGATGATCCGCTCAAGCCGCGGGTCGTTGCGTTCGTCGACGAAGAGGCTGGGCCGGACGTCGCGCAAAAAGTGGAGCGTCGCCTGCAGCACTTCATCGATCGCAAGATCGCGTCGCTGTACGAGCCGCTGATCAATCTGGACAAGGACGAGACGCTGACGGGCCTGGCGCGCGGCTTTGCCTTCCGAATGGTCGAGGCCCTGGGCATATTGCCCCGCGCCGAGGTGGCCGATGACGTGAAAGCTCTGGATCAAGAGGCGCGCGGCATGCTGCGCAAACACGGAATCCGGTTCGGCCAGTTCACGATCTTCATGCCGCTTCTGCTGAAGCCTGCGCCGACGCGATTGCGGCTGGTGCTGTGGAGCCTGTCAAAAAATCTCGACATTTTCCCCGAAGCGCCGCCGCCGGGGCTTGTCACGGTGCCGAATACACCCGGCACGCCTGCAGAGCATCACACGATCGCGGGCTACCGCGCTGCCGGGGACAGGGCGATCCGCATCGACATGCTTGAACGCCTGGCCGATCTGCTGCGCGCGCAGGACAGCCGCGGCGGGTTCGAAGCCAACCCCGACATGTTGTCGATCACCGGGCTGACGCTGGAGCAATTCGCCGATCTGATGGGCGGTCTGGGCTACAAGGCCGAAAAAGGCGAGCGCGAGAAGGTGCGCGCCGTCGATAGCGTTGTGCCGGAGGCCGACGCCGCGACCGCGCAGGACCAGGATGCCAACATCGATGGGGCTGTCCCGGTCGAGGATACGCCCGTCATGGACGTGACCACGCAAGATGCGGCGGGTGCGGATGCCGCCCCGGCGGACGTGCCCGACGCGGCCGACCTGCCGCAGACGGCCGAGGACATGCCGGACGACAGCGTGGCGCCCGTGGCCGACACACCGCGGGACACGCCCGAAGAGACCCCGGTGCCGAAAAACTCCGAAACCGAGATCGACCCGGGCGCAGCACCCGATGCCGCCTTGGCCGGACCCGAAACGGAAGTCTTTTACACCTTCACATGGCGCGGCAACCGCCCGGATCGCCAACCACGCCGCGATGGTGGCAAGGGTCGCCGCGATGGTGGCAAACCACAGGGCGATCGGCCGCGCGGCAAGGGCAAACCCAAAGGCAAGGGCCAGCCACGGGACACGGGTGGTAAATCCGCCCAGTCGCGCCCGCCCAGGAAAGAAAAGCAGATCGATCCGGACAATCCCTTTGCAGCGGCCCTGATGGGGCTGAAGAATAAGGACTGAGAGCATTTAGGGAGTCTCTAGTATGGCGCAAAGCAGCAAGCAGCTATCAGCAGATCAGGCGATTGACATTGCTTTTGAGCTATTCGAAAAATACGTCGCTCGGGGCAAATCATTGCAAAATGTGCTCTTGGAAGAATTGGAGCCAAAGAACGGCGGCTGGGTTGTCTCGATAGGTTTTGATGGTTCCAGAAAGGAAAGATCAGAGCCGGCATCCATAGGTTCATTAGCGGCATTGGGTGGGTTTGGAAACGTCACGACAACCACAGTCAGAGAGATTCGTCATTTTTATTTGGACGAGAACGGTGAATTTTCAAAGATGGCGTAGTTGTCTTGCGAGTACTTTTGGATAGCGGGCCACTCGTCCTTTTCCTTTATGGAATTGTACGGCCTGACCTGATTGGTACAGGAAAGACTAAAAGCCACACCGAAAATATGTTTCTGCGCCTTCGAGATACGATTGCCCCCGCCGTTGGTCACGTGTCTTTGCCAAACGTGCTTTCTGAAGCCTCTAATCACCTTGGTTCTGGCAAACAGCAGGCTGTACCCGGCGCAGCCGAGGCATTGGCAAGATACATCTTGAGCCTTTCAGAGGTATACAAACCCAGTGAAACTGTCGTTGCGCTAGAAGAATATCAAAAGGTCGGATTATCGGACGCTGCCATCATTTTGTGCAGTCCTATGCTCATCCAAGATCGCGTTGTCGTATTTACGCAGGACTTCGATCTCTATAATCGGTTGTGCCATATTGGCGTAGACTGCAGGAATATCATGCATTGGAGAACGCCATCTCGGGGCTGACTTCAAAACTTCGCATCGACAAGTGGCTGTGGCATGCGCGGTTCTTCAAGACGCGCAGCCTTGCCGCCAAGGTTGTGTCGTCTGGAAAACTCCGGGTCAACGGACAGCCGGTCGCAAAACCGGGCTATGCGGTGTCGGAGTTGGATGTGCTGACCTTTCCGCAAGCGAAAGAGGTTCGTGTGATCAAGGTGCTGGCGTTGGGAGAGCGACGCGGCCCGGCGGTGGAGGCGCAAATGCTCTACGAGGATTTGCAGCCACCCGAGCCGCGCGCGTCTGCGCCGCATGTGCCGCGGTTCGAAGGCAAGGGTCGCCCGAGCAAGAAAGATCGTCGCGCCATGCAACAAACCCGGTCAGACCTTCTTGAATGATTTTCACCAGTGCCTTAGCTACCCGCTAAAGTGACTGATGGACAACGCCTATGACCTACATTGTCAACGATGCCTGCATTAACTGCAAATACACCGACTGCGTCGAGGTATGTCCCGTGGACTGCTTCTACGAGGGTGAAAACATGCTGGTGATTCACCCCGACGAATGTATCGACTGTGGTGTGTGCGAGCCTGAATGCCCTGCTGACGCGATCCGCCCGGACACGGAGCCGGACATGGACAAATGGGTGGAGTTCAACCGCAAATACTCGGAGATGTGGCCGGTCATCATCACCAAGAAAGACCCGCTGCCCAAGGCCGAAGAACATGATGGCGAGAGCGGCAAGCTCGACAAATACTTCTCCGAAGCGCCGGGCGAGGGCGGGTGATGATTCGGACGCGGCAAGGCGCTTGATGGCGCAAATGCCCGTAATGCGTTGAAACTATACAGACTTATCGGTTCATAGCCCCGGCTACCGCAAGCGCGTTTTTTGTGTTATATTTCTGTTAGAAATCGCACTCATGGGACATGCGCTGCCCTGCGCATGAAAATTAAGCTGAACTAGCTTGCTTTAGTAGACTGGATCGTAACGACCGGAAGCGCAGCCTCCGATCGTTCTTTTTCGTCTGTGTCACTTGAGTGGTTGCCAAGGAAGGTTCTGAATGTCGAAAGCTAAAAAATCCGAATTTCGTCCGAACGAGTATGTTGTCTACCCGGCACATGGCGTTGGCCAGATCGTGTCCATCGAAGATCAAGAGATTGCGGGCATCAAGCTCGAACTCTTCGTGATCTCGTTCGAAAAAGACAAGATGACCCTGCGGGTGCCGGTACACAAAGCCACGGAAATCGGAATGAGGTCGCTGAGTTCACCCGACGTGGTGAGCCAGGCGATGAAGACGCTTAAAGGCAAAGCCAAGGTCAAGAAGGCCATGTGGTCGCGCCGCGCACAGGAATATGAACAAAAAATCAATTCCGGCGATCTGATCGCAATTGCCGAAGTGGTGCGCGACCTGCACCGCGCCGACGATCAGCGCGAGCAGAGCTATTCCGAACGCCAACTTTACGAGGCGGCTCTGGAACGCCTGACCCGAGAGATTGCTGCCACCTCCGGCGGCGATGAGCTGGCCGCGGCCAAGCAGGTGGACGAGGTCCTGACGTCACGGGCACCCGCCGCCGCCTGATCGGGCGACACTCTTTATCTGTTAGCGAAAGCGGTCCCATTCGGGGCCGCTTTTTCATGCGGCGTTGTCATCGTTGTTTTCCAACGAGGCAAGCAATGCGGCTTCCAGTTCTTTCTCGAGTTCGCGGGCGCGGGCGATGTAGCGGTCGTTCTGTGCCGAGGGCAGGTTCGGATCCCACAGGTCGGCCAGCTCCCGCACAGTGTAGCGATCGTGCTTGTAGAACAGCTTTTCCGCTTCCGCCGCTTCGAATTCGGTCAACCCTATATTCTCCAGGACATAGCGCCCCGCGCGCAGGGAGCTGTCGAACAGCTCGCGGACAATGTCGTTGGCGCCGGCCTGGTAAAGCCGATAGGTGTGCGTGCGGTCGCGCGACCGCGCCACGATGTGCAGGTCCGGGCGCAGGCGACGGGCATAGGTGACCAGCTGTTCGGCCGCCACGGGGTCGTCCAGCGCCACCATCAACACACGTGCGCTGTCGATCCCCGCGGCATGCAGCAGATCGGGGCGCAGCGGGTCGCCGAAGAAACCCTCGTAGCCGAAGCGGCGCATCAGCTGGATGGTTTGCAGGTTGTTGTCGATCACGACGGTCGTGTAACCGACAGATTGCACCAGGCGGTTCACGATCTGCCCGAACCGCCCGATCCCGGCGATGATCACGGTGCCCTGCTCATCTATATCGTCATGTTCCGGCAGCTTGGTGGTGTCTTTCATGCGTTTGGACAGGAATTCATACAGCAAGAAGGCCAAGGGCGTTATCAGCATGGACAGCGCCACGATCAGCAGGAGGCGATCCCCCAGATCGGCGGGAAAAATCGCTTGTTGCAGCGAGAACGAGATCAGGACGAAGCCGAATTCCCCGGCCTGGGCCAGACCCAGGGTGAACAGCCATTGGTCCCGCCCGCGCAGCTTGAAGGCGCGCCCGAGCATGTAAAGAATGATACCCTTGAGCAGCATGATCGAGAGCGCCAATGCGAGGATGCTCACCGGTTCGGAAAAGAACAGCTCGAAATCGATGCCGGCCCCGACCGTGATGAAGAACAGGCCCAGCAGCAGCCCCTTGAAGGGTTCGATGTCGGATTCCAGCTCGTGCCGAAATTCGCTGTTGGCCAGAACCACGCCGGCCAGGAACGTGCCAAGCGCCGGAGACAGGCCAACAGCGGTCATGAGAAAGGCGATGCCGATCACGATGAGCAGAGCCAGCGCTGTATACATCTCGCGCAGATGGGCGGCATGGATGAAACGAAAGAGCGGCCGCGCGCCGTAGATGCCGCCGAGGATGATAAGCGCCACGGCACCAAGCGTGACCAGCGTGACACCCCAGCCGGGCAACCCTTCGACCAGGGACATGCCATGTGTCGCGCCGTGATCGCCTTGATCCAGCGGACTGCGCATGATGGAGCCGTTTTCTGTCAGTGTGGGTGCGGCTGGCACCGCCAGGAGCGGCAGGATGACCAGCATCGGGATCACCGCGATGTCCTGTGTCAGCAGCACCGAAAAGGTGGATCGGCCGCCGCTTGTCTGCATCAGCCCTTTTTCGCTAAGCGTTTGCAGCACAATCGCGGTCGACGAGAGTGCAAAGATCATCCCGATGGCAAGCGCGGTTTGCCAGACAAACCCCAAGTAAAGCGCCCCTGTCATGACGGTCAGCATCGTGACAAGGATTTGCAGCCCGCCCATGCCGATCAAGCGGTGGCGCATGTCCCAGAGCGCACGAGGCTCAAGTTCGAGCCCGATGATGAACAACATCATCACCACGCCGAATTCGGCGAAATGTTGCAGATCGGTCGCGTCCGAGATCAGCCCCAGACCGGGGCCGATGGCAACCCCGGCAAGCAGATATCCGAGCACCGACCCGAGGCCGAGGCGCGCGGCAATGGGCACCGCTATCACAGCGGCCAGCAAGAAGACCGACGCGAGAAATAGAAACTCAGCCATACAGAAGATGCCTTTCGAACTGCTCGCACCATGGCGATCTTGGCGCGGAAATGACACCCGGCGGCGATGCGGTTTGCCGCTTTACCTGGCAAAAGCCGTATTGCTGCAAAAGAGGCGTGCAGCCACAGCGGACGCGTTCACCCGTCCGGCATATCCAGAACCACGTTCCGGCCATTCTTGGCGATCCGCAACTGGCTTTCACCAATGGCCGCAACCTGCCCTCCATCGAGCCGGTCTCCAACCTGTACCTTCTGGTAGCGTCCGTTCGACAGTCTCACCAGCGCCCGGCGGCTGGCGGGTTTGCCATAGACCCCGATCAAGTTGATCCGGCGCAGGTTGATGGCGTTCGACACGGTGGCCTGTCGCGACACGTTGGCGGTCGAGGGAACACGCGGCTGGACGCTTCGCGGAGCGACGGCCGCCACCTGGGTGGTCTCTGCCGGGCGTTGCTGTTGCGCCTCGCGTGTCTGCTTCACGATCGCTGAAAAGTTGCGCGGCCTGTTGACCGGCGCCGTCGATTCGGCGACCGCAAATTTTGTCGCGGCAGGCTGCGCTGCTTCCTGCTCGGCCTTGAGCGTCTCGGGTCGCGGTTTCGGGCGCAGCGCCGAAAGTTCCGCCATGGTGCGCCCGGCCAACTGGGCCCGTTCGTTGTTTTCGATCAGACCGTCGGGGCGGGTTTTCGGCCGCGTTTCCTCGAGTGCGGGATCGCGCGCGACGGTCTGTTCATCTTGCTGCGGCTCGGGGTCGGTTGCGGGCGGGGCGGTGCGGTTCGGCGGCACGACAGGCGGCGGGCCTGTAAAAATCCTTATGCCGTCGGGGTTTATCGCACCTTCGGGTGTCGCGACCACGAGTCCACGCTCATCCAGCGTGAAATCCGTGCCGGGTGCCGCCGGATTGGGCTGCGACAGGTAAGTCCGGTCGTTGCGCAGCGCCTGCGCCTTGGGCAAAGCCACCGCATCGAATTGCTGAACGGACCCGTCGATGGACGCGATGTAAAGATCATCGAGCGTCGTTTGCCGGGGCGTGTCTGGGGGCTGCGGGGACCTTTGCCAGATGCCTGTCGCTGCATAGCGCGCCTCGGCCTCCTCCGCCGTCAGCGCCGGGGGCGGCGGCAAGAGATTGGACAGCCCGTCATCCGGCGGCGCGAGGCCTTTGCCGGTGTCCAGCGCGGCCAGTTCGGTTGGGTCATCGTCATCCGCAGGTGCAGTGACAGAGCCATCAAGCGGTTCGAGCTGGACATCGGGCATGCGTGCAATGGAAGGCGCGTCGGAATCGCGGTCCAGAAAACGGGAAATGCCCTCGTCCAGAAACACGCTGGCCCACGCGGCGACAGCCAGCAGAAACACAAGCAGCGCGCTGGTCAGGATGAGGCCAAGGAACCGCGGTTTGCCGCCGATCTCGGGCTCGGTCCGGGCGCCAAAGATTGTCATCCGTTGGCGTTCGCTGGCGATCGGGGTCTCCGGTTCCTCGGTTTCGGGGGGATGTTGGGCGCGCATCGCGGCGATCCTGGCAACGGCGGCCCGCGCCGGTTCCGGGTCGTGCCTGCGTGGCGGCGGCGCATCCTTGTCCGCCGTGTCTTGGGTGGCGGCGACCGTGGCGTCGGGGGCGGTGGGATCCGCCGTTGCGGGAGCTGGCTTGCGACGGCTGAAAAAGCCGAAGCCCTTGCGTTCGGTCCCGGTGCCTGCGGTGTCTTCAACCTGAAGGGCAGGCGTGGTGACATCGGTGTCGCCTGTCGATTTATGCGCACCGCCAAGTTTGAACCGTGGTTCAGAGGGGACTTCGGTGCCAGCTGAAACACCGGCAACCGGCGGGGCTGTTGGCGTTTCGGATGTGTCGGTGGCATCCCGCGAGGCGCGGATCGATGCGAAGGAGGGCGGATTGGGCGCTTGCGGTGGCTCCATTCGAAGAGATGGAGTCGGGGCGGGGCTGTCCCCGGGCTCTGCTTCGTCAGGATCATCCGTATCGGCGGCGCTTTGGGGGCCGGATGCAGCCACGAGGTCTGGCACATCCGAACCGGGCGGTGGTGTTTCCACGGCCCCCGGGTTCGCTGCGGAGCTGTCTTCGGTCGGGGCTTCAGGAGTGGCGCGCCCGACGTCCAACGCTTCTGTTGTCGCGGTGTCTTCTTCGCTGGACAGTTCTTTCGCGGCGTCGGCGGGCAGGACCAGGACAGCGTTGGTGTCGCGGTCCGGCGCGGGGCCGGCCCAGGTTGCCGCTGCGCCAAAGAACACGTCTCCGCTGAACTGCCCTTCGGGCGCAATCGCACCGAACGCGACCGGGTCGAAATGGTGGCTCTTTGCAAAGGCCTCGGCCTCGTCCAGCGTCTCGTTGGCGACGGCGGCGACATAGACCCAGCCATCGACGATCGACCAGTCGAATCGCAGGTCGTCGACCGCATAAGGCGTGGTTCCGTCCAGCGCTGCGCGGATGTCGGTCTGCAAATCCGCATCCGTTTGCGCCATGTGGGGCAGCGACAGATACTTGATCTGTTCACTTGGGATGATCAGCTTGACCTGTCCGCCTTTTGCCGAGACCGCGTCAGCCTCGGCGCGCAGTTCTGCGAGGGCTCCGCGCAGATCGTCCGTGTCCAGGGCGACATCGCCCAGCGTCACCCAGCCGCCGGGAACGCGTCGCAAAAGAGAGATACCATCGAAAGAGAGAGTCAGGGCAAATTCTGGCGTCATGTTGAGAGTTTAACAGTCCTGCACGAGGGATGGGAGTCTCGATGATGGGTCTTCGGGCATCCGAGGCGATCTTTCGCGCGGTACGTTTCCACGCTTGCAAAAAGGAGAGACTGTCGCGATTGTCCTGATCAAAGTTTGCAGGTGCACAAGAGGTCGAAATGTCGAAATTTTCTACGGTTCTTGGCGCAATTGTCCTGTCTCTTGGTCTGGCCCCGGCCTTTGCCGACACTTCTGGACGGATCACGGTCACGGGCGATGGCAGCGTGTCGGCCGCTCCGGACATGGCGATCATAACGATGGGCGCGGCTGCCGACGCGGAGAGCGCGAAAATCGCAATGGACGAGACATCCGCGATCACGTCCGCGATTCTGGAACGGCTGACCGAGGCCGGAATCGCCTCCAGGGATATCCAGACGTCCGACCTGTCGCTCATCCCGATGTGGTCGAACCAGTCCTCCACCGACGGGCGACGTCGCATCGAAGGCTACCGCGCATCGAACCGTGTCACCGCAAATATACGCGACCTCGACGTTCTTGGCCCGGTTCTGGACGCTGTCTTGACCGAAGGTGCGACCAATCTGGGCGGGTTGCAGTTCACCATCTCCGATCCGGAGCCGTTGATGAACGACGCGCGACGCAAGGCGGTCGAGGACGCCCGGGCGCGCGCCGATTTGTTTGCCGAGGCGTCGGGCGTAACCTTGGGCCGGCTTTTGAGCCTGAGTGAGACCGCAAGCCGCGCGCCACGTCCCGAGACATTGCGGATGGCCCGCGCCGCTGATGCGGGCGTGCCCGTGGCCGAAGGTGAGACCGAAATCAGTGCCGGTGTGACACTGGTCTATGCGATCGCCGAGGATTGAATGACCCCGGGGGCCAGACCCTAGGCGCGGCCCGAACCGGCGGTTATGGTCCCCTCAAGAATGAACCTTTCATCAAGGGACAGCTATGGCACGCCGCACGGCCCAACCTAAAAATGTGAACGTTCTGATTGTTGGCCAGATGGGGCGGCTCGCGTACGAGGCGCTGCTTTTCACGCTGTCGATGAAACAGAGCACGCAGGACTCGCGATTCTCGCTCCACGTCGCCGAGCCGCAGCCAGGCCCGCTGTGGCAAACGGATCCGACGATCCGCCCAGAGCCGCTGCGCGACAAGATTACCGAAAATGGCGGCACGATCCTGCCGTTCGAGACCAGGCATTTCGGCAGCGCCTATCCCTATGGCAACAAGATCGAGGCGCTTTTTGCCTTGCCCAAGGGCGAGCCGTTCATCTTCTTCGACACGGACACCCTGATCACTGGAGAGTTGGGCGAGGTGCCGTTCGATTTCGACAGGCCGGGCGCGTCGCTGCGCGTTGAAGGCACCTGGCCGCAGCTTGAACTTTATGGCCCCGGCTATACCGAGATCTGGAAATCGCTGTACGACCGCTACGGTCTGGAATTCGAAAGCTCCCTGGACTTGAGCCAGCCAGATGAATACTGGCGCCGCTATCTTTATTTCAACGCGGGGTATTTCTTTTACAAATGCCCGCATGTTTTCGGTCAGACTTTCCTGGACATGGCGCTGGATATTCAGGCCAATCCACCTGACCCGTTGATCTGCCAGCCGTTGAAGCCATGGCTGGACCAGATCGCGCTACCCTTGGTGATTCACAAGCTGGGCGGAGGGCGTGACGCGTTGCCCGCCGGGTATCTGGATGGAAAGACCAGTGCGCATTACCGGAATATTCCGCTTCTGTATGCGCGTGAACGGGACGAGGTTGTTGCCTTGCTTGAGGCAATCGCCGCTCCCAATAAAATCAAGCGCCTTCTCAAGGAATACGAGCCGTTCAAGCGCATGATCTTCCAGAGCCGGGGTCAAAAGGTCCGCGACTTGTTCGATCGCAACCATCTGCCAAGCCGCGAACAGCCAATCCGCCAGCGGATCAAGAAAAACGGGTTCTGGATGGTATAACGCCTGAACAATTCTTCGTTGAACCACTGGCATCGAGGCGACCACTCAGTTTACTTCCCCGGTCCTTCGGCTAACGTCCGGAATGGTACGCTGCCGCTGACGTCGTTTGTTGTCACCGGATAGACCAACCCTGTTTTTGGACCTTCGACATGGCCTTTCTGACTGCTGACATCTTCGACCCGACGGGAGACCCGGTTATTGATGTCATGACGGGCGGTTTCGTCTGGGACCTGTCCGACAGCCGCACGATCAGCTGGGCGGTGGCCGACGGGTTGTATGGGGATGTCTGGACGGATCGTCCGGCCGCGGTTCAAATTTTTTCAGAAGCGCTTGCGTCATTCGAGCCGTTCATTGACGTGGATTTCGACGATCGGGGCGATTTCGCCAGCCCGATCGATGCGGGCGAGGCCGGGGCTGACATTGTCTACACGCTTGACAATACCGAAGCGAGTGACGGCTCTCTGGCTTATGCCTATTACCCGGGTCCCGGCGTGTTCTACGATTTTGAACAATACGGGACAGAGGGCGGGGATATCTTCATGAATTTCGCGGCCCGGCAGAACATCATGTCCAGTTTTGCACCGGGATCGGACGGCTTCATGACGGTGATCCACGAGCTGGGCCATGCGCTCGGGCTCAAGCATCCGTTCGAAGCCACGCTCGGCCGCCCGGTGATATCCGACTTGGATCAGACATTGGTGCGGGATGTCGACTGGTTCTCGATCATGTCCTATGACGACCAATACGCCGACGAATTGGAGCGCTGGGACCCCGCGACACCGATGGTTCTGGATGTGTTGGCATTGCAATACCTCTACGGGCCCGACACCACCACGAATGCCGGCGACACGACCTTCGATCTTGTCAGCCGGGATTATTATTACACACTCTGGGATGCCGACGGGCAGGACCGCGTGGATGTCTCTGGCCAATCCGAGGGCTGGATCATCGCGCTGCCCTTCGTGCAACTCAGCGACCTGGTCGAGACACGCAGCGGCTTCGCGCTGCCCGGCGCGCAATTCGACGCGGAACTTGTCGCATCAGCACCCACCGAAATGGTCTGGCTCATGGGGGACATGGAGCATGCGACAGGGTCGGCCCATGCCGATATCCTGGTTGGCAACGCCCTGAACAACAGGCTTCTTGGAGGGGACGGTGACGATGAACTTGAAGGAAACGCCGGTGACGACCATTTGGATGGCGGGGCAGGTGAAGACCTCGCCCGATACTTCGGGGACCGGTCCTCCTTTACCGTGACAATCGCGCCGGACACCATCACCGTAGAAGACCGCCGTACTGACGGGACGGGCACCGACAGCTTGTCGCGGATCGAGACTGTGGCGTTCTATACCGAACAGAGCAGTGAACAGCTTGACCTGGAAACCTACGCTGGGCCGGCCAGCCTGTCCGCGCCCGAACTGGAAAGCTTTGTCGAGCTTTACATCGCGTATTTCAACCGCGCCCCGGACGCGCTGGGGTTGAATTTCTGGGCCACCGCCTTTGCCAATGGTCTGTCACGACAGCAGATCGCGGCGGATTTCCTCGACCAGGATGAAACTCTCGCCCTATATTCCGACGTTCAGACTGACGCTGATCTTGTCACGCGGGTCTATGACAACGTGCTGGGCCGCGCGCCGGATCGGGACGGGTTCGATTTCTGGATCGACGCGCTCGGATCCGACGAGGTGGGCCGCGACAGCTTCATCCTCTCCGTGCTCGACGGGGCCAGGGCGGCGCCGGCACAGGACGCTTCACAGGCCTTCGTGGATCAGCAAACCTCCGACCGCGCATATCTCGAGACCAAAACCGACCTCGGCGCGCTCTACGCAGTCCATAACGGCTTGTCGGATGTTGATGCGGCAACCGACACGCTTGCGCTGTTCGACGGAACCGAAGAAAGCGTCGCCGACGCGGTCACAGCCATCACCCGATCCCATACCGACGCGCTGGACCCGGACAACGGGGCGTTCCTGATGCCGGTGGTGGGCGTTCTGGACATTCCCTTCGCCGGCTGAGAGTGCCCCCGATCGCAGCCCGGCGCGACGTCGATTTTCGTGCGGTAATTGATTTTCACGTGGACCAGCAGAGCCTCGACACCGGAGACTTCCGTCCAGCTCTGCGCAAAAACCGGGTGTTTCAATAAATGGCGGAGAGACAGGGACTCTCGGAGAGAATAAAGATCATATAAAAAACAATTACTTATTTGGTTTTTAGGTTCTTGAGTAGGTTCCAATTTAGGTTCCATTTTGCGGGTTGCTGCCGATCTTCTTACGCTGATACCGTCAACGCATGACACAGCTTGGCAGCATCTCAGGAAACCACTTGTCAATCACCTGCAAGGTCTGTGGCTACAACACTCTCCTAGCCGTCAATCCCCTGTTAGACCGTCTTGGGTGGGAAGCCCGCCTGCAGGACGTGGTGCCAAACCTTCGCTGTAGTAGCTGCAAGGCTAAAGCGCAGGTAGAGTTCCAGATTGTCTACGTTGGCAGTTCAGGAGATGCCCTGCTTGGGGCTAAGGCGACCAAAGACCCTAAGTCAGATGGGAGAATTGAATGATGAAGGGAATGAGGCTGGCGGTTGCTCTTGCTTGCTTTGCGCCCCCAACATTGGCGGGCGTAATGGACTGTAAACTTGAACCAACAAAAGAAATA
>Ga0209942_1001260_pt1 | contig 13971 bp, 13 predicted proteins | sample SalPonR1_A_D2_MG_FD_185695 | JGI IMG/M metagenome (GOLD analysis project Ga0209942, IMG submission 185695) | Salt pond soil microbial communities from South San Francisco under conditions of wetland restoration - Salt Pond MetaG R1_A_D2_MG... ... | reverse complement strand
TATCGCTAATTCTGTTCAAACGGTATATGATACAAAATTAGAAAGTGGAGAAATTAGAAGAGCAAATATTAATGCTTCACCCATGGAAATAGAAGATTATAGAAAGTTAGTTGATGTAGGAATTGGAACCTATCAAATTTTTCAAGAATCATATCATCATGAGACTTATAAAGAAGTACATCCCTTTGGACCAAAAGCAGATTTTAATTATCGGTTACATGGGCTTTCTAGAGCGATGGAAGCAGGTATTGGAGATGTTGGCATTGGTGCTTTATTCGGTTTATACGACTGGAAATACGAAGTTTTAGGCTTGATAGAACATGCAGCTTACTTAGAAAAAACATATGGTGTTGGGCCACATACGATTTCATTTCCAAGGTTAAATGATGCGACAAATTTAGATATAAGTGACGAGTATTTAGTAAATGATGACGATTTTAAAAGATTGGTTGCTATTTTAAGACTTGCGGTGCCTTATACTGGTTTGATTTTAACTGCTAGAGAACCAGTAGATCTTAGAAATGAAATGTTTGATATAGGTGTAAGTCAAATTGACGCGGGTACAAAAATAGAATTAGATGGCTATACAAAGGAAGATGAACAAGAATTAGATAAAGAACAATTTGAAATAGCCGACACACGAGGATTAGAAGAGGTTGTAGTCGAATTATTAGAACATGATTTTATTCCATCATTTTGTACAGCCTGTTACCGTTTAGGTAGAACCGGGGAACACTTCATGGAGTTTGCTAAACCTGGATTTATTCATGAATATTGCATGCCAAACGCCTGCTTAACTTTAACAGAATATCTAGAAGACTATGCATCAGAAGAAACGCGAGTATTAGGGTTTAAAGTTATTGAAAAGAAAATTGAGACCATGGAAAATAGCAAAGTAAAAAAACAACTTCAGAAAAAATTAGACAGGGTGTTGGATAATGAACGCGATTTATTCTTTTAAAAATAAAATCAGACCATTGATTAATAATAAAGCTTCAAAAGTATGGTTAAGTGAAAAACAAGGCAGACGCATTGAGTGTCTTTTTACTATTGGATCAGAACAATTTGTTGATTCAACAATTATATACGAAGATAAAAAATATGTTCTGCGTGGTCAAAATATATCTAAAGCTGTAGAAGCGAAAATTATAGATGAGGTGAAGTTTAATGAATAAAACACCAAGAGCAAATCGAACACATATTGGTATTTATGGTAAAAGAAATGCTGGAAAGTCATCCCTGTTAAATACAATTGTTGGGCAGGAAATAGCTATTGTTTCTGATGTCAAAGGAACAACGACAGATCCGGTAAATAAAACAATGGAATTGTTACCTTATGGTCCAGTTGTATTCATTGATACAGCAGGATTGGATGATGCCGGTGCATTAGGTGATTTGAGAGTTAAAAAGAGCATGAAAGTCTTACAGCGAACGGATTTTGCAATATATATTGTTGATGCCAGTACTATGGAAGAAAGCATTATTGATTTTAAGCTTTTTAAAAAGAATTTTGAAAAAATGAACATACCATATCTATTAGTTGTTAATAAAATAGATTTAATTGACGAAGATCAATTGAGAATTTTAGAAAAGAGATATGATAAAGCAGCTTTTGTTACGGTTAATGACTTACACAGTGTAATAGATTTAAAAGAACGGTTAATTGATTGTTTGACACTAGAAAAAAACGAGCCGGCTATTGTTGGCGATTTATTAAACTATGGTGATACGGTTATAATGGTTGTCCCAATTGATTCTGAAGCCCCAAAGGGAAGAATCATATTACCACAAGCACAAATGATTAGAGATTGTCTTGATCATGGTATTAAAAGTTATGTTGTGAGAGATACCGAACTAAAATCAGCATTAGATGATTTGGAAAAAGTAGATTTAGTTATTACGGATTCACAAGCTTTTAAAGCTGTAGATGAAATCGTACCAGATGATATTTTATTGACTTCCTTTTCTATTCTATTTGCTAAGTATAAATCTAATGATTTAGAGGCCTTACTCGATGGTATTGATACACTGAAAAATTTAAATAAAAACTCAAAGATTCTTATATCTGAGGCTTGTACTCATAATACATCTCACGAAGATATTGGACGTTTTAAAATTCCAGCACTCATTGAAAAAAAACTAGGTTTTAAACCAGAGATTGAGTTTCAGATGGGCCATGATTTTCCCCTAGAGGTTATAGATTATGACTTAATAGTCCATTGCGGTGCATGTATGGTCAATGCTAAAACAATGAAAACTAGAATCAGAATGTGTCAAGAGAGTGGTGTAGGGATTACAAATTATGGGTTACTCATTGCTTATTTTACTGGAATATTAGATCGAAGTATTGAAGTAATAAAAAACAATAGAATAAAAGAAAAAATTATCTAAAAAAATGTTTAAAATAAATTTCCATGGGTATATATGTATTGTGAAGTTGATGACTCAGTTTAATTTAAGTTTAAAGTTTTTTAAAGTACTGAATACGTGCAACGTGAATTAAAGAATTACGTGAAGTGAGAAACGGAAACAGTAAAAGATTTTAGTTTTAATTTAAGTGAGTATGTTTTAGAAGTTTAGCTTACTAGAAGATTTCGATTAATATTTGTAAAGAAATATGACGAAGTGTTTGGAGAGTAACAAAGTAACATTTTAAAAATATGAGTTGTCATCAACTTCACATTCTATATAAAAAGACTTCTTGTAAGAGAAGTCTTTTTTGTTGAGAAAAATACAAAAAAATGTTTAGAAGAAAACTTCATGGGTAATTATATGATGTGAAGTTGATGAGTGAGTTTAATTTAAGTTTAAAGTTTTAAGTGCTGAATATGTGAAGTAAAAGTAAACAGTAAGAAGATTTTAGTTTTAATTTAAGTGTATGAGTATTTAGAAGTTTGGTTAAGTAAAGAAGAGTTGTTGTTAAGTAAAAAGAATAGCAAGATTTTAGAACAAGTAAGTTTCAAAATATCATAGAAAATCATCAACTTCACATTATATTATAAAGGTTCCTGAAAAAGGGGCTTTTTTGTTTGTGCAAAAGATGATAAACTAAAAGGGGAAGGAGGGGAATCCTTGATTGTAAAAGTATTAGTTGAAGATCACAATAAAATTAATGAACATGGCTTATCACTTTATATTGAATCCAATGGGCAAAAGATTTTATTTGATACAGGACAATCTGATTTATATTATAAGAATGCTAAAGAAATGGGTATTGATTTAAATATGGTAGACTTAGTGGTTTTAAGTCATGGGCACTATGACCATGGCAATGGTTTAACACATCTAGGGGGAGTAACATTAGTATGTCATCCAAAAGTTTTTTCGAAAAGGTATCGTAACAAAAAATATATCGGTATTAATCAATCAAGAAAAGAAATTGAAGAAAAATTTGACTTAGTTACTTCGAAAAAACCATATTTTATTACTAAGGATATTTGCTTCTTAGGTGAAGTAAAACCAAGGGCAACAAATTATACTTTAGAAGATGGTTCTATTGATTACATTCCAGATGATTCAGCTTTAGCCATTAATACAGAGAATGGCTTAGTTGTCATTACTGGTTGTTCCCATGCAGGAATAATTAATATTATTCAGCGATCTCAGGAAGTCTTTAAAAAAGATAAGATTTATGCTGTGATAGGTGGTTTTCATTTAAAAGAGATTAACTCAGCATTAGATAGGGTTGCTAAGGCCTTGAAAAACATTGAAATTATTTATACAGGCCATTGTACGAAAAAACAAGTGATTGATTACTTAAATAAAAAGGGATTAAAGGTCAATGCGTTACGATCTTTAATGACAATAGAAATATAGGTGATTTATGAAGGAAATAACTAAAAATGGAGTAGTTTACTTAGTTTTTGAAAGTTTTGAAAAATTTGATTTTATACAGCATGGTTTTTCTACTAAAAAAGGCGGTTTTAGTGAAGGCTATTTTTCAAGTATGAATTTAAGACTAAAGAGTAGTGATGACCCAGTAAAAGTAGAAAAGAATTTTCAAAAATTTTTGGAAGTGTTTGATTTATCTAAGAAAAACACAGTACTTACAAATCAAGTTCATGGGAAGCATATTGTTAAAGTAGATCATTATATGAATCCTCTTGAAAGCTCTGATGGTTTGTTGACAAATACTAAAGGTATAGGACTGATGACTTTTCATGCAGATTGCATTCCCGTGTACTTTGCGGATATAAAGAAAGAAGTCATCGGTATTGTGCACTCTGGATGGAGTGGTACCCTGAAAGGTATTGCGAGTGAAATGATTGATTTAATGAAAAAAGCATATGATTCAGAATTTGAAGATATTATTGTTGGGATTGGACCGGGCATTGGTTCCTGTTGCTATGAAGTTGGAGAAGAATTATATGATCAATTTTTAGATAAAGATCTAATATATAATAATTTTTTTAAAAAGAAAGAAAACAAATATATGCTTGATTTAAAAGGAGTGATTAAATACGATTTAATGAAAAATGGTATTTTAGAAGAACATATTGAAGTATCAAATCTTTGTACTAAGTGCAACATGGATCTATTTTTTTCTCATAGAGGACAAGGGTTAAAAAGAGGTGGCATGGTAGCAATCATAAAAAAAGTGATATAATCAAATCGTCTCACTTTCTTTATTAATTAAATTGTTAAGTTTTAGGTAGAATAGTAAACTAATGAAAGCATAAGTCGGAATCATATAAAAGGCTAAGTATGAACCAATAAAGTCATTTAAAAAACCGATAATGAGTCCAGAAAACAAAACAAAAACAGCTATACTTGTTGAAGTAATGGCGATTGCTTTTGACGCAGTATCTTTAAAAACTTTTCCAATAAGTGCCATTGTTGTAGGAAATACAATTGCTAAAAATAAGCCTGCAGAGGCAATTAGATATAGTCCATTTTCTTTTAATAATAAGCCAATGGTGTAAGTGATGACGGTAAGAGTGGATGTATAAATGATACTCTTAAAATAGCCTAATTTTTCAGTAATGAAGCCACCAACAAATCTACCCAAAGTAAATGTACCAAAGAAAATTGCTGTATAAGTTGTTGCATGGGATGCAGAATAAGCATATTCGGTTTTAAGTAAATTCATAAACCAATTACCTGTTTGAATTTCGGCGCTTACATAAAACCCTAATGCAAATATAAAAAGGATCAGCTTTTTCTTATCGTTAATGAGTTGACTGCCTTTACTATTGAAATCATCTCCCTTGACATCATATGCAAATAAGTAAAGAATAAAGGCAACTAAAAAACCAATGCTAATATAGCGATAAATAATTTCCCATGTAAAACCATTTTCAATTAAAAAGCCTACTATTTTTTGACTAAAAGTATTACCAACACCAAAGAACCCATGGACTAAATTTAAAAGTGTTGATTGAAATGCCACATGAATGAGGGGAATAGTCGTGTTGATACTCAGTAAAATAATACTTGTTGCAAAAGTAATAAACATATAGCCGATTGTCAAATGGATAAAACTTTGAGCAAAACTAATGGCAATAAAAGATAGCATATTTACACCAAGACCAAGGATCATTATTTTTTTTTGACCTAGTTTTTCGTTAAGTTTAATTCCAAAAATATATGTACCCATAGATGTTAACTGTATAATTGATAAAAATATGCCGATGGCTTTATTAGATATATTAAATTCTTCTTTAAAAGTTGGTATAAAGATACCTCTAAAACTAAAGGATATAGAAACGATTAGCATAGAAAAAAATAACATGGCAATCAAAAAATACTTTTCTTTTTTGTTCATAATTAACTCCTCATTTATTAAAATTTTTTATTAGCGTATCAAATATTTAGTTGTTTTCAAATAATTTATGGTCATAATGAATAAGTGAGAACTTTAATAGCTCTTTCTTTCTGCATTCACTAGACTATTTAGTTTTAGAAAGAATAATAAACTAATAAATGCATAAATCGGTATCATATAGAAGGCCAGATAAGAGCCGATAGAATCATTTAAAAATCCAATAATTAAACCTGAAAACAAAACAAATAATTCAATACTAGTTGAAGCAATAGCGATTGCTTTAGAAGCAGTCGCTTTAAAAGTTCGTCCAATAAGCGCCATAGAAGTAGGAAAAACGATTGCTAAAAACACTCCAGATGAGGCGACTAAGTATAAACCATTTTCTTTTAATAACAATCCAATAGTATATGAAATAACAGTTAAAGTAATCGTATAGATTATACTTTTAAAATATCCGACTTTCTCAGTAATAAAGCCACCAACAAATCTCCCTATGGTGAAAGTTCCAAAAAATATTGCTGTAAAGGTCGTTGCATGTGATGGTGAATATGCATATTCAGTTTTTAGTAAGTTCATAAACCAATTCCCTGTCTGTATTTCAGCGCTTACATAGAAGCCTAAAGCAAAAATAAATAAAATGAGTTTCTTCTTTTCTTTAATTTTTTGTGTACCTCTGTTATTAAAATCATCTTTTTTAACATCATACACAAACAAATATAAGACAAAAGCAATGAGAAAGCCAATACTGATATAGCGATAAATTATTTCCCAAGTATAACCATGCTCAATTAAAAAGCCGATGATTTTTTGACTAAAAGTATTACCAACACCAAAAAAACCATGGACTAGATTCAATAGCGTTGACTGAAAGGCCACATGAATGAGTGGTATAGTTGTATTAATACTAAGGAGCATAATACTTGTTGCAAATGTAATAAAAATATAGCCAAAAGTCAATTGAATAAAACTTTGAGCAAAACTTATAGCTATAAAAGCCGTCATATTAATACCAAGGCCTAAAAGCATAATGTTTTTCTGGCCTAATTTTTCATTTAGTTTAATCCCTACAACATATGTTAAAAGAGAAGTCAGTTGAACAATTGATAAAAAGACACCAATAACTTTATTTGAAATATCAAATTCTTCTTTAAAAGTTGGTATAAAAATGCCTCTAAAACTAAAGGATATGGAAACAATCAGCATAGAAAAAAATAGCATACCAATTAAGAAATACTTCTCTTTTTTATTCATAAAAACTCCTTTATAAAATATAAATAATTGTTAGTGTATTAAAAGTTAAATTGATTCACTACTCATTGTTTGCGCTTCAATACTAGGATTAGAATAAATTCGAATATCTAACCAACGGCCATCATAAAAGCGTTTAAATATGATTGGTATAGTAACGACAAATGATGTTATCTCAGCAAACCACATGGCTTCAATGCCATAACCTAACTGTGCAATAAATAGATAAGTCATTGGAACAAAAACAATCCATAATCGAATAGTCGTAATAATCATAACATTTCTTGTGTCGCCAGCGCCTCTTAAGGATCCGCCTTGAACAATCATATAGTTTAGTAATGGCTGATTAAAGCCAGCAATCGTCATAGCAAAAATGCCTGTTTTAATGAGTTCTGCATCTGTAGTAAAAATTGAAATAAGTTCTCCTGGGAAGAAATAGAATACAATCCCCATAAATAATCCCCACACAATACCTAAAAAGGAAGAAACATAGCCAATATCCTTTGCTTTCTTATAATTCTTTTCACCAATGGCTTTACCAACTAAAGTAGCAGCTGCAATAGATAAACCAACTGCTGGCATAAATGAAATGGATTCAATATTGATAAGTATCCTAAAAGCTGCTTCTGATAATGTATCTAAAATAGACACAATTACACCAACGACTACAAAGGAAATTTGCATAGAAGCTTGTTCAATTGCTCCAGGATAACTTAGCTTCCATAAAGGTTTTAAGTTAAACCGTGTAATAACTAAGTCTTTAATTTTTATTTTTGTAACATTATCATCAATGAATAATACTTTAATATAAAGTAATGTGGCAACACCTCTGGAGATTGTTGTAGCTAAAGCAGTTCCTTGAACACCGAGTGCTGGGAACGGTCCCCACCCAGTGATTAGAACGTAGTTTCCTAGGATATTTGTAACATTTACGATACCAGTGATAACCATTGGTGTTTTCGTATCACCACTACCTCTTAATATTGCTGTAAATGAAAAAGATAGAAACATAAATGGCATTCCAAAGGCAACTATATTGAAGTAGTCTATAGTCATTTGTTCAACTAATGGTGTCATATCATATATGTTAAAAATTAAATGTGAAGTACTTAAAGCCAACAATGTTATTATAATGCCCATAACTAAGTTAATGCTAATAACTTCTCCAGCAACTTTGTTCATATCATCATAATTCTTCTCTCCATATTTTCTAGAAATAATTGCAGTTCCGCCAGTATTAAAAGAAGAAAAAACAAAAATAAGGGTATATATGATTTGATTTGCAAAACCGACACCGGCTAAAGCATTTTTTCCAATTAAGCGACTAATCATAACTGTATCTGTAAAACCTAATAGTGTATTCAAAGCCATTTCGCCAATAGCAGGTAAAGAAAGCACTAAAATTGATAAAATTAATTTCTTTTTATTCATTTGTTTACCTCCTCGAAAAAATATTATATCATATAAAGTGAAATAGTAGTAATGATTTAGGAGATGTTTATATGAAAAAAGAAAGAGCTTTTAAAAGGTATAAATCAACGAATGAAATCCAAGCAAATATAGAAAAGTTTCAAACCAATGTAATCGATATTAAGCCCATGGCAATATCCTTAGTAGATATTTCAGAAGGTGGCCTTTGTGTTGATATGAAGGAAAGTCTTCCAATTGATCAACATGTAAATGTAGATGTTAAAATTGAAAATAGAACCTTCAATCTAATTGCAAGAGTTGTTTGGAACAAAAATCATAATGATTATTACAAAGTTGGATTGGCATTAGTTTATGTCGATGAATTATTTGTTTTTAAGTTGAAATCAATTGTTAATGAAAAGAGCAATCAAAAGAATAATAACTAATAAAGGTGCTGATATAATGAATATTATCGAAGACTCACTTGTAGATGTAGTATATAATAAATTAGATTTAATGTATCCCGAAGCATTTTGTGGTTTGATTCATAGAGATCCTTTTGAATTACTTATTGCCACAATCTTATCTGCTCAGTGTACTGATGTAAGGGTGAATATAATTACAGCTGATTTATTTGAGCAATACAATACACCAGAAAAAATCTATGCATTGGGTCAAAAAGAACTAAAAAAAATCATTAGGTCTTGTGGTTTATCCAAGAGTAAATCAAAAAATATTATTAAAACCTGTGAACTATTAATCGAAGAATTTGATTCGAAGGTTCCAAAGGAAAAAAAGAAATTGCTTAAGCTACCAGGCGTTGGTGTTAAAACAGCCAATGTTGTCCAAGCAGTTGCTTTTGGGATACCTCAAATTGCTGTTGATACACATGTATTTAGAGTTTCAAATCGCATTGGATTAGTTGATGGGGACACAGTGGGGAAAACTGAAAAAATGCTTAGAGAAAGATTTGATAAAAGTAAATGGATACGATTACATCATTTACTGATTTTTCATGGTAGAGATTTATGTAAAGCCCGAAGTCCACAGTGTGTGGCATGTGACCTAAATGAAATTTGTTTGTTTTATAAAGAAGGTGAATCAGATGAATAATAAAAAAGGAACATTTGATAATTATATTTATTCTCTAGATATTGGGACAAGAAATGTTGTTGGTATGATTGGAAAAATGACTGATGAGGCCTTTACAATCATTGATTATGAATTACAGTCCCATCCTGAACGCGCAATGTTTGATGGACAAATACATGATATTAATCGTGTAGCAAAAGTTGTTAGATCAGTGACTTCAATACTTGAATCAAGAAATGAGATTGAGTTAAAAGAAGTTGCAATTGCGGCTGCAGGTCGTGCTTTAAAAACAAAAGACGTTACAGTGGAACGTGAAATTGATTATGGAAAAGTTATTACTCAAGATTTAATTGATAATATTGAAATGGAAGGCATCCAGAAAGCTCAAGACATTTTAGATGAGGAATCAAATATTCGTACCAGATATTATTGTGTTGGATATACGTCAAAAGTATATTATTTAGATGGGGCATTAATTAAATCGCCTTTAGACCATCGTGGTACGGAATTAAAAGTAGATATTATTGCAACTTTTTTACCACATGTTGTTGTTGATAGTCTTTATACAGTAATTGATAAATCTAATTTAGAGGTTATTAATTTAACCCTAGAACCAATTGCAGCAATTAATGTAGCGATTCCAGATAAACTTAGAATGTTAAATCTTGCCTTAGTAGACATTGGTGCTGGCACATCAGACATTGCTTTAACAAAGGCCGGCTCTATTATATCTTATGGAATGGTAGCGAGTGCTGGAGACACTATAACAGATCAGTTAGTTCAAGAGTATCTGCTTGATTTTGATGTAGCAGAACAATTAAAAATTGATTTATTGAATAAAGACCAATTAACTTTTGAAGATATTGTTGGCATTTCTCATGAAAAAACGAAAGTTGAAATATTAGAGCTTTTGGATGAAACCTTAGATGAACTCAGTAAAAGAATAGCTGGAGAAATAATTGAAAAAAATGGTAAAAAACCAAGTGCAGTATTTTGTATTGGTGGTGGTTGCCAAGTACCAGGTTTTACCGAAAAACTAGCATTGGCATTGGATTTAAAGAACGATCGAATCACAATAAAGGGTGTTGAAAATATTCCGAAGATAGACTTTCTAAAAGAAGCCTTAATTGGACCTGAGTATATTACACCTGTTGGTATTGGTTTTAATGGGGTATTAGAAAAAGAGAAAGATTTCTTACAAGTAAGCGTTAATGGTAAAAAAATACGATTGTTTAATTCAAAAAAACTTTCAGTGTCACATGCCTTGATACTTGTAGGTTTTCATGCTAAAAAATTACTGGCTCAACGGGGAAAAAGTATAACTTTTACGATGGATGGCAAGAAGGAAATGATTTTAGGCGATTATGGGGAATCCGCTAATATATATATTAATGGTGTTTTGTCAAGTTTAGATACAAAAATAAAAAATAGAGACAGTATATATGTTGAAGAAGCAGTTCAAGGAAAAGTCAAAAATGTTAAGATTTCAGATTATATCTCGATAGATGGAAAGATTTATCTTAACAATAAAATTATAGACAAAGTGACCCAGATTAAGGTTAACAATGAAACAGTTCCTTTAGATTATACTATTAAAGATGGAGACCTTGTTGATACAGATGAAATTAGAACTTTAGATGATTTATGTACTCGAGAGAATATAGACTTTGATAATTATGATTTTTTTATCAATGGGGAGCCATTGAATAAGGCTTCTATTATAAATGTTGATGACCAAATAAAAATGGAAAAAGTGAATCAAAATACTAAATATAGCAATGAATATAAAATTAAAGAAAAAGTTTCTGGTAACCTTCAAACCAGTGCAGAAGGGATAAAAACCAATAGTAAAAAAGACTCTAAGACAAAGCAATATTTTTTTAGTGTTAATGAAGAAACAGTTGAAGTCAAAAGTGATCATCCACTCATTTTTGTTGATATATTTGAATATATTGACTTTGATTTAAAAACACCTAAGGGAATTCTTGATCTAAGATTAAATGGTAATCGAGCAAAATATACAGATGAATTAGAAGATGGAGATATAATAGAAATTAAGTGGAGGTAACATGAAAGGATTATACGAAACAGAGATTATCTGTCCAATTTGTGATTGTCAGTATGAAATGACCAAAGTCCTTTCGCGAAGGGCTCGGGTTGTAAAGCGAGATGATGATTTTTGTCCATATTATAAAGAATTGAATCCAATTTTTTATAGTGTGAGTATTTGTCCAAGTTGTGGCTATGCATCATTTGATTCAACACGGGATGATTTAACATTAAATCAGAAAGAACTGTACCGCTTGAAAGTGATGCCAAAATGGCAAGAGAAGGATCTAAATAAAACCCGAGATTTAGAGGATGCAATCAAAACTTATAAATTATTATTATTAACATACAAAATGATTGATGCCAAAGAATCAAAGATTGCTAAAGCGTGTTTAAGACTCGCTTGGCTTTATCGTTATAAAAATGATGAAGAAAAGGAAACTAGATATCTAGAACTCATGATTAAACATAATGAATTTGCTTTCGAGAAGGAAGATTTATCAGATGCTAATAGACAAGAACTAGAAATCATGTATATATTAGGAGAAACCTATAGAAAATTTGGTGAGTATAGCCAAGCAATTAATTGGTTTTCCAAAGTAAGCAATCATGAGAAGATCAATGCGAATCGCGTGATTAAGCTTAAAAATAGAGAGCAATGGTCAATTGCAACAGAAGAATATAGAGAAGGAAAAGAAAATGTCTAAAATCATAACAGTGACAGGTGGCGCAAGAAGTGGTAAAAGTTCTTTTGGAGAAGCATTACTAAAAAAAAGTACTGGCAAAAAAGGTTATATTGCAACAGCTACACCCTTTGATGATGGGATGAGAGAGCGTATAAAAAAACACAAAAATTCTAGGCCTAAAAATTGGGAAACCTTCGAATTACCATATGAGATTTCTTCTCATATCAAAGAAATTTCTGTGAAGTGTGACATAGTAATTCTAGATTGCATCACAGTTTTTAGTTCAAATATTCTATTTGAAAAAGAATATGATTGGGAAAAAATTAGTTATGAAAAAATATCCTTGTTAGAAGAAAAGATTATTGAAGAAATTCAGCAAATAGTAAAAATTGCAAAGGAATCCGATTTAGCGTTAGTGATTATTACGAACGAAGTTGGATCTGGAATAGTCCCAGGTAATCGCTTATCAAGAGTTTATAGAGATATTGCTGGACGTATTAATCAAAAGTTAAGTCAGTTATCTGATGAGGTATATGTAACCATTTCAGGTATTCCGTTAAAATTAAAGTAGGTGTTATTCAATGAAACGATTGATTTTATTAATCCAATTTTTAACGCGTATCCCAATTAATATTCGCCTAGATGTGACAAGAGAGGATTTATCTAAAGCTATAATTTATTTCCCCATTGTTGGTTATATTATTGGGGGAATTTTATCTTTAATATATTTTACCCTGAATCATTCAATTGACCAATTAATTTTGGTTTTTTTAATTGTGATGATCCAAGTAATTATTACAGGTGGCCTACATATTGATGGTTTATCTGATACATTTGATGGAATATTTAGTGGTAGAAAAAAAATAGAAATACTTGAGATTATGAAGGATCCAAATGTTGGTACATTTGGTGTTCTTAGTATATTTTTTGTTTTAATCTTTAAATTTTTATTATTATATAAAATTGGAAATCAAATCCTATGGGTATTATTATTAATGCCAGTTTTTTCAAGATTTTGTCTTATTTTAGCAGCTTATAATGGTAATTATGCAAGAGAAAAGGGATTAGGGAATCTCTTTATTGAACAAGTATCAAAAAAACAACTAGCGATTGGCTTGATTTTTACAATTATACCTTTCTATTTTATTCAATCAATCTATATAGGTTTTATTATTAGTATGCTCTTTACATTATGGTTTGTGAGAAAAGTGAGTAAGCAAATTGATGGCATAACAGGAGACACTTTAGGAGCGATTGTAGAATTAAATGAAGTTTTATTCTTATTAGTTGTTTATCTATTGGAGGTTTTTTAATGCGTAAAATATATTTAGTACGACATGGGGAAACGAATGCAAACGTTGAAAAAAGATATTGTGGACAAACGGATGTTGATTTGAATCATAAAGGTCTGCGGGATGCAGCAAGTATTGCAAAAGTACTTAAAAACACGTCTCTTGATTCAATTGTGAGCTCGGATTTAAAAAGAACCCTTAAAACAGCAGAGTTGATAAATGAGTATCACCGATTAGAGTTAGAATTAAATCCTGATTTTAGAGAAATTAATTTTGGAAAGTTCGAAAATTTAACTTTTGAAGAAATTGGTGTTAAGTATCCTGACGAAAAAGCAAAAATGATTAAAGAGAAAATTAATTATAATTTTTTAGAGGGTGAAAGCCTATCGGTACTATATAAAAGAGTAATCAAATCCTTTAACAAGTTGTT
>Ga0209942_1001256_pt1 | contig 14002 bp, 13 predicted proteins | sample SalPonR1_A_D2_MG_FD_185695 | JGI IMG/M metagenome (GOLD analysis project Ga0209942, IMG submission 185695) | Salt pond soil microbial communities from South San Francisco under conditions of wetland restoration - Salt Pond MetaG R1_A_D2_MG... ... | reverse complement strand
TATGTGACTGTTGTAAAACATTATTCAAGAAGATTCTGGTTTATGTTACAATATGTTACTTTGAGAGTAATTATTAACATGTTATAACATAACAATTGTTCATAACATGTTAGTTTATGTTACATTTATCGTTACTTTTAACACGTAGTAACAAGAAACATGAAATTAGAATCACCACCACATACAGGGAAAATTGATTTCTCAGCATATATTGACACCTTAGGAAATGATGAATTAACCTCATTTTTCAAAGAAACTGACAAAAGATATTTTTATTGGTCAGAGATTAAACATAGACCAAATATTCCTTTTCAAGGTCCAGAAGAAGCTTGGAAGATGATAAAAGCACATAGGCAAATTACAAGTAAGAGAATAGCCTTTAGTGACCATAAGTTTTATTATAACATTACATCATTTATTCTAGAAGATCTACACAACTTTGACCTAAAATTAATTGGAGGTTTATATAAAAATTCAATTACTCCTCAAGATCAAGCGGAATACTTTAAAAATAGTTTACTTGAGGAAGCGATCGCTTCCTCTCAAATAGAAGGTGCAGCTACAACTACTGATGTAGCTAAAGATATGATCAAAACTGGAAGAAGACCTCGAAATGAGTCTGAACAGATGATTATTAACAACTTTCGAGCAATTCAAGAAATAGAAAATAGATTAGAGGAGGAAATGTCTATCCAATTAATATTAGATATACATGAGTTAATGACAACTCAAACTTCTGCCAGTAAATATTCTGGAAAATTTAGAGATCATCCAATTTATATCAAAGACCATGTAGATGGAGAAATAGCCTTTACAGCGCCTAATGACAAAGAAGTAGAAGGTTTAATAGAAAGTTTAATTAGGTTCATTAACAATGATGAAAATTTTATCCATCCTATTATAAAAGCTTCTATTCTACATTTTGTCGTAGGTTATATTCACCCTTTTGGAGATGGAAATGGCAGAACTGCTAGAGCCTTATTTTATTGGTTTTTAATTAAAAAAGGATACTCTCTTTTAAAACATATTTCAATATCTAGAGCAATTTTAGATTCGAGAACAAGCTATGACAAGGCATTTTTAAAAACAGAAAATGATGATAATGATTTGACATATTTTATTACATATTCAATGAAAAGTCTTCGAGTTGCTTTTCAAAACCTTGTTAAGTACAGAGATAAGAAAAGAGCCGAAAGAATCAAGGCTTCAGAAGTTATGTACGATATGATGGATAAAGGTTTTAATAAACGACAATCAAATTTACTTGGATATCTTTACACTAAACCCAATTCATCTATTACAATTCCTGAATATTCACAAAAACATGATGTCGTAAGACAAACGGCTAGTAGGGATTTGACTCAATTAGAAAAGAAGGGAATTCTTTCCAAACATAAGGATGGAAAAAATTTAATTTATCAATTAAATAATAAAAAGCATTTATACCAATTTCTAGAAGAATAACGTTTTACAACATCGGTTGACGAGCAAATGGCGGCAGACCACTTAAAAATGACTTTTTTGACTACCTTTAAAAAGTTAACTTAACCGGACTAATTCGCGTTCCCAACCCGGGAACGTTGGCAACAATAATACAAAAAACGCAAATTAGATAAATGGAAATAAAAATTTTACTTATTATTGATTTTATTATTGTCCTTTTAATAGGAATTTTTCATTTCCTGATTAAACCTAAAACAATTTCAAATTTTTTTTGGGGTTATTTTACTTTATTTTTTGCTTTTAACATTCTACATATTATCAATGTGAATGTTTTTTTCCAAACAAGATTCAATCCGCTTATACTTATACCACTGAATTTATTGCTAATCCCTGCGTATTTTTTACTGAGATATTTAAATTCTTTTTTTTCTTTTGAAATATTCAATAAGAAATTTTTGAGAATTGTTCTTATTGGAGGACTTATCGAACTGGTTGCAAATCTTTTACCGTTAGGAGCATGGATTTATACCAATCAATTTGATTTACAAATGATAAAATTTGTTTTTACAATTAAACGTCTTTTTATTGCATTGCTAATTCCTTTAAGTATTACTGTTTTTTGGATACTTTACAAATCATTGAAAACTTTTAAAATCAGCACAAGTGATGATAAGCTGAAAAAAAAATGGGGATATGAAATATCATTTTTACTTATTGCTTTGATTGCTGTAATTCTTTTGCCGGAAATTGCTTATGTCTTAAATTTTCGAAGCTTTAGTCTGGTTATGCTTCAGGCCACCTTCGGTGCAGCAATACTAACTTATATTGGTTTGAGGAATATTAACATACAAATTAAATCTGCCATTATTACAGCAGAAAATACAATAACAAACAAAAATGAAATGAATAATCATTTGATTGATATTGTTGCATTATTTGAAAATGAGAAAATATACAGGGAACAAGATTTGAGAATAATTGATATTGCTAATAAAATATCATTGTCTCCAAATTATATTTCAAAAATAATAAATGAAAACGCACAAAAGAGTTTCAATGATTTTGTAAATGAATATCGTGTAAATGAAGTTAAGCAAAAATTGAAGCAAAACGAACATCAAAAGAAAAGCATTTTTGCACTTGCACAAGAAGCCGGGTTTAAATCAAAATCTACTTTTCAGTCGGTTTTTAAAAAAGTTACAGGAAATACCCCGACAGCATTTATCAAAAAATCCGATATTCAACAAAACTAAGTCCCGAATTCTACAATGAATGCAATAATCTACATATTGAGACATTTGCGGACCATCCTGATTTGAAAATGACAGTAAAAAGCAACTAATTTTGCAGCAATTATTTAACTATAAATTGAAGTAAAATGAAGTTGAAAATTTTAACTGCAATTGTAGTGGTCTTCTTATCTGGATGTGTCGAATTTGATACTTTTGTCGATATAGAAGTAAACTCGAATGCAACACATCTAGAAACTGTTGACTTATTGTCAGTGTCCGAAAAAAATGAAATTGAAAATTTCATCGAAAATGAGACTTACTTTGATGCTTGCGTTGTTTTGCAAGGCGATAAGCTGGTTTATGAATACGGCAATACGCATATACCTTTTAATACTGCTTCGGTAAGGAAAAGTATTTTCAGTGCATTATATGGAATTGCAGAAAATAAAGGGCTGATAGACCTTGATGCAACTTTGGGCGAATTAGGTATTGATGATAGTAAACAACCACTTACCGAAACAGAAAAAAATGCCACAATACGGCATTTGCTGCAAGCTCGTTCCGGAATTTATTTGCCCGCTGCAGGCGAATCTCCAGGTATGGTTGAGCGCAAACCCAAACGCGGACAATATTTGCCCGGCGAGCATTTCTACTACAACAATTGGGATTTCAATGCTTTGCCTATCATATTGGAACAAATAACCGGAAAATCTATAGATGAATTAATTTACGAATGGATTGCGGTCCCTACCGGAATGCGCAATTTTACACCCGAAAGCGTAACATATCAAGAGCCTGATTATACCGACTATGCCCAAACGCGAGTTTATATGACAGCCGAAGATTTAGCAAGAATAGGAGCTTTATACCTTAATAACGGGAAATGGGGTGATATACAGGTTATTCCGGAAGACTGGGTAGAAACAAGTGTAATTGCAGTATCGCAACAACCTGAAGACGAAGATTTGTTAGAAAATGAGTTGATGGAAGGCTACGCATATCTTTGGTGGGTTGACGAGGATGAAAACACCTTTTGGGCTGACGGTTCCGGCGGTCAGTTTCTTATTGTGGACAGAGCAAGAAATCTTGCCGTTGTTCTTCGAAATAATACTGGAATGTCAACCGGAAGTTATTTGATGTATGGCGCCAATGAAAGATGGGAAGGGAATGTAAAAGGCAATGAAGTTTATAAATTAATCAGAAATAAAATACAATAGAATGAAGAGATTAGTAATTATAATACTACTGCTTATTCCATTTCTGGAAATTAAAGCCCAAAATACTATACCTAAACATGCAATAAAACTTGAATTGGGCGGAAAAGGATTGATTTACAATTTGAGTTATGAATATAATGTAGCCACAAATTTCATTTTAAGCGGAGGAGTATCATTTCTTAACTTAAAAGAAAAACAAACAGAAAAGTCAATGATAGTGATGAGTTTCCCTCTGTCAGTAAGTTACTTGCTTTATTTTAAAAATCCGGCTCATAATATAGAATTTGGAGTAGGTACAATGAATTTGCTTACTTCCGGCGATTTGGTAGAGTATAAAAGTGTAACTGATTTATATATTAATCCGCTGGTAATTGTCGGGTATAGATTTTATCCGGTAGAAAAGAACTGGTTTTTAAATGTTGCTTTTACACCCTTTTATGGAACGAAAAGCATTATAAATGAAGAAGGATATCCATTTAATATTTTGGGCAGTCGTTTTCAAATGTGGGGTAGCATAGGAATAGGATACAAATTATAAAAATACAAGCCTGACAGTTTAAATGGCTGACTATAGCAACATCAGTACTGAATATTTGTGATCAAAATATATATTTAACTGTCTAAGGACAAATTGCTTTCAAGTGGAAATTCTGGGGAGACATGGTGTCAAATTAGGACTACCTAAGTATTGCGACTAGAAAGAACGTATCCATTATCCATTGGTCAGATAAAAATGATTTGCTAATGTAGGTTTTCTATTTGCCATGGTCTATGCGAACTTTTAGTTGCGGCACTAGATGCACTCAAAGAAAATTTCATTTACAAAGGTTATAAAGTTGCTTCTTTTCTTAACTTGGTTGACAAGCAAGCACCCCTAAAAGGATATATGCCTGAGAACCTAACATCAGAATTGGGAAAAGAAATGGCGTAAAAATTGTAAAAAAAAGGCAGCCAATTCTTGCTTGTGTGACTGGAATTTTTAATTACTAGAGAAGCCCAATAGCAGATAATAATTTTGAATTTGGGAACAAAGTCTGGCTAGAAAAATTACAAAAGCCAGCAGGCAACATGCGGTCATAAAACATTGTGCAGATAGTGTTATGTTTGAACGAAATAACATTTAATAAACGGTTTAGTGGTCTGATAAGATTGTGTTTCAAAATGCACATCGTTTCATACCGCACAACGTTGGCAATAATTATACAATAGATGAAAAGATATTTATTATTAATAGTCATAAGCTTAATTTTTGGTTGTAAGGATAAAAAGCAATCAGACTCCAAAATATCGAAAACCGACTACACAAATTTTGTAGATCCTTTCATTGGAACTGATGGAACTGGACATACTTTTCCTGGACCTAGCAGACCTTTTGCAATGGTGCAACCTGGACCAGATAATACAGATATGGGCTGGGATTACACGAGTGGTTATCAATTAAAAGATTCGACCATAATTGGATTTTCTAACACAAGAGCTAGTGGAACTGGAATAAGTGAATTTGGAGATATTCTTCTTTATCCGTTTGTGGGCAATCCTACCGAATTTTCAGCAAAAAAAATAAAAGAAAAAGCAGAGGTTTCTTACTACTCTGTTGAACTTTCTAGTCAAATAAAAGCTGAACTTACTTCAACCGAACGAGTATCATTGCATCGTTACACTTATCCAAATAACAATGCAAAACTACTTGTCAATCTTCAACACGGTTTGCGATTTTTAACTGACAGCTTGGTTTTAGATAGTGATGTTAAACTGGAAGCAGATAAGAAAACTATTTCTGGTTACTGCCACACCAAAAATTGGGTAGAACGTAAATATTTTTTCACTCTAACTTTTGACCAAACTTATGATTCTGTTGAAACACTAGAAAGATTACCTAAAGAAAACGCACCTAAGTACGCACTGTCGTTTAACTTAAACAACAAGCAGTTACTTTGTAAGGTTGCACTATCTACTGTGAGTGTTGCCGGAGCCAAAAAGAATTTAAAAAAAGAACTAGACCATTGGGATTTTGAGCAAGTAAAAAATGATGGAAAAGAAATTTGGAACAACTATTTAAAAAAGATTGAAATTGAAGCTGATAATGAACAAAAAACCATTTTCTACACTGCTATGTACCATTTGTTTTTACAGCCTTCAAATATTGCCGATGTAGATGGACACTATAGAGGTGCTGACGATAAAATTGCTTTAGCTAAAAATGGAGAATATTATTCAACTTTATCGCTTTGGGATACCTACAGAGCTGCCCATCCCTTATATACGATTTTGGTTCCAGAGCGTGTAAATGGTTTTATCAATACCTTTTTGGCACATCATAAAGCACAAGGTTATTTACCGATATGGACAGCTTGGGGGCAAGAAAACCATTGTATGATTGGTAATCATTCAATTCCTGTCATCGTGGATGCTTACAATAAAGGTTTTACTGGGTTTAATGCTGACGAAGCGATGCGTGCCATGGTGGAATCATCTACTGAAAACCATTTGAATTCAGATTGGGAACTCTATAACAAATACGGGTATTATCCTTTTGATTACTTAGATAATGAGGCCGTTTCAAGAACCCTGGAAAGTGGCTTTGATGATTATGCAATTTCCATTATGGCAAAAGCTATGGGCGTGGATAGTATATCATCCGTATTTGCAAAAAGAGCAAGATATTATGAAAATTTATTTGATCCCGAGACAGGTTTGATGAGAGGAAAGGATTCCAAAGGAAACTTTAGAACCCCGTTTGAACCCCTTGAAGCCACTTCTCCAATGAATAATCCCGGTGATTACACAGAGGCGAATGCTTGGCAATACACTTGGACAACAAGTCATTATGATGCAGATAATTATATAAAATTATTAGGCGGTAAAACGGAATTCACTAACCAGTTAGATACTTTTTTTAGTATTTCAAGTGAAGGAGATAATAAGCATTTAGGTCAAGAAGGATTAATCGGACAATATGCACACGGAAATGAACCAAGTCATCACATAGCGTACTTATATGCCCTCTCTGAAAAGCCTGAAAAAGGAAGACATCTGATTACGGAGATTTATAATAAATTCTATGACGACACACCTACGGGTATAACAGGAAACGATGACTGTGGACAAATGAGTGCATGGTACATTTTTTCCACACTGGGGTTTTATCCGGTTAATCCCGCAAATGCCGAATATATTTTAGGTATACCACAAGTAAAAAGTGCCACAGTAAATTTAGAAAACGGTAAGACATTTAAGATTCAAAAAACGAATACCGTTCAATCAGAAAATTTATCTGTAGAAATGAATAATAAAGAGATTGAAAAAATAATTCAACATGAAGATTTAATGAATGGAGGAACTTTAGATTTTAAATAACTATTGCCAATAACTAAGCGTTCGTGTGGCCGGTACGGCCCAACATGAACGCCCTGTTGACTAAACCGGTTCTTTGCCGGTTAAGCCATATATGGGGATTAGTCTGTTTTTAGGAGGTAGTATTTGGTAGGTAGGCCATCTAAACCGCTATGTAAGATGTCGGGTTTTGGTTATTTACTGATGGTGCAACTGCTTTTTACTATGTTTCTTCACTGGCACTTACAGAATTTAATGTCATTTTGATCGCTTTAAAGCATAGTTTTCCTGTTACGCCCGGAAGGATCGTTTTTTATACTCATTTATTTGATTGTTTTCTTAGTTTTTCCATCCAGTATCCAGGTGGGCCACGTGCCGTAAAGGTAGTAAGGGTCACCAATTTTCCCTTCTTGCATACCGGGCAAAGCTGGTGTTGTAGTGGTTTACGCTCCCTGAGTTGTACCTGCCCAAGGTTTTTCTGTAGCTGGGTAATCGTGATTTTTTTATGGTAGGCACTCAAGATCCCGTAATGACGGATGCGAACAAAGCCTTTTGGAAGTATGTGAAGAGCGAACCGCCTGATGAACTCTGCATCGGATAAACGTAACAAGGATTTCTTTCCCCCGTGGCGATAGTCCTTCACAGAAAATGTAACGCCTTTATTGTCCAGGTTTTTTATCCGATGGTTACTGATGGCGATCTTATGGGTATAGCGGCCAAGGTATTCCACTACCTGGGCGGGGCCTAAAAATGGACGCTTGCAATAAACTACCCAGTTATGTTTGAACAGGTTTTCATAGAAGGCCTTGGATTGTGGTGGAAGTTCCTTGCGAAGGGAAGCCACAAAACGAGCTCTGAATACCTTGCTCATAGCCTTAACCGGGAACAGGTATTTACCTTTGCTTTTTGCGGATTTCCATGTACCGCTTTGGGCAATACCACCCCCGGGAACAATACAGTGCAGGTGGGGATGCAAAGACAGGTTTTGTCCCCAGGTGTGCAGGATGGCAATCATCCCTGGTTTGGCACCTAGAAATTTATGGTTGGATGCAAAACCCTGGATCACCTGCCAGGCTATTTTAAATAGTATGGCATACATTTTTTTAGGTTCGTACAGGCATAGGCGGTTGAGGGCTGATGGCAAGGTAAAGACCACGTGGAAGTAAGGCACGTTTAGAAGTTCTTCTTCCCGTGCCCGGATCCATTCCTCCTTTTTATGTCCCTGGCACTTGGGACAATGGCGGTTCCGGCAACTATTGTAACTAAGGTGAAGCCTATGGCAGGAAGGATTGTTACAGCGGTCGATATGGCCACCCAGGGCAGCAGTGCGGCATTTACGCAAGGCGTGCAGGGTTCTTGTCTGCCAACTGTTGTAGCAATATTTGGATAAAGATTCTGTGTTCCTTTCCAGGACCGGGGCCACCTCATAGGCAGCAGGTTTCACGGCTACTCTTTGTAAAGCCGATCCAACGGACTGAACGGCTTCTGCCTACCTAGTTGTGCCACGTGAAGGTAGGTGAGGGTGGTTTGGATATCTGCGTGTCCCAGCAGATCCTTTACACTGATAATATCCAACCCCATCTCCAAAAGATGGGTAGCATAGCTGTGCCGAAGGCTATGGGTAGTGATCTCTTTTTGGATCCCGCTGTGTTTACGGGCTTCTCGAACGATCCATTGTACTCCCATTGCCGATAACTGGGCTGGGTTTCCTTTCCTGTCGTAGCCATTAAAGCACCAGGTGGTAGGGTTATCTGCAGCGATATATTTTTTTAGGCCACGGACCTGCATCTGGGATAAAGGAACATAACGGTCTTTTCTTCCTTTGCCCTGGCGGATGTGAAGCATCATACGATCAAAATCCAGGTCTTTGAGTTGCAGACCACGAAGTTCAAAACATCGAAGGCCACAACCGTAGAGCATCGCCAGTACCAAACGGTGTTTGAGCAGTTTGGGTGTTTTAAGCAGTTGCTTAATCTCACTACGACTTAACACGACTGGAAGTTTGTGGGGCCGTTCTATGGAAGGTAACATGACCCGCATCGCATTCATCCCGGAGATACGATAGGCATAGCGAAGGCCATAAATAGTATGCTTAAAGAAACTATCCGATGGTGTTTTGTGCTGGGATTTTAACAGGTGCAGGTAGTCCAAAACCTGTTCTTCATCAAGATCAAGGGGACTACATTTAAAATGGAGGGACATGTGCGCAAGGCATCGGGAGTAGTTGGTAAGGGTACTTTGGCTTTTACCGGCGAGTTCTACAGAACGCTTTAATTTACGGTAGAGTTGGTCGAACTCAGGAACAGAATTACAGGCCCTATCAATGAGGGTACTACTTTTTTTTCATAACTTTCAATGAATTAATTACACAATACCTAAAGGTAGTGAATAGTGATTTAGATCTCTTGAAGCTACCTTTAGGTTTAGTTCAACAATGAATAACACAAATTGCGGAATACCTCTCAAAAATGCCATTTTTGACTACCTTTTTAAAACCAATGTTTAACGGAAAGCTTTGAGTCTTTAAGCCGCAACTTACGTTATTCGAGACGTTAGTGGCAATTTAATAACCAAATCTACCTATGAAGATAAAACTTTTGACAAACTCAATTTTTCTTGTTTTACTATTTGTAACAAATACCCTTTTTTCACAAAGCAAATATCAAAAAGGCTTTATTGAATTTTGGACAGACATCGATAATCATTACGCTTATTTAGACCAGCAAGACATTGATTGGGAGAAAGTCAGGGAACTTTACGAGCCGAAAGCTGCAAAAGTTTCAAACGACTATGAATTTATTCAGTTTTTAGAAAGCGTTTTAAATGAACTTCATAACGGTCATTCCTCACTGAATACAAATTTAGAATCATCGAATAGGTTAATCCCATCGGGTTCGGATATCTATGTTGAAAAATCGGGTAATAAATATTTTATAAAGGACTTACGAAAAGGTTTTGGTGCAGACTTATCGGGTCTAAAAATCGGCATGGAAGTCAAACTTTTCAACGGTAAACCGATTGAAGACCAATTGACAAAATTCCTTCCAAAATTTACAAACGAACCAACTCAAGAAATGTATCAGTATGCTCTTGATATGCTTTTTGCAGGAACACACGATACGGAACGGGCAGTTACAGTTCTTGAAAACGGCAAGGAAAGAACATATTGTCCGATAACATACAGAAATAGAGATGAATTGTTATATAGCAAAATTTTTAATGACAATACTGCTTATATCAAAATCAACAATTCCTTAGGGAACAATAATCTGATTGCAGCGTTTGACCAAACACTTGATAGTTTGCTTCAATACCAAAATCTAATCATTGATTTAACCGAAACGCCGGGAGGAGGAAATACAACCGTTGCACGAGCTATAATGGGAAGATTTACTAACAAACTTCTTCCTTATCAAATTCACGAGTTTGATGAAAAAGAATACCAAACGAAGAGACATTGGATGGAATATGTAACACCAAGAAAAGATGTTTACAAAGGTAAGGTTTATATACTTGTAGGGCATTGGACCGGAAGTATGGGAGAAGGAATGGCAATTGGTTTTGACGGAATGAAACGAGCTGAAATCATTGGAACCCAAATGGCAGGACTCATCGGTGCTATTTCAAATTTCCAACTGAGTGAAACGAAAATTGGTTTTCAGTTTCCTACCGAAAGACTATATCACATAAATGGTACGCCCAGAGAAAATTTTGTTCCCGAAATGCTGACACAGAACAGTGAAGAGACAATACAGAAAGCTAGAGAAATCAGATAAAGAAACTGCCACTAACATTATAAAAAAACAATACTAAAGACTGTCTCGAATCGAAGTTCCGTGCTCGTTTGCTCAACGTATTGTCCTGCGGACAATCATCGCCGGCAATCGTCGCACTGTTTTTATATGAGACGTTGTGCGCAAGCTGAAAAAAATAGAATGAATGGAAAATAATGCAATCGACTTAAATGAATCTACCATTAAAAAATTTGTTGAATCATTAAGACCAGAAGATCCTGAGATTAGGAAAAAACTCGATTTCGGATATTCCTATGATGGAAAAGTCGTCTTTTTTTATGAAATTAGACCTTCTTGGAATAATCCAGAAGAGATACAAAATATTGAGTTTGCAAAAATTAGATTTTATAAATCAAGAAAAGAATGGAATCTTTATTGGATGCGTGCAAGTGGAAAATGGGAACTTTACGAACCCTTTCCAAAATCAACTCATTTAGAAAAGATAATTAAAGTAATAAAAGAAGATAAACACGGTTGTTTTTTTGGATAAGCACAAACAAAATATCATCAAGAAAATTGCGCAAGAGTTGGACTGCGGCTTTAATTGCTATTTGAATGTGAAAACAGAAGAAATTATTGCAATTCCAAGCTTTTCCCACATATCAGACGAGGACGACTTCAAAAGAGCATTTGAAGAGGATTTCAAGAAGATAAAAAAGCAAAAAGCGGATTTAATAAAGTTTGAGGTTTTAGAAAGTTTTGAGTCCTTTAAAATTATGGAGCACTTTATAGAACAAGTTCCAGATCAAAAACTGCGGACAGAACTTGAAAATATATTAGTTCGTAAAAAACCATTTCAAAATTTCAAGAATAAAATTGACCAATCTGATTTTAGGCAAAGTTGGTTTGATTTTAAACAAAAGGAACTTGAAAAAAGAGTCGAAACTGATTTAAAATTAAAAAAGCCAGCGCACAACAATATATAAAAACAATGCTCAAACCTGGGTTAAGTCGAAACTCTGTGCTGGCTTGCAATGCCTAATTGTCCTGCGGACAACCAGGCTCGCCAGGTCGCACAGTTTTTAAACGAACGTTGTGGTGCAATAAAATAATACTATGAAATCCAAAGAAATTAAAGAATTTACACCATTCGCAATCTTATCAATCATCGGACTTTTTTCAGTTATCCAAGTTCTGGTGACCAATTACACTTTTGATTACCGACAATATATTGGATTATCATTATTAACGGTTTCTGGCATATTCTTTTTCACTGACAGAAGGTTATATAGATACTTTTTCGGTATCACATTGGTGTTAGGGGTTTTAAATCTAATTGCTTTTTCTACTAACATTTTTGTCTTCTATTTTATCTTCTTTCCAATACAGATATTACCATTTATTTTTTTAGTGGTTTTCTTTGTTAAAAACAGAAAACGTATAAATGATTTGTTTTTCCGATCCATTCAAAAAACTGAGGAAGAAGAACAGAAGTATTACGATAGAAAATTAAAACGGTTTAAAGAAAAATTTTCTGAATTGAGCGACCCAGAAATTGAATACAAGCTAAATCAAGAACTAGTTCCAGAAGCAAGACAGGCTCTGATAGAAATAATAAAAAATAGAAACAAGAAAACGTACCACAACACTATATAAAAACGATACTTATTTTTGTCTCAAATCGAAGCTTCTAGCTCGCCCGCTCGCACAGTTTTTATAAGAGACGTTGGCAAAAAGCTGCGAAAGAACTCAACTAAAATAGAAGAAATAAATTAGATTTTGTATTTTTGATAAAAAGCAGACAGATGGATTTAGAGGCTAAAAAAATATCTTTTGTTCAAGAATTTCTTCGTTTGCAAAATGAAGAAATTATAAATGGATTGGAAAAGATGTTGCATAAAAGGAAGGCTGAATTACTTGAAAAGGAAATGAAACCTATGTCTATGCAACAATTTAATAAGGAGATTGATCAAGCATTAAATGACTCTCAAAATGGGCGATTAATTAAAGGATCTGACTTAAAATCTAAAGTTCAAAAATGGAGTTAACCGTTTATTGGACTCAACTAGCCGAAGATAAATTGGAGGATATTTTTCACTACTATAAATTTAAAGCCAGCAAAAAAGTAGCTGTAAATTTGATTAATGGAATTATCGATTCCACAATTGACTTAGAAAAATCACCAGAAATTGGACAGAAAGAATTTCTACTTAAAGAAAGAGAACAAGATTTTCGGTACTTAGTCTTTAAAAACTATAAAATCATTTATTGGATTAATAGAAATCAAAAGCGCATTGAGATTGCGAATGTTTTTGATGCCAGACAAAATCCAGAAAAAATTGAGCAATCTATATAGCAGTCAGTTGCCAACATTGTATAAAAACAATGCTTTTTTTGTTCTCAAATCGATACTTCGTACTTGTTTGTTTCGCCTGATTTTCCTGCGGAAAATCATCGCTTTCCAGCCGCACAGTTTTTATACGGACCTTTAGTCAAAATAGAATATGAGAACCAAACTAATTTTAATATCAATCTTTTTAATAGCTACTAAAAGTTTTGCCTGTAGCTGTGAGACGCCAAAACCGGCTGTCGAATTTTATCAATCTGATTACGTTTTCGAAGGTAAAGTAATTGAAAAAGAATATGCGTCAGATTCGCTTACTAATACAATAACTTTTGAGATAAGTAAACATTATAAAAAAGGAGATAATCCTAAATTTTTAAAATTTCAATTGAATTCTGAGGCCGAGGTTACAGGTCTTTACTCTTCGTGTTATTGGTCTGCAGATAAGGGAGAGAAATGGTTAGTATATGCTAAAACGATAAATGGAAAACTAGATTTTCAATTCTTTTGTTCCAATAGCAAAACTCTAAATGAATCAAAGATTTATTCATCAGAACAAAAAGTTTTAAACTATGGGAATCAATTAGATATGACTCAATATCGTTACAGATCTTATGATGCCAAACCAATCACAAACTTAGATTCAATTTTAAAAATTTATCAAAAGAAGAAATTGAAACCTTTAAAAGGATTTGCCGG
>Ga0209942_1001255_pt1 | contig 14005 bp, 11 predicted proteins | sample SalPonR1_A_D2_MG_FD_185695 | JGI IMG/M metagenome (GOLD analysis project Ga0209942, IMG submission 185695) | Salt pond soil microbial communities from South San Francisco under conditions of wetland restoration - Salt Pond MetaG R1_A_D2_MG... ... | reverse complement strand
GTAAAGTTAAGCTATGGAAAGGGTTTAATGAATAATTCGTTACGAAGTTAGAAAATCCTTTTGAAATGAGCCCGCAATGCCATTTCGCAATCCACAATAGAAATCCGGCATAAAGCCGCTAACGCTATTTATACGGATTTATATTGCTCGAATTCAAAACGATTTTCAGTGATGGTTCCGAATTATTAATTAAAAACACCGGAGCCAGGTGGATAAAGTCGCGCAAATTAGTTATGAGTAAAATGACTTTTAAAGGTGATAAGTACGGTATATATTTATACGTATTGGAATTCTTAAATAGGAAATACTATGTTGGTATTACTAATAATCCCAGAAATAGATTTAGAATGCACATTAATGGAAACTCTAATGATTTTGTAAATGAGAATTCGCCAATATTAGATATAGACTATGTATTGCTTAAAACAACTAATCGATCTCAAGCATTATTAATTGAAGATAAAAAAACTATTGAGCTAATTAATAAATATGGAATTGAAAATATTTCTGGAGGAAAATTTATTGGAGATATTTATGAAAGGACTATAAAATTTATTATGTATACTGATAAACAAAGAAATAAATTAAAGAAAAGAATTAATCGAGGAAACAGCATAGAGTTTGATGTAAATGAACATCCTGGAATTGAAAGTATTGTTGAAATGATTAATAAAAGATAGTATTTTTAAATAGTGTAATATCGAATTGAAATTATTTGACGAGTACTTTAAGCTAACGAAAATATTTAGTTTCAGTATCAACAGCCCTTGTAATTCAATATATTGCAAGGGATTTTTTTATGTAGGTAGTGTAAGCTTAACGTTTTTAGGAGCCTGTAAATTTTGCCCAACCAATCCCTATATATACTGGTTGGTTGGACATTTTTATTACTTATATTCTTTATATGTTGGTTTATAATTTTTATCAATGAATACTTTTGTTGTGTTTGTTAATCCATTGGACCAAAAGCCATTCATTCCCCAACCACCTGGTTCACCTTTGATTTTACTAGCCCATAATATTTCTCTTGATTGAATATCAAAGAAGGTAAAATAGGCTGAAATGTATTCATTTGGCTTATTAAAATTTTCTATGTTAATTACAAATCCTACGCCATTATCTTGTTCTAATTCATAGGACTTTATAATCTCTTTTAACTTGTCAATGGTAAAGCTATAATCTTCCCATATTATCCATTTTTCACCCACTAATTCTGTTCTTTTTTGTACATCTCTGGGTTCAAATGTAAAATTGTCTTTTTTTAACCATCTTGCAATGTATTTTTCCGGAGGTAGTTCTCTCTCGAAAGAAAAAATCCATGCATTCAAATAATGCCTGATATGTTCATCCTGACCTACTTTTTCCGGATTGGTAAGTTTTAACATGGACATATCAACTCCGTAATATGTGATGCTGGGAGTATTAAATACCTTATTTATATTAGGATCATATTCTTTTAGTACATATGTACCCTGAGAACAGGAGTGGAGATAAATGAATAAAAATGTGAATAGAATAATAATTAAATTTTTCTTCATAATAGATTAATTTTTAATAATTTATAAAATTTGTTTAATGAATATTCTTAAAGTTAATAAAACTTTTTTCTAATAAAAAATATGATTGATATACTTCTGTTAATCCATAAAATCCAAATTATTCATATCTACTCTACGCACCCGCACTGCGTACAAAAATAATCCCGGATAATTTCATTATCGAGAATACTAAAATTTAACCGGTGATAATCATCATAAAATAGTTTACACCACTCTTCTTTGCTAAATATTTCCGACGATTCAAATAAAAACCTGAAATATTCGGATAAACTTTTATCATAAATAGTATAATGAAGGATTAAATAATACTTAATAATTTCTTTATTTTTTGTTCCGTTCGAATAAATATCCCTGAGAATATTCCAGGCATATTCATATTTGTAAAATAATACCATAAATTTTGCTGCTTTAAACCGGACATCTTCACTTAGGGTAGTATCAGAGAAATAATTAAATACATAATCTAACGAATTGTTTACAATTGAATAATCAGAATAAGGATCATCAAGGTATGTTACTGTTAATCTTGAAATATGATAAAACAGGTTTAAATTATCATAAAAAGGAATCGTATCAGGATTACTAATACTATTTAATACACTTTTTAATCCCTTCACAAAATCCTTGTTAATTCGTTCGTGCCAATAAAGTTCTTTATTGAACCTTTCATCAATAGATAGAATGAAAAAGTTAATAACAGGAATTGGTGGTTCAATTTCCAGTTTGGCCAGCTTTGATAATAATGTGTATTTTCTATTAAGATTATTAGCATTGTAGGTTAATTGAAATTTTAAACGGTCAATTTCTAATTGATTGAATCTATTTTGGTTTTCTTTTAAGTATTTTACGTTAAACTTCACTGGCAATTGATTTAAAGTATGCATTGATATTTTATCTTCTAATATCTTGTTAAAAATAAAATGTTGCAGATCTGACAATTTTTGCTGCTCTGTATTCGATACCGAATAGTACTTACTTTTAGCAATACGGTCATTAATCCGTTTAAACGTTTTTTTATAATTGTTTAAAGCATGATCGATTACTTTTTTCTCTGTTAGGATTTCTTCAGATATTAAGTAAAAATTGACATATCGTTGTTTATCCAATCTCGTATCCAGGTCTTCTAAAGGTTTTTCGAGCCTTAAAAATTTTTTGACAAATTCAGTTGATTCTTCATTAAGGAAGCTGTACTCTGTATTTTTGATTTGTTTCTCAAAAAGATCCCAGTTTTCTTTGGTATGAACAAACAGCGGGAAGGAATCCTGATATTCATTTTGAACTATTTTTATCAGATTTTTTGATCTTGTTTTATACAACTTCTTATTGTGATCTTCGAACCCTTCAACACTTGCATATGCAGTTACAATTCCAAAATAAGGTTTATACTCTTCAAAATTAAATTTTGATTTTAACAGGCTTTCGTTTAACGAATCAATTTCAGTTGCATCCCTTTCAAAATATATTTTATGAATTAAGGTGTCAAATTCTGGTTTTTTATCATAACCAACATCTCTGGGTATAAATTTATAGGGTATGGTATCCAGATGCACTGGATAATTTAATATTGTACCTTTTAAATGATTAAACTTAACAATATCAATTAACCGGTTTTTCTTCAATATAAGAACGTTAAATTCTAAAGGAACGCTTGATAAATGATCAGGAATTTTCCCAAAATTGATGACTAATTTTTTAGATTTTCTTTGTTCTTTGAATAATTTATTCAATTCTTCTTTATAAATAGGTTCAGGAACAATACCATTAAAAATACAGGCATTATTTCGGCGCGATGGTTTGGAGTAATAAATTGAGTCATCAATGTAATCCATAAAAGATATAATCTCTATAGCTAACCCGTCCTTTTTGTGTCTGAGCAAACTACGGATACTATTTTTTGAATTGATGTGCAGATACATGGAATCATTTTGGATCAAAAGTCTGAAATTTCTATTTAAGTATCTTTTTTTAAACCTTTCCCATGGCCTGGTATCTGTATTTTTATCTGCTGGCTTTATTTTCCATGCATGCCGCCTGTGAGGTTTAGGTATCTCATATTGTTTTATTTCCGGAGAATCATTCTTATATAGCGTATCAATTACATATTCATACTTGGATTTACGATTTGTTTTAGCAAATGTCTGAACGGCATATATTGCCTGAGATTGTTTGTTATATGATATAGCTACTCCTGTTATGTTAAATTCATCGTTAATAATATTTTTATAATGGCCGGGTGAATTTTTCCAGTTTTCTGCAAAATTAGATGCAGCAGATTTATAGTCGTTAATGGTTACCGGATTTTCTTTTTCTTTTTTATTTGTAACAGGTAAAAAAAGATATGAGCTTGCTACATTTTCTGCTGTTGTCAAATAATCTCCTCCATAATATGTAATTCTTTTATGGGGCGTTTCTTTGGTTTTGTTTTTGGGTTGATAATGGCCTACATTATTTGTTCGCAGCAAATAATCAGCATGGTCTTTAGCTGCTAAATATAGAATTGAATCATTATATAATGCCGGTAACTCTTTTTCTTTCCGTAAACTATCTATTCTTTTTTTAATAAGATGTTCGAGATAATGGTGGTCAATGTTTTTATAGTCGATTTTTTGGGCAAAGCCAGAATGACTTATAAAAAAAATAAATAAAATAAACAAAAATTTGATTCTAATCATACGGTGATATCATTTCAGATTTTAAAAATATTTGTTAATACAAAGAAATAAAAGTGCAGTGCATTCATTGTGCATACCATGAGTCATTCCATAAATATACTTTTTTTAATTTGGTCTATCCTATTATTTATCATAAAATCAGGAGTATTTTTTCATGTTTTATTTAAGTTTTTAGTAAATTTGAGATACCTTGATCGTTAAAATAATTCCTATGGCTACCAATAAAAATGCAATTATCAGATATCAGGCATTAGATAAATGTTTTCGCAATCCCGGAAGAAAATATTTTATGGATGATTTAATGGATGGATATTAATTTTGGAAATTACCAAAAAGAAAGCTAACTTTACCAATCATGTAACTAAAAGACCCAATAATTAGGGCTTATTGATACACAAATAGCAAATGGCCACAAGTGCATACATATCTCAAAATTTAACCGAACATCAGCTCCGGTTTCTAAAACTGCTCGATGATCACGAGATACTTTATTTCGCTACGCAAAATATAGAGCAACAACTGGGAGTTTCGTTTCAGAATCTAAACGAAATACTCGAGAACCTGGTACATAAAAAACTGTTGGTACGTATCGAAAAAGGAAAATTTACTCGTCCACAGTTTCAGGATGTACATGTATTGGCTTCTTTTATTTCCGGTGGCGGAGTGGCGGCCTACTGGACGGCATTGCACCTGCACAACCTTACCGAACGTTTTCCCAACAAAGTGTTTATTAAAACAACCCGTCGCAAACGTAACACACAAATAGCAGGTACAGACGTTCAGTTTGTTACAGTAAACCAAAGTAAAATGCAAGGTATTACACGTACAGGCTACGGTGATAACAGCTACCCTTTAACCGATATAGAATGCACCTTGCTCGATTGTTTCGACCAGCCACGTTATGCCGGCGACTGGCCCGATTTGCTTAAAGCTTTTGCCCATGCTAAACTGAATGCCGGCAAACTTATTGCATACGCCAAAAAGTATAACAATATGGCACTCTGTAAACGGATGGGCTTTTTAGCCGAATTGTTGCAAAAAAATCAACTTGAAGAATTTATAATATTTGCCAAAAATAATACGGGTAAAAAATACAGCTTATTCGAAACTGGTGGAGCCGAAAAAGGTGAGTTTCGTTCCGATTGGATGCTACGATTAAACAACAGCGAAAGAGATATTTTAGAAATGATTCAAAATACCTACTAAAGTGATTCTACAAAAAGAGATAATAGAAAAAGCCAAACAATGGGGTGTTATACCCGACACAGCTGATAAAGATTACGTGTTGAGCCATTTTTTGTCGGGGTTTTATAATCATTTTAAGACAGAGCTTGTTTTTAAAGGCGGTACCTGTCTGCGCAAATGTTATTTCCCCGGGTACCGTTTTTCTGAAGATCTGGATTTTACAGCTTTAAATCATGATTTTGAATTAAAAAAGATGGATTTAACCAAAGTTTGCAAACAGGTAACAGAGCATAGCGGAATTTTATTGCATGCCGAAGAACCAGGCATTTTGCAACATAACAACGAAAAAAAAGGATACCAGGTATATATTAAGTATTGGGGAGCAAATCATTCCCGAAATCAACAGCCAACAGTTCCGAAAAGATGGTTAACCCGGATTAAGCTCGAAATTTCAACCGAAGAAATTTGTTTGCTTACTCCAGAGCAAAAAAGTATTCATCATCCATACAGCGATCAGTTAATAAATACAAATACGGTTCCTTGTTATCCTTTGAAGGAAATTGTTTCGGAAAAATTACGTTCACTGGTGCAGCGATCTTACTCTGCTCCACGAGATTTTTACGACTTGTATCATCTCACTCAGAATTACACAAAAGATGATTGGAGAATTGTTAAATCGCTGTTTCTGGATAAAATGAAACATAAAAACATTCCATTTACTGAAGCTGAAAATCTGATCAGTGCCGATTCTGTTGAACAGGTTAAAAAAGCATGGGACAGAAGTATATCACATCAAATAAATAGTACCCAGGCAAATTCTTCAAGCAAAATTATTGAAACGGTAATAAAACGAATAAAAGAAAATTTATAATATGGCAACCAACAAAAACGCTATTATTAGATACCAGGCATTAGATAAATGTTTTCGTAACCCCGGAAGGAAATATTTTATGGAAGATCTGATAGATGCATGTAATGATGCGTTGTTTGATCTGGATTCTAAATCAACAGGTGTGAAACGAAGGCAGATTTTCGATGACATTAAGTTTATGCGCGACTCGCGCGGCTATGATGCTCCTATCGAATCATACAAAGATGGAAAAAAAGCATATTATCGTTACGAGGATTTAGACTTTTCTATTAACAATCAACCTTTAAATGAACAGGAGGCGCAACAGCTTAAAGAATCCTTGCTTACTCTATCTCGATTTAAAGGAATGCCTCAGTTTGAATGGGTAGAAGAAATAAAAGCACGTTTAGACCAAAGTTTTAAGTTAACCACCGAAGAGCAGGTACTAAGTTTTGACGAAAACCCGTTTTTAACCGGACGTGAATACATTGGCGAATTATACCATGCCATTATAAATAAACAAGTACTGGAAATTGAATACCATCCTTTTAAAAGAGATGATTCTATTCTATTTACCATACATCCCTACCATTTAAAGCAATACAACAACCGCTGGTTTTTATTTGGGATGAATAACGAATATCAAACCATTACCAATATTGCATTGGACCGCATAAAAGCAATGAAAGAAAGTAAAATTGCATACCTTCCAAATACCGAAATTAATTTCGAAGAGTTTTTTGAAGATGTGATTGGGGTAACCATTCCGGAAGATAAAACACTGCATAAAGTTATTTTAAAAATTGACAACAAACTTTGGCCATATATTAAAACAAAACCAATCCATGGTTCTCAGAAACCACCAAAAGAAGAAAATGATGCATATGCAATCATTGAACTTGAATTAATGCTTAATTATGAATTGGAATCAATCATTCTTTCGTATGGTGAGCAAATGGAAGTGTTGGAACCAAAGGTTTTAAGAGATAATATTTCATCAAAAATCAAACGGATGAAACTGGTTTATTTTTAGTGTGCAGGAAGGCTGCATAGTATATTTTCATCTTTGTTTCGAAATTAATTCGTATTAAGATGAAAACAAGAGAAGCCAATTTATTTAGAGTCGTTGCAGAAATGTATGAAATAGTAAATATTAATTATAAAATGATTCCCGAAGATTTGAATGCCTCTCAAAAAGGATTCTTGAATGAAGTATATAATTCTTTAGGGGGTAAACAAGATGTTCCTCCCTTGAATTTTGGAAGGTGGGATATTGTAACCAAAGATTTTATTATTGAGTTAGACGAAGAACAACATTTTAATCGTTACAGAAAAAAAACCTTAGATTCTTCATTGTATGATAATTACCCCTGGTTTGATATTGAAAAATATAAAATATATTGTACAGAAAAAGAGAGTGAATGTAAGAAAAAAGCAAAGCATGGAGGGTATTGGGCCAATGCGAGTACCGAAAAACAATTTGGCAAAGCATCTGAAAAAGGAGATCTTTCGGGCAATGGATCACCACGTTGGAAACAAAGAGCTTTTTATGATTTTTGCCGGGACCTTTATAGTATTGTTTTTGAAATACCGGTTTATAGGTTTTCTGTTTATGATGAGTTAATTTTTAAAGGAAATGAAATAGGATTGGGATTTGTTTTGGAACAAAATAATATTCCTGCTATAAACCTTTTTATTAATTCAAAAATAGAATATTAGATTTTTACAAGCTTAGAAATGAGTATGGAAAAGAATGATTTAGTTGCAGTAGAAAGACAATTGTTTAATACAGTTGATAAATTAAGGGGCTATTATGATTTTAAAGATATACAGAATATCTTGCTGTCAGTCTTATATCTTAAATATATAAATGACAAAAAAAATCTAGATAACATTATCATTCCAGAAGAGGCAGGTTATGAATCTCTATTAAAGACGCAAAATAATATTGGAGATAATTTAACTAAAGCTTTTCAAGCATTAGAAACTAAAAATGATATATATTCTGATATATTCTCTTCGTTTGATTTTTATGGTGACAAAGAAGATATCCTGTCGGATGTTGCTTTAAAAGAATTGGTTATTAGCATTTCTAGTATAAACTTTAGTTTGTTGAATCTTAAGTTTTCAAAACTATTTGATTCTGTATTATTCAGATTTACTAAAATCGATAATAAATCAGGGAATCAATATTTGCAACCTAGAGAATTAACGGAGCTAATGACTTATTTTATATCTCCTGCATATAATAAAAATATTTTTAATCCTTTTACAGGTTTAGGCTCATTTGCAATCTATCTAAATGATTCAAAAAAATTCATTGGACAAGAAATAGACCCGAAAATTACTGGATTGGCTAAACTTAGATTAATAGTTCATGGATATATAGATAACTTTCATTTATCAACTCATGATTGTTTAACGGAATTTAGTTTTATTAAAAATGATCAATTTGATTCTATTATTTTTACTCCTCCTTTTAATTTCAAGATAAATCAAGCTCAGCTTAAGTCAATTAAAGACAAGTCATTTTTTTTATCTGCAAATGCAAATTCTTATATTGTTAGCGAGTGTTTTAAAAAATTAAAGCCAAATGGTCGCATGGTTTTTTTAATGCCAAATGGATTCTTAACAAGTCAAAATAAAAAAGACATAGAATTAAGAAAGAGCTTGATAGAATATAGAAATATTGAACAGGTTATTTTATTACCATCAAATATCTTTGGTCATACTGCTATTCCAGTAAACATAATAGTAATCAGCAAAAAAGCCGAGAATAAAAATATATCTTTGATTGATGCATCTGAATGCTATAGTGAAAATTCAAAGCATAAACGAATACTAGATTTGGATAAAATATTTCAAATATTAAATTCTAATGATTCTTCAAAGTTTAAAAGGAATGTTGAACTAGCTGAATTTAAAGAAAATGATTATTCCTTATATCCTCCCAGATACCTTGCATTTGATTTTATTGTTGATACCAATATACCTTATATAAGATTAGGAAATGTATTAAAATATATCCCACCAAAAAGACCTAACCCAGAAACCGTTGGGAGGTTGATTAGAATTAAAGATCTTAGTGGTTTATATATGCCAAAAGTGACATATTATGGAAAACTCAAATCAGAAAAGTTGGGTCATAATGCAGCTTTACTCTCTAATAATACTTTATTGTTGGCAACAAGATGGAAATCTCTTAAACCAACTTATTTTGTGAATGAATTAGATGCAGAATTTTATTATGCATTCCGGGATATATTAGCCTTCAAAATAGATGAAAGTAAAATTGACACTGAATATTTGATCATTGAACTGAATAAAGAATATGTATTAAAACAATTTAGCAGCTTAAGCGGAGGTGCGACCATACCCTATATAAGTCGCAAAGATTTATTGCATATTAAAATTCATTTGCCAAGCATGTTACAGCAAAGGGAAATGGTTAGTGAATATAAAAATTCAATTATAATTCAAAAGGAAAAGGAGATAGATGCACAGAAACAAATGTTTGGATTAGATATAGCAGATGAAAATAGTTTCCTTAGACATAAAATTGCGGGGCGTTTCAAGAATGTGAGAAGTGCATTTAAATCCATCCAAAATATACTTAATGAGATTGCTAAAGAAGATAGTAATATCCTTAATAGAAAGTTAACAGAAAAATCTAACCTAACAATGAGCTCTTATATTATTATTATGGATAGAGACCTTGAATACATCAATCAATCGCTAAGAATATCAGGAACTGAAATTCTTGAAAGTGATTCAATTACTGAAAAGATCAATATCATTGATTTTGTTAGTAATTACTGCGACGAACTTGATACAAGAAAAAGTAAAGGATTTAAGGTCGAGTTTCTTGTAGATGATGAGTTTCTGGCTGGTTTAGAGGATAAATCATTTTATATTAGTGGTGACCCTGGATTAATAAGATTAATGTTCGATAATATTGTTGAGAATGCTGAAAAATATGGTTTTAATAATACTATATCAACTCGAAATATATTAGATGTTTATATCATGTTTAACTTTGAAGAAATGGAAGTTCAAATTGATTTCTCTAACACCGGCAACCCTCTATCTAAAGACTTTACTTTTTCTTCATATATACGTAAAGGTAGTAAATCTGCAAAAAGTAATGGTGAAGGAATAGGTGGATGGATGATAAATGAGATAATGAAAAAGCATGGAGGTAGATTAATGATTACAGATGAAACAAAGGATAATGACATTAGCGAACAGCTTGTTACAACAGTTGAATTAACATTTCCAATAATAATTGAGTGATATGAGTAAATACAAAGTTTTATGGTTTGATGATGAACACGAGTCTTTAGAGCTAATAAAAGACGAAGCACTGCAAAATGATATTAAGTTAGTTGGTTTTAACAATGCTGTGGATGGACTCAAAGAATTAACTGAAGAAAACTATAAAAAGTACGATGCAGTCATAGTTGATGGCTTTTTCTTTGTGGATGAAGATTATGAAGGCTCTACCGAAAATAATATTGCTTTTGGAGAAGTCGCTAATGCTCTTGGTAGATTAAAAGCTAAAAACATTATTATTCCATGGTTTATTCTATCAGGACAACCTAATTTTCAGAAAGACGATAGCAATATTGTAAAATTATTAGCTGATAAAGATTTTGCTGAAGGAAAAATCTTTAATAAGAATATCGATTCTGATTATCAAGAATTGTTCGATGCTATTAAAAAATATGCACATCAAAGCGAATTCACTCAGATTCGTCATAATCATAAACGCGTATTTCAGGTTTGCACCGATGCTTACCTGGGGAAAGATACCGAGCAAATTATCCTTGATGCGTTAAGCATAGTTTATTATAAGTATACTCAACACAGCAAGAATACAAAAGAATTGTTTACTCCTTTAAGAAAAGGAATAATTGAAAGACTATTTAAGCGATTATATGAACTGAGTATTATACCTGACGATGTATTCAATAATCAAGGATGGATAAACAAGTCATTTAAGTTTTTAACCGGAATCCACCCAGAATATGAACTGAAAGAACAGATATTGCCAGCTACAATTACATCCCTTTTTACAAGTGCTTTAAATATTACTCAAGATGCGTCTCATATGGAGGGTAATTTAAAGTTGGAGATAGATGAACATATAAGCAATTATAAAACACCATATCTATATAAATCTGTAGTATTCCAATTGCTTGAAATATTAATCTGGTTTAAGAATTTTGTTGATGATCATCAGGATATTGATAAAAATAAGAGCTTGTATATAAAAAAGGAACCTCATAATCAAGTTCTTTATAAAGGCCTAATAGAACAGGATGCTAATGGTAATTACTATTGTGGTGAATATCTTTTAAATTATAAATATATTGAAGCAAACTATAAGCTTGGAGATGAAATTGAAATATTAGAATCATCGCTTAACAATAATCCAAGAACAAATATATATTATCAAAAATATGCTAATAGTTGCAGAAAATATGAAAATAAATATAATTAATAATCTATGCACAACCCCTGCACATATAATGCGTATATTTGAATGTACATAAAAACAAAGTGGTTCATGTTATAAAAAACACCTAAAAGCTTAGTCAAACAAAAAATTAATCCTATTTTCATAGAAATTTAAAACAAACCGAAATAAATGATAACAGGCGAATTAAAATCGAAAATTGACCAAATTTGGAACACATTCTGGAACAATGGAATAAGTACAACCCTTGCCATTGTTGAGCAGTTAACATATCTTATCTTTATAAAAGACCTGGACGAGATTGAAACCCGAAACGAGCTAAAGGCAAAGCACGGATTTAAATATAAACCGATTTTTGGTGAAGAACAGCAGAAATTTCGGTGGAAAAACATTAAAGAAATGGATGTGAACGAGCGCCATACCATGTTCTCCGATACAGTAAACGGAATTTTCCCTTTTTTGCGTACCCTGGGTAAAGACCGTAGTTTGTTTAGTGCTTATATGCGCGGGGCAAACTTTGGAATAAGCAAACCTGTAGTGTTGGATTCGGTTATTGAAAAGCTCGAAAATATTGACATGAGCAACATGGATACCAAAGGCGATGTGTATGAGTACATGCTTTCCAAGCTCGAAGGGGGTGGCACAGCCGGACAGTTTCGTACGCCACGCCACATTATTAAAATGATGGTTGAACTGGTAAAACCTGCCATTGACGATGTTGTATGCGACCCGGCAGCAGGTACTGCCGGTTTTCTGGTAAATGTAAAAGACTATATTGACCACCATTACGATGTTACCGAAATTGATAAATATTCTGAGCACATTAACCGGCACATGTTTAACGGAACCGAGTTTGATGCCACCATGTTGCGTATTGCTTCCATGAACCTGTATTTGCATGGTGTTGAGGAACCCAACATTATGGATGTGGATGCGCTAAGCAAAGACAATACCGTTTCGGATGCCTACACCCTTATTCTGGCCAATCCACCATTTAAAGGCAGTATTGACAAGGACAGCATTGCCACCAGCCTGAAAAATATAACCAATACCAGTAAAACCGAACTGTTGTTTTTAGCGCTCATGCTGCGCCAGTTAAAATCCGGCGGGCGTTGTGCCGTAATTGTTCCCGATGGTGTTTTGTTTGGCAGTGGCAACGCACACAAAAGCATACGCGAAGAAATTGTAGCCAACAATAAACTCGAAGCGGTTATTTCGATGCCGAGTGGAGTGTTTAAACCCTATGCCGGAGTAAGCACGGCCATTTTAATATTTACTAAAACTGGTACCGGTGGCACCGATAAGGTGTGGTTTTACGACATGCAGGCCGATGGTAAATCCTTGGACGATAAACGAAATTTATTGGTAGACGAAGAAGTTTTCAACTCCCTAAAACTCCCCGAAGGTTTAAGCGATGCCGAAAAAGCGAAACTCCACACCAACTTTAATTTACCCGATATCATTACCCGCTACCATGCGCTAAAAAACGGGGATGTCACTCTGAGCTTGTCGAAGAGTGCAGAGGAACAGCGCCAACGCACCGACCAATCCTTTTTAGTACCATTCGAAGAAATAAAAGCCAACGACTGGGATTTATCCATTAACAGGTACAAAGAAATTGTGTACGAAGAAGTGGAGTATGATTTACCAGATGTGATTATTAAGAAGATAAACAAACTGGATGAAGAGAGAAATAAAATTTTAGCTAACCTAAATAAGTTAATATAATGGTTGTTGATTTAGGACATAATAAGGTAGGTTGGAGAAAAGTTAAAATTCCTGAAGTGCTTTTTTTTCAAGAAGGTCCAGGTGTTAGAAAATGGCAATTCACAAATAAAGGGGTTAAGTTACTTAATGTTGGAAATATTAATAATGGTAAAGTTAATTTAGATACTACAAAGCTTTACATTTCTGAAGAAGAAGCTAATGATAGATATTCACACTTTTTAGTCGATGCAGCTGATTTATTAATTGCCTGTTCTGGTATTGTTGTTGATAATTTCCATAATAAAATTGCCTTTGCAGGTGCAGAGCACTTGCCTTTGTGTCTTAATACAAGTACAATGCGTTTTAAACCATTGGATGAATCTGAAATAGATCTTAATTTCTTTAAATATTATTTACAAACTGTATATTTTAAAGCACAATTACAAAGATTAATAACTGGTTCAGCACAGCTTAATTTTGGCCCTAGTCATATAAAGAAAATTGATCTTCCCCTTCCCCCGCTCGAAACCCAAAAAAAGATTGCCGAAATATT
>Ga0209942_1001251_pt1 | contig 14021 bp, 6 predicted proteins | sample SalPonR1_A_D2_MG_FD_185695 | JGI IMG/M metagenome (GOLD analysis project Ga0209942, IMG submission 185695) | Salt pond soil microbial communities from South San Francisco under conditions of wetland restoration - Salt Pond MetaG R1_A_D2_MG... ... | reverse complement strand
CTATTAGAAAAAGCTGTTTATAACTATAAGGACTACCTAAGGCATTTTGAGTCTAAAAATATTCTTAGCCTTAAGAAAAAGCATTCAAATATGGGCGGTAGTGGTTATTGCAGAAAATACTCCATAAACCCATTATTAGTAGAGGGAAAAAAAAGAGAGTATGCTATAGAAGAGAGCAAGGTCATTAAAAGCGTAAGGTCGTTTAACCAGGAGAAAGGAGTAAAGAAGAAATATTCACACCTTCTAAAGTGGCAAAGTCAGCTTAAAGGGCCCAGTAGAGACTCTATACTGGAATTGTACGAAGGAGATGAAAATAGGGCTGTAAGCCAAATTATTAATACCGAAAGACTGCTTTCTCAACCTGAGAATTGGACCTATAAAACGGATAAGAATGGGAGACTCTATACGAACTTTACAAATGTTTCTAAAACGATAAGGCGTCAAATCACACTGAATGGTGAGCATTTAATAGGTATTGATATCAAAAGCTCTATACCAACCCTCAGCATCTTACTCTTTCATCATGAACTTGTTGAAAATACCCCAAAATTATTAGAGCTATTGATTCAATCGAACCCAAAGAGACTATCTGAATCAGCTCAGAGAAATAATCTCCTCAGAAGCTCTACAGATTGGCCTCCGAGCGTTCACAAGTATATCAAAGAAATTCTTAATGGTGACATCTATGAATATATGGCTAGGATTTGGTTCAAAATAGGTTCTGCTGATAGTGTACCCAAAAACCAGAGAGATAAAGCAAAAACAGCTCTCATGAAGATTCTCAACTCTCCCACAAAATATCATGGCTGCAAGGCTAAAATGTTTGAGCGTGAGTTCAAAGTGCCTTATGATACCATTCTTAAGCTCAATGAAGGTTATTATAAAACTTCTAAAGGTAAGGGCAAGATGAAAAGAGGTAAAAATGACCTGAGATGTCCCTTTGCCATGTTTTTCATGTCGGTTGAAGCTTGGTTTGTCTTAGATAATGTATGTGCTACTCTCAAGAGAGAAGCACCGAACTGTCCGATACTTCCCATTCATGATGCGATTTATACTACACATAAATACGTAAACTTAGTTAGAAAAGTCTTTGAAGATGAGTCACAACGGCTGTTTGGATTTCGGATTAAGGTAAAGGTCGAATCCAGGAAAAACACCAATCAAAGAGCTGCATAGTGTAGAATAGCTATACTTTATATCAACGGAATGTAAAGAATAATTCTAAAGAAGGGCAGCCTACAGAGGAAAGGGGATTGGGAGTGCCCTTTTGCTATGTTCACACAAAGGTTGGAAGCCTGATTTATACTAGATATAGTCGGTTCTGAAATAATTAATAAGAAACCTGATTGTCCTATTCTCACAATCCATGACTCGTTTCTGGTACCTCCGGCGTATAAAACACTTGTTCGTGAGCTTATTAAAGAATCATCTTTTAAACTGTTCGGGCATTATTTGAATACTAGCTAATATACTACAGGCTTTTGCAGATAGTAGTATAGCCTTGTCAAAATTTTGTATATCCACTCAATACGTTATTTTTGATTAATGCAATTGACTCTTAAATTGTTGAAATAGTTAAAAATGGGAAAAGAAAAGGACCAACACAACACATCCTCAGACGTTATGACTCTAAAAAACCTTCGTGGAACCCGGACATATCCGTCCAAAAATGGGGCTATTCAGATGTGCAAAACCTTCAACCTGGAATTAACGAGGGAGAACTATCTAGCGGTGGCACACCCGATGGAGGAACCAGAGGAGATGGATCCAGCGGTTCTACCGGAATGGATATCGGAGATTCCGATAAAATGAAGTTAATGCCTTAAACAATCACTCAGGAAGCATTAACCTGGAATAATAATGGTGATAATGTAGTGCGTCGTACTTTAAAAAATCAATCTCAAAAAGATCAAAATCTAACTAAATATAACCCTTCATTACTCATTATCAATCAGGCTATCAAGCTATTAGTATTATCCTTTTTTGACCAGTATTTTTTAATAATACTAAAACTGATAAATCTCAATTCCGTACTCCAGTAGATATCACCTTAATAATTTTTATTGTTTGCATTTTTTCATATTCAGTTTCCAAGTCATTCGATGAAGGCTTTATAGCTACCCTCCAATTTGTACGATGTGCTTTCCCCTTACGTTGATTTGCTAAATGCATCTTATATAGTTTTACTAAATACTCTTTAGCACTCTCACTCTCTATGGCTTGCAATTCAATATCATCTTTTGTATCAACACCCATTTTGTTTAAGGCACCTTCCAAAACACTCTCTTTTACATCAACTACTTCAGATAATTCTGCTATGGCCTTACTTGACAGTTTACTAATGAGTTCTGCAAATATCTCATCATTTGTCTTGCGCTCTACAATTGATTGCACCCTACTTCTATTACCCTTTTTCTTTCTTTTGGATTTGTGCTTTTTTCTTTTCTTCGCAGTATTCTTTATGTCACATATATTCGGGTCAAATAATCAATCAAATTGCGAAACACTTGAATCAAGTACAATTCTAGTCCCCCATCTTATTTAATTCGAATAAAATCAAACCCACACTCCAAACAAGGCCTCAAACTTTGGTCATTAACGCCAATTTGAAAATAATTTCCACCAAGAGATTGAAAATAATCTAATCCTCTTCCCATAACAATTCTCCAACCATTGGAAGTTTCGATTTGTCGATCGTGAATGGTATTTGAAAACTCGAAAGTGAATTCAATTTCATTTTCAAATAGACTATCTGCTATTTTCTCGAAATAGTATCTATTTTCTTTTTTTTGTTCTTCATCATCTGAAGATGTAATAAGGTGAATTTTCTTACAATCCCCAATTTTTACGAGAAGTTCTGCTAGTTTTAGAAAGTTTGAAATTTGATGTTTTTGTCGGATGTATGGATCTTGGATTATCACCTCTTTTACTCCAATTAAATAATCCTTGAATACTTCTTCGTAGCTATATCCAATATCTCCATAATGCACTTTTAGATACTTTTCAATTGGTTCCTTACCCTTGCTGACGTCTTCAGAATGAAATACTCCTGAATCAGTCGAAGCTACAGTGTCCGCTGAGTTGTCATCAGTTAATCCTGAGCTGGAAGCATGATCTAACTTTGAAGGCTGACCCTTAAGAACGCTTTTGCTCTCGAGACAATAAACAACAACCTCTTTACCATCATTGGAGAAGTATGATAAATCTACACCGGCAAACTCATCATCCACTTTCATTTTGTTCATCTGTTCTTTCACTCTTCTTCGCCCTTCGATAGCATATGCTAGAATTTCTTCAAATTCTTCATCAGTCGGATTAGCATCAGGATGGGGATGATTTAGCAAGGCCATTGTAGTTTTCTGAATAGCTAAATCATCCCGACCCTCAACTTTAGGGCCCAATTTCATTTTTTTTGAAAGTATATCACTGTACACACTATTGTTTTTGAACATGAAGTGAAATGCTTCTGCAAAATAATCTGTTATGAGTCCATAGTTGCTAGCATACCATCGAGGATCCATTTTGGGGATTTCCCAGCCCGGTAAGTAATAGAAAAAACGATCCTGAATTGCAAAATCAAAAGATTTAGGTAGTGTCAAAAAAAGTGAGTGGTCGGAAGAGCGGACTATTTGTTCAATAGAATGATCAATATTGCCTACAAATGCAAAACTAGCATTTGCTATAACTTCTCTACCACGGCTAAATCTGCCCTTAGCCATATAGTCCTTCATAATCTGGATAGTATCGGTATCCTTAATCTTAAGGTTTCCCACTTCATCAAAACCGATCGTATCCCAATAGCCAACTAACCCAACTTTTTTCCGTGCATTGTTATATAGCAAGGTTGCAGTACTCGCTTTTCCACCACTAATCAAAGTACAATACGGTGAGAACTCACTGTAAAAATGGGATTTACCTGTTCCTCTTGGTCCTAACTCAATGAAATTATAATTGGCTTGAACCAAGGGCATCAAACGCGCTAAAAAGTGAAGCTTTAGTCTTTTTCCCTCTGGAACTCTTCCCTTGTATTCTGAGGGCAAATTGTCTATGATTTCTGGATTGATACCCACGCTTCTTAGAACAACATCAACCCATTCATCTGTAGTGAAGTTTCTACGTGCTTCAAGAAACTTATTAAAATCAAAGCGAGAGAGTTGAATAGGTTTTAAGTCTTCTATATAAAAAGCATAATTATCCTCCTCAACTTCATTATATCCAACAGTAACTTCTGCCCAGACGCCTCCTTCTAAAAGCTTTTCATTATCCTTATAAAATTTTTCATTGATAGCAATTCTATTTGAGCCAAAATTTTCCATTTCAGCCCAGTGCCTTTTTTCTCTTTCTTTGTACTTAACATGTACTCTATCAATAAATTTATGCCGACCTTTTTGCTCAACAGTTGATTGCGCCTTGTTTGCCTCATCTGGTCTTACATAATTCTTCTCGACTACTTCTAAAACTGCTTTTTTTCCAGCAACTATTTCATGTGGGTCATCAGTGGCGCAATACTTAGCTAACAAAAATTCTAAAACAAAAGAAGGTACATTTGCAGCCTTTTTGATGTCATGAACCAAGTCTTTACGAACAACTTTCCCAGGGTAAAACTCATTTAATTTTTTGTCTAATATGTCCATATTTTATAAGTAATCAGTTGATAATTTTAGCTCTGATAGAATAAGACCTGATGCCGGTGATTTCGCATAAACAATAAAATCACCCTCAAAGTCTTCATCCATTGCTAGTGAAAATTTAATTGATGTTGCTTGTCTAATTTCAATATAGCCTGTAGTTGGATTAACATATTCTGAGGGCGCTGGTTGACCTACAATTTTCTCTCCGCTTACAGCTTCTATTTGTATATCAATTAGATCACCGAAAAGTGACTGAGCAAAAGTTGCTAACTCTAATGATGGCCGCAAAGTTGTAATTACTCCCGTAGTTTTCCCTTTATAGGTCAGATTGACCTGAATTTCTTCCTTAGCCTTACTTTTCTGAGGACGGTATGTTAAGCAAGGCGTAATGATTTCTTGCAATGATATCCCCTCATGAAAGAACTGTTTTCCTCTCTCATAAGTTGCGTAATTTTTCAAGAAGAGGAATTGATCCACTTCTGAGTTCACACCTAAATCTGAAGCACTTAATTCTAGATGATCTGAATTGCTTCCCCCCTTTCCTGCTACGCATCTAGACTTTTTCAATGACCATTCTCCAACTGGTTTTTCACTCTTATTACCCGCTTTGAATTCATCAATTAATACAAATCCATGATCTGCGGCTAACACAAATTCTTCATAGCCTTCATCTCGCAATTTACTCGATACTTTTAGAATTTTCATTAGCGCTTGCTCGATCAGCAATTGAGCATTGTCGGGAGAGCTTTCACCAGCTTGATCAATTTCTGTTGTTGTGATAAACAACAAATCTGATTTTTCATATTTGTCAGAAAGCACATCCTTTTCCCATGCCCATGAAGCCTTGTCTCCTAATATGTTCAAGGCATATTTCATTCGTGCATCACGAGATGAAGATTCAACATCTGAAAGGAAAGGTTCTAATTTCTCACCTTTCAATTTGAGGGACAAATTTGTATCTGCTTTTGGCATGAGGGCTGCCATAGCATATTTGGTAACGGTAGGTGAAAATGCCAAAGAAGGCTCTAATTCAGCATCAAACGAAGCTCGTTCTAATCTCGATTTTAATTGACTCGCTAGTTCATATCGGAGTGCATCTGCAAGAAAGTACACAGTCTTCCTTCCTGACATAACTAACGGCTCTACTCGTTTATCGAATAATTCAATATTACGTTGAATTGTCAGAGAAATTAACCCTTCTTCTTCAATGGAATCCAAGAATGATTTCTGCATTGATTCAGTAAAATTCAAATAGGCATCAACGGCAAACTTATGTACTTCCCTCAACAGTGGAGAGATAGAAATGAGTTCTGCTACATTTTTATCTAGTTCACGATGCAAGGTATCCAATTCATATACTTCCTTAGCATACCATGCAACCATTGAATTAATGTCGGTATGCTTTTTAGCGTCATCACTTAGCTTGTGTATTAATCGTTTTATAGCGAGTGCTTTTCGGCCTATTAACCATGAGGACCTTCTTTCATCATCATAGGTACTCCAAATGGAATCCGTTGACTGATTTAAAATACTCTCTGCGGCATTCAAATCACCTGAAAGTAGCTTATCCTTAAATGCACTAAAAAAAGTAGTATCCTCAAATGCAAAGGTATTAATGTTTCCAAGGTTGGTTTCTTTAGCAAATAGTTTAGGTAAGGAGAGTTCATCGCTCACTCGTTTAGCTTGCTGTACATATCTTTCCTCTAAATCTTTTCGTTTTCTCAATTGAGAACATACCTCATGAATTAATTGGCTGGTACTTTCCTGGGTAGAGGAAACATCCTTCAACTGCTTTGGAAGGTCAATTGGAAGATCATGAACAAACTCACTGTACAAAACCAAATTCCACAACTCTTCCGAAACAGATTCAAACTTTTTCTTTTTAAGCGTTACTCCCAAAACGTTTTTTGAAAATAGCTTGAGGTCTTTGGTCCAAGTTTTATCCAATTTGAGGAAACTTAGTTGGGTTTCAGAAGGCACAAGCATAGCCATCAAAATCTCAGCACTCGAGCTTGCGTTTAACCCGCTTTTCAGTTTTGGATATGTATTTCCTCCTTCAAGCGCATCAATAGAATCAAAAGAAGGATAATCCTCTTCCTTAAAAAACTCTTCAATTTTAGCTTCTTTTCCCGGTATAGCAGCAATGCACAGGTTTTTATATTGGTCGGCTGCTTCATCTGGGAAGACTCTACCACCGGATGAAAATATGATAAAAGGATCAAATGTTAAATCATCTGCATCTTGCTTTGATTTGAAAGGGACATACACAACAATCTTGGCCTCTTTATTTTTTGGCATCACATTTACCCAGTAGTCTAGTGCATTTTCTCTTGCGATTATTACATTTTGGGATGCATCAAACACCTTAATGTTTGAACTTTCTAAATCAGTTACGATATCTTTAAAGAAAAGATTTGGGTCGTATATCACCAAACCAGAACCAGTATCCAGTTTCTTCTCAAAGTGTTTTTGTATATATTCCTTTATCATTATATTTTCCAAATATTTATTGCCTTTTTAGCTAAGGCTTTTGATCTTGATACAACCTGATCGAATTTGAACTCATCGTACTCGTCAGCAATTTCTTTGGTGATTTTTAAAGACGATTTTTTATACTGAGCGAGCTTGTCTTCAAACGGATTATTAGAAGCTACAATGTTTAGTTTTTGCCCAAGCAAAGTGAAATTTCCAATCCTATTCACGTATTCACCATGAACCAGTTTAGCACCTTCCCCCAAGTAAACTTCCCAATCTCCAAATTCTCTTTTTGATTTTTTTGTGGTAATTTTTTTAGGAATAATATGCTCAAGATGTACTTCCGCACCTGAGTTTATCGTAAATTCACCTTGCGTTTCGTGAAGGTTATACTCAAACTGTTCCATCACGTATTTAGCTCTGTTGATACTTCTTTTGTAATCCGCTTTAATGAAGTTGATTTGAAATTCTTCATCACCCGGCATATCTTTAATTAGGCGATCCTTTACAGCAGTTATGATGTTTTCTTCCTCCAGCTTATTGACCAAATCCGAAAATATGTCATCTAATACTCCTGTTCGGCGAGAGCAGATATGTCTTCTCAACATGAACACCGCAATCATTTTAAGAATCGCCAATCTATCTGAATCAGAAATATTATCCCGTGAAAATAGCTCGAGTAAAAATGTGTAGGTAGGCACGGATTTTATACGCTGTAAATCGAAAATGGAATTATTTATTTTCTGGTTAGAAAACTTTCGGTTTCTTATATATGCGTATGTTTTTGCGTAACTAGCCAACATTGTGGTGAAGCTAACTGCTGTCACTTTGATGTTTTCAATCTCAGTTTCTGATTCTGATTCTTCAATTTCTTGACCTTCAATTTCAACCATACCTTCTTCGAGGTCATCAACTAATTCATCTTCATCTTCAACAGCAATTTTCATTTTAGCATAAACTCTGTATTCGGCAAGCCCTTCACAACCTTGAACTGAATTAACATAGAGCTTTTTAAACTCGTCATTTAAATAGGTAAATGTGATTTTTCTTCTCAATCGAGAACATATGAAATGTCGGAAGAACTCGTCTGTGGATATCCCATCTAAAGCAATGATAATATTCTTCCAGTTTTCCTTTACCGATTCCAATGTTGCATGGTCCAGACTTGAAGCATGCCCTAGAAGGAAATTCTTTATGATATCCGTAGGACTCAAGCCCAAACCTCTATTATTGATTGTTTCAAATAGCTTATAGGCATCTTTTGCTTGAAAAACATCCAAACGAATGACAGATACCTTATCCATTAATTTATAGTAGAAAGAGTTAAACTCTTCATCGGTTAACTCATCTATCCACTCTTTGAAATAGCCCAGGTTATTTCGGAGGTTATCATTATGAATTGTGTCTGGATCCGCTCCATTTAGAACTTTGATATAATCTGGATTATCCAACTCACCTAATTCAACCTTATTATGTTTTAAACGATCTACGCCACTTGATTGTAGCAAGCCATTAATTTTATCTGATTCATTATCTCCTTTTGCGGCAAACGCCTGGCTCAAAGCTGTTAAAAGAAGAGATAGTGTTGTAATTCTTTGTTGACCATCAATTACTTCTAGTTGATTGATGTTTGCCATGTGAGCTCCTGTCAAACAAACTAAATTACCTAGCAGATGAGAATCATTATTTGTTAAGTAATTAATGTCGTTAAATAATTCTTTGCATTGCTTCCATTGCCATGCGTACCTGCGTTGATAAGCAGGGATAAAAAATTGTTCATTACGGGTACTGAACAACTGATTTATAGTTAGTGGCGTTGGTGTTATTTTCATATTAATTTCTTCTGCTTATCCGCTTTAATTTCTTTCGTTTTCTTCTTTTTCCTCTGTTTCGGTTTTACCTCACAGATGTCTTCCAGGCCATGCGCTATGGCCATACTGAGGTCTTTCACACACTTCTTGCGCACGCGATCTGGCCAAATGCTGTACGCTAAATGAGCCCAATCGTATTTCCCTTTCTCTAATTTTTCCCAGCATTCTGCTGTTTTCTTCTTCCATTTGGTATGACGGAAAAGTTTATGCAAAGGAGCTGCTGTAATAAGCACCCCATCATCTTGGTTGGGCTTGTAGGGTAATTGTGCTATTCGTAACAGCTCTTCTTTGAAATCTTCTAACTCCGCTAGGAATTCTTTTTGACCATTCAATTCTTTGGCAGAACCTTTCATTTCTAAAACTTCTACTTCTTTGGCTATTTCTTTGATTTTTGGATCCACTAGTTCGTTCACTATTTTAAACAATGAACCATCATTAAATTTTGGATAATAGATAAATATGTTGAATTTTCCAGACGGAACTCCAATCAACCAATAAATTGGTGAAGTCCTTCTACTTCGTGAATACGTTTTTAGATGATAATCATTGTATTTATTAGAACAGAAATAATCATAAAATGACGTAAACTTAAGGTGATTCAGAACAGAACTCAAAAAATCTTTAGATACACCATGATTAGTTAAACACCTAAGGAAATCATTATTAAAACTATTTGATGATATTTCAAAAAACTCAATCTCATCATTTTGACTATACTTATCAGTATTAAATTTAAGTAGAGATTCTTTCGTGGTATAATTAGAGTCAAATCGTTTTATATATAAGCCAAAACAATAGGAAATAAATTTCTTTACTTCATCTTCAACATCAATAATAGGTAACCAATCATAATCTTCAGCCCCATCTTTATACTCATCATCAAATATGCTGGACACATTGTAGTTCAGTTTATTAAATTCCTCTTTTATTATCCGTAAATCATCTTCATTAACGCATATTGCTTTTTCAAGTGAGTCATTAAAATCTTGATTTACATATTTGGTTAGTAAAGGAGATTCAAATGAATTTGACCATTCTTCACCTTTTGCATACTTATTGAGAATTCTCGTAATACGAAAGCTTGAATTACTTATACTTTTATGCCTGTCGTCATTAAAATTAAATTTTACTGCAGGCAGCACATTTATCGTCCCTCCCTCAAAAATATTCGATGTAAATAAGGAAAGCGTATTTCTTATAAATTGAGAATTCATATATCCCAACATAAAGAAAAGCTCATCTTTAGTTACATCGGGTTTCACAATTGCCCTTCCCATATCTGAAAACATTAATCCTTCTTGTAATATCCGAACAGACAAACCTTTTGAACTTCTTCTTGTATATGTAAGACCAATAGAGAAATAATCCGATTCTGGATGTAATATCCAATCGGTATTACCCTTTAAATAAGGATATTTTCCAGTAAGATATTCATCTAACTCAAATCCCTGCTCTGCGAAATTAACGGCCACATCTATGTCTAACCAAAAACGTGCATACTGTCCTCCTTTAGCCATTGGAATAAATTTACTTGAATTTTTAGATTCCCAGATATTTCTAAGAAATCTAAAATCATCTTTTGTCGACAGACCAATTTGTGCTCTCCAACCTGTAGAAGTTAAAAATGACTTTTCTTGAAACCTAATAAGCAATGATTTGCTAATCCAATATGCTAATGGAGACTTAGGGATAAGACTAAATATATTCTTGTCAATAAATTGAAAAGAATTAGTATTTATGGCTTTTTCATTAGCGTATTCGGTGTCTCTTAAATCTAGTGTACCTATGGTTGTTAATAAATTGCTATTTAAAATATACACACCAACTTCAACCATTGCGTCAAGAACACCAAAACCAAAGTCTATGTAATACTCTAGTTTTTCAATTACTGAAGTTCTCCACTTCTCACCTTTTTCAATATAAAATCCAGATCGACTAGTAATACAACCTATTCTACTCTTATCTTTTAGAAGACTTCTCATTCTATCAATAAATGAAGCATATATATCAAAGGAACCAGCACCATATATTTTTGAGTATTCCTTACAGTTGTTCGACCAGCTTCCAAAAGGAGGATTCATAACAATCACATCATAACGCTTTCGGCACAACTCAATAAAAGCAAAGCCCCTCGCTGTATCTTCAGCAAAAAGTAGCTTTTGAAAAGCATCTTCACCTTCAGCATTTTCAGAAAATCCTTTGAGCGCTTTTAGAACTTCTTCTTCTGCGGTATCAAAGAAGTCTTTGGTTATTTTTTGGCCTTTCCCATAAATAGCAGCCATTTTTGCTGCTTTGCTTTTTGCTGGAGAAGCAAATAAGGTGCTTTGGGCGGATGTGTTTTTGTATTCTTTATACTCCTCTTTGGCTATTTCTATTTCCTTTTTGAGTTCTTCCTCAATTTTTAGAAGGAGTCCTGTCTCTCCAGCCAATTGCATTTTATCCCAAATCACTCTTACCAACTTGCCTATGGGTCCTGGTAAGCTCTTAGTAAACTCACTTAGTAAGTGTGCATCTCCAGGCATAGGCTCTGCAATAACTAAGTTACTCTTGCTAATGGCTGGTCTATCTGCCGGTTGCAGGCCTAACTTATCGTAACTCTTCTGAGCTCTTAACCATAAACTCAGTCCAGCAATTTGTATCGCACGTGGATCAATATCTACACCATGGATGTTATAACGGAGAATGTATCCAGGAATGCGTTTAATGAAATCATCACGCATGTACTTGTCGCGTAAGTCCGCCATTAATTCGGGATGTTTATCCCAAGCCTCCAAATAGATTTGTTCAAACAAGTCAAAACAATAGAGTCCAAAATGCATAGATCCACAAGCTGGGTCCAACATCAATATTTCTCTTGGGTCTTTTAATGCTCGATATTCTATATAATTCGCTCCTTCAATTTTAGCTTCTGGGATTTCTTCTCCTTTTTCTAAAAAGATTTCTTGTTCCCGCTTTACCATGTATTGGCAAGAGTCAATCAAGGCTGTTTGTCCTTTGGTCATTTCAAACCATTGTTTACCCAAGCTATTATCTACTAAGAACCTCACAACATAACGCGGAGTAAAGAACTGGTTCCTTACCGCAAGCTCTCTACTGTTTCTTGGAGCACCTGATGCTTCGCGCATTTTAGAGATCTCTTCGCGACTGTTGTAGTATTGATAGATCCATCCAATGGTTTCATCCTCAGTCCATAGGTTAATGGGCTGATGACCGGATTCTCGGTAAATATTTAAATCCTCATCATTAATAATTTCAAGTAGTTCCAGCAATACCTTTTCTGAAGGAAAGAGCAAAGCGTATGGCGAGAAACGATCAAATATTGCAGGAAGGTCAATGGCTAATTCATCAAAAACATGTCCAATGTACCAGGTATATCTTGTAAACTGTTCTGCTGTTTTGGCTCCTCCAGTTAATTGATCATACACCAAAAAACCTTCGGAGTTATAGCCTTTTCGAATAGATTCGCGAATGATGTTTCGCTCCTCTGACATTCGAACCGCTGCGAAACGATTCAAAATAGTAAATGCCTGTTCTCTTATTAACTGACGAACAGCTTCAGGAGCTTTATTACTTCCAGCAATTCCTTCTTCTAAATAATGTAGACGTTGACGCAGCAATCTTGCTGTTTCAATAACAGAAGCTTCACGTGAGGTTAATTCCTCCACTAACAGACAAGTACCATCAGGACGAATACCATAATACTGTTGTAATTGGCTTTCGAATTCGTTCATCAGCAATTTCTTCGCTGATTGAACAATCGATTTTATTTTATTTCTTGCTCCTTGCGTTAATGCCATATTACCAGTTTATTTCAATTTCATTTCCAGCGTTCAATTCCCATCTCGTACTTTCTAATTCCGAGATTAAACTATCGAGCTGCTGTTCATTGACTATCGTTTTAGAGAAGTTGGAGAGGTCTTTAGTCACTTTTTTACCTCCACCGGGTTTTGGAGTAGGTGTTGGGTTAGCTTTGACATACTCAGCCATTTGATCATGAACTGTGGCAATCGTATTATTAATGGTATAATTCAAGTTTAAGATTTCTTTTATACCTTCTAATCCTTGCTTGTTTTCAATAATTAGATTTTTGTTCCTTTCATCAATTTCTTCTTGCTGTTCACCGGTAAGTTTTGACCAATCTTTGCTTGTCTTGATTTGTTTGATTTCAGCTTTGATTTTTTCGTTCTCTGAAGCCAACAATTTCTGACAATAATCAGAACACAATGTTTTAATGTTCGATATCGCATCCTTAAGGTCGGCCGTGCGATCTACAAATTCATTGTCGTTGATAATGTCTTCGATGGTATTAAAATCATCCAGAGTATTCTCTTTTAATTCCTTTGGAATACCCGAATCCGGGAGCGCATCAATACTTTCTTTTAATGCATTGGCTTCTTGGAAAGCACTTTCTATGCCTTGCTCAAAACCTTTGTAAACATTAGCTATCCAAATGAGATTATCGAACAGGTCTGAATCAGGCTTTCCTAATCTAAAGGCTGCATCAGAACCTTCTCCTTTTAAAACTTCTGCAATGCCATCTTGAACTTCTTGCGCTTTTTCTTGCCCCGGAAGGTTCAAGTATTCTAATCTTGTCTTTATGGATGAATACTTGGTCTGAAATTCAGGAAAATGTCTTCGGACCACCTCCGCTATTTTATCTTGCAAAGGAGCCACAGACTCCCCGGTTAGTTGAGCCAAACGTTTAATAGATAAAGCCAACATTTCCATAGATGGTTTTTCGTTTGCTTGATAGGCTGATATCCCAATTTTATTGAATCCATTAACGTTTTTAAGCGCCTCTATAGCTTTTGGTCCTTTTACCTTAATGTCATCTCCACTTATACGCAGTTTAACATCAGATGCAATAAACATTGCCGAAATAAGGAACCTAGTAGTATCCTTACTCCATCCGTAGGGTGCTGCATCAAAGTGCTCAAGCAATTTTCTACCCTCAACCTGGTCTTCTTTGATGATAAATTCTCGAATTGATTTTAGAGCTTCATTATCTAATTCAATTCCACCATCTCCTTTAATTAAATCAAAG
>Ga0209942_1001247_pt1 | contig 14064 bp, 14 predicted proteins | sample SalPonR1_A_D2_MG_FD_185695 | JGI IMG/M metagenome (GOLD analysis project Ga0209942, IMG submission 185695) | Salt pond soil microbial communities from South San Francisco under conditions of wetland restoration - Salt Pond MetaG R1_A_D2_MG... ... | reverse complement strand
CTCTTTTTTGGATTTAACAATTACATTCTTTTGACTTAACTGTTTCGACAACTTCTTCAACAGACATATTAGAAACATCTAGTACTAACATACAAGAGTCCCCATTTGGATGGCATTCCGAGGGCTCAATTTCTTCCCAAGCCTCATCAATACCTGAAATAAGTGTTACATTAGCCTTTGAGTCTTCATAACCGCTGTAATGTACTTCAAACCCTTCTGCTTCTAATGCCTCTTTGTACTCGTCTAATCCCTTTTGAATAGAAATAATTGGATCTTTCATAATAACACCTCCATTTAAATAATACCCATAAATAATTGTTATTAACATATATTATAAAATTTGATATAATTATAACACAAAGTTGAAGGAAAAGGAGAGAATTAAATGAATATTGCATTAATTGCCCATGATAAGAAAAAAGACCAAATTGTAAAATTTGCAGTGAAACACCAAGAAAGTTTAAAAAAATCAAATTTGTTTTCAACAGGCACGACAGGTAAACGTATACAAGATGTAACCGGCTTAGAGATTCATAGATTTAAATCCGGTCCTATTGGTGGCGACCAACAAATTGGTGCAAAAATTGCAAAGGATGAGTTAGATTTAATTATTTTTTTAAGAGATCCATTGACATCTCAACCCCATGAACCAGATGTTCAGGCCCTCTTAAGATTATGTGATGTCCATCATATTCCATTGGCTACTAATATTGTATCAGCAGAAATACTTTTAGAAGGCATGTTATCAGATGATTCATGGCGACAATTAAAAGGAAATTATAATTATTAAGAGTACAGATACTATCGAAAAAATTTCGATAGTATTTTTTTGTGGATAACCTGTGGGTAGTGTTGATAAGAGAACAAATTTTCCCACTATATATAGAAATCAGAGTTATTAATCCACAATCTATGTGGATAACTTATGAAAATATGTGTAAAAATTGTTGAAAGCTTGGGTAAAAGCAAAATAAATAATCCACAAGTTGACACTAATGAAAATTATTTTAGATGATTAGAAAAATGCTTTCAATTGAAGGAAAATTTTAGAAAATTTAAGTCCAATAAAAACTATAAGGACTAAAAAAGACTGAATGAAAAAATAAAGAAAAGGATTAAAGTGGTTTTTTATATTGTGGATAACCTGTGGGCAGTGTTGATAAGAGAACAAATTTTCCTACTATATATAGGAGAATAAAAGGTTAATCCACAATTTGTGGGCATAACTTGTGGATTAATGTGGAAAACCTGTTAAAATTATGGGTAAAAAGGTCTAAACACAGGAAAAGTTATCCACAAGTACTAAAAGAATATGTTTTACACTTTGGTTAATCTGTGTTATAATTGAGCTGCAATTGAATAGATATTATGCGTAGGGAAGTTAGTGAGAATCTAACACGGTCCCGCCACTGTATGATGGAGCGATTTTAAGATGCCACTGGAAACGGGAAGGCTAAAATCAGCTATGAAGTCAAGTCAGAATACCTAACATAATATGAAAAGATATTAGTTACTCACGAGGATGAGTTAATCGAATTTTTTGGTTAATCCCTACCCGTCGTGAAAGTTTTTGAGAGGGGTTTTTTTTATGTGGAAAAAGTTTTTTATGATTGTTTTAGTGATTGCCTTAGGGGTCAGTTTAATCGGATGTGCTGATGAAGTATCAGATACTGCAGAAGAAACGGCTGAGGCAACAGAAGAGGTTATAGAATCAGAAGAAAGTGAAGTAGAAGAAAATGAACCATATTTAGTATTTACTGATGGCATGGACCGTGAAATTGTATTAGCGGAAGAACCATTGCGTGTTGTTTCGGTGGCACCTAGTATTACTGAAACCATTTTTGCGATCGGTGCAGGTGATCGATTAATTGGTCGGACTGATTATTGTAATTATCCTGATGCATCTCAGAATGTAGAATCTATAGGTTCTTTACAAGAAGTAAATATAGAAAAAATTTCTGAATTAGAACCGGATATAGTTTTAGCATCAACACATTTTAAAGAAGAAACATTGAATAAGATCGAATCTTTAGGGATTCCTGTTGCAATGATTATCAGCCAAGAATCTTTTGATGGGGTTTATAAAAACATTGAGGACATTGCAACGATACTTAATAAAAAAGATAAAGCAAATATAATTATAAATGATATGAAAGCATCTGTAGAATATGTAAAAAGTAATGTAGAAGGTATTGAAAAGAAAAGTGTTTATTATGTTATAGGATATGGTGAATATGGCGATTTTACAGCTACTGGGGATACGTTTATACATCAGATGTTAGAAATTGCTGGTGGTGAAAATGTAGCAAAGGATGCAACGGGATGGAAATTCTCTTTGGAAAAACTAGTTGAAAGTGATCCAGAGGTTATTATTGCAGAAGATAATCCTTCAATAATAGCTGGAATAAAAGAAGCCAATGGTTATAAAGATCTATCAGCCATAAAAAATGGAAATTTATATGGTATAAATAAAGGAAAGATAGAATTAATGGGACCAAGATTAGCCGACGGACTTGAAGAATTAGCAAAAATACTTCATCCTGAAGTTTTTGAAAAATAAAGAAAGTTTGGTGGCTTAGATGATTACTAAAAACAATAGAAAAATAATAGGACTTTATACTGTAGTATTATTTGTAATTATAATTCTTGCATCAACGATTGGGGTAGCAGACATAACATTTAGTGATGCCTTAAGAATCATTTCATCTAAAATACCATTTATAAAAACATTTGTGAATATAGAAAATATAAAAGCTTCATCATTACTGATTGTTTTAAATATTCGTTTACCAAGAATTATTTTAGCAGGAATTGTTGGTGTTGCCTTGGCTTCATCAGGTGTGGTTTTTCAAGCAATATTTAAAAACCCAATGGCAGATCCCTACATTTTAGGGATTTCCTCTGGAGCCGCTTTTGGGGCAACCCTGGTGATTATTTTTGGTATAAGTTTTTCATTTTTAGGTTTATCCATGATTTCAATTGGCGCTTTTTTAGGAGCTATGATCACAACTTTCTTAGTGTATAACATTGCTAAGTTAAATAATAGAACACCGGTTATTACATTATTATTATCTGGTATTGCTATTAGTTTTTTTCTCTCAGCATTCATTAATTTGCTCATGACAATGAACAATGATCAAGTTGAGAAGATTGTTTTTTGGACCATGGGTAGTGTGAGTGCTGCTAGTTGGAAAAGCGTTGCCATTAGTATATTACCAGTAACAATAGGTGTTTCAATATTCGTCTTTTTTTCAAAGGAACTGAATGTAATACTAATGGGCGAAGAAACAGCACAAAATTTAGGCATTAATGTAGAGACAATACGGAAACTATTATTAGGTGTGGCGTCAATTGTATCAGCGGCAGTTGTTGCTGTCAGTGGGATTATTGGGTTTGTCGGGTTAATTGTACCCCATGCCATGCGCATGATTGTTGGGCCAGATCATAAAAGATTGTTTCCCTATACAATTATTTCTGGAGCAGTTTTTATGATTGTTGCGGATACAATCTCAAGAATAGCACTAAACCCAACAGAAATACCAATTGGTGTGATTACATCACTCATTGGGGCACCTTATTTTATATTTTTATTAGTTAAAAATAAGAAGATTCTGAGTTAGGAGAGTTGAAAATGGGACAAATTAGTATCAATAACTTAAACCATTCCTATGGACAAACACAAGTCTTAAAGGATATCTCCATTGATTTTAATGATGATCGATTCATAACAGTTGTTGGGCCAAATGGTTCAGGAAAGACGACTTTTATTAAAAAGTTACTTAGAAATTACAGTTTAAATAAAAAAACAATTTATCTTGACCAAAAGGATATTGTAACCTATTCATCTAAAAACTATGCAACAAAAGTTGCTGCTGTGCCACAAAATACAGATATTAGATACGATTTTACAGTTGAAGAAATTGTCTTAATGGGAAGAACACCATATGTTGAACGATTTAAAGGTGAAACAACTAATGACTACGCAATTGTCAATAGGGTTTTAGAAGAAACAGATTTAATTTCTTTAAAAGATCGAAGTTTTTTAACATTAAGCGGCGGCGAAAAGCAGCGGGTTATTATTGCAAGAGCTTTAGCTCAAGAACCGGAAGTTTTAATCTTAGATGAACCCATTAATCATTTAGATATTAGTCATAAAGTTAAAATCATGAAGCTGATTAAAAAATTAAGTGTGGAAAAAGAAATTGTTGTGATTACTATCCTTCATGATTTGAATTTTTCTTTAAAATACAGTAATCAATGTATTTTATTAAAAGATGGAAAGATTTATAATAATGGACACCCAAATGATGTATTAACGAAAAAAAATATCAGTGATGTCTATGATGTAAATGTGGAGATCCTTGAATACAATAATCAAGAAAAGTTAATTGTGTTACCAATAGCTTAAAAGTTTAAAGGACAAGCCTAGGCTTGTCCTTTCTATTTGTATAATACTATCCAATATGTTTTTTAAGGGCTTTTAATACCCCGTTATTTAAGTTAGTATCTGTTAGCTCATTAGCATTGTCCTTTGCAAGAGTTGTAGCATTTTCCATAGCTATACCAATTTTTGCAGCTTTTAACATAGTCGCATCATTATTGTTGTCACCAATAGCTAAGGTTTGTGCCATTGGAATATTTAAGTGGTTAGCAATAAACTCAAGGGCCATACCTTTCGTAATGCCTTTTTCCATTATATCTATTGCACCAGTAAAAGAAGACACCAATTCGATTTCATCAATAGTTTTTAATGAATTCATTAATTTGTTGTAAACTTCTGGATCCTCTTCAATGGCTAATAATTTGAAAATAGATTCATTAGTTGTTTCTATTACTTTAACAGGATCATCAATAATTTCAATATTGATGATATCTTTTTCTTCTAGGTTTTTATTCTCTTTAGTCCAAGCTTCTAATAGATACTTGATTTCTGTAGAGTAAATCTTATCTGCTGAATAAAACTGAAAAAAAGTATTATTTTCTAAAAGAATTTTAAAAATTTTGAGGACAGTTGCCTTACTAATGGCATGTCCATCGATAACTTTTTCTTGAATTGGATCATAGATAAATCCGCCATTACAAGAAATCAATGGGGTATCTAACTTAAGTTCATTGTGATATCTTTTAGCAGCTGTAAAGGTTCGTCCAGTTGCAATAACAACTTTAATGCCCTTTGACTTTAGTTTTTCTAAATAATCTTTTGTTTCAGCAGTGATCTCATGGGCATCATTTAATAATGTCCCATCAAGATCCAGAACAACCAATTTTGTTTCCATAGTTTCTCTCCTTTAAAAATTCTAATTGCTTCCTGGTTTTAATTCAGGATGTTCTTCTTTGAATTTTGTTTTAAATTCATACATTCGATGGTCCGAAAGTTTTAATAGTATATCAAGGACAAGGGATTCATAAGGTGCTGTTGAAATACCGTAACTAAAAGTAACTGATAAGTCATCTAAATCACTTTTAATGTTTATGTTTAAGGGATTTGCTATTAATTTTTTTAAAATATGTTTTATTTTTTGTTCAGCCGTATTGAAATCCGTTTTATCAAATATAATAACAAATTCATCCCCGCCTAATCGAGCAAAAATATCTTCCTTTGTTAGAGATTTTTTAACAGTATCAGCTAAATGTATTAAAGCATCATCGCCAATTTTATGCCCATAGTTGTCATTAATTTCTTTTAAATAATTCATATCTAATAATACAAAGGCAAAGTAATAATTTTCATTAATAGATTTTTCAATAATATTATCTAGAATATCTTCAAAGAAGTTTCTATTATAGATATTCGTAAGTTTATCATATCTAGATAAATAGATGGTTTTTTCCAACAATTGACTATTATATATGTTTGAAACAATACTATCAGCATAATAATTCAGTAATTCAATGTCTTCGGATGAAAATGTTTTTCTTGTATCTATATTTAAGATACCAAATATTTTTTCTTTTACTTTGATAGGAATGGATAGAGTTTGTTTTATATCCGTTGTCATACTAGTATTAAGTGCTTTTGCTTCGGCTTCTGTCATGAATTTTTTGTTGTGGTCATAAATATCTTTAACAATAACAGAATCATTAAAACCATTGTCAGATTTTTGATAAATAAAAGTTTGTTTTATATCAATTTTTAAATCTCTAAATTGTTCATAGTCATAGCCATTAACAGATTTAAAGGTAAAATAATGACTATCTTCATCATAAGTCAATAGAGAACCGTAATCACATGTTGGTAAAAGATTAATGGCTTCATCAAGAATTAATTGATAGATATCGAAACTATCATTTTCAATAAAAGCATTGTTGATTTCATGAGTTATTTTTAAAATTCTATTTTTATGTTGTACTTTATTAAATAAAATATCGTTTTTATTAATAAGTCTATTTTTCTCATTAATTGTATCATCTATGAGCTTCGAAACTTTAACAAGTGATTTTTCAAGGGGATAAAAATTAACTAAACTAATGTATTGATCATATAACTCTTTTGTATGGTCATCTTTAGTTTTAAAATTCTCAATTGAAGCAATAATTTTTTTAGAAATAAATCTTCGCCGAGTAGAAATGTAGACAACTATGAGGGTTGTAATACCTAGCACGTGAATAATTGTATTGCTGGGCTTGATTATTTGATTCACTAAGTACAAAATAATAAAAATCTCAATAAATATTTTCAAGCACATTATTATTTTTTTTCTATATCTCATAAATACTCCTTTATAACTCCCTAGTCTATAACTATAGTATATCAAATAAATCTAATAATTAATATTTTTTTAATATTTTCTTAAGCTTTTTAGGATATACTTTTTATATAGAAACGAGGAGGTGGAAAATGTTAGGATTTGGTCTACCAATTATATGGACAGTTTTGATTATTGTGTTTATTATAGTTGAAGCTGTAACCTTAGGCTTAGTAGCCATTTGGTTTGCAGCTGGTAGTATATTTGCCTTAATTTTTTCATTATTAGATTTTGGATGGGTCGCACAAATTTTTATTTTTGCTGTAAGTTCAGGAGTATTATTACTTTTTACAAAACCTTTTGTTAATAAACATTTAAAAGTAGGCGTAAATAAAACAAATGTTGATAGCATTATTGGACAAACGGGTTGGGTTAAAAAGGAAATTCACAAGTTTGATACAGGATTAGTAAAAGTTTCAGGTCAGATATGGACGGCTATTTCATTTAATAATGAAATCATAGAAGAAGATGTTGAAGTGGTAGTCATGGCAGTTGAAGGTGTAAAATTAATTGTGAAAAGGAGTGAATAAAAATGTTAGGATTTGTTATTTCTATAATATTAATTATTGTAACAATCATTTTAATCATTGCAAATGTTCGGATTGTTCCGCAGACGAATGCTTATGTTATTGAACGTTTGGGTGGGTATTTAACCACTTGGGATGTAGGACTTAAGTTTAAAATTCCATTAATTGATCGTATTGCAAGTAAAGTATCTTTAAAAGAAAAAGTTGTTGATTTTCCACCACAACCAGTAATAACAAAGGATAACGTAACCATGTCTATTGATACCGTTGTTTATTATCAAATTACGGATCCTAAGTTATTTGCTTATGGTGTGTCTAATCCAATTATAGCCATTGAAAATCTAACGGCAACGACTCTAAGAAATATCATTGGGCAGTTAGAGTTAGATGAAAGTTTGTCTTCAAGAGATCTAATTAATACTCAAATGAGAAGTATTCTAGATGAAGCAACTGATCCGTGGGGTATACGTGTGAATCGTGTAGAAGTTAAAAATATAGAACCGCCAGCAGATATTCAGGAAGCGATGGAAAAGCAAATGCGTGCTGAACGTGAAAGAAGAGAATCGATCTTAAGAGCTGAAGGTAAAAAACGTGCAGCAATATTAGTCGCGGAAGGTGAAAAAGAATCTGCTATTCGTAAGGCTGAAGGGCAGGCAGAAGCCATTATTAAAGTTAAAAAAGCAACAGCTGAAGGTATTGAGATGATTAAAAATGCTAAAGCTGATGAAACAGTAATTGCTCTGAGAAGTTTAGAAACTTTAGCAAAAGTAGCAGATGGTAGAGCAACAAAACTCATTATTCCATCAGATATTCAAAACATATCAGGTTTAGTTTCTTCATTAACAGCAGTAAATGATTTTACAAAAAAAGATGACGTATTAAAAGATAGTGAAGTTTTAGAAAAAGAGGATGTATTAGAAGACTAAATTGAGTGCATTGGGTTAGCTTAAAGCTAACTCTTTTTTTTGTATTAAAAATGAATTGTGGTATGATTGTATTAGGTGATAAAATGAAGAACATTAAAGATCATATAATATATGTAATACTCATAGCCCTTTTTGGACAAGTATATTTTCATCCTTTTAGTTCTGATTTCAGATTTTCTTTATCAGTAATTTTTTTAATTATTATTCTGTTTTATGCAGAGCGAGTTGATCCACTATTACTATCTGCAACGGCAGGGTTTATGATCGTTATGATTAGAAGCTTACCCTTACTTTTTCAAAGCTCAGGTTTTGAATTATCAGAAATGCTTATTCTTCATGGACCAGCTTTTGTTTATTATCTTGTTTTTGGAGTTCTCTTTAGATTATTCAAAATCAGACAACGCGTTAAAAAGAATTATTATAATATTGCTTTGATTATTGTTGTGGATTCTTTATCAAATATAGTAGAACTTCTTTTGAGAGAACGTAGCATCACCATGGAATTTGATTTGATGATATTAGCAATTGTACTAGTTGCTTTATTAAGAACAATATTGATTTCTGTTTTGGTTTATGCATTAGAAATCAATAAGATTAAGAATCAAAAAGAGAAATTTAAAGATTTAATATTCATTAATGCAGGTCTTAATAGTGAAATATTTTATCTGGAGAAATCAACAATTGATATTGAACATGCTATGGAAATTAGTTATAAATTATATGAAGAAATAAAAGATGAAAAGATAAAGGAACGGGCACTAGAATTATCAAAAAATATTCATGAGATAAAAAAAGATTATAAGAGAGTGATTGATGGAATAAACTATAACATTGAAAAAAGTCTTAGGTACCAGATGGATTTTGAGGAACTCATTAATATTATTAAAGAAAATTCTAAGAAACAAGTTTTCCAATCTGGTAAGAAAATAAAGATTAGTTTTAAAAATAAAAATAATTTTATAGTACACCATTATTATTCACTCATAACAGTCATTAATAATTTAATCATTAATGCAATTGATGCCATAGAAGATCAAGGACAGATTGTGTGCTCGGAGTTTTCTGATGAAGAAAATGTATATATTAAAATAGAAGACAATGGTATCGGTATACCTAAGGAAGATATAGATGTAATTTTCCAACCGGGTTTTACAACAAAATTCAATAAGGAAACTGGAGAAATGTCTTCAGGTATCGGTTTAATACACGTTAAAAACATAGTTGAGAATGTTTTTGAAGGTGAAATCAGTGTAAGATCAACTGTTGATAAAAAAACAGCATTTTTGATTAAGATTAAAAAGTATAAGATGGAGGAATAAATGGATTTTTATATTGTTGATGATGATCCGAGTATTATTCGTATAATGGAGAACATTATTGAAAAAAATAATCTAGGTGTTGTTATTGGGTCTTCCCAAAGTTCCAGAAAAGCAATTGATGAAATATTAGATGAAAGACCCCGTATTGTTTTAATTGATCTATTACTGCCCAAAATTGATGGCATCAATATTGTTAAAAGAATAAAAGCAATTGATTCAAGTATAAGATTTATTATGATTAGTGAGGTTTTTAATAAGGACATGGTTTCTAAGGCCTATGCAGCAGACATTGAATATTATATTAACAAACCGATTAATGTCATTGAAGCCACAACAATCATTAAGAAAGTAATTGACAAAATAAAGACTTATGAAAAATTAAGTAATTATGAAGAAAAACAATCGAAAATAGCCAGTCCTAAAGGACAGTCTCAAGTGTCATTAAATGAAATAATCGAAGTGCTGAACAAAGTTGGCGCAACAGGCAAAGGCAAAGTTGATTTAGCAAATATTATTTTTGGGATTATTGAACGCAATGAGAGTGCATTATTTTATAATCATAATATGTCTTACTACTATGCTGAACTAAGAAAATTTTACTTAATAAATTATAATTTAGATGTAAAAGAAAAAACAATTAAGCAGCGTATTAGACGTGGGGCTAATGACGCATTAGATTCTATAGCAAGTTTAGGTCTTGAAGACTATTTTAATTCAACCTTTGAAAAATATGCTAGTACACTCTTTAAGTTCTCTGAAGTTCGAAAAGAGATGGAATATTTAAAAGGAACTAAAAAAACTAAAGGAAAAATAGATATTAAACGATTTATTGGTGGCATTGTCAATGATTTATTAACTTGATTTTCGAAAAAGTTAATTATTTTAATCCTTTTGTTACTATTTATTTTCTTTTTTAGTTTATAATACTAATATAAGATGATAAGTAATGATAAAACGCTAAACTTATCACAATAAATTCCTCATAAAATATATTTGAAGAATCGAGAGATTCTTTTTTTTTTGCCTAAATGTAGCTTTTTGTAGTTTTTTGTATTATTAAGAATTGCTAAGGGTATAATTTATTAAGAAAATGTAACAACAATTGATTAGGGAGGAAGAAAGAATGAAAAGAAAGTTTTCAATGTTATTAATTGTAGTTTTAGCTTTATCTTTAGCATTAGTAGGCTGTGCTGGAGAAGAAGCACCAGAAGCAACTGAAGAACCAACAGAAGAAGCTTCAGGAGAAGTTCAAGAGTTAGCCTTTGCAACAGGTGGTACGTCAGGTACTTATTACCCATTAGGTGGCGCGATTGCAAATGTATGGAACGAAACATATGATAACGTAAATGTTACTATTCAACCAGCAGGCGCTTCTGTTGAAAATATTAACAGAGTTTCATCTGGAGAAGTTGACATTGTATTAGCTATGAATAACATTGCTGATCAAGCATTTAAAGGTGAAGGGGAAAGTTTCCCAAATAAGTTAGAAAACTTTAAAGCTGTAGGCGTTGTATATCCTGAGGTAATGCACATTGTTACAACTCAAGATACAGGTATTGAAACAATTGCTGATTTAAAAGGTAAAACTATTAACCCAGGACCTCCAGGAAGTGGTACTTATGTAACAGCTTTAGCTATTTTAGAAGCTTATGGTATTGGACCAGATGATTTTAAATCTAGACCAGGTAGTTTCTCTGATGCAGTAGCAGGTTTAAAAGATGGTAACTTAGATGCAGGTTTTGCTGTAGTATCATTCCCAGCTTCAGCTGTAACTGAAATTGCAACTTCTAATCCAGTTAAAATCTTAGAAGTTGTCGGTGAAGGTTTTGACACATTAAAAGAATCAGTTCCTTTTGCAGCACAGTTCCCAATTACTGGTGGCGTTTATAATGGTCAAGATGAAGATGCAACTACAGTTGCTCTACAAGCTGTAATGTATGTTCGTGAAGATTTAGATGAAGATTTAGTTTATAACTTAACTAAAACTTTATATGAAGAAACAGCAGAAATTGAAAAAGGACATGCAAGAGGTTCTCAAATTAGTATTGACAATGCAGCTAATGGTATAACAACACCATTCCATCCAGGCGCATTAAAGTACTTAGAAGAGCAAGGAATAAAATAAAGAGAATTAGCCGAGAGTTAACTCTCGGCTTTTTTTAAGATTAGAAAGGAAGCTATGGATCATTTAAAAAAACTCATCCTAATACTCATTGCTTCGTTATTGCTTTTTTTCTATCCTATCAAAGTATTACAGGTTTACATTTTTGATCAAGGTGAAAGATTTGATGAAATCATATATCAGTCAGCAGTTAAAACCAATGATGAGGTGACTGTTAAGTGGACTCATTCCGTTAGTATTCGACCAGTTTATGAAACATACAGTATTAATGATGATTTTAAATTTGATGTAAAAGAAATGATATTCGATACTTATAGTGCAAATCTACCGTCTCAGCCAGAGGGTGATACTAAATGGGAATTTAGAGAAGACGCCATAAGAGTCTATAATTATGACATAGAATTCGATGAAATTCCAATAGTGATTGGTGCCGTAAGAGCAAATCATATTTTACTGTTTAAAGATGATAGAATTGTTTTAAAAGATAGATATAGGCCAGGGGGGTATGTAAAGGTTAGAGTTGTAAAAAAATCTTTGCTGTCTTATGTTTTAAAGGAGGTAATTTAGTTGGCAGATTTATTAGATAAGATTGAATTAACAGATGAAGAGCTACAAAAGGAAATACTAGCAAAGTATGATCGAGAATTTGCTTATCGAGAGTTAAAAGGACCAATTTATAAAATTGTATTTGGATTAGCAGTTTTGTGGAGTTTATTTCAGATATGGACAGCAGGTATGGGGCTACAACCACCAACGATACAACGAGGTGTTCATGTCGGTTTTGCACTTATTTTAGTTTTTTTATTGTATCCCATGCGTTCAAAAGACCATAGTAATAAAGTTCACTGGTATGATTATATATTAGTGGTCTTATCAATTGTAGTTGTTGGTTATGTTTTAATGAACTTTAGAGCCTTGCTTTTTAGAGCAGGTGCTTACACTATGGCAGATACTGTTATTGCAGGTATTGCTTTATTGATAGTTGTAGAAGCAACACGAAGAGTCGCAGGACCTATCTTGATTACTGTAAGTTCGACATTCTTAATGTATGCATATTTCGGAAGGTTTATACCAGGGTTCTTTTCTCATTCAGGCTACAGTGTTAAAAGAATAGTAACTTATGCTTGGTTAAGTTCTGAATCTATTCTAGGGATTCCTATTATGGTATCTGCAACATTTATATTTTTATTTTTACTTTTTGCAACATTCTTGAAAATGACAGGCATTGGTGACTGGCTAACAGATTTAGCTCTATCAATTGCCGGACATAAAACAGGCGGACCAGCTAAAGCTGCTATTGTAGCAAGTGCTTCACAAGGGACTATTTCAGGTAGTTCGGTTGCAAATACAGTTGGAACAGGTTCCGTTACCATTCCACTGATGAAAAGTATCGGCTATCGATCAGAATTTGCTGGGGCTGTAGAGGCAGCCGCTTCTACAGGTGGACAATTGATGCCGCCAGTAATGGGAGCAGCAGCATTTATTATGACTGAATTCACAGGTTTACCTTATATAACAATTGCTTTAGGCGCCAGTATACCAGCGATTTTATACTTTACAGGTATATTTATAATGGTTCACTTAGAAGCAAAGAAAAATGGCTTAGAGGGAATCCCGAAGGCTGATTTACCAAGAACAAAACATCTTTTAAAGAAGAAATGGTTCTTAGGTGTACCAATAGTTTTTATTGTAGGATTATTAATTAATGGATATACACCAATGTTTGCGGCCCTTTATGGAATTTTTTCTGCCATTGGTATTGGTTTAATTAATAATTTCGTAGATGAGGACATTAAATTTGGTTTAAAAGAAATAATTATTGGTTTAGAACAAGGTGCTAAATCAGCATTACCTGTTGTAATGGCTTGTGCTAGTGCGGGTATTATTGTTGGTGTTGTAACATTAACTGGTCTTGGTATTAAATTATCTCACGGTATTGTTGCTTTAGCCGGTGGTAATATTTATTTAACAATGTTCTTAACAATGATTGCATCAATTATTTTAGGTATGGGTATGCCAACAACAGCAAACTATATTGTTCAAGCAACCGTTGCTGCACCAGCACTTATTAGTATTGGTGTACCAATTCTAGCAGCTCACTTATTTGTATTTTATTTTGGGATAATAGCAGATATTACACCGCCGGTAGCCTTAGCTGCTTTTGCTGGCTCTGGTATAGCGAATTCTGATCCTTTTAAAACAGGGGTAGAAGCAGCACGATTAGCTTTTGCCGCCTATTTGGTCCCTTATTTGTTTGTAACATCTCCTGTACTGGTATTAGTGGATGCAACCATACCAAAAGTTGCTTTAGCTTTATTTACAGCCTTAATTGGTATGTACTCATTAGCAGGCGCCGTAAGTGGTTATTTTAGAACCCATGCAAGGGTTTGGGAGCGATTAGTGTTAGCATTCTCAGGATTATTA
>Ga0209942_1001242_pt1 | contig 14103 bp, 10 predicted proteins | sample SalPonR1_A_D2_MG_FD_185695 | JGI IMG/M metagenome (GOLD analysis project Ga0209942, IMG submission 185695) | Salt pond soil microbial communities from South San Francisco under conditions of wetland restoration - Salt Pond MetaG R1_A_D2_MG... ... | reverse complement strand
TTCGCTCAGCTCCAGTCGGATGCGGGAAGGGGCCAGGCGGCCGCGCAGCTCGTCGATGCGCAGCTCGGCGATCCTGGCGACCTGATCGCGATCGAGCCCCTCGAACACCACGATGTCGTCCAAGCGGTTCAGGAACTCGGGTCGGAACGCGGTCCGGAGCTCGCGCAGGACGGTGTCCTCGATCTCCGAGGCCGGCCTCCCGGCCCGTCCCATCTCGAGGATCTGGGGGCTGCCGATGTTGCTGGTGAGGATCACGACGGTGTTGCGGAAGTCGACCGTGCGTCCGTGCGCGTCGGTGAGCCGGCCGTCGTCGAGCAGCTGGAGCAGCGCGTTGAACACGTCGGCGTGCGCCTTCTCGATCTCGTCGAACAGCACGACGGCGTACGGCCTGCGGCGGATCGCCTCGGTGAGCTGACCGCCCTCCTCGAACCCGACGTAGCCGGGAGGCGCGCCGATCAGCCGCGCGACCGTGTGACGCTCCATGTACTCGCTCATGTCGAGGCGGACCATGGCGTCCTCGTCGTCGAACAGCTGCTGCGCGAGCGCCTTGGCGGTCTCCGTCTTGCCCACGCCGGTGGGCCCGAGGAACAGGAAGCTGCCGATCGGCTTGCGGTCGTCGGCGAGTCCGGCCCGCGAGCGACGCACGGCGTCGGCGACCGCCGAGAGCGCGCGGTCCTGTCCGATGACGCGGCGATGCAGCTCCTCCTCGAGTCCGAGCAGCTTCTCGCGCTCGCCCTCCATCAGGCGGGCGACGGGAATGCCGGTCGAGCGAGACACCACCTCGGCGACCTCGTCCTCGCCGACCTCGAGACGAACGTAGTGGGCGTCCTCGAGCTCGGTGGTGAGCTCGCGGATCCGCTCGTCGAGCTTCGGCAGATGCCCGTAGCGAAGCTCGGCGGCCTGGTTCAGGTCGTAGTCGCGCTCGGCCGCCTCGATGCGGGTCCGGACGCGGTCGCGCTCCTCCTGGGCCTCCCGGAGCTCGTCGAGCTTCTCCTTCTCGCTGCGCCAGTCGCTCTGGGCCTGCTCGATGCGCTCTTCGAGCAGGCGAAGCTCCTCCTCGGCGCGTGCGAGCCGCGCGGCGCTCTCGGAATCCTCCTCCTTGGCGAGCGCCGCCCGCTCGACGTCGAGCTGCAGCTTGCGGCGCTTGAGGGCGTCGATCTCCTCGGGCAGGCTGTCGAGCTGCACCCGGATGCGGCTGGCCGCCTCGTCGATCAGGTCGATCGCCTTGTCCGGCAGCTGCCGGTCGCCGACGTAGCGGTGGCTGAGCGTGGCGGCGGCGATCAGCGCGGGGTCGGTGATCCGAACGCCGTGGTGAACCTCGTACTTCTCCTTCAGGCCGCGGAGGATGCTGACCGTCTCCTCGACCGACGGCTCGTCTACGAAGATCGGCTGGAAGCGACGCTCGAGCGCGGCGTCCTTCTCGATCTCGCGGTACTCGTCGAGCGTCGTCGCTCCGATCATGCGGAGCTGGCCGCGGGCCAGCGGCGGCTTGAGCATGTTTCCCGCGTCGACGGCGCCTTCGGCCTTGCCGGCCCCGACGATGGTGTGCAGCTCGTCGATGAACATCACGATCTCGCCGCCGGCGTCCACGACTTCGGTGATGACGGCCTTCAGGCGCTCCTCGAACTCGCCGCGGTACTTCGCGCCCGCCAGGAGGGAGCCCATGTCGAGCTGCACGATCCGCTTGCCGAGCAGGCCCTCGGGGACGTCGCCCCCGACGATGCGCTGGGCCAGGCCCTCGGCGATCGCGGTCTTGCCGACGCCGGGCTCGCCGATGAGGACGGGGTTGTTCTTGGTGCGGCGCAGCAGGATCTGGATCGTCCGGCGGATCTCGTCGTCGCGCCCGATGACCGGATCGAGCCCACCGTCGCGCGCCTGCCGAGTGAGGTCGATGCCGTAGGTGTCGAGCGCCTCGAACGTGGTCTCGGCCCCTTCGGTGTCGACGGTGCGTCCGCCGCGGATCTCCTTGGCGGCGGCCTCGAGCGCGGCGGCGTCGGGGAGCATGGCCAGCTCGCGGGCAGCCGTGCGCCTCAGGGCGACGAGCAGCACGTCGGCGGCGACGAAGCGGTCGCCCCACTCGCTGGCCAGACCGTCGGCGGCCGTCAGCGCGCGGTTCAGCTCCGCGTCGACGTAGACCTCGGTCCCGGCGGCGGGGCCGGAGACGCGCGGCAGCTTGGCGAGCGCGGCGTCGAGCTGAGCGTAGACCTGGGCGGGGTCGCCACCGGCGCGCTGCACGACGCGGGCGGGCGGTCCGTCGGTGTCGGCCAGCAGCGCGGCTGCGAGGTGCAGCGAGCCGACCTGCTGCTGACCACGGGTCCGCGCGATCTGCTGCGCGGACTGCAGCATCTCGAGCGAGGATCGGGTGAAGCGTTCGGCGTCCATGCTCAGATGGTACGAATGTGAGTCCGGCGTTGTCAACTTTCCTGCTACACGCTTCGGTTCGTCGACGACGGAAGCGGGCGCCGAGCCTCTCGGCCTCGGCGCCCGCGATGGACGACGTGCGCTTGCGGTGCGCTCAGCCCTCGAGCGCTTCCTTGAACTCCGAGACGAGCTGACTCACCGTGGCCTTGCCGTCGCCGAACAGCATCCGCGTGTTGGGCTTGAAGAACAGCGGGTTCTGGACGCCGGAGAAGCCCGGGTTCATCGAGCGCTTCAGCACGAACGTGGTCCGTGCACGGTCGACGTCGATGATCGGCATGCCGAACAGCGGGCTGGACGCGTCCTCGCGAGCGGCGGGGTTCACCACGTCGTTCGCGCCGATCACGATCGCCACGTCGACCATCTCCATCGTCGGGTTCACGTCGCCCGGCTCGACGAGCTGCTCGTACGGCACGTTCGCCTCGGCGAGGAGCACGTTCATGTGCCCCGGCATCCGTCCGGCCACCGGGTGGATGACGTAGCGGACCTCGGCCCCGTTCTTCTCGAGCATCTCGGCCAGCTCGCGAACCACGTGCTGCGCCTGCGCGACCGCCATGCCGTAGCCGGGCACGACGATGACGCTCGATGCGGCCTCGAGGATGTAGTACGCGTCGTCGGCGGAGATCGGCTTGACCTCGCCGGTGATCGCCGCGCCCCCTTCGATGGGCGTCCCCCCGAAGCCGCCGAACAGCACGTTCGTCAGGCTCCGGTTCATGCTCTTGCACATGATGTTCGTCAGGATGAAGCCCGAGGCGCCGACCAGCGACCCCGCGACCACGAGAGCGCTGTTTCCCAGCACGAACCCGGCCATCGAGGCGGCCAGCCCCGAGTAGGCGTTCAGCAGACTCACCACGATCGGCATGTCGGCGCCGCCGATCGGCAGCACCAGCAGGACCCCGAGCACCAGCGCGGCGACGGCGGCCACCGCGAACGCCAGGCCGGCCGACGACGCCGACGACCCGGAGACGAACCAGACGGCCATGCCCAGCCCCAACAGCGACAGCCCGATCGTCCAAACCTGCTGGGCAGGCAGGCGGATCGCCCGGCCGGGAAGCTTCTCGGCCAGCTTGCCCCAGGCGATCACGCTGCCCGATGCCGCGATCGCCCCGATGATGGCCGCTGCCGCGATCGCAGCGGCGGTCCCGACGCCGCGCTCCGGCTCCTGGACCCACTCGGCCCAGGCCACGCCCATCGACGCCAGACCGCCCGAGCCGTTGAAGAGCGCGACCATCTCGGGCATCGCCGTCATCTTCACGATCCGTGCCGCGAACCCGCCGACGAGCGCGCCGACGGCCAGGCCGACCACGATCCAGAGCCACGAGATGCCGCCCGCGAACAGCGTCGCGACGACGGCCACCAGCATGCCGCCGGCGGAGATCAGGTTGCCTCGGCGAGCCGTATCGGCCCGACCGAGGAGCTTGAGGCCGAGGATGAAGAGCACCGCGGCGACGACGTAGGCGAGCTGAACGATGGCAGGCATCGCCTACTCCTTCTTCCCGGTGCGGAACATGCCGAGCATGCGATCGGTGACCAGGTAGCCGCCGACGACGTTGATCGTCGCGAAGATCAGGGCCGCCACGCCGATCGCGGTCGCGAGCGGGTTGTCCGCGCTCGCCGCGATCAGGGCGCCCACGATCGTGATGCCGCTGATGGCGTTCGAGCCGGACATCAGCGGCGTGTGCAGCTGGCTGGGCACCTTGGTGATCAGCTCCACGCCGAGAAAGATCGCGAGCACGAAGACGAAGATGAGCAGGATCATGCGGAGCTTCCTTCCTCGAGCACGGCCGCGACGCGCTCGTCACGGACCTTGCCCTGGTGCGTCAGCAGGCAGCCGGCCACGACGTCGTCGTTCTCGGGGTCGAGCTTGAGCGCGGAGGCCTCCTCGTCCCAGGCGTGCTGGATCAGCGCGAACAGGTTCGATGCGTACATTTCGCTGGCGTCTCGCGCCACGAGGCCCGGCAGGTTCGACAGACCGACGATCCGGACGCCGTCCATGACGACCTCCTCGTCCGGCACGCTGCCTTCGACGTTGCCGCCGGTCGAGGCGGCCATGTCGACGATGACGCTGCCGGGGCGCATCCCGGCCACCATCGCCGCGTCCACGATGCGGGGCGCCGGCCGGCCGAACAGCTGCGCGGTCGTGATCACCACGTCGGCGCCCGCGACCACCTTCGCCATCTGCCTGCGCTGCTCGGCGAGCTGCTCGGCGGTGAGCTCCTTGGCGTAGCCCTGCTCGGTCTGGCCGGTCTCTCCGACGTCGAGCTCGACGAACTTCGCGCCGAGCGAGCGCACCTGCTCTGCCACGACGGGACGCGTGTCGTAGGCGTCGACGCGCGCGCCCAGCCGCTTCGCGGTCGCGATCGCCTGAAGACCGGCGACACCCACCCCGACGACGAAGACGCGCGCCGGAGGGATCGTGCCCGCCGGCGTGCTCATCATCGGGAACGACTTGCCGCTACGGTCCGCGGCCGTGATCACCGCCGCGTATCCGCCCAGGCTGGCCTGGCTCGAGAGCGCGTCCATCTTCTGCGCGTAGCTCGTCCTCGGCACCAGCTCCAGACAGAGCGTCGAGAGCGCCCCGTCCCGGGCCAGGCGCACGAGCTCCTGACGGCGGAACGGATCGAAGAACGAGATCACGATCGTCCCCTCGCGAAGGCCCCGAAGCGTGGACGCTTCGGGCGGGTTGAGGGACACGAGCACGTCGGCGGACGCGAGCAGCTCGTCCCGCGACGCGAACGTCGCACCCGCCTTCTCGTAGAGGGCGTCCGACAGGTCGGCATCGGCCCCGTAACCGGGCTCCAGGCGCACGTTCGCGCCCAGGTCGACGAGTCGCTTGGTCACGGTCGGAGTCAACGCCACGCGGCGCTCTCCGGCCGTGCCGTCGCTCAAGCTGACGAAGTCCATGCGGCATCATGGCATTCCTGCTCACGATTCGTGCGGGACGAAGGTCCTCGGCGTCCAGGAGCGGCTCGAGCCGTCGCGCCGGTCGGTGCGCCCGGGCCCCGTGGCTATACTGCTCCGGTGATGAAGCACCTCGCCGTACTCACCAGCGGTGGCGACGCCCCCGGCATGAACGCGGCCATCCGTGCCGTGGTCCGCACCACGATCGCGCGGGGCGCGCGCATCTCGGCCGTCTACCGCGGGTTCCAGGGCCTCCTCGACGACGACGTCGAAACGATGAACGCGCGCAGCGTCGCGAACATCATCCAGCGCGGAGGCACGATCCTCCGCACCGCTCGCTCGGCGGCGTTCCTGGAGCCCGAGGGACGGTCGATCGCGATGAAGACGCTCGAGCGCCACGGAATCGACGGCCTGGTCGTCATCGGAGGCGACGGCAGCTTCCGGGGCGCCTCGAAGCTGCACGACGAGCACGGGATCAAGGTCATCGGCGTTCCTGCCACGATCGACAACGACATCTTCGGGACCGACGTCTCGATCGGGTTCAACACAGCGCTGAACGTCGCCCTCGACGGCGTGGACCGGCTACGCGACACCGCGGCCAGCCACGACCGGCTGTTCCTGGTCGAGGTGATGGGACGCAACTCCGGCCACATCGCGCTGAACGTCGGCGTGGCCGGCGGGGCCGAGGCGATCCTGATCCCCGAGCGGCACGCCGACGTGGGCGACATCGCCGACCTGCTCATCGCGGCCGAGCGGCGGGGCAAGACGAGCAGCATCGTCGTCGTCGCCGAGGGCGCGTTTCCCGGCGGCGCGATGGCGCTTCAGCACGCCATCGAGGAACGTAGCGGATCGGAGGTGCGGACCTCGATCCTGGGCCACATCCAGCGCGGCGGGAGCCCCTCCACCCGTGACCGCGTGCTCGCCTCCCGCTTGGGCTTCATGGCCGTCGAAGGCCTGCTCAGCGGACACTCGGGCGAGATGGTCGGCGTCGACAAGCGCGGCAACGTATTCGTGAAGCTCGCCGACGTGTGGGAGAACCACAAGCCGATCGACGAGCAGCTGTTCGAGCTGGCCGCCATCCTGGCGATCTGATCGCAGCCGGGCGGGGGCACGGCCGGGACGCGGCGAACGCGTCGCGGCCTGCGCTCAGGTCCCTGGCCGGACGCGCGCGAACGCGTCCTTGCCGCGCTGCAGGATGCGCGGCCGATCGAGTTCCACGACCGCCCTGGGATCGTCGATGGGCACGCCGTCGAGCTTGAGGCCGCGGTTCTGGATCAGGCGGCGCGCGTCGCCGTTCGACGTCGCGTGGCCGGCCAGCACCGCGAGGCGCAGCACCCCGATCGTTCCGCCTTCGAGCGCGTCGGCCGGGACGACGACGTCCGGCATGTCCGTCGGCGTCTCGCCGCGCGCGATCGCATCGTAGCGGCGCTCGGCCTCGTCGATGGGCGCGTCCCCGTGGTAGGTCCGCACCAGCTCGCGGGCGAACACGCGGTGCGCCGCCACCGGATCGTCGGCCAGGCGGGCGCGCAACGCGTCCAAGGGAAGCAGCGTGCACAGCTCCGCGTAGCGCGGCAGCAGCGCGTCGGGAACCTGCATCGCCTTCTTGAACATGTCGGCCGCCGGCTCGCTCACGCCGATGACGTTGCCCAGGCTCTTCGACATCTTCTCCCTGCCGTCGAGCCCCTCCAGCAGCGGCGTGGTCAGCGCGATCTGCGGCGCTTGGCCGTACGCCCGCTGCACGTCGCGGCCGACGAGCAGGTTGAAGAGCTGATCCGTGCCGCCCAGCTCCACGTCGGCACGGACCGCCACGGAGTCGTACGCCTGCGCGAGCGGGTAGAGGAACTCGTGCACGCCGATCGGCACCCCCGACGCGTAGCGCTTCGTGAAGTCGTCGCGCTCCAGCATCCGCGCGACGGTGTAGGTCGACGCCAGGCGCACCACGTCGCCGAAGCCGAGGCCCTCGAGCCACTCGGAGTTGTGGCGGATCTCGAGCTTGGCGGGATCGTCGTCCAGGATGCGGGTGGCTTGGGCGACGTAGGTGCGGCCGTTCACGCGCGTCTCCTCGAGCGTCAGGGTCGGCCGCGTCTTGTTCCGCCCCGACGGATCGCCGATGGTGGCCGTGAAGTCGCCAACGATCAGCACCGCGACGTGCCCGAGGTCCTGGAACTGACGCATCTTGCGCAGCACCACCGCATGCCCGACGTGCAGGTCCGCGCTGGACGGATCGACGCCCAGCTTCACCCGAAGCGGTCGCGCCTCGTCCCGAGCGCGCTCCAGGATCCGCTCGATGCCGTCCTCCGGAACCACCTGATCCGCACCGCGCTGCAGCAACGTCCGCGTGCCGCCTTGGTCGCTTCGCTCCACGCTGGCCTCCTCACGGCGTGTCACCACGCACGGCGGCGGAGTCTACCACGCCGGCCGCGCCCCGCCGGGAGCGACCCGGCTCGGAGGCGGCTGGTATCTTCGTGTGCATGAGCGACCCCGCCTCCTCCGCCGACGATCACGCCGCGCACGAGCTCGCATCGACGCCCGATCCGGCGACGGATCCCGGGCACGGAACCCGGCCACGCCCGGAGGCGTGCGCGTTCGTGGTGTTCGGCGTGACCGGCGACCTGGCCCACCGCAAGCTGATGCCGGCGCTCTGGACGCTCCACTGCGACGGCGCGCTGCACCCGGACACCCGGATCGTCGGCTACGCGCGCAGCGAGGGCGACGACGCCAGCATGCGCGACGACTTCCGGTCGGCGGTCGAAGCGGAGGCCGGCGCGATCGACGACGCCGATTGGGAGCGGCTCGCGTCGCGGATGCACTACGTCCGGGGCGGGTACGACGATCCGGAGGGGCACCGCGCGCTGGGCACCCGACTGGACGCGATCGACCTGCGGAATCGGCTGTTCTACACCGCCACGCCGCCCGGCACCTACACCGGCATCGCGGACGCCATGGCCGAGGCCGGCCTGGCCGCAGCCCCCGAGGGGGGCTGGACGCGCCTGGTGATCGAGAAGCCGTTCGGACACGACCTGCGCAGCGCGCGGGAGCTGAACGACCGGCTGCGCGCCACCTTCGACGAGGACCAGATCTATCGCATCGACCACTACCTCGCGAAGGAGACGGCGCAGAACCTCGCCGTGCTCCGCTTCGCCAACACCCTGTTCGAGCCGATCTGGTCCAACCGCTACGTCGATCACGTCCAGATCACGATGACCGAGCCGATGGGCGTCGAAGGTCGGGGCGGCTTCTACGAGGAGGCCGGCGTCGTCCGGGACGTCTTCCAGAACCACCTGCTGCAGCTGCTCGCACTGGTGGCGATGGAGCCCCCCTCGCGCTGGGAGCCCGACCCGGTCCGCGACGAGAAGGTCAAGGTGTTCGACGCGATGGCGTGCCCGAACGCCGATCAGGCGGTCTTCGGGCAGTACGTCGCCGGCCACGGCATGGCGGGCTACCGCGAGGAGCAGGGCGTCGATCCGTCCTCCACGCAAGCCACCTACGCCGCCGTTCCGTTCGAGGTCCGTACCTGGCGCTGGTCGGGCGTGCCGTTCTACGTGCGCAGCGGCAAGCGGCTCGAGAACAAGGCAAGCGAGATCGTGCTGCGGTTCAAGACGCCGCCCCACATCCCCTTCCAGCTTCCGAGCGACGTCAAGGCGGACCGCCTCGTGCTCCGCGTGACGCCCAACGAGGGGATCCGCTTCGTGTTCAACGCCAAGCGGCCCGGCCAGGGCGTTCGGCTCGGGCGGGTGAGCCTCGACTTCGCGTACGAGGGCCGCTTCGATCGCCCGCCGCCCGACGCCTACGAGACGCTGATCCTGGACGCGATGCTGGGCGACGCGACGCTGTTCATGCGGTCGGACGAGGTCGAGGCGCAGTGGCGCGTCGTGCAGCCCCTCCTCGAGCACGCCGACGGCGACGCGCCTCCGCACCCGTACGCGGCCGGCGGTCGGGGTCCGGACGCCGCGTACGAGATGCTGGAGTCGGTCGGTCGCTACTGGCACGAGCCGGAGGACGGCCGCTGAGCGGAGCCGTGACATCATGCGGCCATGGCCGACATCCACCTGCTAGGCATCCCGATGGACCTCGGCGCCGGACGCCGCGGCGTCGACATGGGACCGAGCGCGCTGCGCCTCGCCCGGCTCGCGCCCGCCCTCGCGGCGCTGGGACACGTCCTGACCGATCACGGCAACGTCGAGGTCCCCGTGGCGGAGGCGACCGCCAGCCCTGACGCGCTGCCGTTCGCGGACGCGATCGCGGACGCGTGCGCCCGTACCTACCTGGCCGCTCGCGGCCTGCCGCCCGGCGCCCTGCCGATCTTCCTGGGGGGCGATCACTCGGTCTCGATGGGAACGGTGGCGGGCGTCGCCGAGACGGGCGCCACCGGGCTTCTGTGGATCGACGCGCACGCCGACCTGAACACGCCCGGCAGCAGCCCTTCGGGAAACGTGCACGGCATGCCGGTCGCCGCGCTGATGGGCCACGGCGACGCCCGGCTCACCGGCGTTTGGGGCGGCGGCACGGTCGTCCGCCCCGAGGACGTCGTGTACATCGGTCTACGCTCGATCGATCCGTCCGAGCGCAGCTGGATTCGCGAGGCCGGCATCACCGCGTTCACGATGACCGACGTCGACCGGCGCGGCATGGCCGAGGTGGCCGCCGAGGCGGTCGCCAGCCTGGCGCACCTGCCTCGGCTGCACGTGTCGTTCGACGCCGACGTCCTCGATCCGGACATCGCCCCCGGCGTCGGAACGCCGGTCGCCGGCGGCCTCAGCTACCGCGAGGCGCACCTGCTCATGGAGATCCTGGCGTCGACGCATCGCGTCACCAGCCTCGATCTGGTCGAGGTGAACCCCATTCTGGACGAGCGCAACCGGACGGCCGAGATCATGGTCGAGATGGCGGCCAGTCTGCTGGGCAAGACGATCCTCTGAGTGCGAGGCCACACCGACGGCTGCCCGCGGCGCGCCGCGCTCGGGAATCGGTCGAGGCGCCGTTCGAGGCGCCGGCTCAGGGCGCCGCGAGCGCCTCGCGAAGCCCGGCGGCCTCCGCCAAGGCGGCCCGTAGCGCGGGCACGGCGCGCTCCAGCGCGCCCTCGCCGGCACGGATCGCCTCCTCGGCGCGGTCGAACCGCAGCCAGTGGATCGGGGGTCGCGTGTGGACCTGCAGCCCCGGCCCCTCCTGCCGCTCCACCGCCGTGCGGTAGCCCTCGACCGTCCAGGCGAGGGCGCGCACCAGCGCTCCCGCCTGGCCGGGGCCCGCTCGGCCCATCGCCGCGTGCACCTTGCGACCCCACGGATGCTCGATCGCGCGCCGGACGGCCCGGATCGTGCCCGAGTCGTCGGCGTCCGCGCCCGCCCCGATCCCGATGCGAAGGTCGAGCTCGAACGCGTCGAGCGTCGCAAGCGGAACCGGCGCGCCGATCCCCCCGTCGATGAGTCGCCGCCCGTCGATCTCGACCGGCGCGAACACGCCGGGAAGCGACGCCGACGCGCGCAGCGCGGGCGCGAGCGGACCCCGGTCCAGCACCACCCGCTCGCCGCTGTCCGCGTCGGTGGCGGTCACGACCAGGGTGCGGTCGAGATCGGCGAACGACCGTCCCTCGAGCAGCCGGTCGAAGTACTGTTCGAGCCGCCGGCCGCGGAACAGCGCGCCCCGGTGCAGACCGAAGTCCATCACGCTGGGCAGCACGTCGCGACGCCGGAGCCGGGCCGCCTGCGCCTCGAGCGCCTCCGGGCTGCGGCGCGAGGCGTAGAGCGCGCCGACGACCGCGCCGAAGCTTGTACCGGCGAGGACCGTGGGCGCCATGCCGTGGCGCTCCAGCGCGGCCAGCGCCCCGATGTGGGCGTAGCCTCGGGCGCTGCCGCCGCCCAGGGCGGCACCGATTCGAAGAGGACCGTCACGTGGGGTGCCTCGGAGGGCGGTGCTTCGGAGGGGGGAGCTCGTCACGCGGGCCAGGCTAGCCCGCCCGGGTGAGACCTTCATGTCGCGCGTTGGGCTAGCCTGACCCCGTGCGGATCCCGGAGGTCGTGATCGTTCACCATCGCACGCCCGACGTGCTTCGGCGCTGCCTGGCTCGTCTGGCCCGGCATGCGCCGGGCGTGCCCGTGCGCGTTCTGGACACCGCGCCCGATGCCGGCACCGAGCACCTGATCCGCGAGGCCCACCCCGGCGCGCGCTTCGTCCCCACCGCCAACCGCTCCTACGCCGACGTCGTGAACGAGGCGTTCACGCACGCCGAGGGTTCCCTGATCGCGGTCATGAACGCCGACGTGCTCGTCGAGGCGGACACCCTGTCCGCCCTGGCCGCGCCGTTCCACGATCCGGACGTCGCGGCGACGGGGCCTCTGGCCCGGACGCCCGAAGGCCGCCTGCAGGACCAAGGGGTTCCGTACCGCTGGGCGACCGCCTCGCTGCGCATGGCCGGTCCGCACGCCGTGCGCGACGTGCCGTGGCTGTCGGGGTGCCTCTTCGCCGCACGCCTCTCAGCGGTGCACGACGCCGGCGGAATGGACGGGACGCTGCGGTTCGGGAACGAGGATCTCGACTGGTGCCTACGGCTGCGACGTGCCGGCTGGCGCTGCCGCCTGGTCGGTGCCGAGGTGGAGCACCTGGGCGGCAGCTCCACGCCGGACGCGGCCCGCTTCCTGGTCGAGGGCCTCCGCGGCGGCATGGTCGTCGCGCGGCGCCATCACGGTCCGGTTCGCAGCGCCGCCCAGCGCGCAGCGGTCTGGGCCTGGGCAGCGGCGTGGGCACGCGTCGGGCCGCCGCGCCGGCGGGCGACCTGGTCGGCGGTCGAGCGGATGATGCGACGCGGCGCGTTCGACGCCTCGCCGTTCGGTGCGACCCTCGCCGACGACGCGCCCGGCTTCCCGGGCCGCTGGCCGCCGCCCGGACCGCGGAGCGGAGGGGCGACGCGGTGACCTTGCTCGATCTGATCGCCCGAGCGGGGCCGGACCCGCTGGTGCGCTACGCGCTGCTGGGCGCGGCGGTGCTGGCGGTCGCCTCGCTGCTGGGCGGGTGGTCACGCGGGGACGTCCGTGCGCTGATGCGTCCCGCGACCTGGATCGCGCTGGCGACGGCGGTCGTGGCCGGCGTCGCGCTCACCGCGGCCGGCGACCGGATCGGCGCTACGCTCGCGATCGGCTGGCCGCTCGAGGGTCTGCGCCGGCTGCCGCTCTACCTGCTGGCGTTGGGCTACGGACCGACCGTGGGCGCGCTTTCGGGGCTCGCATTCGCCGCGGTCGAGGCGCGTCAGTGGCCCCTGCACGGCGCCGACGCGCTGCTGGCCCTCGAGCTCGCGGCGGTCGGATGGATCGCCATCGCGCCCTCGCCGCGCCGTCACCGCCTGGCCGCCCCGTTGGCGGTGCTCGTCGGCTGGTCGCTCGCGACCGCGACGCTGGGGCTGGCCGCATGGGCGGCGGCCGGCGGTCCCGCGACGCTGTCCGCCCTGCTTGCCACGGACGGCGCCGTCGCGATCGGCGTGCTTTCGAGCGCGCTCCTCACGGCGGCGTTGCCGCCTCGTTGGTGGCGCCGCGCCGCCCCCGGCGCCGTGGCGGGGATCGTCGGCGCACGGACGGACGACGGCGTCCGCTGGCTGCGGCCGTTGCGGCGTCGGGCGAAGCTCCGGACCCGCGACCGCGCGCTGACGCCCGTACGCATGCCCGGTCCGCTCCGCCGGGCGTCGAGGCGCGCCCGCAGCGCGACGCCCCCGCGCCTGCCGGTCGCGCTGGAGAAGGCTGCGGGGCGCAGCGAGCCCTGATCGGAAGATCCCCGCCCCGAGCACCGCGCCGCGGCGGGGACAGGCGGCCAGCCGCTCACGGCCCCGCGTCGTCGTGCGTGGACCGTGCCGCTGTCGTCTCGGACGGCGGCTGGCCGGGTCGGTCGGCAGGAACGACGACGCCGAACTCGTTCCCCGTCTCGCCGCCCGCGTCTCGCCAGCTCGTCCCCCAGGCCGAGCCGCCCCAGCGGTCGGCGATCGACCGAACCACGTACAGCCCGAGTCCGGTGCCCCCACCCCAGCCGGAGGTGCCCTTGCCGTGCGGCTCGAACAGTCGCTCCATGCGCCCCGCGTCGATCGGTTCGCCCCGGTCGCGCACGCGGATCGCGACCGTTCCGCCGCGCTCCTGCGCCTCGACCTCCACCAGAGCGTGGTCCGGTCCGTGCACCGTCGCGTTCTCGATCAGGTTCACGAGCACCTGCGTCACCTTGTCCGGATCGGCCCAGACGTACACGTCCCCGACGCGCCGCTCGACCCGGACGCCGTGCTCCGCGAGCCGGTCCGCGAGCACGAAGCAGGCGCGCTCGACGACGTCGGCGAGGAGAACGCTCCGCTCGCGCGGGGGGCGCACGTCCACCGTGAGGTCGGCCAGCAGCCGCACGAGGCGATCGGCCTCCTCGCCCGCCCGGCGCAGCAGCCGCTCGCGGGTCGCGGCCGGAAGGTCGTCGTAGTGAAGCGCGTCGAGCGTCGATCGGATCGTCGTCGCCGGCGTCCGTAGCTCGTGCGAGAGAACGGCCAGCAGATCCCGGGCGCCTTCCTTCGCCGCGCGCTCGGCGGTCACGTCGCGCAGCGCCAGCCCGCCCACGATCCGCACCGCCTCGATGCGGCGCCGGCGCAGCGTGAGCTCCTGCGGGCGCCCGTCCAGCCAGACCTGCTCCAGCCGGTGATCGCGCACGACCGAGATGAGCGCCAGACCGACGGACCGCTCCGGATCGGCGCCCAGCATCGCGGCGGCCGCAGCGTTCACGCGCGCGACGCGGCCGTGCCGGACCAGCACGACGCCTTCGGCCAGCTCGTCC
>Ga0209942_1001239_pt1 | contig 14117 bp, 10 predicted proteins | sample SalPonR1_A_D2_MG_FD_185695 | JGI IMG/M metagenome (GOLD analysis project Ga0209942, IMG submission 185695) | Salt pond soil microbial communities from South San Francisco under conditions of wetland restoration - Salt Pond MetaG R1_A_D2_MG... ... | reverse complement strand
GATAGGTTCCAATTCCTACATCAACTAACTTTCTATAATCTTCTATTTCCATGGGTGAAGCATTAATATTTGCTCTTCTAATTTCTCCACTTTCTAATTTTGTATCATATACCGTTTGAACAGAATCAGCGATAAAATCACTATCATACTCTGGATGGGTTCCAAAAACTAGAATTGTTCTTTTTTGACCTTCAGCTTCCATTTGACGGACTTGACTTTGTATTTCACTCTTAGTTGAAGTCTTTCTGCAAACCTCTGTATTTGTTGCTTTAAAACCGCAATACTTACAACCATTGACACACTTATTACCTATATAAAGGGGAGCAAATATCACTACGCGATCCCCATAAACTTCTTGTTTTAATCGTTTTGCGCCATCGATTATCTTTTGAATATATTTCTCTTCATCTGCATTTAATAAAACGGCTGTTTCTTTACTGGTAAGAACATTTCTGTTAAGAGATTTATTGATAATTCGATCAATCTCTTGTTCCGTCGCTTCCGTTTCAGCTAATAATGATGTTATGTGTTCATCATTAATAAAATCTTGATACATATTTAATCATCCTTTCAAAATAAAAAAACTTCCACAAAGGGAAGTTAAAACCAAAAATAGACATTATTAATCCATAGGATTATTCATCTAGTATTAGTAACTTCCTTCTAGTTCAGAGTATCTCTTTACTATTAGGGGTTAACATTTTATGACAAATAAAAAATGAATTCTCAAACACTTTCCATCTGATAGTTACAATATACTATATTGATAAAAATATGTCAATCTTTTTGATAATTATATTTACTTTATTTTTAAAATAATGGTATATTATTTATGAGGTGATAATTATGAAGAAAATAGCTGTTATTGGTGCCGTGTTAGATTCTCCAAAGGAAAGTTCTAAAGATTTTAATGCACTTGTTTCTGAATACCAAGAGATTATTCAAGGACGAATGGGTATACCATTTATTAAAGAAAATATTTCTGTTATTTCTTTAACTGTTATTGGTTCTTTAGATCAAATTAATTCTCTAACAGGACAAATCGGCAATTTGCCCGGCGTAACTGTAAAAACTTCAATTACTAAAAAAACACTAACTTAAATGTTTTTCAATCATATCTAAACAAAGTTTTTCGCAAGTCTCAAGGGTAAAGTCCTCTTGAGGCTTTTTTAGATACTCAAAATACTTTTTAGATCTAGCAATAGTTATAAACTCTGATTTTTGAATCAATTCTTTAATGTAACAATCAGAATCAATTGCAAAGCTTTTCTTAGATGAAAAATAATCTAAGTCAATATCTAAAATAAATTTATCTTCAGGTAATTTAAAGCCAATACTTCTAAACATTTCATCATCTAATGAACTGAAATGCTCTGCACTAATTAAATAATGTGTTCCTTTTTCATATTCATGAGCATCCATACAGTTAATCATATGATAGTCCTTTAAGTAACCTAAAGCCATAGCCGTATTTATATGTTCATCATTATTCAAGTCCTTCGGTAACTCTATTATACTAAGTATATTTTTTGAATCGATGCCCATTAATCGTTTTTGACTATAAGCCTCTGTTAACTGTTCCACATTTTTGTCATCCTTCATAATCGCCTGGTAATGAGATTTTTGCCAGAAAGGAGGATTTGTATCTGGGTGGTAATCAATTGAGACAAGTACATATTCTTCCCCTCTTATAATGCTTTCATAAGCCCAAAGGGGTAGCGTGTATTGGTGTTGGTCTACAATGTATACTTTTTTATCTTTTATGCTTATATTTTTTAAACCAGAAAATTCTTCGTTTTTCATCATAAAACCACCTTTACTCATTCTAATCTTTTAGATAATTATATATTTATTATCAAGTTTATCAATAGGAAAAATAAAAAACAGGCTTTAAGCCATAAGGTATTACCCTTTGCTTATTAGCCTGTTTTAATTAATTCAAAGTAATGTGTATCTCTTTAATTAAACCTTCTCGAATATCCTTAGCCGCTTTTCCAGTAATACAATCATTATTGATCAGTTCACTTTGACCATTTCTATAAACCAAATGGAAGCTCTTAGGGGAAACCTTATCTTTTCCAAAGGTATTCTTTAAAGAAGGGTTATGATAAATCACTAATGTTTTTCCTAAAAATCTAGCTGTATAGGTTTTTTCTGGTAATTCAATCATAATTTTCTCATTTTCTAATTGTAGACTTCTTTCATTTTTATTTTTGGTAAACATATTTTTTGTTAAAATTGGCTCTGGCTGAAAAACTAATGCATCGCCAATCATTTTAAAAGGTCTATTACCAAAACTCATGCGTGTCCACATATCTATAAACTCAGCAGTAGCACCACTAAGCCTAGCAATATAACCTCTCCCATGATTACTAGTATCGCCATTTAAACTACTGAGAATAAATGAACTGTTTTCGAAAATGCTTCTTTTGTAGACCTCTGGTTCTTGGTATAAAACGCCTGCATTATTGAAACTTTCAATAAAAGTATCATAAAGTCCATGTTTTAATAGTTCCAATAAATACTTATACTCCATATGTAGCCAAATAGAGCCATTTTCTAACCAGCCAGGTGTAAATGCTTTTGCACGGCCAATCTCAAAGGATTCATCTTCTAAAATGCCATTTACTCGAAACATCTTTAACTTTTGATCATAAAGATCACTTTTCTTCACAGCTTCATGTAACGCTTCAGCTTCTGCATTTGAATCAATAATCTTATGAGCTTTAACTTGCCCCTCTAAGAAATTTGATAAAGGCTTCTTTTTAAAAGCATTAACTTTTACAAAAGGTCTGCCTTCTTCAGAAATCTTTCCAGTTTTTTCATAATCTATGGCTTCGTAGGAGAAGAACATTGAATATAAGCCATTTTCTTTTTTTGATGCTTTGATTGAATACTGTAATTTTTCTAGCATCTTTTCAAAAAACTCGATGAGTGATTTTTTTGTTACTTCACTAAACTCACCAGAATTTTTATCAAATATTTTTTCTCTATATTTTTCCTTTGCAAGATTACTTTGATCCCAATAGCTAAAGTGATCTTGATCAACTTGCCATTGAATCAATAATTCATTAATTACACTATAGAAATCATATACTTCTTCTAATACCATGATTGAATCAAAATTAATTGTTTTTATCGTTTTAAGCATAAACTGAGTCCATTTATAAACCTCAGCAGATTCACCAAAGGAAGAACCAAAAAGTCCTGGTAGTCCATTTAATGCATCATACCATCCAGGCTTATTTGCTTCCATTTCAACGCCTAAACCATAAGGGTCTAAACTAGCAATCTTGTTCAGTAATAAAACAAATACCTTTTCAATCAAGTTACTTTTATATACCTTTTCATTAACTCTTAAGAAATTTTTATCATGATCTCTTAAATCAATTTTCGCTTTCTTTTCTTCATCTTCTAAAAGGGCTTCATATTGTCTTGGACCGCGTTCAGTTAATTGATATTTCTCATGTCGTGGTAACACCCGAACATAACTGTCATAATATTTATAGTCTTTACTTAGAAATAGTTGCTCTTTCTTATCTGGATAAACTCTTAAGAAATTCTCTATCAAGTCTAAATTGTAAGTCCAATGATCTACCCAGTAACCTTCGTCAAAACTTGACATTAAAATGCTTTCAGATTGATCAATCATTTTATTGGCTAAAGCTGATACTTCACCTTTTGTGTATGATTCAGATTCTAAATACTCATAAAGCTCTCCTAAAGAATATGGTTTTGAAACAATTGATAGAAGTTCTACATCGTTAACACCACTTAAGTGATCTATGTTCTTAACAATGAATTTTTGTCCATTGATTACAAGAGGGTTAAAGCCTTCTAAACTAATGAGATCAAAAAATGTCTTTATGTTATGATTTTTAACTTGAGCATTAAAGAAAAGATCAGACCTTCTATTCTGATTAACATCTCTATAATTACCATTGCCCTGTGAAAAATATCTAGGTTCTAAAGAAAATGCATTATAATCTCTTTCTAAATCGCCATGCTTTCTTGAGAATATATGATATATTTTCTTATCCTTATCTCCAACCTCAATTGGAATACCGCCTCTTAAAATATTGTCTAAGAAGTTTTGTCTTACATAGCCATTTAGACGCTCATCACCACTATTGGTAAAACTTAAATCTGAGTATAACTGATGCACTTCAGTCATTCCGGAAAATTTCTTGTTGAAAAAGTCCTTCTCTAATACTTTTTGTCCGACACTTTCTAAGATTTCTTCAGATGCTACAGTACCAATAACAGATTCTATGATAATTGATTGATTTGGTTCAACAGTATTTTCAACACAGGACATGCCACAAGGAAACTGATTTTCTGTCATTTGCTTTACATCGTCTGGTATGCCACTAATAAACCCATAAGGTATAGATAAACTTTCATCATAGTCAAAAACAACTTGCGGATCTACAATTGGTTGAATTAATCCTTTGGTTACATTGCTCTTCGCGATATAAAAATTACCTGCCACGATTTCATCAACTTGTGCTTCATCACTGGCCGTAGCACTTAATCTATAAAAAGGTATATCATTATTTAAATTGCTTACTTTAGCCCATGCTGTAATTGTTTGTGATCCATTTTTGAGTGTTTCATGATCAATTCCATAAGGCACTAAAATAGGTAAGCCATCTAACACTTCTATATTTCGATTACCTTCTCCAACATTTATAACCTCTACACTTCTCACTAGACCAGCAAAATTTTCTTTTGGTAAAACATAGTACATAACTTTTGTATTTATCTTTAACTCTTTATTCTTTTCTACAACTGTTAAATGATCCGGTTCAATAATCATTTCAGTACTAACTTGCTCACTCAGTTTTTTGAAGGGTTCATAAAACTGACCATCAATTTTAATAAAACTTCTAAATCCTTTTGTATTAACATTGGCATATGATTTATTGGCAGGATAAAACTCCATAATTGAGTTATCTTTGCTTTCGACACCAAAACTTGCAATGCCTTGACCTCTATTCACATAAAATGCCCACATCGGTACGCCTAGCTTACCTGCTATTCCAGGAAGAAAGCTTGCAAAAGATGGTTTGCTTTGATAATTTTTCATGATGAATTGACCTGCTTTATTAATCTCAAAATTTTTCGCCATTTTTTCCTCCTCTAAATTAATTCCATAATAATTCTGTGAAATTAATCAATTTATTTTGTTCTTTTTTGCTTAGATTTATTTCAGGTGAATTCTTCAATGTTGTATCAACATTTTCAACAATCAAAACCACTGCATCTTTAGTCAGTGTATGGGTATGCCACACAGATTTTTTAATGTTATAAATCTTTAAGGGTTGCATATCCTCCGCAATTATTTCTCCCACTTCATTTTTACCATCAGCTAAAAACAGAATACATTTGCCTTGTAATAAAACAAAAACTTCATCAGTTTCATCATGCCTTTGCATTTTGTTGATTTCATTTGGTAATAGTTCATCGCAATACTTAAGCAAAGCAACGCGCCAAGTATCGTAATCGATGATTGGTTTATAACCTTCACCACTATATTCATTAATTTCAATTAAATCTGATTTGTTTTTCATACAAACTCCTTATTGCATCTATTAATTTAAGGTGACTAAAACTTTATGGCATTTAGCCAACTTTAAATCAGTAATTTTATCTCTATTGATTAACACACTTTGATGATCTCTCTCAAAATTAACTTTCTCACCATTAATAATGATTTCTTCAACAGTATAATTATTAACTGCTTTTCTATTTTTATTCTCATAAGTTACTTCTAATTTTCTATCAGCAAAGTAAGTTGTAATACTTGCTTTATTATCTGCATCAAATTGTGACGCAACAAGTTTTGGATTCAACTTTAGATTACCAAGTTTGCCTTGAATACCATAGACTTGATTTACCATTGTTAAAAGTAACCAACTGGCAGACCCTGTTAAAAAGTGATATAACCCTCTTCCTCTCTTATCAATATACTCAGGAATACCTGGATATATTCTACTTTTTTCAAAATCTTTACAATGGTTATAGATTGAATCAATGACTTTAAATCCTTTTTCTGCAAAATTTCTTTGATAAAGAGCATTACCGTACATTACAGCCATATGGCTAAACATTGCACCATTTTCCTTTTCACCATAAGCAAAGCCAAAGGCTCTACCTAAGTTAAGCTTTACTTCATTTAATGGTGTATTTAATCGATAGCCACCAACTGCATCATTTTTTAAATACTGATCAGCTGCTTTAGTAATATCTTTTATTTCATCTTCTGTAGCAACATTACCCATGATTGGAAAAACTTGTCCTGTTAAAGTCATTCGAACACCTTTTTCATGGTCCCCTTCTAAGCGGTCCCCATCATTATCATAATAAGCATTGTACCAAGCATATCCTTCTTTATTTTTAATCCATTCATTTTCACGAATATGATTAACAATCCATTGCCCTTTACGTTCTAAATCCTTTATCAAATCATCTAATAAGACTTCTTCTTTTTCACCAGATACTTTGTTGGCAACTGATTCAAAATATTTATTTAAATGCAAATTTTTCTGTTTTACTTCTGAATAATCCACTGGTGTATTAACTGTGTCTAATAAAATCAAGATTTCTTTAGCCAACTCTACATTATCCATTGATAACTCTTTTTTCATATGTTTTAGTAGTTCAGCTAATTCAAGCATATTGCTGCCGTATAGTGCTGTAAAAGGAACGCTTTCTCCTTTATCTTCAGCCATATCGAGCCCATCATTCCAGTCGCCACCTTCTAATTTAAGATTATTGTGTTCCCCTACATTAAAGAATACAGACAGGTGTTGAACTAAAATATGTTCTAACAAAGTTCCTTGGTAAACATTATTTTCTTCATCTAATAATTGATTCCCAACTTCTATCGACCAGTTTTCATCAATTTTGTTTGAACGATGAATCAATGGGTCTCTAAAGTAACTCTGCTGTTCTAATAAAAAGTCTAAATCCCCACTACGATTAATATATAGCTTTGTTGTTAAGAATGGCCATGCCCCATGATCCATCCATACACGGCTAATACCGTTTCTATCTGCTATGAATTCTCCTGGTTTAGAGCCAATTATCGTTGCATTACTACCATCAATTCTTACACCAGCAAAACTATTAAACAACATGTCCCTAACGGGTTCTGGATCCATTAATAATAATGCCAATGCATCCTGCCATAAATCTCTCCAACCTCTACCACCTCTACCATAATCATGGTGCGGTAAGAATGAATTTCCAAATAATCTTCTTAAAGTTGGCTGAATAGTTACCCATTTCATCCACTGATCAAAAACATTATCATTTGATTTAAACGTTACTTTATCTATAAGATTTTCCCAATATTTATTATTCGCCTTTAAATATTGCTCAAAGGCTTTCACACTACAATACTGGTCTGCAAAATCTTTTTCTTCTAATTTTTCAGAAGAAATAATGGCTAACACAAAAGATTTTTCATCTCCTGGTTCTAATATGAATTTTTCAAATTTCAAAGCCCCAACAGCCTCATATCCTTCTATTATTTTACCAGCTTCCACGTAATTATCTTTATCTTCTAAGATTGCTTCTGGCCAAGTCAAAGAACCACCTTCACCAATGAAGTCTTCATAGACTGGATAAAATCCGATTGGACTTTTACCTTCGTCGCATCTACCTAATACTTTGTAAGAAACATTATTGATCCGATGACCTCTTTCATCAAATGATAACGTTGGTGTTAAATCAATACCATCCTTTTCTGTCATGATTACATTCAAAAGAGAAGTTACGTGTCTATGATCTCTCAAGTTATCCGCTGATCTTCCATACAATGGAATAGCAGAAGTCGCTTTAATTTCTTTTTTTTCTTTTCCTGTATTCTTAATTGTTACTTTCATTAATTCTACTTGATCATCTGATACTGGTACAAAATTCGTGATTTCTGACTGAATACCAAGGCTTTTGTTTTCCCGTGTCATTTGATGATAAAGCATTCCCGCTTCTAGTCTACTTGTTTTGCAGAATAGCCCGTAGCTGACCATACTTCTTCATCATCAATAAGCAACCAGAAATTTCTAGATGCCTTATTATTATGCAAGTCAATTGCAGATACTGGTTCTGTTACAAAGGAATTCTGACTTGTATTTATATCTCCATGTAATGTTGGTGTAATTGAAGACATCATTCCCGCTTCATTTACCAAGGGAAAATATAAATAGTTACTCATTGTTGGATTTTCTAGGACAAAAGTCCCTTTCTTATCAATAAATTTCCAACCATTTTGATACATTTTTATCCTCCTACTTTCTATAGATCAAATCCATTGTTTTCTATAACTTTTTTATACCAATGGGCACTTTTCTTTAAAGTTCGTTCTTTAGTCGTATAATCTACATAGATAATTCCAAATCTTTTTGAATAACCAAAAGCCCATTCAAAATTATCCATTAAAGACCATACATAATATCTTTCTAAGTTCACCCCATCTTTAATGGCATTGTACGCTGCTTTAAAATGGCCTTTTAAATAATTAACTCTATCTCTATCATTTACTTCTCCATTTACAATTTCATCATTAAAAGCTGCGCCATTTTCAGTAATATATAAGGGTAACTTTGTATAATTTTCAGAAATATTAACGAGCAAATCATACAATCCTTCAGGATAAATCTCCCAGTTCATGGCTGTATAATCACTAGTATCAGGTTTAATTGTTTTGATTCCAAAGAAATCAGCAGATTCATCTTTTTCTACTAAACCTCTTGAATAATAATTAATACCTAGAAAATCTATTGATTCTTTAATAATTTCCATATCTTCTTTTAAATAATCTATATGACCATATTTTTCTTCGTATATTTTAAGGAGTTTTTTGGGATACTTCCCCTTAAAGATCGGATCTAGAAACCAACCATTATAATAGGCTTCATAAAGCTCTGCTGCTTCTTGGTCATCCTTTGAAGTCGTTAAAGGATAGGCTGTTGTAAGGTTTAGAGTTAATCCAATATCACCTGAAATGCTCATTTCTCTAAACTTTTGAACAACTAAGCCATGTGAAACCAGTAAATTATGAGCAACCTTAAGAGCCGTTTCATGATCTTTTATACCTGGTGCATGATCACCACTAGAATTACCATGAAAAGCCACAACGAATGGTTCATTATGGGTTATCCAAGTATTGACTTTATCTCCAAAAGCATTGAAAACTACTTCTGCATAATTGACAAAAGCTTCAACTGTTAATCTGTTTTCCCAACCCCCTTGATCTTGTAATGCTTGGGGTAAATCCCAGTGATATAAAGTGATGGCAGGTTCTATACCTGCCGCCACTAATGAATCGATTAAGTTATCATAAAATTCTAAGCCTCTTTCATTAATTTCTCCAGTTCCTTTAGGAAAAATCCTTGGCCAAGCAATAGAAAACCTATAGGTTTCAAGACCCATTGCTTTCATTAGTTCTATATCCTCTTCATATTTATTGTAATGATCACAAGCTTCATCACCAGTATCATTGTTTAGTACATTATTTTTCGTATGGCTAAAGGTATCCCAAATAGACAATCCTCTACCGTCTTTATTATAAGCACCTTCTATTTGATAGGCAGCTGTCGCTGCTCCCCATTTAAAATCTTTATTAAACTGTATTTCCATAGAAACTCCTTTATTTATTCTTTTACACCACCAAGTGCTACACCAGCTATAATAAACTTAGAAAAAACAAGATACACTAAGAAAAGCGGTAATATACTCATAGCAATCCCTAAATAAATACTACCGTATTCCGTTTGATAAATATCCGCTTTTAGTAATTGAACCATCATTGGTAATGTATACTTACTCTCCGTATTAATAAGCATTAACGGCATTATTAAATTATTCCACGAACCAACAAATGTAAAAATCCCCATTGTTGCTAAACCAGGTTTCATTAATGGTAAGGCAATTTTATGAAATATACCTATTTCGCTTGCACCATCAATACGAGCTGCTTGAACTAGTTCTACTGGAAAGCTTGACATTAAATATTGTCTTAAAAAGAACACTGTTACTGGAGAAGCCATTCCTGGAATAATTAACGGGATAAAACTATCTGTTAAACCAACATTTAGCATCATCCGATAAAAACCAATAAGACTGAGTTGTGCTGGAATCATTAAAACAAACGCTATCACTGCATAGATTAATTTTTTACCTTTAAACTCATAAATAATTAAGCCATAAGCTGTTAAAGCTGAAAAATAAAGTACCATGAATGTAGCTGCTGTTGATATAAATAAACTGTTAGAAAATCCTTGAATAAAACTAAAGCCTTGCCCTGTTAATATTTCAAAGTTTTCTGCTAGAAAATCACTCGGTATTATTGAAAAGCCTTGTTGAATTTGAGCAGTTGATCGTGTTGCATTAACAGCCAAAATCCAGAAAGGTATTATACTTAGAATAAATAAGAAGACACTAAAAACATACTTTGGAATCTTACTTAATTTTCTTTTTTTATCCATTTATCTCCCCACCTTTGATTTGCTTCTGTTCATTACCTTATAGATTACACCACTAATTGCCATTATAACTAAAAGTATTACAACTGAAGCTGTAGCTGACATATAGAAGTTTCTATTACCTGTGAAGGCTTGATTATATATATAAACCATACTCGTTGTAATAGCATTATCAGGCGCTCCAAATCCATCAGTTAATAAATAAGGAATATCAAACATCTGCATACCGCCAACTAGTGAAGTAATGAGTATATACAAAGTTATAGGTTTTAATAATGGTAATGTAATATTTGTAAAAATTTTCCAATCTGAAGCACCATCAATTTTAGCCGCTTCAAAAAGGGAAGGATTAATACCCATAATTCCAGCACAAAGTATAATAAAAGTTGAACCATACCATCGCCAAAATTGAATAAATGCTACAATCAATCGTGTACCAGTCTTGCTTCGGAAAAATTCGAAAGGTTCTTGAATTACATCAAAATATAATAATAATTGATTGATCGGCCCTACTGGATAACCAAACAATGTTCTAAATAGTATTGCTAAAGATGCTGCTGTAATAATATTTGGCAAGTAGAAGACAGCTTTAAAAATCCCTTCTCCTTTTAATCTGTTGGCATGGTCTGTAAACCATTTAGCTAACATTAACGAAATCCCTAATTGTGGGATAAAATTAATCGTCCAAATTAACCAGGTGTTTTTAAAAGCTCTGATAAAATGTTCGTTTTGTAGTATATTTATGTAATTTTTAAAACCAACAAAATTTAATTCAGTTTCCCAACCTGCTAAATCAGTAAAACTTAAAGTTATTGTATAAACAATTGGGTATAATTGAAAAAGTAAAAAAGCAACAATGAATGGTGCAACAAACATCTGTCCATATTTACCATAATCAGCAATGCCACCACTACTCACATTTTTATTTTTGTTTCTATTTTTAAATCTCGATAATAGTTTCATCATATCCTCTCTTTAAAAATATAATTATAATTGAAGGAAATCTTATAAGATTTCCTTCAATAAATTGGTTTTTACTGTTCTAAATTTGGGAAAGAGTTTTTCACATTAGATCTAAAATCTTCTAAAGCTTCTTCTTTACTCTTTTCTCCTTTAGTATAAGCAACTAATTGTTCTTCAAATAAATCTTCAATATCTAAATCACTACCAGTCATAGTTGACGCATCAATATTTTTTGCCATTTCTGCAAATAAAGCATAATGGTTTTGGCCATCTAAAAATGGTTCTGAAAAATCATCTTTAATTTCATTAACTACAGCAGTGTTTGATAATAAATCGCCACTGTCTTTTGCGTATTGTGTTAAGAATTCTTCGTTCATTGTTAAGTAGTGAATTAAATCATAAGCAGCAGACTCCATTTCAGTACCTTCTCGAACGGTTAACCAAGTACCACCCCAGAAATATGGTGAAGGTCCTTGAACCATTCCCCAGTCACCAAAAGTTGTTTCTCCTGTATCAGCATTTTCTGAGTTAGGCTTTAAAACAAAGTGTAATCCCCATGTTGGTAAGAAGTAACCGAAAGTACTATCACTTGACATACCTGAAAACCATGTTTCTGTCCATTGTTGTGCATCTAAAGTTAACTCATCTTCATTAAATTTCTTACCGATTTCCATTAACTCTTCAACTTTTGGATCAATAATGAACTTACCCTCTTCAACCCAAGCATCTTCTCTTGCAGATAAGAATACACGAGTGAAATCACCTAAACTACTAACAATTTTAGTTTCGCCATTTGATTTTTCTTTAATTTCTTTTCCTGTTTCATAGAATTTATCAAAATCAGAAATTAAAGCTTGAACTTCTGCTGGTTCGCTAACACCTAAATATTCTTGAGCTAAACTTCTTCTGTAGAAGTAAGCACCAGGAGTTGCTTGCCAACTTAAACCTTTTAATTCTCCTTCAGGTGAAGTTGCAACTTCCATTACATATTCCATCGTATCGATTTCATCAGGATTAATACCAATTTCAGTTAAGTCCTTTGTAAATTCAGAATCAACATATTTTTTAGCGTAACCTGCTTCTACAGCAAATACATCTGGTGCAGATTTTCCTGAACCTAATGCAGGATCAAGTTTTGCTTGATAGTTTTCATTTGGAACAACAACTACATCAACTTCATAGTCAAGATCATTATTTGCAACATAGTAGTTTTCAATAATTCCCTTTAATTCATCAGTAAATGTCCATACAACTAATGTATCTCCTTCATTTGCGCTTGCTTCTTTTACTGTAACTTCTTCAGAAGCGTTTTCCTCAGCTTGTTCTTCAGCTGGTTCCGTATTGCTACAACCAACCACAGAGAATAATAACACAAACACTAACATAAAACTTAATACTTTTTTCATAGTCCCCTCCTATTAATTCTTAATAACATTATATTTCTCTTGGACATTTTATCCAAGGTTTAAACAGCAAAAGCTGTTATATTCATTTCGGGAGCGGTCCCAATTGTTTCAAAAAAACAACTTAGTTGTTCTTTTTTGTTGAGCCGCCAATAATTAATTCACAGGCAAATATTTTGGACTTTCCTTTTTCGTTATTGATAATCATATTATAAAGGCCATTTACACCATAGGATGCCATTTCATCATTTGGCTGACGCATTGTTGTTATCCTAGGAATATCATTTGCCGTTTGAAAACTTCCTTGAAAATCATCGAATCCAACAACAGAGAAATCCTTTGGCACATCATATCCTAGGTCAATTAGCCCATCAATTAAACCAATTGCCGCGATATCATTAAAGCATACAATTGCAGTAATATCATTTTTGATTGCCGATTGACTTACTTCTTTAGCTATATCTGTTGCATCTCCTTGAGTAAACCCAATAGAGAAAAACTCTTGAGATGGTATTTCGTGATCAATTAAAGCTTGTTGATAACCCATAAATCTTTCAGAAAACTCAATTCTTTGAGATTGAGACGTCACATACATAATATTTTTATGACCTAATTCAATCAAATACTCGACGATGGTATAAGATGCTTCAAAGTTATTAATATCAATCATCATACCGCCTTCATAGGTTAAGTTAGTTCCAATACCTACAAATTTTTCGCCATCTTTATGAAGTATCCTTAATTCTTCTTTAGAGATTACTTCTTCTCCTAAGAATATATAACCATCAACAGTTTTATTCAATTGTTCTAAGTAATTCACTTTTTGAGGCGTATGTTTATTAGTTGTACAGTATAAAGCACCATAATGTAATTGATTAGTAAAGATCTTATCTATTTTCCGAACATATTCAGAATAGAACACATCAGATAAATCATTTACTAATACTCCTATTGTATTGGTTCGCTTTAAACCTAATTTTCGTGCGGCAGAATTCGGTTTATAGTTTAACTCTTTAATAACTGTCAAAACCTTTTCCCGCTTCGAACTTGAAACACCAGGTTTATCATTAATCACCCTGGATACTGTACTTTTAGATACATTTGCCGCTTTTGCAATGTCATATATATTTGGCATTTCGTCACTTCTCCTTGATATAAATTAATATTAACACAAACTGGGAGCGGTTTCAAGTATTTTTTATTTTTTTATTTTTCAATGAATAAGCTTTCGTAAGGACTAACTTTCTTAAGGTTATTAGAG
>Ga0209942_1001238_pt1 | contig 14118 bp, 13 predicted proteins | sample SalPonR1_A_D2_MG_FD_185695 | JGI IMG/M metagenome (GOLD analysis project Ga0209942, IMG submission 185695) | Salt pond soil microbial communities from South San Francisco under conditions of wetland restoration - Salt Pond MetaG R1_A_D2_MG... ... | reverse complement strand
TATATGCTAGAGGAGCAATTTCAATTAAACCTTTTTCAAGATTATTCATATAATTATCTGGTCCCATTATATCGAACAAGGCATCATACAAAGGTCTAAGATAAGGATCCACTTTATCCTGCATATCCCCAGGAAGAAATCCTAATTTTTCGCCTGCTTCAACTGCCGGTCTTGTCAAAATAATCCTTTCAACCTCTTTTTTTCTAAAAGCATTAACAGCCATAGCAACTGCTAAGTATGTTTTCCCAGTACCTGCAGGCCCTATGCTAAAAACTATATCGTTTTTTCTGATATTATCAATATAACGCTTTTGTCCTAGAGTTTTTGGCTTTATAGTTCTTCCATTAGAAGTTAAAGCAACTATATCATTTAATAATTTATCTAAATTACCTTCGTATTTATCTATATATAAATCTAGAAGGTAGTTTAATCTTTGTTTATTTACAGTACCTTCTTTTTTTATAGTTTTTATCATTTCATTTATTATATTTGAAACAGTTTCTACTTGATTATCTTCACCTATTAATTTTAACTTATTTTCTCTAACAACTATATCTACATCATACATTTTAGAAATTTCTTTGAAATTTTCATCCATATTTCCTGCTATTTCTCTGTATAAATTATTTGATTCTAAGTCTATAATTTTTTCTTTTGTTTTCATTTAGCCTCCTTACTTATACTTATATAATATCATATGATCTATTCTTATACTACTTTATTTAAATTAAATTAAGACCCCTTTAAAGGGGCCTTATTTTAATTTAAATATCTCATGACAATTTTATTAACTTGATTCCCGTCAGCTCTCCCTTTGACTAATGGCATCACTTGACTCATTACCTTTCCGATATCTCTTTTCGTTTCTGCTTTAGTTTCTTCGATAGCTTTTCTCACGATATCTTCTAATTCGTCATCAGAAAGCTGTTCAGGCATATAGGTTTTTAATATTGATATTTCTTCTTCTGTTAAGTCTATTAGGTCTTCTCTATTTCCTTTTCTAAAATCCTCTATACTATTTTTCTTTTGCTTAATTTGTTTTGATATTATATCTATAATATCCTCATCATTAAGGTCTGTTCTGTTATCTACTTCTTGCTGTTTGATAGATGATCTTACTAAGGTAATAGCATTTTTTTTAATTTTATCTTTGTTTTTCATGGAAGTTTTTAAATCTTCCATCAGTCTTTTTTTCAAAGACATGCAATATACACCTCAATTATCTGTTTTTCTTTTTAAGTTTTCTTCTTGCTGCTTCAGCTTTCTTTTTTCTTTTTACACTTGGCTTCTCATAATGTTCTCTTTTTCTAGCTTCTGTAAGAACGCCAGTGATAGCACATTGTCTTTTAAATCTCTTGAGAGCGCTGTCTAATGATTCATTTTCTCTTACTTTAATTTCCGTCATTTGCTACCCTCCTCTCATAGTACATAAATATGTTGCTTGAAACACTTGTTAATTATACATTATATGATTACTAATTTCAATGATTTTTTTATTTAACCTGGTGGCCACTGTAAAGTTCGTTTTCCTAAAAGATGAAAATGTATATGGTCTACAGTCTGAACAGCATCTTTTCCACAGTTAGAAACTACTCTATATCCCGATTTATCCACACTTAAAGTATTCGCTATTTCAGGGATTTTTTCGAATATGTGGCTAATGACCCTGCTGTTTCCGTTTTCAACGTCATTAAGGGTTGATATATGGGTCTTAGGGATAATTAAAACATGTACTGGTGCTTCTGGTTCGATGTCATGAAAAACTAAAATTTTATCATCTTCATAAACCTTGTCACAAGGAATTTCACCATTTACTATTTTACAAAAAACACAATCACTCACTTCTTCACCTCCGCTATCCTAAAAGTTTATTTTTTGAAATATTTTTTACAAAATGTTTTTCAAGCTTATTTTCTAGATTTTGCTTGCTTTTATATTTAAAATGCAAATAATTACTTGTATAGCCTTCATAAAAACCTTCATGGTTTTGTTTTTCAAATAGAACTTCGACTTCTTTTCCTAGGAATTTTTCACAAAACTCTTTCTCAAGCACTTCAGCCAATTCTATCATTTTTCGACTTCTTTTGTTTTTAATCTTACCATTTACTTTTTTCTTCATTTTATAAGCTCTAGTGCCTTCACGAGGAGAAAATTTAAAAACATGAATTCTTGAAAATCCTATTTTTTTGACAAATTCATATGTCTCCTTAAATTCTTCTTCTGTCTCTCCAGGAAAACCTACTATTATATCAGTAGTTATCCCACAATTAGGAATATATTTTCTTATAATTTCAACTTTTTCTTTAAATTCTTCTTTAGTATAATTCCTGTTCATTCTCTTTAAAACAGAATTAGAACCACTTTGTAGTGACAAATGAAAATGTTTAGCAAATATTCGATTTCCAGAAATAACTTTCATCATTTCTTCATTTATAATAACAGAATCCAAAGATCCAAATCTTATTCTTGAATCTATATCTAATTTATCAATATCCTTTATTAAATCTACTAAGCTTCCTTCGTTATCATCCTTGCCTAAAGCTGAAAGATTTATTCCATTTACTATTATTTCTTTATAGTTTTTATGAGATAAATTTTCGATTTCTTTTAAGATTTTTTTTCTATCTCTACTTCTACTAGGTCCCCTTACATAAGGTATTATACAATATGAACAGTATTGATCGCATCCATCTTGAATTTTAATATTAGCTCTCGTTCTCGATTCCCATTGTATTATATCAAATTCCTCATATTTTTCATTCTTTTCAAATTCTTCTACATTATCATGTTTTATATGCTTTTTTATATAGTCATTGGTAATTTCTAATATTTTGCTTTTTTCTTTTGTACCTATGATTATATCTATATTTAGATTTTTTTTCAAATCTTCACCATAATTTTGACTATAACATCCTGTTAGTACAACTATAGAATCAGTATTTTTCTTCTTAAACTTCCTTATTGTTTGTCGAGTTTTTCTATCACTTGCGCTGGTTACTGTACAGGAGTTAATAATAAATATATCAGCCTTTTCAGTTTCCTCAACTATCTTATGTCCATTTTTTTTAAATAGATTCTTCATCGCTTCTGTTTCATATTGATTTACTTTACAACCTAGTGTATAAAAGGCTACATTCATAATTTTCTCCTCATATTACCTGTTTCATAAATAATTATAGTACTTAAAACCAAGGCAGCTGTTTCGCTCCTTAGTATTCTAGGGCCTAAAGTAATTGGTTTTGCACCTATTTCTAACAATCTATCTATTTCTTTTCTTTCAAACCCGCCTTCAGGTCCAATAACAACTGAGTAATTTTTCTTCTTATAATTTATATGTTTGGCACTTTTTATAAGCTCATTTTCATAAGGAACTATTACTTCTCTATCCCCATCATTTATATTGCTTTTTAATTCTTGAATCATATTTTCAAAAGATAATACACTTTTTATCTGTGGAATTTTATTTCTCATAGATTGTTTTGCTGCTTCTTCTGATATTTTATTCCATCTTTGAAGCTTTTTCTTTTCCTTTTTATTGTTTTTAATTTTAACTAAACTCCTATCACTAATAATAGGAGTTAGTTTATTTATTCCAATTTCAACATTCTTTTGTACAATATAATCCATTTTACTTGATTTAGGTAAGGATTGATATATATGAATATTTACATTAGGTTCTCTTAAAACCTTAGTTTCTTTTATATTCTCAATAATCAAATTTTTTCCATCATCTAACTTTATTTTGGCAACATATTCTTTTTCTTTATATACTGCATAGATTTCATCATTTTCACCAAGTCTTAAAACTTTTTTTGCATGATTATAATCATTTCCAGTTATGGCCACAAGGTCTTTGTCTATTTCACTAACAAAAAATCTATTCATTAATCTCTTTCCTTGCAACAATACATAACCATTCATCCATTATATTGTTTTCTAAAATTTGGAAATTATTTGCTTTTAATGCCTCTACTACTTCGTCTTCTTTGTTTTGGAGTATTCCTGATGCTATAAAATACCCACCTTCTTTAAGAAATTTATTTAAACTACCACTCATATTAATTATTGCATCAGCAATAATATTTGAAACGATAATGTCAGACTTGTCCATTACTTTATTTAACAAATTTCCTTTAATTATCTTTACTTTATCAGCACACTTATTGATTTTAACATTGTCTTTAGCCGTTCTAACAGAATCTTCGTCTATATCTATTCCTAAGGCAGTAGCTCCTAGCTTAGCTGCTGCTACTGACAATATTCCGCTACCAGTACCTATATCATATACTAAGTAATCTTTCTCTATATATCTTTCTAGTGCTTCAATACACATTAGAGTTGTTGCATGTGTACCGGTTCCAAAAGCCATTCCTGGGTCTATTTCTATAACTATCTTATCAGTATCTTCTTCTATTTTTTCCCAAGATGGTTTAATAAGAATGTTTTTTCCTACTTGAAAAGGTTTGAAATGTTTTTTCCACTCTAGGTTCCAATCAGTTTCCTCTATAGTACTTATTTTAACTTCAGTACTTCTTATGTCTAAATCATATCTAGGTAAACTATGAATTTTTTCTTTTATGAAATTTATTTGTTCTTGGACTCTATCATCTTCTTCTAAATATCCTTTTATAATTATTCCTTCAGAGTAATTATTTAGAAGCTCCGGGTCTATAAAATCCCAATCATCTTTATTTTTTTCCAAGTCTAAAACATCTTGAAAATCTTCAATTACTATTCCTTGGATATTTGCTTCATATAAAATATTTGTTACATTTTCCTCGAATTCCGAAGTGGTTTTAACAAGTATTTCAATCCATTTCAAAAAAAACACTCTCCTTAGTTAAAGGCATCTTTTACCTTATCAATTATCCTTTTTTTTTGTGGTTCTATTTTTTCACCAAAGTCTTCTGCTAAGTTTTTGATTGTTTCTGTCTGTTTTTTATTTAGATCCCTAGGTATATCAACCACTACTTTTACATACTGATCACCTTTACCTGATCCTCTAAGCTTTTGAATCCCTTTATTTTTAAGTCTAAATACAGTCCCTGTTTGAGTTCCTGCAGGTATTTTATATTTTACACTTCCATCAAGAGTTTCTACCTTTATTATATTACCTAAAGCTGCTGTTGGATAGGAAATTTTCTTCTCCAGCCAAATATCGTAGCTATCTCTTTCGAATATTTTATGAGGTTTCACACTTAGATATACGTATAAATCTCCGCTAGGAGCTCCTTTTTCGCCATGGTTCCCTTCACCTCTTAAAGGTATAATTGAACCATTATCAACCCCTGCCGGTATATTTATAGTTACCTTCCTTGATTTTTTTTCTTTTCCTGTTCCTCCACAACTACTGCAAGGTTTTTCTATGATTTCTCCAGAACCATTACACTGAGGACAAGTACTTACATTTTGGAATTTTCCAAATGGTGTATTCTGAACAGTTCTTACACTACCACTTCCGTGACAGGTACTACAGGTCTTCTTACTTGTACCTGGTTCTGCTCCACTTCCACCACATTTAGAACAAGATTCCATTCTGTTTATTTTTATTTCTTTTTTTGTACCAAATGCAGCTTCTTTAAAGGATATGTTTAGCCTGATTTTTAAATCTTGGCCTTTTTTAGGTCCAGAACGTCTTCTTCCAGAGCCTCCTCCGAAAAAGTCTCCAAATATATCACCAAATATATCATCAAATCCTTGGTAGTTTCCACCACCGCCGCCAAATCCTTGATTTTGATCAAAGGCAGCATGTCCGAATTGATCATATTTTCTTCTTTTTTCTTCATCACTTAATACTTCATAGGCTTCGTTTACTTCTTTAAACTTCACCTCTGAACCTTCATCATCTGGATTAAGATCAGGATGATACTTTTTAGCTAATTTTCTAAAAGCTTTTTTGATTTCCTGTTGATCAGCATCTTTGCTAATACCTAAAATTTCATAATAGTCTCTCTTACTCATACTTCATCACCACCGTTAAAAAGCAAAGCTAAATCATATGATTTAGCTTTATTCACCTTTTTATTCATCTTTTTCTTCATCTTCGTCTACTACTTCATAATCTGCATCAACAACATCTTCATCTTCTTCAGCTTCTTGCTCTCCTTGTTGCCCGCCTGGTTGCTGTGCTCCTTGGTTTTGAGCTTCTTGTTGATATATTTTTTCTGCAATTTTATTAAACACTTCAGTTAAATCATCAGTTTTTGCTTTTATTTCTTCTACATTATTAGATTCTAAAGCTTTCTTCAATTCATCTTTTTTACTATTTAAAGATTCTTTTTCCTCATCAGATATTTTGTCTTCTAAATCCTTCAGGCTTTTTTCTGTTTGATAGATTAAATTATCAGCTTTGTTAACCACTTCTATCTCTTCTTTTTTCTTTTTATCTTCTTCTGCAAATTTTTCAGCTTCTTTTACTTTCTTGTCTATTTCATCATCTGATAGATTTGTAGTTGCTGTTATAGTAATTTTTTGTTCTTTTCCAGTTCCTTTGTCCTTAGCATAAACATTTACTATACCATTAGCATCTATATCAAAAGTTACTTCTATTTGTGGAACTCCTCTTGGTGCTGGTGGAATTCCAGTAAGTTGAAACCTACCTAAAGATATATTATCCTTAGCCATCTGTCTTTCACCTTGTAATACATGTACATCTACTGCTGTCTGATTATCTGCAGCTGTGGAAAAAACCTGACTCTTTTTATTAGGTATTCTTGTGTTTCTTTCTATTAATTGTGTAAACACTCCACCTAATGTTTCTATACCTAAGGAAAGTGGTGTAACATCAACTAGTAAAATATCTTTCCCGAATTCCCCTGAAAGTACTCCACCTTGGATTGCTGCACCTAATGCAACACATTCGTCAGGATTTATACCTTTATGAGGATCTTTATGAGTAATATTCTTAACTGCTTCTTGAACAGCTGGTATTCTAGTCGAACCTCCTACTAGTATAACTTTATCTATGTCACTTGCTGATAATTTAGCGTCAGCTAAAGCTTTTTTTGTAGGTTCTATTGTTTTATCTACTAAATGACTCGTTAATTCATTAAATTTAGATCTTGATATATCTATATCTAAGTGTTTTGGACCTTCTTGAGTAGCTGTTATAAATGGCAAATTAATGTTAGTTGACATAGTTGAAGATAATTCTTTTTTAGCGTTTTCTGCAGCCTCGTCTAACCTTTGAAGTGCCATTTTATCTGTTCTTAAGTCCACACCATTATCATTTTTAAATTCTTTTGCTATATAATCTACTAATACCTTGTCAAAATCATCTCCACCTAAGTGGTTATTTCCACTAGTTGCTTTAACTTCAAATACTCCATCTCCGATTTCGAGTATAGAAACATCAAAAGTTCCACCACCTAAATCATATACCATTATGGTTTGCATTTCTTCTTCTTTATCTATACCATACGCTAACGAAGCCGCTGTAGGTTCATTAATAATTCTTTTTACAGTTAATCCTGCAATTTTACCTGCATCTTTTGTTGCTTGTCTTTGACTATCACTGAAATATGCTGGTACAGTTATAACCGCCTCTTCTACTTTTTCTCCTAAGTAACTTTCAGCATCTGCTTTTAATTTTTGTAATATAAAAGCTGATATATCCTGTGGTGTATATTCTTTTCCCTGTATTTTTTCTTTGTGTTCGCTACCCATATGTCTTTTTATTGATTCTACTGTGTTTTCAGGGTTTGTTACCACCTGTCTTTTAGCAGTTTCCCCAACTAATCTTTCTCCTTCTTTTGTAAAAGCTACTACTGAAGGTGTTGTTCTTTTTCCTTCTGAATTTGTTATTATTGTTGATTCTCCACCTTCCATCACTGCAACACATGAGTTTGTTGTTCCTAAGTCAATTCCTATTACTTTGCTCATAATTTATTTCCTCCTTATTTTGATATTTTAACCATACTTGGTCTAATTATTTTATTTTTTAATTTGTATCCTTTTTGGAATACTTCAATTACCGTATCTTCTTCTTTTTCTGATTCTTCTGTAGATACTCCATGATGTAAATTAGGGTCAAATTTCTTTCCTAATGCATCTATTTCTTCGACGCCGTATTTTTTTAGAAGATTTTTTAGTTGATTTAATATCATTTCAACACCCTGCAACAAATTCTCATCAGAGTCTAAGTTTTCTAATGCTCTTTCAAAGTTATCCATTATAGGAAGCATTTCACATACCAAATCTTCAATTGCATCGTTGTAGTATTTTACTTTTTCTTTTTCTGTTCTGGTTTTGTAATTAAGAAAATCAGCCTGAAGTCTTAGTAATTTGTTATTTATCTGTTTAATCTTTTTCTCGTTTTCTTCCGACTCCTTAACTATGTTTTGATCTTCTTCTTGCTCATTTTTTTCTTCTAAATTTTCTTTTTCATTTAATTCTTTGTTAGATTCCTCTTTTTTCTGACTTTCTTTGTTATCATTATTTTCTGCTTCTTTTTCTTCTGGTTTAACATCTTCTGTCTTTTTTTTGTTTTTTGCCATAATCATCACTCCTTGCTTTGTTCTTTAAAGTTTTTCTCGATTATTTCATTAATGTTGTATGATAATGCCTTTACTATAGGTATTGTTGTTTTATAATCCATTCTAGTCGGACCTAAAACCCCTAGCTTTCCTACTGTAATTCCATTAAATTTATATGTAGCTGTAATTAAGCTGCATTTTCTAATTTCATCGAAAATATTTTCATGTCCTATTGTAATGTCTAAATCTTCACTGGTATTTTTAAGCAGGAGTTTAACTATATTGTCTTTATCTTCAACAAAAGACAGAAACTCTCTGATTTTTTCTGTATCATTATATTCTGGAAAATTTAACATATTGTTTAATCCATCGCTATATACGTCTACCTTATTGTATTCATTTAAATTGCTTATAAGAACCTTCATTAATCCATCTATTTTTTGTTCGTATTGATTTCTTATTGAATATATCTCTTCTTTTATTTTGTTTTTCATACTTAAATCTATCATATCCAACCTCAGACCTACTAACTCATCATTAAGCAAGTTTGATATTTTGTTAATTTGATTCTCTGGTATGGGTGTTTTTAGATTTAGCAGAACATTTTTAACTATGTTATTTTGCATAATCATTACTATTAAAACTTTTCTTCTAGAAACAGGTACTAATTGTACATGTTTCAATTTAGATTTCTTTAACTGAGGTGCAATTATAAAAGAGGTATACTTTGTCAACTGAGCAAGAATTCTACTAGAATTCTTTAAAAACATATCCATTTCATTAATTTCTCCCTGAAGTATCTTTTTTATCTGTTTATAATGCTTGGATTTGTTTTTATCTACCAGTATATTATCAACATAAAGTCTATAAGCTTTATCGCTTGGTACCCTCCCTGCTGACGTGTGAGGTTTTAAAAGATATCCTAAATCTTCTAAATCGGACATTTCGTTTCTTATAGTAGCCGAGCTAACCCCTAGATCATATTTTTTAGATAAAGTTCGTGAACCAATCGCCTCTCCTTCATCTATATAGCTGTGAATTATAGCCTTCAATATTTGAATTTTTCTTTTATTGAGTTCCATTACATCACCTCTCTATTAGCACTCTTTATTGATGAGTGCTAAGGCCTTGACAATAAGATACTACTCTTAAGTAATTTTGTCAAGTATTATTAGTTATTTTAACTCTACAAATACATGATTTGATAAATCAATTCCTTTTCTAGTTAATCTTAATCTATTGTTTTTTATTTCTAACAACTTGTCTTCTATTAACTTTCCGACCTTATCATTATACATAGAAAAAGAAATATTAAAGGTTTTTTCAAATTCTTTGATATTTATACCTTTAATTTTTCTTAATCCTAAAAATAAATATTCCCATATTGCTTCTTCATTATCTATATATTCTTCAAAATTTACTGTTGATTCATTAGACATGATTTTATTTATATATTGATTTACATTTGATACATTACTGTATCTTTTATTATTAATAAAAGAATGAGCACTAGTTCCTATTCCTAGGTATTGCATTCTATTCCAGTATTTAAGGTTGTGCTGACTTTCATAGCCTACTTTAGAAAAATTAGAAATCTCATACTGCATATATCCATTTTTTTCTAAATATTCTCTAGCTCTATAGTAAGTTTCTCTTTCTTCATCTTCATCCATCAACTTATATTTATCTTCTTTTACTATATCATTCATTATAGTATTAGTATTTACTTTTAGAGAATAAAGAGATATATGTTTTAAATTATATTCTTCTAAAATATCTATATCTTTTTCTATATGCTCATATTTTTGCAGTGGAAGATTAAAAATAAGATCACAGCTTATATTTTGGAAGCCAACCTTATTCACTTTGCTTAAAAAATCCTGGCCTTCTTTTCTGTTATGGTTCCTTCCTATAACTTTAAGTATATCATTGTCAAAAGTTTGTATTCCTACACTTAATCTATTTACACCAATTTCTTTAATTTTATTCAGATAATCGTATCCTCTTTTTTTGGGATTGACTTCCATAGTAACTTCAGCATTATTAGATATTAAATTGTTATTTCTTAAATAATTTAACACATTCTCATAGAAGTTTGCATCAACGGTAGACGGAGTACCTCCCCCAATAAATATAGTATCAAATTTGTATTCGTCTAATCTTTCTTTGTTTAACTCTAATTCTTTTATTAAAGATTTAATATAATTTTCCTTTATATCAGAAGTAGATTTTGTAATCGAATAAAAATCACAGTAATGACATTTGCTTTCGCAAAAAGGTATATGTATGTATAATCCTAATTTTTTCATTTATTTCCTTTATTTATCGAATTTTAGTACAACCATAAAAGCCTCTTGAGGCACTTCTACATTACCTATTTGTCTCATCTTCTTCTTACCTTCTTTTTGTTTTTCAAGAAGTTTTTTCTTTCTTGATATATCTCCACCGTAGCATTTTGATGTAACATCTTTTCTTAAAGCTCTAACGGTTTCTCTAGCAATAATTTTTCCTCCAATAGCTGCCTGAATAGGTACTGTAAACATATGTCTAGGAATAACGTCTTTTAATTTTTCAGCTATACCTCTACCTCTTTCATAAGCTTTATCTCTGTGTACAATTATAGAAAATGCATCTACTACTTCTTCATTAATTAAAATATCAAGCTTATCTAAATCAGCCCTTTGATATCCTTTTAATTCATAATCCAATGATGCATATCCTCTAGTTCTAGACTTTAAAGCGTCAAAGAAGTCGTAAATTATTTCATTTAAAGGCAACTTATAATGAAGAACTACTCTGTTTTCTTCAATATATTCCATTTTTTCATAAGTTCCTCTTCTTTCCTGACAAAGTTCCATTATTGGACCTATATAATCTGAAGGTGTCATAATATCTGCTCTTACTATAGGTTCTTCCATATAATCAATTTCTTGAGTTGGAGGAAGGTTTGTAGGATTTTGTATTTCCAACATTTCTCCGTTGTTTTTATGAACCTTATATATAACACTTGGTGCAGTAGCTATAATATTTAAGTCGAATTCTCTATCTAATCTTTCCTGAATAATCTCCATATGTAAAAGACCTAAAAATCCGCATCTAAATCCAAATCCTAAAGCCGCCGATGTTTCAGGTTCAAAAACAAGAGCTGCATCATTTACCTTTAACTTTTCTAAAGCATCTCTTATATTATTGAAATCTTCTCCTTCAGCCGGATAAATACCACTGTATACCATTGAATTAACCTTCTTATATCCTGGCAAAGGGTTTTCCGTAGGATTTTCAGCATTGGTTATAGTGTCTCCAACTGTACAGTTTCTTACATCTTTTATACTAGCTGCTATATATCCAACATCCCCTGCTTCTAATGACTCTACCGGCAATTGTTTTGGTACCATTATTCCAACTTCCGTTACTTCAAATTTCTTGTTATTTGACATAATTTTAATGATATCTCCTTTTTTTACACTTCCATCAAATACTCTTACCAAAGCAATAACACCTTTGTAGCTATCATAATAGGAATCAAATATTAAGGACTTTAAGTTTTTTTCAGTATCTCCTCTCGGGCTTGGAGTTTTTTCAACTATAGCCTGCAATACTTGATCTATGTTTACTCCATCCTTAGCAGATATTAGAGGAACATCCTCACAATCCAATCCAATAACATCTTCAATTTCTTTTTTTATTTCTTCGGGTCTAGCCCCCGGAAGATCAATTTTATTTATAACAGGGATAATCTCTAAATCTTGATCTAAAGCCAAATATACATTAGCCAATGTTTGAGCTTCTACCCCTTGAGCTGCATCAACAACAAGTATGGCTCCTTCACAAGCAGCCAAACTCCTAGACACCTCATAATTAAAGTCAACATGTCCCGGTGTATCTATTAAATTTAATATGTATTCTTCTTCATTATATTTATATACTAATCTTATAGTTTGAAGTTTTATTGTAATTCCTCTTTCTCTCTCCAAATCCATATTGTCTAAAATTTGTTCTTTCATTTCTCTACTAGTCACAAGACCTGTGGATTCAATTAATCTGTCCGCTAATGTAGACTTACCATGGTCAATATGGGCTATTATAGAAAAGTTTCTTATCTTTTTTTGTCTTTCATTCAATTTATTCATCTTCCTCCCGATAAAATTATCATCATATTATAACAAATTATTTGATTAATTAAAAGTTTATAATATTATATTTTTTAAAATCTTATTTGCAATTTAAGATGCAATATTAAAATTAATATTTAGTGTTGATTTTTTCCTTCATACAATGTATAATTTATAAGTCAAGATGGATGTATAGTTATTTATTAGATAGTTTTATCTATACAATTAAAGGAGGTGAAGGTTTTGGCTAATATTAAAGCAGCTAAAAAGAAAATCAAAGTAATTGAAAAGAAAAATTTGATTAATAAATCTAAAAAATCTGAAATAAAAACATATATAAAACAATTCAACGCAGCCGTTGAGGAGAAAGATAAAGAAACAGCAGAAAATTTACTTAAGAAGATTCAGAAAAGATATAATCAAGGAGAAACAAAAAGTACATTTCACAAAAACGCTGTAGCAAGAAAAGTAAGTTCACTAAACAAGAAATTAAACACTATATAATAAAAACCAGGATTTTTCCTGGTTTTATTTATTTGCTTCGCTTATTAAAATATTAATACCTAATCCTATATCAATCAATCCAGTTTTAGCTTTTCCTTCTATTTCCTGAGCTTTTTCAGATAAATATCTTATCTTTTTATTACCTAACCTTTTATACTGATAGTTTAATTTTTTCAAAATAAAGTTTCTAAGCTTCATTTTTTTCATAATATAGTCATCTTTCATGTTGGTTTCCTTATAAGTCGCTAATTGATTCAACATCCTAATCTGTCTAACTAACATATAGAAAATATAATGAGGTGAGATATTATTCGTCATCATATCATTAAACATTTCATAGGCCTTTGAAGGTTTATTTTCGAAAATATTATCAATAAACATAAAAATATTGTTATCTATTGATATAGTTGTTACTTTTTCGATATCCCCTTGTGATATATTGTAGGTATCTTTAGTATAAGCTATTATTTTATCCAATTCATTTTTTACATCAAATAAATTTTTTTTGCTTTCATATTCTAAATATCCCGAATAATGAGCTAACAACCTGGCATTAGTGTAATTTATAGTCTTATCGAAGTAATCCAAATACCTAGTAATCCAGTTAATCAAATCTTTTTCCTTGTATTTTTTATACTCCACTATTTCTCCTGATTTTTTTATTAATTTATATAATTTTTTTCTTTTATCTATCTTAACTCCCTTACCAAAGAAAACTAAGTAATTATCTGGATTATTGTTTTCTATATACTTTATTATCTTCTCCATTGTATTGTCGCTTATTTTGCCTTTACTACCTAAAAAATCACATTCTTCAATAATTCCAATTTTTTTATCTAAAGAAAAAGATACTGTATTTAAAAAATTGATTATATCATCTACTTTTTCTTCCAACTTATCAATCTTTAAAAAACTCATACTTTCATCATTTAAATATTTTTTCTTTAATGATTTAATAAATTTTTCTTGGAGATATATTTCATCTCCATGTATAAGAATTATGTTCTTGTAATCTTTCGATTTTTTCA
>Ga0209942_1001230_pt1 | contig 14170 bp, 13 predicted proteins | sample SalPonR1_A_D2_MG_FD_185695 | JGI IMG/M metagenome (GOLD analysis project Ga0209942, IMG submission 185695) | Salt pond soil microbial communities from South San Francisco under conditions of wetland restoration - Salt Pond MetaG R1_A_D2_MG... ... | reverse complement strand
GGTTTGATTACCCACGGTTCGTAAAAATGCAATTTTGTCGGTTCGGTGATTTTTTCGTGGTCTAAAACTGTTGTGGTCTGCTGACGTAAGCTGATATTCATTACCATTTAAATCGCGGGCAAAAATCACATTATTGTTATTTATTTCACGTACATACATAAACCTGGTTTTAGGAAATTCTAAAGTATTAAAGGAATAAATTTCACTTAAAACCGGTTCGTTAACACTATCGGAAACTTTGACCTGCCAAAAATATTTATATCCATAATTTAATCCTTCTACAGTTTGTACAGTATCGCTAAGATCAGTGTAACGAATCACTTCATTATTACGGTCGTTTCTTATTTCAAGTTCGTAAGTAAGGGTGTCACTGTCGGCATCCATAGACTTCCAGGTGAAATCTACTACGGTTGCAATTCCTTCAGAATTATCTTCCGGAGTTATTAATGTTGGTGCGTCAGGTTTTCTATTATTTGCATTCTCAGGCTGCATCTCAAAAATCACGTTTATTTCAGCATCTGCAAAAACTTCAGCTCCCTGAAACTGAGTCAGCAAACCTTCTTTTCTTGCCTGTACGGAATATTCATTTACCGGAACATTTTCAATTATAAATTCTCCGTTTTCATCTGTAAAAACAGTAGAAGTAGCGGGGGTGGTCGAAATGCGCACATTTTCGATAGGTTCAAAATCACCTTCTGTCACTACGGTACCTGTGATGCTTCCGCTCTGTAAAGCATCTATTGTATCTTCGCTACATCCCGCTGAAACCAAAATAAATATAAGCGGAAAAATATATTTTAGATTTTTCATTATTGATTGTTTAAGTTGTTATTTTTTTCACGGTTTGAATTTCCCAGATAAAAATTAAGACCTATGCTAAAATTGAAATAATGGTCGTTTCTTTTACCGTGAACCAGCCGGTCCAGCTCATCGTTGAGCATAATATTATGTTCAGCAAATCCTCTAATCCCCAATTTATCTGTGAGCATATATTCCAGCCCAAGACCATATTGAAGTTTAAAGTGAGTAGAAGACATCCCTTCCGGAAGCTCATCGCTATCTAAACCAAAAACAACACCACCTCCAGCTGATAAATACGGTCCGAAAGTATCATTAGGTAAAACGTTGTATTGACCGTTCACATCCAGTCCTACAAATTTTTCTGAAAATGCTCCCTCGTTTTTAAGTTCGAAAGCATTGGCGGCAAGGTTTACTGAAAGAGATGGAAATATATTCTTGGTATAATCCAGTCTAAGCATCCCACCAGGTTCAGCATTGGAGAAATCCCCGCTAATTAAGGAGGTTCCCACATTGATCCCAAAAGAGCTGCCGCTTTTATCTATAAATTCTCTATCATACAACCTATCCATTGAAGCGTCTTCCTTTTCAGCATTATAGCTTGCAATTAATTCGTCGGCTAAAGGTTTTTGATCTTCACGCGGTGACCACAAATCATCCTGAATTCCCTCTAAAACAAGAGCTTCGACTCCTTTTTCTATAGCCTCAGTCACTGCTAATTGAACAGGTTCATTGCGGGTAAATCCAGTTTCGGCTTCCATTAAACGCTGGAAGCTTACATATTTAAATAAGCTTGCATCTAAGGCTTGCGAAAGAATTGTTTTAGAGATGTATACATTCTTTAAAATTCTTCCACTAGTAGTAGAAACAGCTCGTAAATAAATAGTTACTCTGTCCTGTCTATATTGCGTAGAACCTCCCACACCAAAATACCTGGCCCCTAAACCGCCGGTAATAATATTAGTATCGTATGAGACGATACCTCCTTCAAGAATAATTCCTGCGTATAGTAAAGGGGGGAGTTGTGGTTCATTCGGATTAGAATTCGCCCTATATTCCTGACGGGTTGAACGAATTATATTTCTCTCATTCAAAAGGTTACCTACATTTTCTCTTTCTATAGCGGTAAACCATTTAGAATCTTCCAGGGCTTTAATAAGGATGGAAGTTGCTCCCTGGGTAACAGCGGTACTAAAAGTACTCCCCATTTCTGAAGGTTTATACTGGCCGGTTAAATCTCTAAAGTTGTAAACTCCTACCACTACAGGTTCTTCTGGCAAAGGGAGTTTTTTTAAGGCGGTTGTAGCATTTGTACTCTCCCCTAATCTCGCATCCTGATAATCTACAGGTTGGTTAAAATAGGATCCGCAAGAACTAAACAGTGCCACTACCCCCATTAATACGGAGTATTGGAATAATTTCATAATAGTAGGTTTATTGTGGAACTACGATTTGGGTTTGTTCGCCGGTATTGGTATCTAGAATATTTATCACCAAACCTTCATTAGAGGGATAAATATCTATGGCAAGGCTACCAAAATTATATTTTCCTTCCTCCAGGCCTGCTTCACCAAATTCTTGAGTAAAAAGTTGCCGGTTTATCTGTCCCAGCAGTTGGGAATTTAAGCTTTGTGTAAATTGATCCATTTCTGAGAGCTCCTGGTTTGCAGCATTAGGATCCTCAAAAGAGTTTTGTGCTTGCGCACTGCTTAAAAGCCATTGGTAATTAAAAGTGTCACCACCAAATGCCGGATTCTTCGGTGTGTATACGAGCTCCTGAGCGGATATTGGTATACACCAAAAAATCAATAGAATTAAAACTAATCTTTTCATAATCGGGGGGATTTAAAAAATTAATACTGTGAAATTTTTTCGCTTCGGTTTTTTAGATATTCCATATACCTATTAACCTGCTTTAAGGCTGTAGTCGCCTGTTCTTTTAGATAATCTAATTTTGGTCTGGCAAAAAACTCATATATAATTCTATCGTCTACTTTCACCATAATTTTAGTAGTACGACCAAAACTTATCATTTCTTCTATTTTTATCATTTTATTTCCTTCTACAGGGTTTAAGCTGTATTGCTGATAAAAAAAATCATAAAAATCTTTTCCGGGTTTTGTTTTTGTTCTTTGAATCACCATACTGGATAATTCAATTCCTTCATTTCTTTTCTCATAAGATAATCTGGCCTCTTTCTTTTCTTCAGCCTGTTCATCATATACAATTCTATCGGTACCCATTACTTCATCATCATCATTATAAATCATTAACAGGATGATAGTACGCTGGCTTGGATTAATTGAAATGGTAGTAGAAGAAAGCTCCCTGGTTTCAAAAGGTTCTAAAGTGAATCTTCCAGTTTGAGAATTTTTAGAGGAATTATTATTTCCTGAAGAAGTGATTACTGATAACTCATAATATAAACTATATGTAGCTTCGGTTAAATTTTTCGCAATTCCTGAAATTTCCAGAATTTCGTTTTTATTATCATTGGTTATAATTGAAGCTTCTACTTCCGAATTGAAATTTTGTGCTTCAGCTGAAACTGAAAGTAAAAATATGAGAACCAAAAAATTAAATGGTCCTGCTATTATTTTTCTCAGGGAAATCATTTAAAATTTCTTATAATTAATGAGCGCGAATCACCATTCATTTGAAATTTCATCTTATTTCCTATCGAATTAGAACCAAATTGTTCAAAATGATGACTGTTCCCTTGCTGATTAAGCTCTAAACTGACTTCTTCTCCAGGACTGCTCACAAAATTGAAAGCCTTATGCCTGTCCCCATTTTGCACTATAGAAGATGCAAAGGTTTTGGCACTTACATCTGAATAAATACTATTAAAATTTCCATTTTGAATGTAAACAGATTTATTCTCCTGGGTTCTTACCGAAGTATAAACCTGGTTTTTATCCCCAATTTGATTTATGAAGACTTCATTATTTACCGGCTTACTTCCGTCCCGGATGATTGCCTCAAAATTTACTCCAACCAAATTTTGAATTCGATTATGAGTTAAATTTTCCTGGGCAGTTAACTGGAAATTAAAACAAAGCAGAAATAAAAAAATGCTAAAGCCAATACTTCTCATAAAATAAATTTTTAAATAAAAATAACCCGGATGCCAACAGAGGGATCCGGGATATTTATTAATTAGGTTACTATGGTACAAGGTTACCTTGGTTAACCATTGAAGAATTACCGTTTCCACTCTGATTAACTAAACTCATCTGCATGCTACCGCTTTGTGTAACAGTGTTGGTATTATGATTTCCAGACTGAAGAGATAAAGAAAAATGTCTATTCCCTTTTTGCTCTATATCACTAGTGTTATGATCACCGGATTGAACAACAAACGAGTCACTTCCCCATCCGTTTTGGTAAACATCACTCTCATTGTGATTTCCGCTTTGCGTGGTATAAGATTCATGACCCGCACCAGTTTGAAAATCGTCCGCAGAGTTATTATCACCAGATTGTGTTTGAACAGAAATGTGATTGCTATTCAATTGTTCAATGCTAGCTTCATTTCCATCTCCAGATTGTACCTGCATTGCTACAGAATTCACAGTTCCGCTTCCATCTCCGTTAGTATAAGGAGAATCTTGAGAAATTACAGCTTCATTGTGGTTACCACTTTGATATTGCCAGGAAAAATTGGCTGCGGGTCCTTGTAGTTCGTCATCATTCTGGCCTGTTACAGCAGAGTTGTGATCTCCAGATTGAATAATAAAAGCTTCATTATCCTGAGCCTTTTGATCTACATCAGCAGAGTTATGATCTCCAGATTGAGCAACATAAGATGAATTCATTAAACCTTGTTGATCAACATCAGATGCATTGTTATTACCTGACTGATCAACTGCACTAGAATTACTTTGAGCAAATGCAACTGCCCCAAACATTAGCGCTGACGCGCAAAAAATCACTTTTTTCATAATAATAAATAATTAAAGGTTAAAAAATTGATTAAATAAAACTCTCTTTCAAATTTAATTTTGGGGCAGAATTTATAGTGTCTCACGACATAATAAACAAACGAACAAACAAACTTTTGAACGTATGTTAGCTTTTAGTATAGGGGGCTAAAAATAGTAGGGAATTAATGTAGGTTATTGTGAATTATCCGGGCAGTAGGGGTGACAATTCTGATGCTAATATAGAGGGTTTTTACCTAGCCAATAATTTTTTTCGATGAATAACCACTTTATTTGACGAATAGTAAAACGCCATATATTTAAGGGCATAAGAAACAAAACTATCATTATTTTAATTCAAAATGTAAGAATTATCTTATTTTTTAGCATGATATTTTATTATACTTACAAGCAACCAATAAAAGTATTAATTCCTACAAATACAGGTCATATCTATAATTCTAAAAAAGAAATTGTAAGAAATCTGAAGTCAAAAAAACCGAGAAATAGCAATCCTTAAGAAGTTTAATTAATCGCTGTCCTGTAAATTTTATAGTATAATATTTTTAAAACGGAGAAAATAAAGCGAAGACAAAGCATAAAATCTTAAAAAACTTAAAATCAGTTTGTTAAGGCTTCATTGAGTGGAACTAAAACCAAAATAGAATTCCCGTAAAAAATTCTTAACCATAGATTTTATTCCAAAAGTAATGTGTAAGAAATAACTTATAAAAACCGAAAATTACAATTTTAGCCTAAGTCTAACCTGAAAAAAATATTGAACCAAAATCAGGGAATTTGCAAAATCAATTAAATTACCTGGAATTAAGAACTAAAATCTAAGGCAGCCTTTCAGTTTTAAATGTAAACAAAAAAACCACGTGCATTATACACGTGGTCTTTTATACTTATTTAATTCAAAAAATTATCGAGTAAACAGCAACTCTCTGTATTTAGTTAATGGCCAAAGCTCATCATCTACTACAAGCTCTAACTTATCGCAGTGATATCTTATTTCATCGAAGTATGGTTTTACATCATCGCAATAAGCAAAGGCGCGCTTTTCGGCATCATCAATCTTATTGGCAACTTTTCTAGCCTCTATCATCGCTTTAACGCCACTATTTATTTTCGCAATATGCGCGGAAATCTCTTCTATAATTTCTAATTGCTCGTTAGAATGCTTCTTGAAGTCTTCATTATAAATATGCTTCAGGCCTTCTACGTTCTCAATAAGAATGTTTTGGTATCGAACCGCGGTTGGGATCACATGATTTCTGGCGATATCCCCAAGGATTCTACCTTCAATCTGGATACGCATCGCGTAATCTTCAAGCTGAATTTCGTGACGGGCTTCCAATTCAACTTTATTCATCACTTTTAAATCTTTAAAAAGTGACATTGTTTTCTCAGAAACAAGTGCTTTAAGTGCCTCAGGCGTTGTCCTATTGTTACTTAGTCCACGCTTTTTAGCTTCCTTTTCCCAGGCTTCGCCATAACCATCGCCTTCAAAACGGATGTTTTTGGATTGCTTGATATATTCTCTAAGAACATTAAAGATGGCGTCATCTTTCTTCATTTTTTCGCCTTTTATCAAGCCATCTACTTCTGATTTGAAGTCAATAAGTTGCTTGGCCAAAATGGAATTTAGAATCGTCATTGGATTACCACAGTTAGCGGTAGAACCTACTGCTCTAAATTCAAATTTGTTACCTGTAAAAGCGAAGGAAGAGGTACGGTTACGATCGGTATTATCCAGTAAAATCTCTGGTATTTTACCAACTACGTTAAGTTTTAATTCTGTTTTTTCCTTAGGAGATAATTTTCCATCGGTTACTTTTTCCAATTCATCCAACACTTCGGTTAACTGAGACCCAATAAATGCTGAAATAATTGCCGGTGGTGCTTCGTTTGCTCCTAATCTGTGATCGTTAGATGCACTTGCAATCCCGGCTCTTAGAAGCTCTTCGTTATCATGAACTGCTTTAAGAATGTTGATAAAGAAGGTAAGAAACTGGAGGTTCTTCATAGGAGTAGAACCCGGAGCTAAAAGATTAGTACCGGTATCTGTAGCCATAGACCAGTTGTTGTGCTTCCCACTACCATTAATTCCTGCGAATGGTTTTTCGTGAAGAATTACTTTAAAATGGTGTTTTTCGGCAATTTTGCTCATAATATCCATAATCAATGAATTATGGTCTACCGCGAGATTTCCTTCTTCAAAAATTGGTGCTAACTCGAATTGATTTGGCGCTACTTCGTTATGACGCGTTTTAACCGGGATACCAAGTTTCATACACTCAATTTCCAAGTCACGCATGTAGGCCAATACTCTGGATGGGATTGAACCAAAATAATGATCGTCTAACTGTTGTCCTTTTGCAGGAGAATGTCCCAGCAAAGTACGTCCTGCCAGAGACAGGTCTGGGCGAGTTGCTGCCAATGCCGAGTCAATAAGGAAGTATTCCTGCTCCCATCCTAAAGTAGCCGTTACTTTAGAAACATTCTTATCAAAATATTTAGCTACCGCAGTTGCCGCCTGATCTACAGACTGCAAAGCTCTTAAAAGTGGAGTTTTATAATCTAAAGCCTCACCGGTATAAGAAACAAAAATAGTAGGAATACATAATGTTGTTCCCCAAAGAAATGCAGGAGAAGTAGGATCCCAGGCAGTATATCCACGAGCTTCAAAAGTATTTCTAATTCCTCCACTGGGAAAACTTGAAGCATCTGGCTCTTGTTGCACCAAAGCCCCTCCACCAAATTTTTCTATCGCCGTACCATCGCTTTGAGTTTCAAAAAAAGCATCATGCTTCTCTGCAGTTGCTCCCGTTAATGGCTGAAACCAGTGTGTATAATGGGTTGCTCCTTTAGAGATAGCCCATTCTTTCATTCCGGTAGAAATATGGTCTGACACTCTACGGTCAATTTTCTTACCTGTTTTTATAGCTTCCATCACATTCTCATAAGCTTCCTTGGTAAGGTATTGCTTCATGGATGCTTCATTAAACACATTTGTTCCAAAAAGCTCAGACCTTCTGGCCGGCTCTTTAATTTTAACCGGTTTGCGGTTAAAGGTTTCTTTTAAAGCTTCAAATCGTAAAGTTGACATATTGGTGTTGTTTGATAATTTTAAATTTCAGCAACCAAATGTATGTATTTTTACAGACACCCCACCAAATAACTTGAGGTTCGTTTAAATTTTTATGTTTTTATTAATAGACCCCCTTAAATTTAACCCAAAAATGCAAGACCGGTAAAAATTACATAGCTCACGAATAAAATCACACCCTTATACCTGCTGAAAAGGAATTTTTTTGGAAGAAAAGCCAGTGGAGCAATAGCGAAGGCAATACCTATCATCCAAAAAATATCATTTGTAAGTATCTGATCTGATTGAATATAGATAGGCTGAATTATCGCGGTGATCCCTAAAACCGAGGCAATATTAAAGATATTTGATCCTATAAGATTCCCCAGGGAAAGAGCTTTTTCCTTTTTTAATGCAGCGATCACTGAAGCAGCAAGTTCAGGAACACTGGTTCCTATTGCAATCATAGTAACCGAAATTACTCTTTCGCTCACCCCAAGCATTGTTGCCAGGTCTACCGCACCACTTACAAGTAGTTCTGATCCTCCCCAAAGCGCAACACCTCCAATAAGTAACCAAATAATCATTTTAAAATTGGATGTCTCCTTTAAAGAATCATCAATTCCTTCTACCGCTATTTCGGTTTTTCTACGAGATCTTCTTATCAGTAAAAATAAAAAGAGAGCCAGGCCAACAATTAAGATTATACCTTCTAAACGAGATATATTACCGCCGGTGCTTAAAAAGTAATACAGCGCAATAGAAAATATCATCATCGCCGGCCAGTTAAAGCGGTAAAATTCCCGGTCTACTGCTATAGAGGTAATTATTGCAGTTATTCCCAGAACCAATCCTAAATTCGCGATGTTGGAACCTATTACATTTCCGAGGGAAATGTCAGAAAAACCACTTAATGCAGCCTGTAAACTCACCAGAAGTTCGGGAGCTGAAGTAGCGAATGATACCACCGTTAGCCCAATTACCATTCGGGAAACGTTTAGTTTAAAAGATAAAGCCACTGAAGCTCTAACCAAAAATTCTCCCCCTACTACCAATAAAACAAGCCCAATAAGAATAAAAACAATACTCATCTAAAAGTTTTTTGCGAAGATAAAATAATACCAGCAGGATGAACAAAAGTCTCAAAGCAATTAAATCTAACACAGGTTTTTTAACTATATTTTTAGTAGATTTATTAAACTAAACATAATATTCTAGTATGAAAAAAATAGGTATTAGCATACTTCTTTGTTTATTCGGTCTCCATATCCAGGCACAAAAAGTCCTCGAAGGCTTTGTATTTGACGCAAATGACTCTACAGCTATTGTATCAGCTTCAGTTTACTTTGACGGCACCACTATAGGAGTGGCTACCAACTCAAAAGGATTTTTCTCCATAAAAGCGCCCGAACAATTTAGCCCATCGCTCATCGTTAGTTCTCTAGGTTATGAAGTTAAAGCGATCTCCGATGTATCAAAAATAAGTATGGAGAACCCTATTTTTTTGAAGGAAAATCCAGAAAAATTAGAGACCGTTGTCTTAGAAGCCGATCCCTGGAGAAGAAGCAAAAAATTAGCAGAATTCAAAAGAGAATTTTTAGGCACTACTCGAGCCGCTTCTTCAACCGAGATAGAAAACGAAGATATTCTTAAGCTCAGGTATAGTCCGTCAAAAAATACACTAACTGCTAGCGCATCAGAGCCTTTAAAGGTAATTAACCGCTATCTTGGATATATAATCACCTACAATTTAGTTTCCTTTAAAGTTACCTATGAAACGGATAATTCAGGTATCATATCGCCCTATAAAATTCATTATGAAGGCTATGGTTTCTTTGAAGAATCCAAAAAAAAAATGCAAAATAGGTTTAAACGCAGGAGATTACAATCCTATGAGGGCTCAATCTTTCATTTTATGAAGGCTCTTAGGAAACAAAATTTAGCTGCAGAAGGCTTTAAAGTTTTTTACAGGAATTCAGAAATTAAGCCATACCGGGTTTTTGATCTAAACCGAAATGATAATATTGTAAAGGTAAATGTGCTTGCCAACAAATTAAATATTATTTATGAAGGAACTAAGCAATCTGTGTTGAAGGCAGAAGGAAAATTTTCTATAGACCCAGTAGGAAATTACACCCCACAACAAAACATTTTACTCAAAGGAAGTATGGGTGCTAAAAGAATAGCAGATTTATTGCCTCCCGATTTTAATAAATAACAACTACTTTATTCGTTTTTAAACTATTTATTTCGTTATATTTGAAACAAGCAAAGAAATTAAGATGAAACGATTAACTAATAAAGAGGAAGAGGTAATGCGTATTCTCTGGCAATTGGAGAAGGCTTTCGTAAAGGAGATCTTACCAAAAATTAAAGACCAAAAATTGCATTACAACACCGTATCTACTATAGTGCGGCATTTAGAAGATAAAGGTTTTGTATCTCACACCGCATACGGTAATACCCACCAATATTACCCGGTGATCTCAAAGGAGGAATATAGAAAGCATATTATGAGTTTGACTTCAAAACGGTTTTTTGATAATTCCTATAAAAGTATGGTTTCCTTCTTCGCAAAAGAAGACAAAATTAGCGCAGAAGAGCTTCGGGAAATCCTTGAGATTATAGAAAAGGGAGATAAAAAATAGGTTATGGAGGCATTACTAATCTATTTGCTAAAAAGCGCAGGACTCCTATCTATTTTTTACCTGGCATATATTGTTTTGCTAAAAAATGAAACTAATTTTCAGGTAAACCGTAGATTTTTACTGGGTGGTATTATCGCGTCGGCCATTTTACCTTCTATTTATTTTACAAGAACAGTGATTATTGAAGCTAGTAATTTTACAACTAATCAAATTCCAGTTACTACTCAGGAATTTTCAGAAGAGATAGCATCAACTTGGGGAGTTTGGGAAATGCTTGGGATTGTATACCTATTAGTCGCCACCTTCTTTTTAATAAGAATTATTGTCCAGTTATACAGCATTTTCAACCTTATTTCCAAAAGTACAGTTTATAAAAAAGATACTTTTAAGTTTATAAAAACCGATACTGCGCTAAGTCCTTTCTCATTTTTCAAATTTATCGTTTACAATCCGGCTGTGCATTCAGAAAAAGATCTCGAAATGATCTTGCAGCATGAAAAAATTCATGCGGCTCAACAACATTCTTTAGATATTATAATCGCCAATCTTACCACTGCCCTACTTTGGTTCAATCCGTTAAGCTGGTTATATAAGAAAAGCCTGGAACAAAACCTCGAATATATAGCAGATAAGGAGACAGTGGCTATTTCGGGAGCAAAAAAATCGTACCAGCAAGCATTGGTAAAAGTTTCTATTGGCAATTTACAACCCGCACTCACCAATCATTTTTACCAATCATTTATCAAAAAACGAATTCTTATGTTGAATAAAAAATCTACACAAAACTCCGGTCTTTGGAAAATAAGTCTTGTTTTCCCTGTAGTCCTTGTTTTTATGCTAAGCTTTAACGTTAAAACTGAAGCTCAAACAAAATCTGACTATATTGTTAGTAATGTTGAATTTTATAATGACACTGAGGAAATTTCAGCTACTCTTACTAAATTCTCAAAGCCTGAGGGTTTCAAAAGACTATCTAAAATCTTTAAAAAATATAATGTAGAGCTGGAGTTTTCAGAAATTGAATATTCCAAAGAATTACTTACCAATATTAAAGTTTCATTTTTAAATAAGGAAACTAACGAAACAGGGGTATTTTCAGCAAGTAATTCAGAAGGGATAGAAACTTTTGAAATTTATACCAATAAGAAAAAAACCGGTTTTAGACAGACAAATGCTCTAATGGGAAAGGGTGCTATCTCTTCCAACGGAAGCCTTTTAAACGAGCTTGGGAAAAATCCTTTATATGTAATAGACGGTAAAAAATACGCTAGTAAAGAGTTAAATGGAAGGTACCTGGATATTACCAAAAACGGGATTAGTATCTCACTGCCAAAAGAAGCCATAGAAAAATTTGGAAATGATGCTCAGGATGGAGCTATCATTGCAAATAATGCTAAAATTATAGACGTCTTTAAAGAGGAGTTAGAAAGAATTGATGAAGAAAACATCGAGATTAAAAGGGAATTTCTACAAATAGAACAGGGTAAAACCCCAACTTTAATATCCCTCAAAACTAATGTTGAAAAAACCTCCCAGAAGCAAAAAAGTATCAAGGCTAAAAGTGTTACTCTAGACACGGAAGGAATTCCCGGGGATCCAATTTATATTTTGAACGGAGAAAGAAGCAAAAAGGAGATTATAAGCCTTATTGATAAAAATTTGATCGAAAGTGTAACTGTACTTAAAGGCGAGAGTGCTGTTTCCATGTATGGCGAAGAAGCGAAAGACGGTGCGGTGATCATTACTACTAAAGTTTTGGAAAAATCCAAAAATGAAGATTCCAAAAAAGAAAAAGGGCATTCATTCGGAATTCAAAGATTTGAGAAGAAAACCGATTATGAAATAATTAAGCGAGAAGGCATTAGTTTTCGCAAGGGTGAAGATATCAATGCTTTTCAGTGGAATAAAGAACCTGCCGATAAAATTAATTTTTACATTAATGATGAAGAAAAAACTGGCCCAATAATAATTATTGATGGTAAAAAGTCAAATGGAGCAAGTTTAAAGAAAATTGAGCCCGAAAATATTGAGAAAACAAATGTGCTTAAAGGTGAAGTTGCCATAGAGAAATATGGTGAAGAAGCTAATTATGGAGTCATAGAAGTCACTACCAAAAAAGAAACCAAAGAATAATTTCGTTTTTTGTTTTAATTTGAATTTAAAGGCAGGCTAATCACCTGCCTTTTCTTTTTATCTGATTTTCAATATCTTTGAGGAAACGATCTCGAAGTAAATTCACGAATCCTTAATTAGTAAACGAGATTTATCTTTCGGGTCGAGCCATAAGGCTTTTAAGCCTTGATTATTGAGTAAACCAACCAACTATGAAAAAGAGATTTTTTAAAGCCCTTTCTAAACTCAACAAAAAGATCCTGCCTAACTACACTAAAAAAGAATTGGATCTTAGAAAAGCCAGCAAAGTGCAAATGGCAATTATTGGATGGAAGTCCTGGGTTACAAAAAATTCTCTAGATTAAAAAAAACTAAGTCTTCCCCTAGCCTTCAATACAACCTGGGAATTAGTAACCAGAAAAATTTTATAAAAAAAGACCTCAAACTTCCTGTTGAGGTCTTTTTAATATAATTTTTAAATAGGCTCTATTTGCTCATTTTTTTAGCCTTTTCCTCCAAGTTTTTTACATCGGTAGGATATGGATTTTCTTTCAAGGTTTTCGCTAAATGCACCAGGTTATTTGCCATAAGCAACATCATATTATTGGTAAACTCATGTTTATTACCATCTGCTTCGATATAGCTAGGACCTGGGCCGGCTTTACCTACATAATAACAGAAACCGTTAACCGGGACGGTAAAGCCGTGTTCAGAAAGGTCAAAAACCATACTTGAGATCGCTTTTTTTGCCCCATCTTCATTTCCATCTACCATTACACCGGCTACTTTATTGTAAGTTGGAAACTGGCCATTTTCTTCATTCCCTTCTTCCATAATACCATCAAATCGTTCAGCTACAAGTTTAGCGACCGAACTTCGATCTCCACGCCAAACTGGTGTAGCCAGAATTAGTATATCGGCTGCCTTTACTTTTTTTAAGTTATCTGGCCATTCATCACCATTTTCTTCATCAGAGGTTACGCCAAATTTCACATCGTGATCAACTACTCGCACGATTTCAGTATCTACATCATGTTCGTTGAAAATTTTTTCGGCTTCTTCAATAAAAGCTTCGGTATTGGAGGTCTGGGGAGATTTCTTTAAGGTGCAATTCAAAAATAAGGTTTTCAGTTTCATCATCTGGTTTTTTAAGGTTTACCACTGCAACTTATTAAAAATGAACACCTAAACCAGTTAAGGCTTGGTTAAACCTAACTTAGGATTTTGTTATACTTTAATGTTTATTCAACTTATAAGTAATAACCACATCCTCAATTCACTCATTTTGGATCTAGGAAATTCAGTCGAATTTTTCTCTGCGGAGAGACTATCAGGCATTGCCCGGACTCAGGATAAACTACAAGAAATTCAAAGGGAACAACCTCAGAACATTAAATATCAAGTAAAGCCTGATAAATAGTTCACTACAACCGGAGATCGCCATAATGTCTCTTAGAAATTGAGACTAACATAAAAAAAACTTGTTGGCTGTAATTATAAAAGGTTCTGATATTTATTCTTATTTTCTAGCGACTTTTCTAGAATTCTAATTCAATTATTAGTTGTTTTAGTTTCTGGACCGGAATTTGAAATAAAAA
>Ga0209942_1001229_pt1 | contig 14178 bp, 16 predicted proteins | sample SalPonR1_A_D2_MG_FD_185695 | JGI IMG/M metagenome (GOLD analysis project Ga0209942, IMG submission 185695) | Salt pond soil microbial communities from South San Francisco under conditions of wetland restoration - Salt Pond MetaG R1_A_D2_MG... ... | reverse complement strand
ACACTAATTACTCCTAATTTTATAGTGTGTTCAGAGCTGGGAGTGGCACCCTGAAGTAAACTTTAGCTGAATTGTCTGTTCAAGCCCAAGTCTTTAGACTTGGGTCATTGACTAACATCATCGGGATTTATAAATAATTTATTAATTGATCTTATTTCCTGCAATTTATATATTAAATCAAGTATTGGTCTTATAACAGGAAAGAATTTTTCATTTAAATTACCAGGTAAGAATCCTGATGATTTTCCTAATTCTTCTGATGATTTTGTAATTATTATTTTCTTATGAGTTTTATTTTCAAAAACTAATTTTAAAGCTGCTGCTAAAACTAAAAATGTTTTCCCTAATCCGGCTTTGCTTTGTACAGTAACAATATCTAAATCATTATTTAATAATAATTCAAAAGCTAAATTTTGATATATATTTTTAGGTTTAATATTCCAAACACTATGTTCATAATCGATTATTTTTAATTCATGTTTTGAATTTGTAAAAAATGGTTTTCCATCTTTCCAAACAAAAGAATTAATAATTGGTTCTTCGTCTATTTTATAAAATCCAGTATGTTGTTCACTACTTGTTAAAAACGGTAATGAATTTAAAAAGTCATCTGTTTTAATATTTTGATTTTCTGCATTAATTCTTAATAATCTATCTGATGTTACTAATGTTCCATTTTTAATTAAAAAAGAATCATTTTTAATTTCAGATAATATATGATTATCAACATTATCTGTATATGGTGAATGGCTTTTTTCGTTATTAATAAATATCAACCAATCTTTATTATCCTCTATTTTTTTAACAGCAATTTGAGCCGCAGATCCTATTTTTTCATCACTTTTTAATTTATCTAATTCAAATAATACATGATTTGGAATATATATGAAATTCTCTTCTCCATTTCGTAAAATAGATAATGCATCTGGATTTTCAATTAAAATATTAGTGTCTACAATGTAATGTTTTTGCATTGATAAATAATCCTTAAAAATAAAAAATTACTACAATAAATATGTAGTGTTATTAAATGTCATAATATCTCTTTAGAAGAACTTTTAAAATTATCTATTTGTTTTATCTCTTCAAACCAATAGTAAAAATCTTTAGCTGTAAATATACATTGATTTCTTCTTAATACACAATGATTATTAACAAGTTGTCCTGTAACTTGAGGTTGATGTTTTGTAAGGAAAGTACAATTCATTGATTTACAAAATTGAGTAAAGTAAATTTTGGTCATTAACAATTCCTTCTATTAATAATTAATTGTTTAAGAAAACCAAATGACAAGTAATGACCATTCGGTTTTCTTAACAACCATAATTAGTTATTAATTAAGAATCCAAAGAGTTTTTCCATTATAATGTTTAGATTTTCTATTAATGCTTAAATCATTTATGAAAAATTCTTCTGTTATGTCACTATGATTAATAACTATTCGATTTGAATCAACAATTTCGACTACTCCTGTACTTGGTCCTTTTTCTGTTTGTTCATCACTTAAAAATTCTATATGATCCCCAACTTGAAATGAGCTATTTCCTGGACAACAAGCAGATGGATTTATAAATCCTTTTTTCTTACAATTTGAACATAATAAACTATTCATTAAAATTTCTCCATTTAAAATTATTTAATTTACCACGCACTATAAATCAAATAATCGTTTTCCCAATCAAATGTGCGATAAATATATACAAGATTAAAAATTGAATATTCATAAGACCAAGATTTTGTAATTTCGCCATCTGTTTTTTCTTCATCTAAATAATATGGATTAATAAATTGATTTCCCCAACTTCTAGCTTTATCTTCAACATGTTCTTGTGGAGTGTCTTCATATTTTAATCCTTGCGCCATACGTTCAAAATATTGATAAATAATTTCATGATAATCCTGAATAAGTTCTTTAAGTTCTTGTTTAGACATAATAAAAAACTCACACTCTGTTTCTTCTTCTACATCAAATGAATAAAATGGAGTTTTCCCTTGAGTAAAGTTAAAATATTTTCCAAGTTCGTAAATTTGAGTATGAAATGGAGGAAAATAAACGGCATTTTTTGAACCAATTTCTTTATCTACTTCGTCATAAGATTTATTTTGCCAGTATTCTTTTTCAGATTTTTTTACTTTCCCTAATCTTGCTCGGTATCCCATATCTTATTCCTTTTTAGATAATTAAACAACAGGTTTCCAGTTCACATAATGTTCTATATTGTAGATATTATTGTAGTTCTTATTTTTGATTTTGTAAATCACTAATACACAACCATTATCTAATAATTGTGTAGTTTCTAATAATAAATTTTGGTTCAAAGGTGAATTAAATAAGGATAATCCAGAACCAAATAATTTAGGAACTATAACTAAATGAATATGTGTAATTAGATTATCTTTTATGAATAATGAGTTAATAGTTGAACCACCAACTATTGTGGCTTTTTTAAATCCTTTGAGTTTTAAATTTTCTAAAACTTCAACAGGAGGTAATCTTGTAAATATTAAATTATCATAATTACTTTTTCGAGATTCATCTTGAGTCATGACTATGTTAAGTCGATCGGGTAAAGGTTTACCAATTGTGTCATATGTTGTTGATCCCATAATCATGACACCCACATTTTTAGTTATTTCACTATAATATTTTTTATCAGCAGTTCCAGTCCAATTAGTAACATGTTTAAAATCTTTGGCAATTTTACCATCTACAGTTGAAGCCATTACTAATATAACTTGTTCCATTCAAACTTCTCCATATTGTTTCATTCAGAAAATGGATATTTTATCGGATCATGATGTTGATATCCTATAACTTCAAAATCATTTAAAGTTACCCAAGTTTCAAGATCGTTAAGAGTTTTAATTTCTGGATTTATATTTAATTGTGGTGATGGATATGGTTTTCTTTTTAATTGAACGTTTTCTAACAAATCCAATTGATCTTCATAAATATGAGCATTAACAATTTTATGAAACGCTTTTCCAGCAGTTTTGCCTGTAATTTGGGAAATTAAAGCTAAAAGAACAAAACATTGAACTTGATTAAATGTTAATCCAAGTGGTACGTCACAACTCCGTTGATATGAAGTTAAATAAAGAGTATTATTCAATAAAGAAAAAGTATGGGTATGCATACAAGGTCTTAGACATCCTAAATCAAATTCACCTGGATTATAAAATGTTAATATTTCACCTCTATCATCAATTCCTTTAGATAAATTATTAACTAATTTTTTTAATTGATCAATATAACCTCCGTTTGGTTTCTTCCAACTACGGCCTTGAATTCCATAGATTCTGCCCATATCGTCTTCACCTTTACGATTTGGGTTTTCTAACCATGCTTGTGTTTTATTTGCGTTAGCATCCCATGTTTTACAACCTAAAGATCTAAATTGTGCAGCGTTATCATATCCTCTTAAATAGCCTAAAAGTTCAGCAATTGCTGATTTCCAAAAACTTTTACGTGTAGTAATTAATGGAAACTTATTATTTTTTACATCGTATTCTAAAGAAGCATCAATAATTGTAAGACATTTTTTATTTGTTCGTTTATTTTCAATCCAAGTACCATCATATAAAATTCTTTGACACAAATCTAAATATTGTTGCACATATTTCTCCTTATCAAATTAATAATCTAAAAAAAATCTGGGTAATCCTTATTTCTCATTAATTTTTGATAACATTTTTTAATTATTTTTGCATCCCAAAGAGCATTGTGTTTTTTGGATCCATTAGTCATTCTTACATATTTTTCTCGATCAATATCTGGATCTATATTATTTGCTTTAAATAATGTACAAATATCAAATGGTATATAATATACATTTTTTGGAATATTAAACGCATGTCCCCATAATTGATTGAATAATACCCAATCATACGATAAACAATCTGACCACATTTCAACTTTGCCAAATTGTTTCAACCATTTTTCCAATTCAATTTTAATTCTTTCAGAATTATTTTTAAGCGTAACAGAAAATCCTTGATTTTTTTTGCCAGTTATATTCTTATGTTTCTCGAGTGAATAGTATTCATTTTCGTAGGAATTGTTTAATAATAAATTATTAATTACATTTTTTTCTAACCAATTATCAATTTGTGATTGATCATAGTCATTAAATTCAGCATAAAAATATCTATCGTCTTCAGAAACACATCCAATGCTAATTAATGTTGTGTTTTGATGTAACCCAGTAAATTCAGTATCAAAAAATATTTTCACTAAAATTATCCTCTTTTATATTAAGTCAACTATTTCTATATTGAAAAATAGTTGACTTAATATATTATCTTATATCAATTATTCTTATTTAGATTATCCACATTTATTATATCCACATAATACACATGTCATACATCCACCTTGATAAATTATACCATTCTTTTTACATTCAGGACAGTATTCTCCATCTGCTTCTTTGTTTTTTATTTTTTCTATTTTTTCTTCATCAACAATAATAAAGTTTTTTAATACATGATTTATAATATTTGGTAATTCAGTCATAGCTGGACTACTTTTTTCTAACTGTTTTACAATCAATTCAATTGGTACATTTAACCTAAGCAAAAGACTTGTCATTCTGCAAATTGTATCCCAATATGACTTTTTTTCCATAAATAATTCAGATTGGTAGATCCCATCTTTATTCATTCCTGCTTCATATGGTACATTTGCAAATATTTCAAGTGGTTTTCCATCATTACCTATTGTTACTGTAATATATACTTTTATTTTTTTCCAAAATTTTATATATCTATAACCTCTTTGAGTTTTCATCATTTCTTCTTTTCGGTTATTTAGATATTTTAATATTTCATCATTTGTTAAAATTGGTTGATTGTTTTCTTCATTTTCATTATCATCTGTAGTTGTTAATACTCCTTTCTTACAACCATCTCTAAATATTGTTATTCCCTTCAAACCAGTTTTCCAACCAGATATATAAATATTATATATGTCTTCAATACTTGCTTGATTTTTTAAATTTATGGTAGATGAAATACTAGAATCCGTCCATTTTTGAATTATTCCTTGTACTCTAATTCGTTTAGAAAAATCCATTTCATGGGCTGGTGTATAATGATATTGTTTTATAATTTCTTCTTTATCTAAATCTAAAATTTTAGGTCCTGCATATTTAACTAAAGGCAAGTGCAACACTCTTATTTTCTTTTTACTTACGCGAGATTCTCGATAATATTCAATTTCATAAATTGGTTCAATTCCAGATGAACAATTCCCAGCAATTAAAGACAAAGTTCCTGTAGGACCATTTGTATTAAATGCGCTATTCCGAATACCATGTTTTAAAATATCAGTCTTAATTTTTTCATGATTATTTCTTAATAATTTACTAAAAATTCTTTTAATATATGGTTGGTTAACAAATGCTGTTCTCGATTTTTTAGTTTTTAAACAAGGAGCACATCCTTTTTCTTTAGCTAACTCAATACTTGCTTTAATTTCTTCAACAGCTTTTGAAAAATAAATATCATTTAAAAATTCTATAGATTTGTCACTGCCATATTCAATATTTAACATAGCTAACATATCATGAACGCCAGTAGTTTCAATACCTATTCTTCTTCCATATTCATCTGTTTCTCTTTGTTCTTCCCAAGGATGTAATTTTTTATTAACATCGATCATATTATCTAAAAAACAAACAGCATATTTGACATCATCTAAAAATAAATCAATATCAAATTCAGCTTCTTTTGTATATGGGTTCTTAACATATTTATACATAACAAAAGAAGCAAGAAGACAATTACCATATTTTTGTAACCATTGTTCCCCACAAGGATTTACTCCTACTGGGCATAATTTTGAATCAAAATATCCAGTTGAATATGTTTGAGCTTGATTTCTAAATAATATCCCAGGATCTCCTGTTAACCACGAAGCTTCTGCAATTTGTTTTAATATTTCTCTAGCATTAAGAGTTTGGTATGTAATTGTTGGATAACCTTTATGTATCCATTTATCATAATTACCATCCCATTCTGTTTTATATTTATCAAATTCAATATCTGGGAAAAACAATTCCCACTCTTTATTTTCATTAACAGCATTCATAAACTCATCAGTTATTTGCACTGACAAATTTATGAAATTAACATTAGGAACTACCCCACTAAATTGATCTTTAGGGAATACTTGTTCAGGTTTTGATTTACACCAAATAAAATCTAATAAATCTGGATGTCGACAATCAATATCTGCTAATGCAGCTCCTCTCCTTCCAGATTGACCAATATCATGAACATCTAAACTAAAACCTGGTAAGAAACTAACCGCACCTGTACTATATTTAGCTGCATTTTTAACTGGTGAGTTTTTTGGTCTAAGTACTGTTAATGATGTTCCACATCCCCCTCTTCGAGAATATACTTTTGCCATTCGTTTTTTAGTTTCATAAATACCATCTAATGAATCGTGTTCAATTGGTATATAATAACAATTTGATAATGTTACTTTTCTAGAATTTGTTAAACCAAACCCAGATAATATAGAACCTGCAGGAATGAATTTTTTATCTAACATTAATTGTATCATTTTATTAATGCGACTTTCATTCGGTTCAATATTTTTTAATTCGTTTTTAAATCGATTATTTATTATATCATCATAATTTTTTTCTTCATCAGTTGTATATTTTGAAGATATGACATTATCAATAAATGACTGGGTATCTTCAATTAATGTATTGTAATCTTCCTGTGTTTTTTTTGAAATGATTTCCAAAGTTAATGCTCCTTAAACAATTTTATCAATAAAAACACCGACAAAATACATTAATTGAAATTTTGCCGGTGTCTAAAAAATTAATTATTATTTATATCCAGTTGATCCAAATCCATTTCGATCCTCATTAACAAGTTTATCAACTTCAACAAATGTAATATTTTCATCCATTTTTTCCATTATTCGAAATTGACAAATCCTATCAAATCTTTGAATTTTGTTATTAGCTTTCAAACAAAACATTGGAATAAACCATTGATCATTATCACCACAATATGATTCATCTACTACACCAACATGATTAACTTGAATTAATCCAAACTTTTTAAATGTGCTTCCTCTAGGTGCAATATGTGCTTCGTATCCACTTGGTAACTGCATAGCAACACCAGTTTCAATAAATACATCATCAAATTTATTATAAAATACTTCGTTATTTTCATCCCATTTTATTTTTTCACCATTTACAACTACATGGTTTGCTTTCAAATCAATCCAATCCCCACATTCGATTTTTTTCAATTTTAATTCATTATGTTTTTCGAAATACTTGATTTTAATTTCAGTCATTTTTACCCCTTTTTTTTTAAAAATAGATCCTTTGAAAAAATAAATATATATAATAACTTTATAAAATGTTACTATATATTAATTATTTCTATATATTTTATGAAAATTGTTAATTCAAACTTATGATATGCTTTTCTTAATATTGCTTCCAATACTCGTTCCAATTTTTTTAACATTACCACCAACAACCATTCCACTTTTCCACAATGATGAAATAACATTGCGACTACGACATATGTCTTTATTCATATTAATTACAGTTTCTCTTTGTTCATATTGTCTATTTGTAGCTGAAACTGCTCGAACTATATTATCAACATATTTTTCAGGTGTATAAATTCTACTAACTTGATATGCCATTCTTCCTACTCTGTTATAAAATTGTGATGCATCACTAAGAGGTATATCTTTATCAGTAATACCATTGAATTTAGTAGCTTTCGGAACATACATATTTTTAATTTTCATATTTAATCCAACTCCAATCGCATCAGTTGCCATTAATGTATGAATTTTTCCTTGACTAAATAATTCTGCTACAATTTTTTGATTCTTTCCAGCTATTTGTTTTTGAGCAGTACTCATTGAGTCATTATCTTGTCGAAAAATATAACCAAATCCTGATAATAAACATTTCAATAATAAATCATCATTTTGAATTTTACCAACACTTGGCATTTCATTAATTTTATCAATCATACTTTTTCCAAATTTAACTTGGGAATTTGGATCAGATCCTCTAGCTTGCGGACCAGTAGAGGATTGATATCTGTCCATATCTTTTAAATCAATATTTAAACTATTTCGTTTAGGAGCTTGTAAATCTCCTCTATCTATTTGTTGAGATGTATATCTGTTTCCACTCATTTGAGTTGTAGCTAATTTAGCTAAATGAATAATTTTTTTCTTACTAAATAATGCAATTAAATTTCCATTTTCTTTTGGATTGGTTAATAATTTCAATAAAGTTTGTTCGTTATTTAAATTATCCATTGGTAACACACTAATGTCGGATGCATTTCTACTATCATCTACTTCTAAAACATTAATAGTAACTCCTAAACAAAATTCAATATAATTACATAAATTTCTAGCAGATGTTGGATGAACTGTACCACTTAATAATATAAGTTGGTTATTATTTTTTTTAGTTTGTTTTATAATTGGATAAATATGATTAGTTATTTGATCTGCTCGAGATATTTTATCAGAATTTAAATTTTGATCTTCTTCGTTTCTTTGAATTGTGTGTGATTCATCCATTATAACAACACCAATATTTTTTTTCATTCTATCATATATTGATCCACTTGATTCATAAATACTTACAACAATCAATGGATTTGCACTTGTAGGTAATGGATCAGTTGCAGTTTTAATACGTAATAATTTATCATCAATAAATAATTTAATTGCTTTAGCTACACAATTTTGAATTTCATCATCTAATTTTTCAATTTGTTTTTGTAACATTGTTGATCTATGATTATCACCTAAACTTGAAAAACGATTGTATTGATCTAATAATTTTCTACGTTCTCTATATAAACTTTTTAATGTTTTATTATAATTACTAATTAAATTTATTAATATTTGTACTTCACTTATATTAGTTGTAATAACAAAATTAAAAGCATGAATCAATATTTGAGCTAAATATTCTCGAAATTCTTTTTGAATACTATATACTAATTGTCGAATTGGACACAAATATAAAATTTTTTTAATTTGTTCTGGTGTGTCCATTAATTTATGTATATTACGAAAAACTTGTTTAGCCTGAAGATTAGTTGGATTTTTCATTCCAGGATTAATACCTAATATTCTATCCCCCCAATAATACATAACTGGGGCAGTTTTCCCAGCACCTGGTGAAGCGACAACATATATATTTTTTTTATTATGTAATGCTCTAATTACATTTTTTTGCCAATTATGAAATGTAAAATTAAATAATTCAACTCCTTGTAAATTATTTTGGCTAACAAACCTAGATGACATATTTGGATTTACTGACGAATTAAATTTAGCTGATGGATATTGTAGAGGATTATTTCGAATAACTTGTTTATTTCTCATTAAACTACCAAGATCTTCATATAATTTATTTTGAGTTTTCATAAAACTGTCTCCTTATAATATGAAAGTAAAAAATAATCATCGTAGGGAGCAACCTTTCCGACAATCTGATTTTGAAATTATTATAACAATCATTACAACAATTATCATAATAATTTCTTTGAATAACATTTCTATTATTCTTCGGGATCAACCGAACATTTCACTTGAGATGAAATGGGATCTTTTCACAGATCACTGCCCACAGAGGGTAATTTTAATTGGCTAATCAAACCAATCGACAAAGTGATTAACAATGTCTATATATCTATAATATTATCAGATATACTATTAATATTATTTCTATATCAAATAATTGAATATAAAAAAATAATTCGTCTCTCTAATTTCTAAAGAGACGAATTAATTGTTCATTTTAAATTTTTTAAATCAGGAAAATTTTGATTAATTAATATTTGATTTTGAAGGTCTTCTATACTAAAATCTATTATAGTTTCGTTTATTCTTTTTTCTCGACAATCATCACACCAATAATTATATGTTTCTATACCACAATCGTGACATTTTCTAGGAGGCAGAATTGGTTTGTCGTATTTTGACATGTTATTATTTCCTCCATTCTGCATAACTTGTTGGGGTTTCCCATAATCTAATAAAAGTTATAGAATCATTATTAAATTTATTTTGAAACATATTGCGAATCCAAATTACCATATTTTCGGCAGTAGGATTTGTTTTAGGAAAATCATATATTTCAATTTCATTTAGTAATTTATGATCTAATAATTCTTTTATTTTATTCATTTCTGATTTAATTATTTTAAAGTCCATTACCATTCCTGTTTTTTCATCAATTTGACCAGTAATGCCTAATTCAAATTTATAAGTATGACCATGCATATTTTTACATAGTCCATCATAATTAGATAAAAAATGTGCTGAATCAAATGTTAGTTGTTTAACCACTGTAATATTGTCATTTATCATTTTTATATTTTTCCTATTTATTTTTAATGAATTGTAGCAGAATAAATTGCAGTTGCCGCATCTTGTGTTAATGAAAATGCACTATCATTATACATTAAACTAGATTCCCAAGCACTTTTTGAATGTAATACATTCATTGATTGTTTTGCTTGTTCTTGAGCTTCATCTGTTAATAATGCGAATATTGATATTGTGTCTCCATCATAATCCCCACCATTTTTACATAAATCAAAACTATTTAATTTTGCTGAAAAGCCAACGTTATCTACTCTTATATAACTAGAAATCCAAGATTCTCTATTTTCAACAGGATCTCTTTTATATGCTACTACTTTGTCTTTAACAATTTCTTGTATTGTTTCTTTTAATATATTAATAGTTACAGAATCAATATCTTTTGGTATTTCATTTACTTTATTAATGAAATTTTTAATAATGTTTGTATCAAGTTCATCTGTACTCATATATTTTTCAATAATTCCTTTTAATAAATTGTCTTTATCTTTTTTCAAAACATGATGAATAAAAAAAGGTTCATATAATTTTAAAACAATTTGTACAGGTAACCCAATATGCCCCATATCTAATTCATTATCTGGACTGATAACTAACCAAGCACTGAAATCTGTTACTTTTTTTAATATACCTCCTCTGATTAATCCGTGTTTTCCTTTTATTCTTCCTTTAATCCAACTGTTAATATTGATTAAATTTCTTTGAATTGAATTAAATAAAGATTCCATTAATTCAGGATCAAAAGAATCTAAATCATCAACTAACATATTTGTTTGATTAATTAATTTAACATATAATTCATTAATTTCACTAAATTTAATTCTATTTTCTGTTGCTGACATTTGTATATCTCTATATCCAGCTGGTAAAATTAAATATTTATTAATGAATATTTTATCTATATTGTTTTTTATATAGTTAATATGTTTTGGTTTTTTAGTTTTTAATTCATCTAAATTGATTTTTGAAAATTTTTGAATACAATCAAAAACACCAGTTGTTCCTTCATCATCTGCAATTAATTGACCATCATTTGAAATTATATATTTTTGTTTACCTAATATATATTTCGTTAAGTCTGTATTAACATTTGTTAATATTTTATAAACTTCTGGATGAATAAAATTTAATTTTAAATCAACATATCCATAATATTTTTTTCGTTCTCTACTGCCTGTTCTACCAAATATCTCTTCAGAAAATAATCCTGATTTATTAAGAGATGCACGTCCACTACCTTCATAATATGAACTTGAAGTTACTTTTTGTATGTTTTTTTTATTAATAAATAAATCGATATCTAATAATTTTAATTTCAAAATAGTTCTCCTTATTTTTGACACCGGCAAAAAATCGATTTGAATCAAAATTCTGCCGATGTCAAAAAAATAAATATTTTAATTTATTTTAATTTCTTCATTAATATCTTTCCCAAATAATGGCAAATGAATTCTGGGAGTATATATTAAATTATGATGTTTACAAAATTGAACTGTTTCTAAATCATTTTTAAAATTCATTTCATTATCACTTGTTTTAGTCATTACAAATATAGGTATATTATTTTCTACTAAACCAGTAAGATTAATAAATTTCAATATAATATCTTTATATACTTCTTCATATACAAATTTGATTGTATAATTAATGAAACTAAATTCATTTAATAAAGATATTGTTTCTAAATAGTTAAACATTATATCATTCATATTAAAACTTGAAGGTTCATCAATATATGAACAAACATCAAATTTAGGAGAAATGTTTAATGTAATATTATTACCCCGTTGATGTTGATTTAATTCGTATAATATATCTTTATTAATTTTAGTACCATTTGTTTCAATTTCAATATATTTATCCCTAAGATGAGTATTCTGATTAATAATATGTAAAACATCTTTAATTTGTAAAAATGGTTCACCGCCAGTTATCATAATATTATCAAATTTATATTTAGATGAGTAATAAGCAATTCTATCTTGTAAATTAATATTATTTTCTTTATTACTTATTGAATGTTTTGAGTCACACCATGGACATTTCAAATTACAACCTTGTGTTCTAATTAATAATGATGGTTTTCCTAAACATAACCCTTCACCTTGTATGGTGTATATTACTTGATTAATATTCAATTTAAATCTCCTGGAAAGTTAATTGCTTTAATAAAATGTTCAATACCTTTGTCAATTCTTTCTATACTTGCCCCATCTATATATGCTCTATGAAAGTTACTTAACCAATAAAAATTATTCATCATTTGTTTTTCCATATTATTAAATGCAAATGGAAAATTTTTAGCTCCTTTAAACAATATAGGTGCAATTTTATTTTTTAATTTATTATAATCAGGATTTGCAACAAATAATTCAACAATTCCTTCATCTTTAATAAATTTATACATCATTCGATCTATAATTTCACTAAAAATAACATATGTTAAACTTAATAATCTTGTATCCTGAATTGGTTTGTTTTTTTTAATATTGTCAATTTCCATCAACACTTGTTCAAATATTATTTTATTAGGGATAAATTTTTCTAATGTTTCTCCTAATTTTTTTTCATTTGTTAATTTTGGATTAGATTGTAATAATTGAACTAATGGGAAATCCCTAATTTTATATAATCCACTAATTGTATAATTAATAGTATCAAATGTTATATCTATTTTTTTATTAGGTAAATAATAATCATTAAATAATTTATTTAACATTTGCATAAAAAATCTATCATGTCTAGCATAAACACCGAGTATATGTATAATATTATAATCATGTTTATCATTTTCTATTAATTTTAATATTCGATATGCTGGTGCTATAAATGGTGAAAATTTTATTCCAGTAATTCCTCTTAAACCTACCAGACCACCAATTGCATGATGTTTTAACTTTCCATCACTATAATATTCGTTATAAATATTTCTCCAAATATCAAATTGTTTTTTTATTTTAAAATGCCATACAAATATAAATTTTTCATATAGTTCTGGGTGTTTTTCTAATATTTCTTTACTGTTTGAATATGATTGAATATTATATTTATTAATATTCTCATATGTATTATAAGATGGATATTCTAATAATATTGGAATATCCAAAGATAAAATATAATTATAAATGTCTTTATGATACTCTAAAAAATAATTATAACACTCAATAAATTTGTTAATATCCCTTGGATTAACATCGCCGTTTATAATACTGTACCCACCAGAGTCGATTATTAACATTTCATCATTATATAAATTTTGATAAAAGTCATTAATATTTTTTGATAACTTATATAATGAGTTATATCCAAAATTTGACGCCAAACCATTATATAGGGAATATAAATATTTTTTTACATAAGGTCTAAGAATTTGTTTATTTAAACCTCGTCGAAAAATATCAGTTGTTGTATGTACATATTGATAGGTCATATTTCACCATTTGTGTATATTTTTTCGAATTGTAGATGGACTAACATCAAATTGTTTTGATAGTTTTTCATAAGAAATATTTTCGTTTCTTAACTTTTTAATTTTTAATTTTTCTATATTTGATAATTTTTTTGCTTTTTTAATTCAATAAGAAATCCGGGTGCTAAGCACCCGGTCATAGTAAATAGGCTATGCCTAAATAAATACTAATCCTGAGTTTTTTCGAACTAATTCACACTTCTTAATACCCACTGTTCCACTTACACCTTCAAGATTTAACACAGAACCATAGTTTTGAACACTTTTACATATATGAATATTATTATTGCATTTTACC
>Ga0209942_1001215_pt1 | contig 14275 bp, 9 predicted proteins | sample SalPonR1_A_D2_MG_FD_185695 | JGI IMG/M metagenome (GOLD analysis project Ga0209942, IMG submission 185695) | Salt pond soil microbial communities from South San Francisco under conditions of wetland restoration - Salt Pond MetaG R1_A_D2_MG... ... | reverse complement strand
GTGTCCCGGTTCGGTCAGACCGGGCGCACCCTTGGCTGGCGATTTGGAACCGAAGTCGAAGTCGAGGACAGGAAAAACGGCGGGACAGCTGCCGAGGCCGCGCTGCTCAGGGCGGCGATCCCGGATAGGTCCTTGACTGTCTGCCTTGATGAGCGCGGCCGCGTCCTGTCTTCGCCGGACTTCTCTGAAATGATGCGGACCTGGGCGGATCAGGGGCGATCTGACGTGACTTTTGTCATTGGAGGGGCGGACGGATTGGACCAATCGTTGCGCGGACAGGCGGATTTTCTGCTCTCGTTTGGCAAGATGGTCTGGCCGCACAAACTGGTCCGCGTGATGATGGCCGAGCAATTATATCGCGCGGCGTCGATCATTGCCGGAACGCCCTATCATCGGGGCTAGGGTTTCGAATTGGCTGCGCCAATCCGACAGGCTGCGACAAGGCTTTGAATCGCCGGAGTGTATTCCAACGCATCTTCGACCCAGGGAAACCGGATGTCGCTCAGGTGTAGGCGATGACCAAAAGGATCACGCCGAGCAGCACGCGGTAGATGACGTATGGCGTGAAGCTCACGGATTTGAGCAGCGCGAACATCAGCTTCAAGGCGGCAAGGGCGGCAAGGAACGCGAACACCGCCGCGATGGCGGCGTCGCGAAAGAGCGCTGTGTTCGCCTCTTGTGCCACCTCGACGCTGAGCAGGGTGCCCGAGGCGAGAATTGTCGGGATCGACATCAGCATCGCAAGCCGCGCCGCGCTTTCGCGATCATAACCAAGCTGCCGGCCGGCCGTGATGACGATGCCAGAGCGCGAGGTGCCGGGAATCAGCGCCAGCGCCTGCCAGAGACCCATGATGACGGCATCTTTCAGGGTCCAGTTGCTGGTTTGTTTGACCACTGGTCCGGTTTGATCGGCCCAGTAGAGCAAAATGCCAAATATCAGCATGGTCCATCCGATCACGGCGGTGGAGCGCAGCAGGTCGCCGAACCCTGTCAGCTTGAGCGCCAGACCAAGGAGCACAACCGGCACTGTCGCGACCAGCAGGCAAAGCGCCCAGAACGCACCTTGAGTGTCGAGCCGACCTTGAACAAGACGACCCAGACCGGCTGCGACGCCGCGCACGTCGGTCCAGAAAAACAGGATCACTGCGCCAAGCGTGCCCACATGTACGGCCACATCCAGTGCCTGTCCCTGGTCTGTCAGTGCGGTCAATTGCGGCAGGAGAATCAGGTGGCCTGAAGACGAGATCGGCAAGAATTCGGTGATACCTTGAATCAAGGCCAGTATGAGCAAGTGGGTCAAGGCCATCGGAGTGATCCAGATACAAATTCGCCGTCGGGTATAAAGGTCTGAAAATCATTAGAAAGAGGAAAGTTGGGTCCGGACCGGACCTAAAATAACTGCGACGCAGCAATATTTTTTGGCTCACTCGGCGAAATTCCCCAAAATAGGTCAGCACATATGACTTTTCTTTTGCTGATGATTTCTATAGTCAGACGCGACCGGAGCTAAGGAAGGACCCGAGCCATGGCCAAGCAGCCGATGTTGAAGTTTGTGCAGGTTGAACGCGACATGCCGCTTAAGCGCACTGCTGACGAGCGGCGCGACGACTTCCATGAAATCTATGCCGAATATGCCGATGCAAAGGCCAAGGAGCAGTCAAGCCGCTGTTCGCAATGCGGTGTGCCGTATTGCCAGTCGCATTGTCCGTTGCACAACAATATTCCCGACTGGCTGCGCCTGACCGCCGAGGGGCGGTTGCAAGAGGCCTATGAAGTCAGCCAGGCGACCAACACGTTTCCCGAGATTTGTGGCCGCATCTGTCCGCAAGACCGGCTGTGCGAAGGCAATTGCGTCATCGAGAAATCGGGGCATGGCACCGTCACCATCGGTGCCGTCGAGAAATACATCACCGACACCGCGTGGGAAGAAGGCTGGGTCAAGCCGATCACACCCGCGCAGGAGAGACGCGAAAGCGTTGGAATTATCGGCGCCGGTCCAGGCGGCCTGGCCGCCGCGGATGTGCTGCGCCGCCAGGGCGTGCAGGTCACGGTGTATGACCGTTATGACCGCGCGGGCGGGCTGATGACCTATGGCATTCCCGGTTTCAAGCTGGAAAAGCCGGTCGTCATGCGCCGCAACGAACAGCTTGAACAGGGCGGCGTGCGGTTTGTCCTGAATTGCAATGTCGGCGACGAGATTTCCTTCGAAGAGATTCGCAGTCAACATGACGCCGTGATCATCGCCACGGGGGTCTACAAGTCCCGCGACCTGGGTGGTCCGGGATCGGGCGTTGCCGGCATTGTCCGCGCGCTGGATTTCCTGACAGCCTCGAACCGCAAGAGCTTTGGCGACCCGGTGCCCGAGTTCGAAAGCGGCGAATTGAACGCCGAGGGCAAGAAAGTTGTCGTGATTGGCGGCGGCGATACGGCGATGGATTGCGTCCGGACGGCGATCCGCCAGGGCGCGGAATCGGTGAAATGCCTGTATCGTCGCGACCGGGAGAACATGCCCGGCTCGCAGCGCGAGGTGCAGAACGCCGAGGAAGAAGGCGTGAAGTTCGAATGGCTGACCGCGCCCAAGGGCTTTACCGGCGATCCGGTGGAGGGCGTCATGGTGCAGAAAATGCGCCTTGGTCTGCCGGATGCGACGGGCCGCCAGATGCCCGAGGTCATCGAAGAGTCCGACTATGTCGAGCCGGCGGACCTGGTGATCAAGGCGCTGGGTTTCGAGCCGGAAGAGCTTCCGACTCTGTGGGGTGTGCCCGAGCTGGAGGTGACCCGTTGGGGCACCGTCAAAGCGGAATTCACCAGCGGGGCGACTGCATTGCCGGGCGTCTATGCGGTAGGTGACATCGTGCGCGGTGCGTCTCTTGTCGTCTGGGCGATCCGCGACGGGCGTGATTGCGCGGATGCCGTTCTGCGCCAGTTCGCCGGCGCAAGCGCCGTTGCTGCGGAATAGATCTTAATTGACACAAGCCCGCGCAAGGACCGCCGTCCTTGTGAGCGGGCCCCGAGGAGGGACTTCACATGACCAAATATGACGCAGAATGGGTCCGCGCCGAGGAAGCCAAGCGCACCTGGATGGCCGAGAACGGCATGTATTCCGAGGAGGACGAGCATTCGTCCTGTGGCGTGGGCCTCGTGGTGAGCCTTGATGGCACCCCGTCGCGCAACGTGGTTGCAGCAGGGATCGACGCGCTCAAGGCGATCTGGCACCGTGGTGCCGTTGATGCGGATGGCAAGACCGGCGATGGCGCGGGCATTCACGTGCAAATCCCGGCGCCGTTCTTTTACGACCAGATCGAACGCACCGGCCATACACCGCGCATGGACGAGCTGATGGCGATTGGCCAGGTGTTCCTGCCGCGGACCGATTTCGGCGCGCAGGAGACCTGCCGGACCATCGTGGAAACCGAAGTGCTGCGCATGGGCTATTACATCTATGGCTGGCGGCACGTGCCGGTGAATGTCGAGTGCCTGGGCGAGAAGGCGAATGCAACGCGGCCCGAGATTGAACAGATCATCATCTCCAACTCCAAGGGGGTCGATGAGGAAACCTTCGAGCGCGAACTTTACGTCATTCGCCGCCGGATTGAAAAGGCGGCGAGCGCGGTGGGGATCGGGCAGCTTTATATCGCCTCGCTGTCCTGCCGGTCGATCATCTACAAGGGCATGATGCTGGCCGAACAAGTGGCCGAGTTCTATCCCGATCTTCAGGACGACCGGTTCGAAAGCGCCTTTGCGATCTATCACCAGCGCTATTCGACCAACACCTTTCCGCAGTGGTGGCTGGCGCAGCCGTTCCGCATGTTGGCCCATAACGGCGAGATCAACACGCTCAAGGGCAATACCAACTGGATGAAGAGCCACGAGATCCGTATGGCCTCGGCGGCCTTTGGGGACATGGCCGAAGACATCAAGCCGATCATCGCCAATGGTGCGTCCGATTCGGCGGCGCTCGATGCGGTGTTCGAGGTGCTGGTCCGCGCCGGACGCAATGCGCCGATGGCAAAGACAATGCTGATCCCGGAATCCTGGTCGAAGCAGGCCGTGGAACTGCCGCAGGCGTGGCGGGACATGTATTCCTATTGCAACTCGGTGATGGAGCCCTGGGATGGCCCGGCCGCGCTTGCCATGACCGATGGTCGCTGGGTCTGCGCCGGTCTGGACCGCAACGGGTTGCGCCCGATGCGCTATGTCGTGACAGGCGACGGGATGCTGATCGCCGGGTCCGAGGCGGGCATGGTCCCGATCGACGAAAGCACCGTCCGCGAAAAGGGTGCGCTTGGTCCGGGTCAGCTGCTGGCTGTGGATATGGCCGAGGGCAAGCTCTACCACGATGTCGAGATCAAGGATAAACTGGCGGCCTGCCAGCCCTTTGGCGACTGGGTCGGCAAGATCAACGAATTGGACAGCGCGCTCTCCCGGGTGACCGAAACGGCGATGTTCGAAGGGGGCGAATTGCGCCGCCGCCAGATCGCGGCTGGCTACAGCATCGAAGAGCTGGAGCAGGTTCTGGCCCCGATGGCCGAAGACGGCAAAGAGGTGGTCGCGTCGATGGGTGACGATACCCCGTCGGCGGTCTTGTCCAAGAAGTACCGCCCGTTGTCGCATTACTTCCGCCAGAACTTCAGCCAGGTGACCAACCCGCCCATCGACAGCCTGCGCGAATTCCGGGTGATGAGCCTCAAGACACGCTTCGGCAACCTCAAGAACGTGCTGGACGAGTCGAGCGCGCAGACCGAGATCCTCGTTCTGGACAGCCCCTTCGTGGGCAACGCGCAGTTCAAGGACTTGGCCAACCATTTCAACGCCGGCCTGTGCGAGATCGACTGCACCTTCGCGGCAGGTGGCAGCCAAGGCGCATTGAAAGACGCACTGGAACGTGTCCGGTCAGAGGCCGAAGACGCTGTGCGTTCAGGAGCGGGTCATATCGTCCTGACGGATGAATATTGCGGTGAAGACAAGGTCGCGATGCCGATGATCCTCGCCACCAGCGCGGTGCACAGCCACTTGACGCGGAAAGGGTTGCGCACCTTCTGTTCGCTGAACGTGCGATCGGCAGAATGCATTGACCCGCATTATTTTGCGGTTCTGATCGGCGCTGGCGCGACCGTGGTCAACGCGTATCTGGCGGAAGATTCGCTTGCGGACCGGATCAATCGCGGGTTGCTGGACCTGTCCTTGACAGAGGCCGTGAAGAAATACCGCGATGCCGTGGATCAGGGGTTGCTGAAGATCATGTCCAAGATGGGCATCTCGGTCATTTCGTCCTATCGCGGCGGTCTGAACTTCGAGGCGGTCGGTCTGAGCCGCGCGATGTGTGCAGAATATTTCCCCGGCATGCTGAGCCGGATTTCCGGCATTGGGCTGACGGGATTGCAGCGCAAGGCCGAGGAGATCCACGCGCTGGCTTTCCGCGGGGGTCAGGATGTGCTGCCGATCGGCGGGTTTTACAAGGCCCGCAAATCCGGCGAGACCCACGCTTGGGGCGCGCAGTCCATGCACCTGATGCAGATGGCCTGCAACAAGGCATCCTACGAGATTTGGAAGACCTATTCCAAGGCGATGCAGGCGAACCCGCCGATCCATTTGCGCGATCTGTTGGCGATCAAGCCGTTGGGCGACGCGATCCCGTTGGAGCGGGTGGAATCCATCACCTCGATCCGCAAGCGGTTCGTGACACCGGGCATGTCGCTGGGCGCTCTGTCGCCCGAGGCGCACAAGACGCTGAACGTGGCCATGAACCGGATCGGCGCCAAGTCCGACAGCGGCGAAGGTGGCGAAGACCCGGCACATTTCGTGCCGGAACCCAACGGCGACAACCCGTCTGCCAAGATCAAGCAGGTGGCGTCGGGCCGCTTTGGCGTGACCGCCGAATACCTGAACCAGTGTGAAGAGCTTGAAATCAAGGTCGCCCAAGGCGCCAAGCCGGGTGAGGGGGGACAGCTTCCGGGAATGAAGGTCACCGACCTGATCGCCCGTCTGCGCCACTCGACCAAGGGGGTGACGCTGATCTCGCCGCCGCCGCACCACGACATCTATTCGATCGAAGACCTTGCGCAGCTGATCTACGACCTCAAACAGATTAACCCGCGCTGCAAGGTGACGGTCAAGCTGGTGGCGTCCTCGGGTGTCGGCACGATTGCGGCCGGCGTGGCCAAGGCCAAGGCGGATGTGATCCTGATTTCCGGCCACAATGGTGGCACCGGCGCATCGCCTGCGACGTCGATCAAATATGCCGGGCTGCCGTGGGAGATGGGCCTGACCGAGGCGCATCAGGTCCTGTCGATGAACAAGCTGCGCGACCGCGTGACCCTGCGGACCGATGGCGGGTTGCGCACCGGGCGTGACATCGTCATGGCGGCGATGCTGGGGGCTGAGGAATACGGCATCGGCACCGCGGCGCTCATTGCCATGGGTTGCATCATGGTGCGGCAGTGCCAGTCGAACACCTGCCCGGTGGGCGTCTGCACGCAGGATGAAGAGCTGCGGGAGAAGTTTACCGGCAACGCCGACAAGGTGGTGAACCTGATCACCTTCTATGCGCAGGAGGTGCGCGAGGTGCTGGCCTCGATCGGGGCGAAGTCGCTGGACGAGGTGATCGGCCGTGCCGATCTGCTCAGCCAGGTCAGCCGCGGATCGGATCATCTCGATGATCTCGACCTCAACCCGCTTCTGATCCGGGTCGACGGGTCGGATGACATCGTTTACGACCGCACCCGCCCGCGCAATCCGGTGCCGGACACGCTGGATGCCGAAATCGTGCGCGATGCGGCGCGGTTCCTGGAGGATGGCGAGAAGATGCAGCTGTCCTACGCGGTGCAAAACACGGACCGGACCGTCGGCACCCGCACGTCGAGCCATATCGTGAAATCCTTTGGCATGAACAACGCGCTGCAGCCGAACCATCTGACGGTGAAGCTGACCGGCTCGGCGGGTCAGTCGCTCGGCGCCTTCGCGGCTCCGGGGCTGAAGCTCGAGGTGTCGGGTGACGCCAATGATTATGTCGGCAAGGGTCTGTCGGGCGGCACCATCGTGGTGCGGCCGCCGCAGGTCAGCCCGCTGAAAGCGGCGGAGAACACGATTGTCGGCAATACCGTGCTCTACGGGGCGACCGGGGGGGTCCTGTTCGCAGCAGGCCGCGCCGGGGAACGGTTCGCAGTGCGGAATTCCGGGGCCCAGGTGGTCGTGGAGGGCTGCGGCTCCAACGGCTGTGAATACATGACCGGCGGTGTCGCGGTGATCCTGGGCGAGATCGGCGCGAACTTCGGGGCGGGCATGACCGGCGGCATGGCATATGTCTACGATCCAGAGGGCAAGGGGCAGACGCTCATGAACATGGAGAGCCTCGTGACCTGCCCGGTCTCGACCGCGCATTGGGAGGCCGAACTGAAGCGGCTGATCGAGCGGCATGTCGAGGAGACGACGAGCCGCAAGGGACAGGATATCCTGCAACACTGGGATATCGAGCTGGCGCATTTTGTGCAGGTCTGCCCCAAGGAGATGCTGGACAAGATCAGCCACCCTCTTGGCATCGAGGAGCAGGCCGTCCCGGCGGAGTGACCGGCCCGCAGAGCCATGGAAATCGCCCGGCCCCCGTGCCGGGCTTTTTCATGTCCCAGCCGTGGGACGGGGGGTGGCCCATGGAAAATCAACGGGTTACAGGGACGGATTCAGAAGTTGTTAAGGTTTCCCGGCCCGTCCCATCCGCGGCGTAAAGCCTTGCAGGGCGTCACTTCACCGACACCACTCACGCGCTCGGCTGTCCGGACCCGCAACCAAACGGCGCGTGCCACGATGCCGGATCACCCAGTCATGCCGGCAATAGCCGGATGCCACGGAGGTCTCTGGGGCAGAGTTGGCGACGTTGCGACCCTCGGTCAACGCCTCCGACGTGACCGGCCCAGACCCATCATTCGTGCCATGCGCAGCGGATGACCGCTGTCAGCCCGAACCGGACCCGTCTCCGAATAACAGTGGAGCGGTGCTGCTCATAAGGGAGCTGCGAGAAGCGGACTTTGGCACCTCCTACTATTTACCCTGTAAACCACACCACCCCTAAGCGAGTAGGTCATTGCTGGGCTTGTCAATCTAAGCCTAAGCCAATTACTCTAGTCGCGTCACTCGGGTGGCAGCGTCATCACTAGTCGACAAGGAAACTCGCACTCGTGGCCGGAGAACAGCTAGAACTCAACTTCAACGCCCCGGTTCCCAGCCTACCACAGCTTTGGACCCCGGATGATATATACGACAACGCCGATCAGTCGACGATTGAGGAATTCGTCGAGGATAGCCGTCTAGAGCGGAAAAGGGCGAAAGTTCAGCGCAAGGCTTTGTCGGAGTATGTCAGCATGTGGGCAAATACCCAGCCTGCGGGCGGCATCGTCGTGATCGGTGTCGAAGACGACGGCTGCATTACTGGGTGCAAGTCGACGGAAGATGAGCACCTCACGAACTTGGAGACCGTTGGCGAACTCTGCCCCGATGCCCGCATCGAGTTTAAGCGCGTGTTGGTGCAAAACCATAATAAAAACGAAGACTATGTAATTCTCTTACGAGTACACTATCGAGATGACAAACTAGTAGAGATTACGGATGGATCAGCCTTCATCAGGGAAGGCGATAAAAAAAGAAAACTCACTGAGGCAGAAAAACGAGAAATTCGCCTAAATCGAGGCGAATTGGATTGTGAGTCTGAGCCTGTCAACCTGACTTTTCCCGATGATTTTGATATGGGACTTCTCAATGAATATCTAGAAGCGTTCATTCGAAAACGTCAGCTCGATAATCGATACACTATCGAAGACATCTTAAAGCTATCAAAGCTTGGGACGGACGCTAAGTACGGGTTCCAACCCAACCTTGCTTGCGCGATGCTCTTTGCCAAAGACCCCAGAGCTGTCGTCCCGGGGGCCTTCATACGGGTGATGCGCTATGACGGCACACGGGAACAATTTGGTACGCGCTTGAACTCAGTTGCCGACAGGATTTTTGAGGGGCCGATTGCTCGTCAAATTCAGGACGCGGAGTTATACATAGAGACGCAGGTCCGCAACTTCACTCGACTCGGCCCGGACGGGAAGTTCATCACAAAACCCGAGTACCCGAAGGAAGTTTGGCTTGAGGGCATCGTAAATGCGGTCGTCCATCGTAGCTACAATCTCCGGCAAATGAACATCTACGTGAAGATGTTCGAAGACAAGATGGTGGTCGAGTCTCCTGGGTCTTTCATGCCGCCGACGACTGAAGAAACGGTCTACGACGCTCACAACCCCCGCAATCCTCACCTCATGTGGGGGTTATTTTACTTTGACTACGTTCAGTGCGCTTTTGAGGGAACACGGCGGATGAGGGCAGGAATGCGACAGGCAAACCTCCCTGATCCGCATTTCGTGCAACGTCAGAGTGGAACTTTCTCCGTTACGGTTTCGCTAGAGAACGACGTGCAGCATCGAAAACAGTTTGTTCGCAGCGAAGCAGCAGCGGCCATCGCTCCAGAGGAATACGACACTCTCAACGAAAGCGAGAAGATGATCGTTAACTATCTCGTGGATAATAATTCGGTGAATGTCACAGATGCCGGTCTTGTAATAGCTAAAGATTGGAGAGAAACTAAAATAGTCCTCGAAGGCTTAAAGACAAAGGGGGTCATCGACAGATCTCCAGGTAAGCATCGTAGTAGGCATAGATATTACTATTTAAAGATCCGATAGATTTTTATACCGCTGGAGAAAGCAAGCTGATAGGAATAAGCCGCACAATCATTCTGAAAATCGTTCTAGCTTATTGGACTGAACCTTAATTTAGAGCCGTGATAATCGGCATAATTCACGAGTTTTGAGTACTACCCGTTGAGCTCAAGTTCAATTTTATGCAGCCGCGAGCCAGTACCGCGGATCCTGAGAACGGCAGATAAGGGCAGGTCAGTACCGGTCTATCATATTTCACGACCTTAACTTTGCAAACCCCACTCGCTGCGCATCGCCGCCGTTCGTCCTGTCCGCAGCGAACGGCCGCTTCCCGCCCCGTCTGTCGATGCCCTGCTTCGTGTTGCGCCTTGCAGGAGGGGCTGCTCGGGGCTGAACCCCGGCGACTGTTCCGTTGCAGTTAATGTGATCTTGCCGGCGTCATGGGGGCTTGGCTGTGCTCCGAGGTTCTATGCAAGGCCGTTCGTCCTATGGTTGCAGGCGTCTGTGCGCGTATGGCACTAGGAGAGGTAGGTTGCGACAAGGGCCAGGAGCGGTGCGGCGATGGTGGCGGCGGCCAGGAGGCGGTTCCGGGCGAGGCGGAACCACGCGCCGAGCATCAGGCCGAGGCCGAGCATCGCGGCGGGCAGGGTGATGGATCCGACCATGGCGACGGTCATCCAGATGTCGATATGACCGGTACGCGACAGTATCCAGAGCGTGAAACTGGCCAGGGCGGCGGCAAGAATGCTTGCCCCGCCCAACACCGCGGCTTTCTGCGCCAGCGATGTCACATGGCCGATCACGAGGCCGAAGATGTAGAAGCCGCCGTAGAGGATCAGGATCATCATGTCGGGGTTCTCGACGAAAATCACGGGAACGTAAACGTATTCATGCTTTTGCCTTGGCTGTGCCGTGACAAGACCGGAATCCGGCGTCATACGCAGGGCGACCCAAACGTCCGGGGGGATGTTTTCACCGATGGCTGTTGCGCATAGGCTGCACGAGATGGCAGGCGAAAAACCGAAATCGACGTCGCAGCAGGGCCCCAGGCTGACCACGCCAAAGGCCAAGCGTGCGCGCACCTCCAAGGCGCCCTCTGTGGTGGACAGGGTGCTTGCGCCCTATCGCTGGCTGGTCCGGTGGAGTTTTCGCACCGCGCTGGGGCTTGTTGTGCTGGCGCTGTTGATCGTGGGGCTTTTCGGGATCGTGACCCCCCCGACGACGCACACGATGTGGTCGGAAGGGCGCCGGCTGGGCAGTTCAGTGACCCAGGTCTGGGCCGATCCGGAGGCGATTGCACCGGTGATGATGCGCTCCGCCGTCGCGGCGGAAGATGCGAATTTCTGCCTGCATTGGGGCTTTGATGTCGATGCGATCCAGGCCGCGATCGAAGCGGGCGGTGCGCGGGGGGCCTCCACGATCTCGCAGCAAGTGGTGAAGAACGTGTTCCTCTGGCAGGACAGGTCGTGGCTGCGCAAGGGGATGGAGGCGGTGCTGACCCCGGTGACCGAGGCGGCCTGGTCAAAGCAGCGAATCCTAGAGATTTACCTCAATGTGGCGGAATTCGACGAAGGTGTTTTCGGTGTTCAAGCCGCGGCGCGGCATTATTTCGGGGTTGATGCGGCCGATCTGAGCGCGTCGCAGGCGGCGCGGCTGGCGGCGGTGTTGCCGTCCCCCAAGACGCGGTCGGCCTCGCGGCCCAGCAATTTCGTCGAACGCCGGGCGCGGCAGATCCGGGCCGGGGCCGAGACGATCCGGCAGGATGGGCGCGCGGCCTGTTTCGGGGGCTGACGGCGACAGGCTGTGAGACGAATTCCGCCCGCGCCGCATTTATGACCCGGGGGGCCATTGTATTGCGGACCGCTTCGCGGCAATGAGGGGGCACTGATCCACCCTTTTTTGGACCTCGACCGCATGGCCAAGCTATATCATGTTCCTTTGTCGCCGTTCTGCCGCAAGGTGCGTCTGAGCCTTGCGGAAAAGAAAATCGAGTGTGAGCTGATCGAGGAACGTTACTGGGAAAAGGACCCTGATTTCCTGCGCCGCAACCCGGCTGCGAAGGTGCCGGTTCTCAGGCTCGACGGGCGCACGATGGCCGAAAGTGCCGCGATCTGCGAATATATCGAGGAAAAATATCCCGAACCGCCGCTCATGCCGCGGTCCGCGGACGCGCGCTACGAGGTGCGGCGCCTGGTGGGCTGGTTCGATGACAAGTTCCACAACGAGGTGACGTCGAAACTCTTGTACGAGCGGGTCAACAAGAAGGTCACCAAGCAGGGTTTTCCGGACAGCAGCAACGTGAAGGCGGGGTCGAAGGCGATCAAGTACCACCTCGATTACATGGCCTGGCTGCTCGATCACCGGCGCTGGCTGGCCGGTGATACCATGACCCTGGCCGATTTTGCGGCGGCCGCGCATTTGTCGTCGCTCGACTATATCCGGGACGTGGACTGGAATCGCAGCGAGGCGGTCAAGGACTGGTACGCCAAGATCAAGTCGCGCCCGGCGTTCCGGTCGATTCTTGCCGACCAGGTGCCGGGCTTTCCGCAACCGCCGCATTATGCCGATCTGGATTTCTGAGGCGGCCCGGAGTCTTCGTCTCAACACTCCGGCCTTGGGGGGCCAGCCCCCCAAACCCCCCGGCATATTTGCAAAGAGAAGAAGAGGAAGTCCGCGATGGAACTGACGGGCCGGGTGAAGGCGCAGGCCGTGGCAGAGGGGTTTTCAGCCTGTCGCATCTGTCGGCCCTGGGATGTGCCCGAGGTGCCGGCGCGGTTGCAAGCCTTTCTCGATGCCGGATATCACGGCCAGATGGGCTGGCTCGCGGATCGGGCGCATTGGCGCGGCGCGCCGCAGGTGCTGTGGCCCGAAGCGCGGTCTGTGATCCTGCTGGCCGAGAATTACGGCGCGGACCAAGACCCGCTGGAGGTTTTGGAGATGCGCGAACGGGCGGCCGTTTCGGTCTATGCGCAGAACCGGGATTACCATGACATCGTCAAGAAGCGGCTCAAGCGGCTGGCGCGCTGGCTGATTGATCAGGCCGGCGGTGAGGTGAAGGTCTTTGTCGATACTGCGCCGGTGCCGGAGAAGGCCCTGGGGCAGGCGGCCGGTCTGGGATGGCAGGGCAAGCACACGAACCTCGTGTCGCGCGACCTGGGGTCGTGGTTTTTCATCGGTTCGGTATTCACGACGCTGGATCTGCGCCCGGATGCGGCGGAGACGGACCATTGCGGGTCTTGCCGCGCCTGTCTTGATATCTGTCCGACAGATGCCTTTCCCGCGCCGTACCAGCTCGATGCGCGGCGCTGCATTTCCTATCTGACGATCGAACATCGCGGGCCGGTGGATGAAGAATTGCGCCCCCTGATGGGCAATCGCATCTATGGCTGTGACGATTGCCTGGCGGTCTGTCCTTGGAACAAGTTTGCCAGCCGCGCGGCGGAGGCGCGGTACCATGCCCGCGACGACCTGCGGGCACCGGCGCTGGCCGAACTGGCGCGGTTGGACGATGCGGCGTTCCGGGCACGGTTTTCCGGCTCTCCGATCAAGCGGATCGGGCGCGACCGGTTCGTGCGCAACGTGCTTTATGCCATTGGCAATTCGGGGGCCGCCCGGCTCCGGGCGGTGGCGCAGGACCTTGTGGACGATCCGGATGCGGCCGTGGCGGACGCGGCACGCTGGGCCGTGATGCAACTGGCGGAGACGGGTTGAAAAGGGTGCAACAGGGGTTGGACTCTGGCCAGCGCGCGCCATTTATAGGGAAAGCGACAGCACAGGAGGCGGCGGATGGCCAAATATGAGAAGAACCCTGACGTTATCGCGACGCTCAGTCCGGAGCAGTTTCGCGTTACCCAGGAAAATGGAACGGAACGGCCGGGTACCGGGGAGTACCTCGATAACACGGCCCCCGGCATCTATGTCGATATCGTCAGCGGCGAGCCGCTTTTCGCATCCGCGGACAAATTCGAATCCGGGTGCGGCTGGCCAAGCTTTACCAAGCCGATCGCACCGGTGCATGTGACCGAACTGCGCGACACCACCCACGGGATGATCCGCACCGAGGTGCGCTCGACCCATGGTGACAGTCATCTGGGGCATGTTTTCCCCGATGGTCCGCAAGACAGGGGTGGTTTGCGTTATTGCATCAATTCCGCCAGCCTTCGCTTCATTCATCGGGACGACATGGAGGCCGAAGGTTATGGCGCTTACCTGAGCCAAGTGGAGGATATGGCATGACTGAACGCGCTGTTTTGGCAGGCGGCTGTTTCTGGGGGATGCAGGATCTGATCCGCAAACTGCCCGGAGTAGAGAAAACCCGCGTTGGGTACACCGGCGGTGATGTGCCGAACGCGACCTATCGCAACCACGGAACACATGCCGAGGGGATCGAGATCCTGTTTGATCCGGAGGTGATTTCGTATCGCCGGATTCTCGAGCTGTTTTTCCAGATCCACGATCCGACCACGCTGAACCGGCAGGGCAACGATGTGGGGATGAGCTATCGCTCGGCAATCTATTACGTGGATGCGGAGCAAAAGGCGGTGGCCGAGGAGACGATTGCCGATGTCAACGCGAGCGGTCTG
>Ga0209942_1001212_pt1 | contig 14315 bp, 26 predicted proteins | sample SalPonR1_A_D2_MG_FD_185695 | JGI IMG/M metagenome (GOLD analysis project Ga0209942, IMG submission 185695) | Salt pond soil microbial communities from South San Francisco under conditions of wetland restoration - Salt Pond MetaG R1_A_D2_MG... ... | reverse complement strand
TTGTACCATTACCCAGATAAAAACAAAAGAAAGAGATGGTTACGAAGCCGTTCAGGTTGCCGCTTTTGACAAAAAACCGAAAAATGTTTCAAAAGCACTGAAAGGCCATTTTGCCAAAGCTGGTGTTGAAGCCAAAAAACTGGTTAAGGAATTCAGAGATTATATTCCTGAAGGACTCGATGTTGGAGATGATCTTTCAATCGACGATGTCTTTAACGTTGGTGACCGTGTTGACGTTGTTGGTAAGTCGAAAGGAACCGGCTTTACAGGTGTTATGAAACGACACAACTTCAGGGGTGTTGGTGATGCTACTCATGGTCAGCATAACCGCGACAGAGCACCTGGATCAATCGGACAGGCTTCAGACCCATCAAGAGTATTTAAGGGTGTGAAAATGGCAGGTCGTTCTGGTAATGCAAGAACAAAAATTACCAATCTGTCTATTGCCAAAATCCTATCTGATTCGAATATGATACTTGTTACCGGATCTGTACCGGGACCCAAAGGTGGATATTTAGAAATTTATAATAAAACAGAAGAAGCCTAATGAAGCTGACAATTTTTAAAACCGATGGTACAAGCAGCGGTAAAGAGGCCGAACTCAGTGACTCTATTTTTTCAATAGAACCAAACGAGACGGTTCTTTATGAAGATGTAAGACGCATTTTGGCCAACAGGCGACAGGGAACTGCCAAGACTAAAGAACGAGGTGAAGTTCGGGGCGGTGGCCGTAAAGCCTACAAGCAGAAAGGAACGGGTATGGCGCGCCGGGGATCGATGAGGTCTCCATTGTTGAAAGGCGGTGGTACGGTATTTGGCCCCAAACCAAGAAATTATACGGTTAACCTTACGAAAAAGGCTAAAAGACTTGCTCGCAAATCTGCTCTTACTTTAAAAGCACGCGATGAAGCTATTAAAGTCGTTGAAGATTTTAGTATGGATGCGCCCAAGACGAAAGATTTTATTGCCATACTCGCGGCACTTGAACTGGATGCAAAGAAAGTTTTGGTGTTGCTGGGCGAAACCGACCGAAATGTCTATCTCTCATCAAGAAATATTCCAAATATTACTGTTGTGAGATCGCACGAGGCCAATACATACGATATCTTGAACGCAGAGTATTTGCTTTTTACAGACAGTGCCGTTTCTGCTCTGCAAGATTCTATTGAAGGAAAAATTGAGGAGGAAGCAGCATGAGTGTATTAATTCAACCTTTAATCACAGAGAAACTAACCCGACTGCAGGAAGAGCATCAGCAGTACGCTTTTGAGGTAGCCCGAAATGCTACCAAAAAGGATATAAGACGGGCAATTGAAAAGAAATACCCTGAAGTAAAAGTTGGCAGGGTAAACACCATGATTGTTCCCTCCAAACCTAAGGGACGGTTTACGAAGAGTGGATTTGTTAGTGGTAGAAGCAAATCCTGGAAAAAAGCTATAATCTCATTGAAGGAAGGCGAAATAGACTTCTTTAGCGAAATATAAAGGACTTTAAGTAATGGCTACAAAACAGTTAAAACCAACAACACCGGGACAGCGACACAGAATCGCACCACAGTTTAAGGATGTTACGGTTTCAAGACCCGAAAAAGGTCTTACAAGCGGTATTCATAAATCTGGTGGACGAAACAATCGCGGACGAATGACTCTTCGTCGTCGTGGAGGCGGACATAAAAGAAAATATCGGGTAATTGATTTCAGAAGAGATAAACTCGATATCCCTGCAAAAGTGCAGACAATTGAATACGATCCCAACAGAACGGCTCGTATTGCACTTCTTGCTTATGCCGACGGGGAAAAACGATATATTATTGCCCCAAACAAACTGAATGTTGGTGATACAGTAATTAGTTCAGAAACTGCACAGCCCGAAGTTGGAAATGCAATGCCGATGAAAAATATGCCGGCTGGTACGTTTATCCACAATGTGGAGATGTATCCCGGTAAAGGCGGACAGCTTTGCAGAAGTGCTGGAACAGTTGCTCAGATGGTTGCAAAGACTGACAAGTACGTAACGGTTAAACTTCCTTCCGGAGAAGTTCGCTTAATTCTGGGATCCTGTTTTGCAACTGTGGGTACAACGAGTAATCCCGACCATTTTAACACTACAAAAGGGAAAGCCGGTCGTAACAGATGGTTAGGCCGTCGTCCTAAAGTTAGAGGCGTTGCCATGAACCCGGTAGATCACCCGATGGGTGGTGGAGAAGGTAAAGCTTCCGGTGGACATCCGAGATCTCCATGGGGACAAGCCTCCAAAGGTAAAAAGACAAGACATCGCAAGAAATTGTCGAGCAAGTATATTGTTCGTCGTCGTAAATCTAAAAAATCTTAAACAGTATGCCACGATCGCTAAAAAAAGGACCTTTTGTCCACTACAAGCTGCAGCGTAAGATTGATTCGTTGAATGACAGCAGTAAGAAAAAGGTGATAAAGACCTGGTCAAGAAGCTCAATGATTACTCCTGATTTTATCGGATTAACCATAGCTGTTCATAATGGAAAACAATTTATACCTGTTTATATAACTGAAAACATGGTAGGCCATAAATTAGGTGAATTTGCACCAACCAGAACATTTCGTGGTCACCCCCTTAAAAAGGCAAAATAAAATTATTTGATTGATGGAAACGCCAGAATTTGAAGCAAGAGCAACTCAAAAACATTTAAGGAAATCTCCCCGAAAGGTAAGATTGGTTGCCAACCAGGTTAGAGGGCAACAGGTAGATCGTGCAATTTCTACACTCGCATTTTCTAACAAGTCTACTGCAGTTGATGTATCTAAAGTTGTAAGATCTGCTGCAGCCAACATTCGTGACAAGTTTGAAGAAGAAAGACTTGATAACGATCTGCTGTATATAAAAGAGATTTTTGTTAATGAGGGGGTTACCCTTAAACGTATACAGCCTGCGCCAATGGGCAGAGCCCACAGAATTAATAAGCGCAGTTGCCACATCACAGTTGTAGTGGCAAAGAAACAAGAAGAAACTATAACTGAATAACAAAGAGGATAACTTGGGACAAAAAACCAATCCAACCGGACTTAGATTAGGAATTATAAGAGGATGGGACTCTAATTGGTATTCTGATGAGAATGAGCCAGCCAATGTACTCGAAGATACAAAGCTTCGGGAATACCTTGAGGCACGTTTAAGAAACGGTGGGCTCTCTAACGTAATCATCGAAAGAACACCTAAGAGAATTCTCCTCACGCTTAATACATCACGTCCAGGCGTCATTATTGGTAAAGGCGGAGAACAAATAGAGCTTCTGCGGGAAGAGCTTAAGAAAATTACGAATAAAGAAGTGCAGATTAATGTAAGTGAAATTAAGCGTCCAGAAATGGATTCAAGCCTGGTTTCACAAAACATAGCACAACAGCTTGAAGCTCGTGTATCTTTCAGGCGTGCAATGAAAACAGCGATATCTTCTGCCATGAGAATGGGTGCAAAAGGGATTAAAATAAAATGTGCCGGAAGATTGGGTGGTGCTGAAATGGCACGAACCGAACAGTACAAGGAAGGACGTGTTCCACTGCACACACTCAGAGCCGATATAGACTACGCGAAGACTACAGCAAATACAATTTACGGATCAATTGGTGTCTCCGTCTGGATATTTAAAGGTGAAATCATAGGTGATGTTGATTTGTCTCCAAATGCACAGACAAAACAGGATACCGATTCAAGTAAAGGCCGCGGAAGTCGAAATAACGACAGAAAGTCGCGAAGAAGAAGACGTACACGTAACTAAATAATTTTAATACGATGTTAGAACCAAAAAGAATACACAGACGTCGGGTACACCGGGATAAACTAAAAGGTAATGCCCAAAGAGGACATACATTGGCTTTTGGAAGTTTTGGACTGAAAGCCCTGGAGCCTAAATTTATCACATCGCGACAAATTGAAGCTTGCCGGGTTGCCATTGCACGTTCTCTCCAAAGAGAGGGAAAAACGTTTATTCGAATATTCCCAGACCGTCCTATGACCTCAAAACCAGCAGAAACCCGAATGGGTAAAGGGAAAGGTGCACTCGACCATTTTATTGCTGTGGTGAAACCAGGAAGAATTCTTTTTGAAGTAGCCGGTGTAGGTGAAGAAAAAGCTAAAGAAGCGTTAAGAAGAGCTTCTCATAAGCTTCCTATTAAAACGAAGTTTATTAAAAGAAGAGATTTAGACGTTTAATCACCCAGATATCATGAAAGCACACGAATTACGCGATTTATCACAAACTGAACTGGAAGCGAGGCTTGAGGATGAAATCAAAGCATTAGCTGATTTTCGCTTTAATAAAGCGATTGCAGGCCAAATTGAAAATCCTGCCCGTATAAAAAATACCAGACGGGAAATTGCCCGTTTGAAAACGATAATTAAAGAAAAATTAAGTGCTGAATAAGACTATGGCTCAAGCACAACGATCACAAAGAAGAACACGTACAGGTAAGGTTGTTAGTAACCGAATGGATAAAAGCATTACTGTTGCCGTAGACCGGCAGATAAAGCACTCCATTTATGGTAAGTTTATTAAAAAGACAACCAAATATATGGCACACGATGAGAATAATGACGCCAATGAAGGTGACGTTGTGCTCATCATGTCAACCAAACCCTTATCGAAGCGTAAGTCGTGGAGATTGGTGGAAGTAATTGAAAGAGCAAAATAACGATTTAACTGGTAGGACAATCAAATGATTCAAACGCAATCTACACTCAATGTTGCCGACAATAGTGGCGCAAGAAAAGTTATGTGTATAAAAGTGCTTGGCGATTCAAGGAAACGCTATGCACGTATCGGTGATTTGATATCATGTTCTGTAAAAACAGCGATACCCGGTGGTAACGTAAAAAAAGGTGAAGTGGTCATCGCTGTTGTTGTAAGAACTAAAAAAGAAATTCGGCGCCGTGATGGAAGTTATATTCGATTCGACGAAAACGCGGCGGTAATTATTAACAAAGAAAACGAGCCTGTTGGCACACGTATCTTCGGACCTGTAGCACGAGAGCTTCGGGAAAGAAACTTTATGCGTATTGTCTCACTTGCTCCGGAAGTATTATAAATCATAGCGTTATGCCCAGAAAGTATAACAATCAGAAAAAATTACATGTTAAAAAAGGCGATGAAGTTCTAGTAATTGCCGGAAATGACAAAGGCCAGAGAGGACGCGTTTTGATGGTATATCCGGATAAAAACAGAGTTCTTGTTGAAGGCATTAACATGAGAACCTTTCACGAAAAACCCTCGCAGGATAATCCTCAGGGTGGCCGGTTGAAAAGAGAGGCCTCTGTTCACGTGTCGAACTTAAAAGTGATTGATCCCACAACAGACGAGCCTACCCGTATTGGAAGGAAACGTATTGAAGAAGAGGGTGGCGGACGTTGGGTTCGCTATGCTAAAACCAGTGGCGAAATAATAGATAAGTAATAAAATAATGGCTGAAGCACGACTTTACACACGTTATAAAGAAGAGATCATATCCAAACTTACTGAAGAGTTTGAATATGAAAATCTGAATGCCGTACCAAAACTTCAAAAAATTGTAATTAATGTTGGTGCAGGCGAAGCAATCAATGACTCTAAGTTCCTTGATACCGTTGTTGATAACATCGGACTGATTACCGGGCAGCAACCGGTAAAAACCAAGGCAAAAAAATCGGTATCTAATTTTAAGTTAAGAGAAGATATGCCGATTGGTTGCAAAGTAACCTTGAGAAAGAAGATTATGTATGAGTTTATGGACCGACTTATTAATCTTTCTTTGCCTCGTACACGAGACTTTCAGGGGGTTCCCAACAAAAGTTTTGACGGACGTGGGAATTACACGATGGGAATTAAAGAACATACTATTTTCCCTGAAATTAATGTCGACTCAGCCAAATTCGTTCACGGTATGGATATTACGTTCGTAACGAACGCTGAATCTGATGAAGAAGCATTTGCATTGCTGAAGCATTTTGGAATGCCATTTAAAAAATAATTTTAATTAAGTAAACGTATCAATGGCTAAAAAATCCTGGATAGCACGTAACGAAAAAAGAAAACGAACAGTAGAAAAGTACGCGGAAAAGCGTCGTGAGCTTAAAGAAGCTGGAGACTATGAAGGTCTCCAAAAACTTCCGAGAGACGCGAGCCCGACTAGGGTAAGAAACCGATGTAGTTTAACCGGCAGATCCCGCGGCTACATTAGCAAATATGGAATTTCAAGAATTAAATTTCGGGAACTTGCTTTAAACGGAAAAATTCCCGGCGTTAAAAAAGCAAGTTGGTAGGAGAAAATATATGAACAGCGACACAATTTCAGATTTCTTAACTCGAATCAGAAACGCACAGCAGGCCGGACACAGGCGAGTTGATATTCCGGCTTCAAAATTGAAGCGTGCGATGACAAAAATACTGGTTGATAAAGGATATATAAACAGATACATCGATATTGAAGATGGGAAGCAGGGTGTATTACGCCTCTTCTTAAAGTATGATGCCTACGGCCAGCCGGTTATTAAAGAGGTACACAGAATCTCTAAACCCGGGCTAAGAAAATATACCACCAGCGAGGACCTGCCTAAATTTTATGGCGGACTCGGAATCGTTATTGTATCCACCTCAAAAGGTGTAATGACGGATAAAGAAGCACGAAAATTGAATGTGGGTGGAGAAGTTCTCTGCTCAGTTTATTAATCAATGATATTTGAACTATGTCTAGAATAGGTAAACAACCCGTACCGCTCTTAAAAAATGTTGAGTTTAACCTCGGAGCCGACAATGTTGTTACTCTGAAAGGCGATAAAGGTGAAGGCCGGCTGAGAATTCATCCCGAGATGAAGGTTGAGCTCGAAGAGAATGAAATTATTGTAAAACGTCCCAGCGATTCAAAAAATCATAAAGCACTGCACGGACTTTACCGCTCTCTGCTGAACAACCTGGTTGAAGGCGTGGCAAATGGGTATAAAAAACAGCTCGAAATTATTGGGGTTGGATACCGGGCCACATTTAACAATGGTGTTCTTGAAATGAACCTGGGATATTCTCACCCCATTTACTTTGTACCGCCCGAAGGGATTGATATTGAAATTGATACAAAATCACGCAAGAATCCGATTATTATTATTTCAGGTGTGAACAAAGAGCTGGTTGGCCAGGTTGCGGCAAAACTAAGGTCACTGAGAAAGCCAGAACCTTACAAAGGGAAAGGCGTTCGGTACTTAGATGAACAAGTAAGACGTAAAGCAGGTAAATCTGCAGCTAAATAAAGTAGAGGCTAATTGATATGAGAAAAAATAATCAAAAAGCGGAAAGAAGAAATAAAATCCGCCGAAGAATCCGTTCCACCATCAGGGGAACAGCAGAAAGGCCAAGGCTCAGTATTTTTAAGAGCAGCAAACATGTTTACCTGCAGCTTATAAATGATCTCGAAAATCTTACGGTTACTTCAGTATCAACTAAAACACCATCTATTCAAAAAGAGATTGATGGTAAATCATCTGTTGAGGCTGCTAATATCGTAGGAAAGGAAATTGCTAAAGTTGCTGTAGACCAGGGAATTAAAAAAGTAGTGTTCGACCGCAGTGGATACAAATACCATGGAATTGTAAAATCTGCTGCAGAAGGCGCCAGAGAAGGTGGATTAGACTTTTAAATATATTTGAATTATGCCAAAAATCAGAAGAAAACATAATGTACCCGCTGCCAACCTTAACCTTGAGGAAAAACTGGTTCACATCAACCGGGTTTCTAAAGTTGTAAAGGGCGGTAGAAGATTCAGTTTTAATGCTATTGTTGTTGTTGGAAACGGTGAAGGTGTTGTAGGTCATGGATTAGGTAAGGCAAACGAGGTAGCTGATGCCATCCAAAAAGGATTCGATAATGCCAAGAAAAATTTAATTAAAGTACCGATTTCTAAAACAGGCAGTATTCACCATCCTATTGTTGGTAAGGCCGGTGCAGGAAAAGTATTATTACGGCCTGCGGCCGAAGGTACAGGTGTAATCGCCGGTGGTGCTGTAAAAGCGATACTTGATGTTGCCGGTGTACAAAATATATTGTCAAAATCACTTGGTTCATCTAACCCGCACAACATGGTTAAAGCTGCATACGAAGCATTGAGACAGCTTTCAGATCCTGTTGAGGTTGCCCAAAGAAGGGGAGTAAGTGTAAGTAAAGTTTTTGAAGGTTAAACACGATTAGGATTTACTGATTATGAAATTACATGAATTAAAAGCACCTGCAAGTAACAAAAAGACCCGAAAACGCGTAGGTCGCGGTCAGGGTTCCGGTTTGGGCGAGCAATCCGGACGTGGGCACAACGGACAAAAATCGCGTAGCGGCAGTAAATTGAAGCCCTGGTTTGAGGGTGGACAAATGCCTTTGCAGAGAAGATTACCGAAATTTGGTTTTAAAAACCGTTTCAGAACCGAATACAGCCCTTTGAATGTGCAAACCGTTGCCGATTTTATCGAGGCTGGCAAACTTAAAGAAGAAATATCATTTTCCGATTTAGTTGCAAGCGGTCTTATAGACAACAAAAGCAGAGTGAAGCTTCTTGGTGATGGCGAAATAGATGCCAACGTATCGATTGAAGTGCATGCCTGCAGTAAATCAGCTAAAGAAAAAGTTGAAAAAGCAGGTGGTAGCGTAACCATCATCTCTAATTAAAAACTCCCAGAAGTTTTATCTAAATGAGTTTAATAGAAAATTTTAGAAACATCTTTAAAATCGAGGATCTGAGAAATCGGATTCTCTATGTCGTTGGTGTTCTTCTTGTTTACAGAATCGGTAGCTATGTAACGATGCCGGGTGTAGATGCAAGCGCATTAACTCAGCAAACGGGTGATGCATCCAGTTTGCTTGGGCTTTTTGACCTTTTTGTAGGAGGTGCATTTTCCAGGGCCGGAGTGTTTGCTCTTGGAATTATGCCATACATTACGGCTGCAATTATCATTCAGTTGATGGGTGCTGCTGTTCCCTATTTTCAGAAATTACAAAGGGAAGGTGAAGAAGGAAGAAGAAAAATCAACCGTTTAACTCGCTATGGTACCATTGGTATTACAGCGGTACAGGCGATTGGGTTTGCTATTAACCTCATTGCGTCATCACCAAATGCGATTGTTGTAAGCAACACGGCCTTTATATTAACGTCGATAATTGTGCTTACAGCCGGTACGGCTTTTGTGATGTGGCTCGGGGAACGTATTACAGACCGGGGAATAGGAAATGGAATTTCCCTGCTTATTATGATTGGTATTATTGCAGTATTGCCAACAAACTTTGTAAACGAAGTAACAACTACAAATAATGCAATTATCATAATCATTGAGCTTGCAGGACTTGCTCTTGTAATTGCATCCTGTGTGTTATTAACTCAGGGTACCAGAAAAATTCCGGTTCAGTACGCAAAACGGGTTGTTGGCCGAAAAGTTTACGGTGGAACAACACAATATTTACCGATTCGAGTGAATGCGGCCGGTGTGATGCCCATAATATTTGCACAGTCTATCATGTTTATCCCAAGCACGGTGGGTACATTTTTTCCGGAAAATGCCACGGTTCAATGGTTAACAGCGTGGTCGGCAGATTTTACCGGTGTAACATACAGCATCATATTTTTTATAATTTGTGTGTTCTTTACATTTTTCTATACGGCTATTGCCGTAAATCCCCGGGAAATGGCCGATACTATGAAGCGGCAAGGTGGATTTATTCCTGGTGTGCGACCGGGGAAACAAACTGTAGAGTTTATTGATAATATTTTAACAAGGATAACTCTTCCGGGATCTCTGTTCCTTTCATTTGTTGCTATACTACCCGCAATTGTAGCCAGAATGGGAGTTACTCCCGGTTTTGCTCTGTTTTATGGTGGAACAAGTTTGCTCATTATTGTAGGTGTGGCATTGGATACACTTCAGCAGATTGAGAGCCATTTGATGATGCGCCACTATGATGGATTTATGAAATCAGGAAAAATCAAAGGCAAACGCAGAGCATAACATGATCTTCCTGAAAAGTGAATCCGAAATTGATAAAATGAGAACTGCTGCAAGGTTGGTTTCTCGTACTTTGGCTGAAGTAGCCAGGTATATTGAGCCGGGTATCACCACAGGTAAACTGGATCAGATTGCGGAAGAATTTATTTCGAAAAATAATGCAATGCCTGCTTTTAAAGGGTATGGACCTAAAAATAATCCATTTCCCGCTACACTTTGTATTTCTGTTAATGAAGAAGTTGTGCACGGCATACCCGGAGACAGGGAATTAAAAGAAGGTGATATCGTCTCCATTGATTGTGGAGTTGAAAAAGATGGCTATTTTGGCGATCACGCGTACACGTTTATGGTAGGCGAATGTTCAGATGATGATAAGTTGCTCCTGAAAACCACGCTTGAATCGTTGTATAAAGGTATTGATGCAGCTGTACATGGAAATAAAATCGGTGATATCGGAAGCGCCATTCAGGAACACTGTGAAAACCAGGGTTTTGGTGTTGTCAGGGATCTTGTTGGGCACGGTATTGGGAAGGATATGCATGAAGATCCTTCGGTACCCAATTATGGTAAAAAAGGAAAGGGCGAACGGTTAAGAAGTGGAATGACACTGGCCATAGAGCCAATGATTACCAGGGGCACATGGAAAGTGAATACTGAGGCAGATAAATGGACGATTATAACTGCCGATGGTTCAAATGCTGCTCATTTTGAACACGATATTGTAGTACGGGAAGGAGAAGCTGAAATTCTCAGTACTTTTGATTATATTGCTGAGATAACAAAAAATGAAATTTTAGATATTAGTTATGGCTAAACAGGAGCCAATAAAACAAGACGGAAAAATTTTAGAAGCATTACCCAACGCACAATTTCGAGTGGAGTTGGACAATGGACATGAAATTCTGGCTCATGTATCCGGCAAAATGAGAATGTATTATATCAAAATTTTGCCTGGAGACAGGGTGTCAGTTGAAATGTCTCCTTACGATCTCACTAAAGGCAGAATCACATATCGCTATAAATAGATAGGATTATGAAAACGAAATCATCAGTAAAGAAAAGAAGTTCAGACGATAAAATTGTACGCCGTAAAGGTCGCGTGTACGTAATTAACAAGAAAAATCCCCGGCATAAGCAACGTCAGGGTTAATAAATAAAGTATTTGATTTATGGCAAGAATCGCAGGTGTTGATTTACCGAAACAAAAAAGAGGAGTTATTAGCCTTACATATATCTTTGGTATAGGCGAAACGACTGCTCGTAAAATACTTGAAGAAACAGGAATTGATCCTGATACCAAAGTGGCTGACTGGGACGACGATCAGGTAGCGGCTCTTCGTAATATCATTGATAATGAGATGAAAGTGGAAGGGTCATTACGAACTGAAATTAATTCCAATATCAGAAGGCTTATAGAGATTGGTAGTTACAGAGGTGTTCGTCACAGAAAAGGTCTTCCGGTAAGAGGACAGCGCACTCAGACAAATGCGCGAACCAGAAAAGGCAAGAGACGAACTGTTGCCGGTAAAAAGAAAGCACCAAAATAGTAACGCATTTAATATTTTAGATAATGGCCAAAAGACAACGAAAAGCTGCCGATAAATCAGCAAAAGGAAAGAAGAAAAGGAAAAAGCAAGTTGCCAACCCAAGTGGTATGGCTTTCATCAAAGCTACATTTAATAATGTATTGGTGAGTGTAACAGATGCCAATGGGAATGTTTTATCCTGGTCATCATCCGGCAAGGAAGGATTTAAAGGATCAAGAAAAAATACTCCTTATGCAGCACAACTGAGTGCAGAAACGGCAGCTAAAGCTGCACATGATATGGGCTTGCGCAAAGTGGAAGTATTTGTAAAAGGCCCTGGTTCCGGACGTGAGGCAGCCGTACGCGCGCTGGCATCAAGTGGACTGGAAGTGACGTCTATTAAGGATCGAACACCCATCCCGCACAACGGATGCCGCCCACCCAAACGAAGAAGAGTTTAACGTAAAAGTAAATTTATAGATGGCACGATACAGAGGACCTAAACAAAAAATAGCCAGGCGTTTTAAAGAGCCAATTTTTGGACACAGCAGTGCGCTTGAAAGAAAACCATATGGACCGGGTGAGCATGGCAGAAGTCGGTTTACAAGAAAATCGGAATACGCTATTCAGCTTGACGAAAAGCAGAAAGCAAAATATACATATGGCCTTCTCGAAAAGCAGTTCCGCAATTTATATGAAAAAGCAACCCGACAGGAAGGGGTAACTGATGAGGTTTTTATGCAGTTACTTGAATCCCGTCTGGACAATGTTGTTTTCAGAATGGGTTTTGCGAGAACTAGACGGCAGGCACGTCAACTTACAACCCACCGCCATATTGTTGTGAACGGGCAGGTTGTAAATATTCCCTCTTATCACGTTAAACCAGGGGATGTAGTAAGTATCAGGCCAAAATCGAAGGAGCTCGAGCTGATTCAGGAGTCGTTAGAATCATACTCGACCAATAAATACAAATGGCTTGAGACAGATAAAAAAGCTAAATCAGGGAAGTTTTTAAATATGCCTCTGATGGAAGAAATTCCAGAGAACATCAACATGCAGTTGATTATCGAGCTCTATTCTAAATAATCCATAACAGTTTTATACAAAGACTATGAATAATTATAGTTTACAGATGCCCGACATTCTCGAGGTAGCTGAAGATTCAGAAAATTTCGGAACATTTATCCTCCAGCCATTAGAGAGAGGATTCGGCGTTACCATTGGTAATTCATTTCGAAGAGTTTTGCTTTCGTCTCTGCCCGGATTAGCCATAACCGCTGTTCGTATCAATGGGGTGGAGCACGAATACTCCAGTATCGATGGGGTAAAAGAAGATGTTTACGAAATCATTTTGAACCTTAAGCAAGTACGTTTTAAGCAGGTAGAGCAAAGTGGTGGCGTTATTAATCTAACCAAGGAAGGTCCTGGCGATTTAACGGCCGGGGATATCAGTGAAGCAACTGCTGATTTTGAAATTCTTAATCCTGATCTGGTTATCGCCACTCTTTCAGATGGCGTAACACTTGAAATGGAACTGCGTGTTGGCAGAGGCCGTGGGTATATTCCTGCAGAAGAACTTGCATCTGATTTCGAAGATGAAGTTAGTTTGTTACCCATTGATGCGATATTTACACCCATCAAATCCGTTCAGTTTGATGTAGAAAACGTTCGTGTTGGTCAGCGTACCGATTATGAAAAGCTGATCATGAATGTTACTACAGACGGTTCTCTGAATGCAAAAGAGGCGCTTACTATTTCCGGTAAAATTCTGAAGGAACACATTGAGAAATTTATTACGGAAAAAATTGAAGAGCCATTTACTCAGGAAGAAGAGGAAGTGGATGCTGAAAAACAGAGAATTGCCAACTTGCTGAAAACAAGTATTGAAGATCTGAATCTTAGTGTGCGTGCTTATAACTGTCTCAAGTCTGCAAATATCAATACAATTGCAGAGCTGGTTTCTAGAGATGAGCAGGATTTGCTGAAATTTAGAAATTTCGGAAAAAAATCTCTTTCAGAGCTTGTTGAAGTGATAGAAGAGAAGAATCTTGAATTTGGAATGGATGTATCAAAATACATTGATAAATAAAAGGAATTTGTCATGCGTCATCGCGTAAAAGGAAGAAAGTTAGGTAGAACCAAACCGCACAGAGAGGCAACTCTACGTGCGTTGGGTACAGCTCTTATTCAAGAGCACAGAATAAAAACCACACTGCCAAAGGCTAAGGAGTTACGAACTTTTGTGGAGCCTTTGATAACGGTAGCTAAAGAGGACACCACTCATAACAGAAGAAAAGCTTTTTCTTCTCTTCAAAGTAAAGAAGCGGTAACGCATCTTTTTGAGGAAGTGGGCCCTGCAGCAGCAGATCGTCCCGGTGGATATACTCGTGTATTAAAGCTCGGATATCGTTTTGGCGATGCGGCACAGATGGCCGTGATTGAACTCGTTGATTTTAACGATGTGAAGCCAGAAGGGACTGAGACTAAGAAGAAGCGTACCAGGAGAGCCGGCAAATCCAACAAGCCTACATCCGCTGTCGAAGAAAAACCATCTTCGGAAGAAGCTCCTGTTGAAGAAAAAGAAAAGAAAGCGGAAGAGTAGAAAAAGTTTCAATTTTCTACCATTAATATTTGGTAGTTAGTTTGAAACTTTCTTATATTGAAAATCTGCGACGGAAACGAAGCGGAAAAGTTCTTTGGACATAATGTTATTATAGACAGTGATAAACAGATTGTTGAGAGGCAGGAGTTGAGTTTTTCAGAGTATATATATTTGTATACAACGGAGAGTTTGATCCTGGCTCAGGACGAACGCTG
>Ga0209942_1001210_pt1 | contig 14371 bp, 9 predicted proteins | sample SalPonR1_A_D2_MG_FD_185695 | JGI IMG/M metagenome (GOLD analysis project Ga0209942, IMG submission 185695) | Salt pond soil microbial communities from South San Francisco under conditions of wetland restoration - Salt Pond MetaG R1_A_D2_MG... ... | reverse complement strand
GAGGATACCCCTTCTGATGAGATTAAAATCAAAGATGATGTAGCGCCTGGGGAACCCTCTGTCCCTCCTCATACGGAAGATTTGAAGGTCGAAGGAATTGAATACGATGGCGCTCTTGTCGATATTGATATCCCGGCTGACCTTGCAAATTTTGCACAGGAGAAAGGATTTGATGCCTCAGAGATTGCAACGGAGCTATATTCTAAGGAGGGTCTATCTGAGGAGACCAGAAATGCCCTAAATGAGGCGTTTGGGAAATGGCAGGTAGACACATACCTTGATGGCCTAAAGGCTAAAGATTCGATGACTATGCAGCAGTTCAAGGAGGGTCAGGAGAGCGCAGCAAAAGCAGCAGAAGAAGCTTGGAATGAAACTCTCGAACTGATGGGTGGTGAAGACCGCTGGAATGACCTCGATGCCTTTGCAATGGAGAACCTCTCCGAAGAGGAGATTGCCGAATTTAACGAGGTTATGGAGAAAGGAACCCTACGGGTACAGAAACTTATGATTGCTGATATTTGGCGTCAATATGAAGCTGCTGGGAAACCCGATGCACCTGTCAAGTTAGACTTAGAGACTGGTGATAACTCTAAAGTTGCAGATTCAAGTGGAGCTGTTACTCAAGCAGAATACTTTGAAGCTTTTAAGAACGGAGAGTATAGAAAGAACCCTGCTGAATGGGATCAAAGAAGACAAGCTGGCTTAGCTAAAGGAATCTAACTTCTTAAAGAACTTTAAGATGCAGAAATCCTTACAAAATAATTAGAGACCAGTATTGAACAGTAAGAAATAATAAGAAATAATAAGAGAGTATAGAGAGATAAGAGAGTATAGAGAGCTTAGTAGTGATAGAACGTGATAGTAACTACTACTCTCTCTCTTACTATACTACCAATCAATTACTATAAATATAAGGAGATTAATTTATGTCTGGTTCTACTAATAACAATCTCGTGAATCCTGCTGTTGGTGCTGATGTATCAACCTTGCTGATCGAGAAGTTTAATGGAGTAGTACATGAGCAGTACCTGAAAGGTGAGAACCTACTTAGTGGTTTCTCTGTTCAGGATGTAGTAGGTACTAACATTGTTTCTGATAAATACATGGGTGAGACCTCTTTGCAGACTCTTACTCCTGGTCAGGAACCCGAAGCAACTAATGATACTGAGTTCAATAAGAACGCTCTGGTAGTTGATACCATTGTACTTGGACGTAATACAGTACATACCCTTCATGACATCCAGAATGACTTTGATGTTATGACTAAACTCGCCACTAATCAGACTGGCAAAATCAAGACCATGGAAGACCAGATGGTAGTTCAGCAGCTTCTGGCTACTGGCCTTACTGGTGGTGTTTATGATCCCTATGCTAACACTATTACTGGTGGCATCTCCCGTGTTACTGGTCAGGGTGTAGCTATTGAAGTTGGATTGAAAGATGATGACTCCCAGGCTCAAGACCCTTACCAGCTTGTATCTGCTATTGAGATTGCATTGATGGGTTTGGTTACTCAGAGAGTACCTATTGCTGGTCTGAAAGTTATGGTACCCATTGCAGAGTTTGGTCTGCTGGTTGACTATGGCTTTATTGCTCAGACAGAAGGTGGTTCTAATGAGACTACTGGTACTATGTTTGATGCTAACCTTTCTGGTAGACTTAAAGGCTGGGGCCTACCCGTTCAGGGTTCTGTTGAGTTTACTCAGATGAAGATTAACCCGCATGATGGCGCTGATCACTCTCTACTTTCAAATGCAAATAATGGAAATAGATATGATGTGACTGATGATATGAAAGCTGCTAATGCCATTATCTATCAGCAGGACGCTTTGCTTTGTGGTCGTACAATCGCTCTGTCTACTGATATCTTCTTTGACCAGAAGACTAAAGGATACTTCATTGACTCTTGGCTGTCAGAAGGTGCTACCACTGGCCGTTATGATAACTGTGCTGTGGTCGTATCTAATTCTGCTACTGCTGACAGTAATGTTACTACTAAAGCTAAAGGCAAAGCCAAAGCTACTAAAACCTATAGCTAACACTCAAGTCTAACACTGTTAGACTATACCTAAATAGCCCTCTACTTCCATCATTTGGTTGTTGGAGGGCTTTTACTTTAAGGAGGTAAACATTGTCAGAAAAGTTAAATGCAATTAATGTTTGCTTAGCTGGTGTTGGGCTTGCTCCTGTTTCTGATGAGAACGATGCAGATTTAGATGCAGCTCAGGCTGAGCGGACTATAGAGAGGATATCAAAAGAAATCCAGCAGAGAGGCTGGTTCTTTAATAAGGAATATAACTGGAATGTTGTACCGGATTCAAATACTGGTCACATAGTTGCACCTACTAATGCTTTGTCTCTGATTACTTCTGGTGAGAGTAGGGACATAAGACTTGCTCTAAGAGATGGCAGGTTATACGATATGGTTAATCATACATTTGACTTGTCTGACTTAGCTAATTATTCTGTTGGTGGTGTTATGTGTCTTCAATTAGCTTTCATTATGCTTATTGATTTTAATGACCTACCACCTATTGCACAGACAGCTATTAAGTATGTAGCAAGAAGACAGTTTGCTCAAGACTTAGAGGTAGATGAAAAGAGATGGAAGTTTCAGAAGCAAGATGAACAAGATGCTATGAACCTATTACAACGGGAAGAATCAAGAAACAGAAAGCATAACTATCTTCGTGATAATGCGACAGCTCAGGAATTTATAGCAAGAGTTGGTGGACCTAATGCTTTATCAAACAGACTATCAGTGTTTCCAAAACGCAACACATACTAAAGGAGGTGACTTATTACTTATGTTACAAGTAATCAAGGTAGACCCATCCAAGGTGTATCTCAGCAACCAGCTAAGAATAGGTATCCTGGACAGTGTACCTTGTCAGATAATTTCAGACCGGATATTGTAAGAGGGCTTAGCTCAAGGCAGGGTACACAAAGCACTGGAACCTTTGCTGATGCGTCTAAGAATCCTCTGTCTAAGTGGCATCATTATAAAAGGAATGGAGAAGAATATTTCATTGAGGTACAGGTAGATGGTACTGTCCAGGCTTGGTCTCCTGATGGCACTAAACATACCGTTAATGTTGAAGACAGTGCTGGTACTTACTTAGCTAATTCTGATCCTTCTTCTAACCTTGATCTTATGACTATAGGTGATTACACGTTTCTGATTAATCGTGATGTGGTAGTGGAAGAGAGTTCTACAACTACAGATTCATTAGAGAACGTAGCCATTGTGTACGTTCAATTTAAAGACTATGCACAAATGACGAGAATATATATAGATGATGTAGAAGTTGCCTGGCATCAATCACCTGCTGGTGGAACCGATACTGATACTTACGCAGTCAGACCTTCTTTAGTAGCAACAAAACTACTCGATGCACTAACGGGTGGGTCTCAAGATGAAATGTTATCCGCGCAGGGTAGATGGGGTGGAACAGATATATCAGCAGATTATAATATCATATTAGATAATAACTGTTTATTCATATCAAGAATAGATGGTGCTTCATTTACTATAAGTGTGGATGACGATGTAGATGGTGCTAATGCAGTTGCTTTGTTTAAGACAGTTGAAGAAGTATCCTTACTTCCTAATAAAGCACCAGAAGATTTTAAGATTAAAGTAACTCCACCTGGTGGTGATCGGACTGAAAATGCAAGCTTCTGGCTAAAGGCTACTACCACTGATGGAAGTGCTGGTGATAACCTTACCTGGAATGAAACTATCGCTCCTGACATATCAGTTGGTAACAATCCTGCAACTATGCCTCATGTACTTGTAAGGGAAAGTGTATCTGCTGGGGTGGCTACGTTTACTTTAAGACAAGGTGAATGGGAAGATAGAGAAGTAGGAGATGATAGAACTAATCCCTTACCAGCCTTTACAGGTTTTAAAATAAACTCAACTGGTCTTATGCAGAATAGATTATACTTTACTGCTGGCGAGTCTGTTACTATGTCAAGGTCTAATGAGTTCTTTAACTTCTATAGAGATACAGTACAGGCAACATTAGATACAGACCCAATTAGTGTATATGCTGACTCACCTCAGATTAATTATCTTAAAGCTTCTATAGGTTTCGATGGTGACTTGGTATTCTTTTCTGATACTGCTCAATTCTTAATGCCAGGTGATGTAGCATTGACATCAAGTAATACGGTGTTAAGAAAGACAACTACTTTTGAAACCGACTTATCAGTTAATCCTGTTGCATCAGGAGATAATATATTCTTTGCTATTAAGTATGGACAGTTTACAGGCATAAGAGAATACTTTACAGATTCAGTGACAGATTCAAAAAGAGCAAGACCTGTTACAGATCATGTTAAGGAATATATTGTAGGTACTCCTAAAGTAATGCTGGCATCTACTAATATTAATTTATTAATTATCAAAGCTTCACCTGATAATGTATTATATACTTATGACTGGTTATGGGAAGGAGCTGAAAAAGCTCAAAGTGCTTGGGGTAAGATAGCCTTCCCTGATAGTGATAAGATAATTTACATGGCTTTTGTTGATGATACATTAAGGATAGTTATTGAAAGAGATGATATGACAGTTGAATGTGAGTCCATAGATTTAGGTGATGCTGATTCTTCTGGCTTAACCTTTCCAGTTCGTCTTGATCGTTCCTCAGTAGTCACCATGACAAAAGATGATGATACCTGGAAATGTACTGATCCCTTACCTAACTGCTCTACTGATGATATTAAGTTAGTTAGGTCAACTGATTGTTATGAAGAAGAGAAAGGTACTTTAGTTAATTTTGAAAGAGTAGGTTCAGAGCTTTGGTCAGTTGATGACCTAAGTGATCAAGCAACTTGTGAAGTGATAGCAGGTCTTAGTTATGAATGCAGATACACTCTGACTAATCCCGTTGTTAAAGATAGGAACGGGCAAGCTATGAATCTGGATACTTTAATAGTTAGTAATTACTATGTTAATTATAATACCTCCGGGGAGATAACAGCGGAAGTAGAAGATAATTATGGTAACGTAAGAGAGTCAGCTTATAGTAATAGAACACTTGGTGGACCTGAGAACATAATTGGATTTGCTCCTTTAGTTCAAGGTCAACATAGAATACCTATACGTAAAAGATCGGAACAGTATAATCTAACTATCAAAACAGATAGTCACTTACCTTTAGCTATTCGTGATTTTTCTTTAACTGGAAACTTTAACAAGAGAGGACAACGTATATAATGGCAATAGGAACAACTGCTGCCCTTGTTGCATCTCTCGCTGTATCTGCTGTATCTGCCGGTGCTTCTTATATGCAAGCGGAAGCTCAGAAGGAAGCACAGGAAGATTATAATGAACAGCTAAGAGATGAAGCATTAAGGCAATACACAGAGTTAAGTAAACAAGAGGCTGATGTTATTCAGGAAAATTATAAGCAGTCCATGCAAGCGCAAAGAGAGTATATGCAAGCAAGGTCTACTGTTGAATTACAGTCAGCAGCCACAGGAACCTATGGTCAGTCTATTGATTTAGCTATGGAAGATTTAGTCACAGGCTTAGGTCAGAGGTTTGGTGATATCACCAGCCAACGAGAGAGACAGCTTGATAATATTGATACAGAAGCTCTTAATATTAGATCAAGCGTTGCTCAGCAGACTGACTATACTATAACGCCACCTGCATTTTATCAGGGTGCTATGTCTGGTTTAAGCACTTTTCAATCTACACATGGTACCTTTCAAAGAGCAGCAAAAGCTTCAAGAAGTGGTGCTAAAGCAAAATAGGAGGTTAAATGGCAGAACCAATAACAAGACAAAAGGTTAATAATCCTTTTCAGATGGGGCCGTCTCAGCAGGTACAAATGCCTGGGAGATTAAGGGAAGAAAGTAAAGTTCTACCTCGCTCGGCTTTCCAGGCTGAAACCACAGGTATTGATATTGTTAATGCCCTGGTCGGTTTTACAGGAGCAGCAGCAGATCAATATACTAAAAAGATGAATAAAAAGATAGCTACTGATAAGATAATCCAGAGCGGTGTTGCTGCTGCTGGTGCAGCTCCCACAAGTGAAGCAACAGTAGCAGGGACAAGGGCACATGCAGCAGTCACTCTTAAAAGTGAAATGCTGGGAGTTCAGGCTCGACTTAATGAATTAGCTAAGCAAGGCTTAGATGATGAAGAGTGGGAAAAAGCAATTCAAGATGAGTATAGAGCTGTTGATAATTACATGCTTGATACTTATGAAGGCTATGCAAAAGATCAAGAGATGCAAAAGTTAGTACCAATCTCTTTTCGTGAAGCCATGCCACAGGTAGCATCAGTAAGAGAAGCTGATAAGATTAAAAGAAAAGAAGCTTCTTATATCAATAGCGTAACAGATGCACTGCTTAATATGGATAAGCTGGCTAAAGAGAACGGACATAAAGTACCTGTTGATGCAGCAGTCACTTCTATTGATAGATTAGTTAAAGGGAATCAGCTTACCTCTCTTCAAAAGGATGAGGCTATTACAAAAGCTATTCTTACCTCTAAGTCACCTTCACTCATTGAGGCATCTAAGGTGTGGAAAGGAGATAGGAAGACCTCTTTATATGAGAGAACAGGAGCTTTACAGGCTTTAGATGAGAAGTTGCAAGGAGAGAGTTTAAGTAATGAAGCTGTATCTTTAGCTGTTGAGTTTAATACATACAAGTCACAGATTCTTAGCGGAGAGTTAGCTTTGGATACTGGACTTAGTTTAATTGATAGGAGAAATAAAGAACTTAATGGTAAGTTTGCAACAAGAGGTTCAATCACTTCTATCATTAATGATCACGCCAAAGCTGTAGCTGGAAGAGAAAGACAGAGACAGATAAAAGCTCTACTTGCTGATCAAAGTCAGACTGATGCAACTTCAATAAAACCAAAGGAAAGACAAGCTGGTTATACCTCTATCTATCAAGACTTAATCAATCAAGCGAGAGAAGAGGCCAAAGAGATACCAGAAGAAGAGCAAGGTGAGTTCTTAAAGAAGAAGACAGCATCAGCTATTGCTCAAGTATGTGATATGGCAGTAACCAAGGATGATGTTATTAATCCTTTTGTTAAATCACTGTCAAATCTGGCTACCTCTAATGTAGCAGCAAGACAGAAGGTTGGTGACAAAGGAGAGCTTACTCTTGATTCTACAACTGAACAAGCTATTAATATCTTAGATTCTATGCCACCTATGGCAAAGTATCAGCATCTTGATTCACTTGGTGGTAAGGAGTCTAAAGTTGTAAGAGCTTTTATGGCATATCGAGATAGAGGTATACCTGATCCTCAAGCTTTGACAATGGCACAGGGTTTCCTTAATAATCCTTATAATCCAGACACAAGCAGAATAAGTAAAGGAGTTGAAGAAGTAAGAGATAATTTAGAGTTCTTGCTTAACCCTGACTTTGAAGATAGTCAATCAGCTTACTTGGAAGAGGAGATTAGAAATCAAGTCTCTCTTTCTCCTGAACCTGATGATGATTCTAATATTGATCTTGTCACTGAATATTTTAAGAAAGGATGGACCACTGCTGGACATCTAAGACTTAAAGGGTCTATTGGATATTTAAGTAAGGCTATAGGATTAGACCCTAACCTACCTAAGAAAGGTGCTAAGTTAGAAGATATGATGCGTGGTGTAGTCTGGTCTCAAAGAGATACTTGGATGCCACAACTTCAAGCACTTGGGTTGGATGAAGAAGATGTATTCCCTATCACTGATCCTAAGAGAGGAACAATACAGTTAGTTGCGAGGAGTAAGGCTTCTAATGCTAACATCTATCTTGGAAAGCCTATGCCATTAAGTAAGGTAAAGGATATGGCAGCTCAGTATAAAGTAAGGCAAGAGAAGATAGCTGATGAGGTAGAGGAATTAGGTCATACTCCCTTTGAGGTAAATCAGCAAAATGTTATTACAGACTTTGAAGAAGAAAAGGCTAAGATGAGAGCTTTATATTCAAAGAAGAAAAGGAGTATGAATGTTAAATAATATAGTTGATTCAATTGGAGCCTTCTTAACAGGAGGAGGAAACCCAGAAGATATAAGGAGTAGTGTACTTGGAGCATTACCAGAGCAAGAGACACAAGAAGCACCAGAAGCACCAGAAGTTCTCAGGCAACCAGTTATCCCAGAGGTCATTAAGTTCAACGAACCAGACGAGTTTCAACTCCCAGAGATTGAAGACCCTGGAACAGGAAAGACTAATCTTGAAATGTTTCAACCGATTGATGTCAGGTCTCCTGAAACTATTAGGAGTGATTCTAATCGTATGGCTGATGATGCAGCTATTGCTATTCAGGACATCAAAGAAGATAGACTTGGACTGACAAAGAACCGAGGACAAGCATCTACTGATTATCTACAGTACCTTAAATCACAGGAGAATCCTAACAATAAAGGCAGGATTAATGTAGGTGGTCAACCTAAGTATATGATGTTTAAATCGGTTGAAGAAAAGAAAGAGAAAGGTCAGTCTGAATATGAGATTGGATACGGTGTAAAGGTACTTGATAAGTGGTTAACAGATAAGAAAGAGAACTGGCCTGTAATTGATGGAGTACCTGTTAATGTAAAGGAAGGTTTAACCTCTAATCAGGTAGACTCTCTTGTTAATGATAAACTAAAAGACTACCGAGAGGCATCTAAGAAATCATTAGTTCAATGGGATGGGATGACAGAAGAGGAGAAATACGCCTGGACTGACTTATCTTATAATGGTGGAAAGGGTGCTATTAGGCTAAATAAGAAAGCTAAATTAGTAGCAGATCAAGGTTACACGATGGAAGGTCTTGTAAAGGTATTTGACTTTACAAAGGCTGGTAGTCAGAGATATCGTGGTCTATTAAAGAGAAGACTAAATGCTTACAACAAAGCTGCTTTATCGGTTACGGGTGCCCCTGTTGTAGAAGAATACAAATGGGGAGAAGAGGTTTGGGTTAAGTTTAGTTCTTCTCTTAGAAGTGAGAAGTTTAGTAAAGCACTGAGAGATAAAGTTAATAAGGCAGGTGGCTGGTATAAGGTACCTGGCAAGGGAGGAAAGCCTAAGCATGTAAAAGTAGGTGAGAACTTTCTATTCTAATAAGGAGGAAATTTGACAGATTACTATGATGACATAGAATTAGGGGAACAGCCAGTAGCTGCTGACCTTAGATATCTTGTTGATCAAAGTAAAAGTGAAGAGAACGTAGACTTCCTGGGAGCAGCTTTCCAGGAAGCTATGTCACCTTTTGCTATTAATAGGATGTTTGAACGTAGGTCTTCACAATTTGAAGCTGATGATAATTGGGGTTTAACCAAAGAAACTAAAGAGGATTTATACTTACAATACTCAAAGGATGAATTAGATTATCTTGAGAAAGCTGATTCAGAACCAGAGTTCTTAGCACGGAAAGGTTTTATCCAGGAAGATAGAGATAGACAGCAAGCCATAGCAAGTGCTGGAGCTAAAGGTATCGTTGCTAATTTAGCTTTCTCTATGTTTGATCCTATTGGTATAGCAACAAGTGTAGCCACTGGTGGTTTAAGTTGGGGTACCAAAGCAACTGGAATAACTAAAGCTTTAAGGATTGGAGCCTTATCTGGTGTAGAGAATGCTGCTATTGAAACTCTATTAGTTAAGGGTAATACGCAGTCTAACATGTTAGACACTGTTGGCGCTTTTGCTGGTGGTGCTTTAATTGGTGGTGCTTTATCACCCTTAGTTAGAAGTCGTAGACCTGACATAGCTGATCTTGCTGATGAAGCTGATGCTGCTGTAAGAGCTGATGCTGAGGGGCTTATTACCAGAGAGATGATTAGAGACTTCCCCAGAAATGATACTGACTTAGATTCTAATTATATTAGAAGAAGGGTTAACACTAAAGGCATACAGCTTAAAAGAGCTTATGATTCTGCATCAGCTTGGTCTAATAAAAAGATTGGAGAAGTAAAGAATCGTATTAAGTCTTTGGAAAAGGAAATAGAAGCTGAGGGAGTTGAGTTAAAGAATACTCAATCTTCTGTTGAAGTTCATAGAAATAAAGTAAGAGATGCACAAAGAGACTTTATTAAGAAAGCTGGTCCTGAAAGAGAAAAGATCAAAACCAAATATGCTGATGAACTATCTGCTGAACAGGAAAGGATCAAGAAGATAGAGAAGAGTTTAGAGAAGAAGGACACACCTAAGAAGCAAGCTAAACTTTGGAAAGCAGAAGAGAAGGTAAGAGAGATTGAAGCTAAGAGAGCAAGAGAGTTAGCAGAAGTAGAGGCAAGACTTAAAGGTAAGGTTAATGCTGCTGAGTTTAAATTAAGACAGCGCATGAACAAGCTGGCTCGTTCTACAGTTGAAAGAAGAGATAGGCTTACTCGTGAGCTGCTTACGAATAAGTCTGATCTTGAAACTGCTATTCAATCAAGAAGAGCTGGTAAAGATTTAAAGATGTGGAACGCTATGACAGAAGAGCAAAGAGCAAGAAGTATCTTTAAAGAAGGATTACCTACAAAGAGTGGTAGACTTCAACAGCAGCTTAATCGATTAAAAGACCCTAATGAAAAGGTTGATATCTATGAAACAGCAGATATTGAATTAGGTTCTGATGTGGATGTTAGCACAGTTTCAGCCATTGAAAAGGCTAAGCCAGGTTCGGTTGGTGCAGCGTCTGCTGGGGATACAAGACAGATAAGACGTATCTATGATATAGATAAGAAGTATGCCGATAAGATAGCAAGCTTAGCTCAGGATGGCTATAATGTTCCAAAGGATTTAAGAGGATGGAGACTGCTTCCTAAGTTCACACAGAGTGTTAGCAGTGTTCAGAATAGGCTATCTAACTCTGAGAATATAGTTGTAAGAGGTTTATCCTATCATCTATTTGAGGCCCCTCAAGGTGGCTCCTCTAATCCAAATGGTACTGCTGCTCTTATGTCTGATATCTATGGTAAGAAGTTTAGAACAGCTATGCGTGGCAGACTTAAAGATGGGATGGAAGTATGGAGAAAGAACCAAGGTATCAATAGATTAGATATGATTATGAAGCCTCAGAACACCGAAAGCTTTTATAAGAAGGTTATCTTAGAAACTAAATACCCTGGAACATTTAGTGATGAAGGTATTAAACAAGCTGCTCAGGGTGTAAGAGATCAATTCAGAGCTGCCGGTACTGCCCGTAAAGCTGCTGGTGAAGCTGGCTTTGAAAACCTTGATCTTGATAAAAACTATGTTTCAACCATTGTTGATGAGAATCTTATTAAACATGCTGTATTTCAGCACGGTAAGGAAAAGGTAATAGACTTACTATCTGATGCCTATCAACGTGGACGTTATAATCTGGATAAGAAAACTTCTGACTATATAGCCAGGGGTTATGTAGCAAGGTCTTTAGATCACACATTAGGTATGACAAACTATGCACCGACTATAACAAGCAAGGATGTTGATGGTATTAGGAAAAGCTTAGAGGCAGCTAAGGTACCAAAGGATGTTATTGATGAATTCCTATTAGAGTCAGCAGAAGAGAATTTATCCAGGCATATGTCTAATCGTGCTAAGAAGTCTTTTGAACCTGACTTAACAACTGAGATTAATGGTTTAAAGATGGTTGACCTTATAGAGTCTGACTTACCAAAGCTGCTTGAGTCGTATACAAGAGAAGCTGCTGGTGCATCGGCTATGGGTAGGTTAGGTTTTAAATCACGGAATGAGGCTATGGAGTTCTTGAGAGAGGTTAAGAAGGATGCTTTAAATGCAGGTATGGATGTATCAGCTACTAATAAGGAGCTTCAAATACTTGAGGATGGTATAAACCTTATCTATGGGCGCTCTATCAATACTGATCCTAACTCTGCTTTTATAAAGAACCTAAGCAGACTCAGAGATGCTACTGCATTCTTGAGATTACAGACTATGGGGATATCAACTATTCCAGAGATAGCCCGTATCACAGGACAGAGAGGTATCAAGACTGTTATGGAAGCATGTCCTGACTTGGGTGTGTTAGGAAGTAAAAGCCTAAGAGAGGGTGGAACATATGCAGGTAAGTTTAAGAGAGCTGATTTGGATGAACTTGAGGAGATGTTGTATTATGTAGGTGAAGACTATGTAATGTATCCTGGCTATCTGAGGATTGATAATATAGAAGAGTCTGCGACTTATAACAGCTTAGGTGGTAAGATAGATAACATGCTTGCACAAGGTAAGAGAGTTCAAGAGGTTATATCTGCATTCAGAACAGTGCAGGGTTCAGGTGAGAAGTTAGCTGTTAGATCGCTTGGTATCCAGATTAAGAAGTGGGCTGATGATCTTGGTAAAGGGTTAAGTGAATCCAATATCAAGGATGCAGGATGGCATGGAGGTTTTATGGATGAGCTTAAAGCTTGGATGCAAGCTAATCCCAAGACCACTATGGATAGAGGCAAAGAAGTTAGAATGTTTAACTTTGGTCAGATGCCACCAGAGATGCAAGAACGACTTATCAATGGTATGCACAGGTTAGTATCAAGGGATATGCAAAGACCCTTGATAGGAGAGACTCCTGTATTTATGCACAAATGGTTGGGTCAACTTATAACTCAATTCAGGAGTTTCTCAATAGCATCTCTTGGTAAACAGCTTATACATGATATGAGGCATGACAGGATAGCTGCTTCTATTATAGCTATGCACTCTCTTATGATGTCTTATGCTGCATACTCGATCTCAGCACTGCATAGGGGTTTAGGTAGAGATGACCAGGAAGAATACCTCGCTAAAGCTTTTAGACCAGATGAAGCTATTTTTGGCACATTAAATAGAATGGGTCAGCTTGCTTCTGTTGGTGTTGCTGGTGATATGCTTGCAACCTTTGGGGCACTTCCTGATAGTATGATGGCAGCTCCTGGCCAGTCTGGTTATCGTGGTCTTAATACTACCTCTGTTCCAGTAGTAGGAGCAGTAGGTGACGCTAAAGATGTTATTAAGGATGTTGTTGATATCTTTGCTGGTGATGGTGATCCAAGCAAAACGGTTAGAGATGTCCAGAGTGTCATACCTTTTGGTAAGGCAATTGGAATTAATCAGGCGTTCAATGCAGCGTCTGGTGCTTTAGATAATTAATATGAAAGGAGACTTATGTCATTAACTTTTTCATCTACTCAAGGTAATGGGGTTACTGTATCTTATCCTATTACCTTGCAAGGAGGTTACTTATCAGAGGATGATATAGTAGTAGAGTTTATAGATATAGAGACAGGTTCAGTGACTGAGCAACACAGTGATACTTATGAGATTTCCTCAGATACTGTAATCTTTAATGTTGCTCCAACCAGTGATGTATATGTAAGAATCAGACGTGAAGTGACTAATGAATCTACCTATTCAGATTTCCAGAGAGGTAATGACTTTGGTAGAGATAATCTTAATAGATCATTTAACCAGGCTCTATATCAAGTACAGCAACTGGCTGATGGTTTCTTACCTGATGATCACTACTTGAAAGCTGACTTAAATGCAGGTTCAAGGACAATAACTAACCTTAAAGATGGGGTAAACCCAAGTGATGCAGCAACAGTAGGACAGTTAGGAACAGGTGGTGGGTCAGAGATTGTAGACCTATATAACAGAGACTGGATTTTATAAGGAGGTTTTAACATGGCACAAATAACTATCGATAATGTATCAGTTCATACTACACCAAAACTGATGATGCAAGCAATTGACAGTAACTTTGATGAGCTTTATCTTTCTATTGGGGCATCATTAGATGACGCTCTTGATAGAGCTAACCACACTGGTACACAGTTAGCAAGTACCATATCTGACTTAGATACTGCAATAGCTTCTAATACGGCTGTTGCTGCTAACACAGCTAAAGAGACTAATGTAGATACTGACTTATCCTATTCAGTTACATCCACTACAGTAACAGTAGAAAGCTCTGATGGTACTAATGCTGTACTACCAGCAGCAACTACTTCTGATGCTGGTATTATGTCTGCTGCTCAAGCAACTGAACTTGATAATGGTGCTGCATCTTATACACAACCTTGGAAGTAAGGAGGTAATATGTCGAGGACAATTATAGATAACGTATCGACACTGACTACACCTCAAGATATGATGCAAGCAATTGATGATAACTTTGAAGAGTTATATAATAATGTAATAGATTTCAATCCTGCATCTTATGGAGCTGTCGGTGATGGTACGACTGATGATACCACAGCTATCACAAACTGCATAACTGCTGCTGAAACTGCTGGTGGTCGTGTGGTACTGGATAAGATATATAAATTAACAGACAAAGTTAATATACCTCCTGGTATAAGTGTGATAGGTGCGTCCAGAGATACTGCTGGTTTTGTAGTGGATGAAGATGATTTCAACTTATCCGCTGATGGAGTTCTTAATCTACAGAAGT
>Ga0209942_1001207_pt1 | contig 14382 bp, 15 predicted proteins | sample SalPonR1_A_D2_MG_FD_185695 | JGI IMG/M metagenome (GOLD analysis project Ga0209942, IMG submission 185695) | Salt pond soil microbial communities from South San Francisco under conditions of wetland restoration - Salt Pond MetaG R1_A_D2_MG... ... | reverse complement strand
CGGCCTCGACCCCCGCGCCCGTGTCGCCCGTGGCCCCGGTCACCTCCGCCGCATACCAGCCCTCGCGGGTGTTGATATCGGTGTTGTTGACCCCCGCCGCCCGCACGCGCAGCAGCACCTCACCCGCACCGGGACGCGGCACCGGGATATCCGCGCGCCACTTCAGCGCCTCGGGCCCGCCATGGCGGGTGAGGACGACGCCGCGCATGGTGGCGGGCAGGGTCACGCGCGCAGCCTCTCGTTCTCGGGATCCCACAGGGGCGCGTCGGGCTGCACAGTCGCCGGGCACCGCTCGCCGAAGATCTCCACCTCCAGTTGCGTCCCAGGCACCGCCAGATCGCTGCGCAGCATGGCAAGCGCCACCGACGCCCCCACCCGGTAGCCCCAGGCCCCGCTCGTCGTCTCGCCGACGATCTCGCCCGCGTGCCAGATCGAGGACATATAGGGCGCGTCCGCCGCCCCCGCCTCGACGATCAGCGGCGCGAACCGTTTCGCCACGCCTCTCTGCTTCTCGGCCAGGATCGCCGCCTTGCCCGGAAACTCCTGCGGCTTGTCGAGCTTCACGAACCGCTCCAGCCCGCCCTCGAGCAGCGAATAATCCGTCGAAAGATCGCCCTTCCACGCGCGATAGCCCTTCTCGATGCGCAAGCTGTTGAGCGCCCACATGCCGAAGGGCTTGGCCCCCGCGTCGAGGATCGCCTCGTAAATGGCCGGGATATCGGCGTTTTCCGCATGGATTTCCCAGCCGAGTTCGCCGGCGAAGGAGACCCGAAGCAGCGCGGCCCACCGCCCCGCCACCTCGGTTTCCTGAAAGCTGAGCCAGGGCAGGCTCAGGTCGGCATCGGTAAGGGGGCCGAGCAGATCGCGCGACGCGGGGCCGGTGACGATCAGGGTCGACATCCGGTCGGTCCAGTCCTCCAGCGTGAAACCGGCCCCCTCGGGCATATGCCGTTCCAGCCACTCGCGGTCATGCCATTGCGCGGCGGCCGCGGTGACCAGAACGAAGAGATCCTCGGCCTCGCGCGTTACCGACATTTCGGTGACGATGCGGCCCCGCTCATCGGCGAAATACACCAGCCCCACGCGCCCGACCTTGGGCAAGGCCCCGGTGACCAGCCCGCGCAGCCAGTCATCGGCCCCCGGCCCCTGCACCTTGAACCGCGAGAAGCCGGGCAGGTCGAGCACGCCGCAAGCATCGCGTACCGCCTCGCATTCCTCTCGGATACGCTTCTCCCACGGCCCCGCGCGGTCCCATGTCTGCGTCGCCTCCTCGCTCGTGTCGTCGCCCGGCTGCGCGAACCAGTTGGCGCGCTCCCAGCCGTTATAGTCGCCCATCTGCCCGCCCATTTCCCTGATCCGGTCATGCACGGGGCTGAGCTTGCGATCGGGGGCAGCCGGCCAGCGATGCCACGGGAAATGCATCCCGTATTCGTGGCCGTAAACCTCCATTCCCTTCGCCACGCAATATTCGGGGTCGGTGTAATCGGTGTAACGGCGCGGGTCACACGACCACATGTCCCATTCGGGCGCGCCCTCGGTCACCCATTCGGCCAGCACCTTGCCCGCGCCGCCGCCCTGCGCAATGCCGAAGGTAAAGACACAGGCCTCGAACGCATTCGGCACGCCGGGCATCGGGCCCAAGAGCGGCATGCCGTCCGGCGCATAGGGAATGGGCCCGTTGATGATCTTGCTGATGCCCGAGGTGCCCAAGAGCGGCACCCGCGCCATCGCGTCGGTCACGATCTCCTCGACCCGGTCCAGGTCCTCCTGCCAGAGTTGAAAGCTGAAATCCTCGGGCATGGGATCAGAGGGATCGACCCAATGCGCCTTGCAGCGCGGCTCATAAGGGCCGAGGTTGAAGCCGTGCTTCTCCTGCCGCAGGTAGTAGGACACATCGACATCGCGCAGCAGCGGCAGCTTGCGGCCCTGCTCCTTGGACCACGCCTCGATCTCGGGGATTTCCTCGGACAGCAGATACTGATGGCTCATCACCATCATCGGCACGGTGCGCCCGCCATAGGGCTTGAACCATTCGCCGACGCGCTGCGCATAATACCCCGCCGCGTTCACCACGATCTCGCAGCGGATCTCGCCCTTCTCGGTCTCGACGATCCACTCTCCGTTCTCGCGCCGCACCCCCGTCGCGGGGCAGAAGCGGATCACGCGCGCCCCCATGTCGCGCGCCCCCTTGGCCAGCGCCTGGGTGAGCTGCGCCGGGTCGATATCGCCGTCGTTGGGATCATAGAGCGCGCCCTTCAGGTCATGCGTCTCGATGAACGGATAGCGTGCCTTGATCTCTTCCACCCCGAGAATTTCGAGGTCCATCCCCTGATGCTTGCCCATCCCCTTGGCGCGCTCGAATTCCTGCATCCGCTCCTTGGAATGCGCCAGACGGATCGAGCCGGTCTGATGATAGTTCATCGGGTAATCGACCTCGGCCCCCAGCCGCGCATAAAGCTCGGTGGAATAGCGCTGCATGTTCATCACCGACCAGCTCACCGAGAAGGTCGGCACGTTGCCCGCCGCGTGCCAGGTGCTGCCCGCCGTCAGCTCGTTGCGCTCCAGCAGCACGCTGTCCGTCCACCCCGCCTTGGCCAGGTGATAGAGGCACGACGCCCCGACCGAGCCCCCGCCGATGATGACCGCCCGCGCGGTGCTTGGTATCTCAGCCATGTCTCCCCTCCCTTACTCTTTCTGCGGCACGCCGTCCGCGATGTCGTAATAGTCTCCCTTGTCGGCGACGAAGATGTGCTTCTCCAGGCGCAGTCCGGTCGGTTCCTCCAGCGCCCCGAGCGCAAAGCTCATCGTGTCCTCGTCATGCGCCTTCCAGAAAAGGGATGATCCGCAGCGTGGGCAGAACCCGCGTTTCGCCGTTTCGCTCGCGGCATACCAGTTCACCGTTCCAAAAATACTCAGATCCGACCGCGCCACGTAGGCCGACGCCCAGAGATGGCCGGACTGCCTCCGGCACTGCCCGCAATGGCACACGCTCGGCCCTCGCGGGGGCGCATCCACGGTGAATGTCACGTCGCCGCACAGGCACGATCCCTTGTGCATCATACCCTCCCCGGTGTCGCGGCGCTGCCCAAAGCGACGCCGTATCCGATGAACAGCGCGGCCATGAGGCGCCGCAGCCAGGTATTGAACACCGCCCCCAACGCCGCCCGCCCCAGCCCCGCGCCAAGCGCGGTAAAGCCGGTATAACTGATCGCGGTGATGGTGAGGGCGGTGGGAAAGATCACCCACATCTGCTCCCGGATCGGCACATCGGGCTGCACGAACTGTGAAAACGCGGCCAGGTAGCCCGCCACGCTCTTGGGGTTGATCGTGGCCACCACGAAGGCCCGCCAGAAGACCGAGCCGTCGCTTTGCGCGCCCGCCCCGATGGGCCGCGTGGCCCGCATCCAGCCGCGCACCCCCAGCCAGATCAGCACCCCCGCGCCCAGCAGTTTCGCCGCTTCGAAGGCCACGGGCGAGGCGGCGATGAGCGCGGTGATCCCCGCCGCCGAGAGCGTCAGGAAGAGCGTGGCCTGCGTGAGGATCGCCGCCACCCCCCAGAGGCCCCGGCGGAACCCCACATTCATGCCATTGGAGATGCAGTTGACGTGATTGGGGCCGGGTGTGGTAACGAACACCACCCAGAAGAGGGCAAAGACGGTCCATGCCTCGGCGCTCATCCCCACCCCCCTCAATAGACCGGCGGGGCGATCACCCAGATCGCGACGCAGGGGGTGTCGTAGGGGTTGCACCAGCAATATGGCTCGCCGCGAAAGCGGAAGCTGTCGCCGGGCCCGAGGGTAAAACACCGCCCGCCGATCTTCAGGTCGAGCCGCCCGGAGACGATATAGCCCACCTCCTGCGTGGGCCGCTGCGCCGGGCGCGGCATTCGCGAGCCGGGCTTGAAGGTCGAATGGATCACCTCGAACTCATCCGTGAGGTCGGGGGAGAGCAATTCCTCGATTAGCCCTTCCTCTCCCGATCCCATGGGGCGCCGCGCGCCCGCGCGCACCACGTATCCCTGCTCCTCCGCCGGGGCGCTCGCGTGCCCGAACAGAAGCGACATCGGCACGCCCAGCACCTCGGCCACCTGCCGCAGGTCGCTGATCGACGGCTCCGAGAGGTCGCGCTCCACCTGACTGAGCCAGCCCACCGACCGCCCCAGCCGCGCCGCCAGCGCCGAGAGCGTCAGGCCCCGCGCCTTGCGCAGCGCGCGCAGGTCGGCACCCAGCGTGCGGGTCTCGCTCGGGTCCTGTTGCAGCATCGGCGGCGGGCTCCTGTCCGGATTCTCCATATCATGATCCTGCGTGGTGAGAATGAAAATTCCAAGCATTTTTTCACGCGCGGCAAGTGACACCGACGTGATACAGACAGAATACCGACGCGATACCGACACCGGGGGAACGGGCCTTTTCGCGGATGACGCGCCCCGCGCGCCATGCTAGGTGCAGGCCATGAGCCAACTGCCCTCCAAGGCGGAAATCCTGCAATGGATCTCCGACAACCCGACCCTCACCTCCAAGCGCGACATCGCCAAGGCCTTTGGCATCAAGGGCGCTGCGCGGATCGACCTCAAGCGCGTCCTGCGCGAGCTCGAGGACGAAGGACACCTTGAAAAGCGCAAGAAAACCTATCGTGATCCCGAGCGCCTGCCGCCGGTAACGGTGTTGCAAATCAATGCCTTGACGCCCGATGGCGAGCTTCTGGCCCGGCCGCTGGAATGGCATGGCGAAGGGGTGGAACCGGTGGTGATGGTGATGCCTCGCGCCAGTGATCCGGCGCTGGGCGAGGGCGATCGCATCCTCGCCAAACTGCAGGAGGTGCGCGCCGAGGCGCATCACTACGAGGCCCGCCTGATCCGCCGTATCGGGGCCAACCCCAGGAAAGTGCTGGGTATTTTCCGCAAGAGCGAAGAAGGCGGGCGGATCGTTCCCATCGACAAGGGCGAGGGCAAGGAATGGCTTGTCGCCCGCGATGCCACCGGCGGCGCGCAGGATGGCGAGCTCGTCGAGGCCGAGCAGGCGGGGCCCGCCGGGCGCATGGGCCTGCCGCGCGCCCGCGTGCTCGACCGGCTGGGCGATCCCTCGGCCCCCAAGGCCGTGTCGCTCATCGCCATCCATCAGCACGGCATCCCGGATGAGTTCCCCGACGAGGTGATCGCCGAGGCCGACGCCATGAAACCCGCCGGTCTCAAGGGCCGCGAGGACCTGCGCGACCTGCCTCTCATCACCATCGATCCTTGGGACGCCCGCGACCATGACGACGCCGTTTTTGCCCATGCCGATGACGACGCGAAGAACCCGGACGGACATGTCATCTGGGTCGCTATCGCCGACGTGGCCAATTACGTGCGCCCCGGCTCGTCGCTGGATCAGGAGGCGAAAAAGCGCGGCAATTCCAGCTACTTCCCCGACCGCGTGGTGCCCATGCTGCCGGACAGGCTGTCGGCCGATCTGTGCTCCCTGCACGAGGGCGTGCCGCGCCCCTGTATCGCCGTGCGGATGCAGATCGACGCGCAGGGAGAGAAGGTCGGCCACCGCTTCGTGCGGGGGCTGATGCGCTCGGCGGCGTCGCTCACCTATGAACAGGTGCAGGCGGCGATGGACGGCGCGCCCGATGACAAGGCAGGCCCGCTGCTTGAGGACGTGATCCGCCCGCTCTACGCCGCCCACGCCGCGCTCGCCAAGGCGCGCCACCGGCGGCAGCCGCTCGATCTCGACCTGCCCGAGCGCAAGGTCGAGCTGAGCAACGAGGGCAAGGTCACGTCGGTGCGTTATGCCGAGCGGTTCGAGGCGCACCGGCTGATCGAGGAATGCATGGTGCTGGCCAACGTCGCCGCCGCCGAGACGCTGAGCGCGCGCAAGAGCCCGCTCCTGTTCCGCGTGCACGAGGAGCCGCCGCCGGAAAAGCTCGACACGCTGCGCGAGGTGGCCGAGGCGGCGGGGCTGGTGCTGGCCAAGGGGCAGGTCCTGCGCACGGCCCATCTCAACGCGCTCCTCAATGCCGCGCGCGACACCGATCACGCCGAGATCATCAACATGTCCACGCTGCGCGCGATGACGCAAGCCTATTACGCGCCTCAGAATTTCGGGCATTTCGGCCTGTCTCTCAGGGCTTACGCGCATTTCACCTCACCGATCCGGCGCTATGCCGACCTGATCGTGCACCGCGCGCTGATCTCGGCGCACGGCTGGGGCAAGGACGGGCTTTCGCCTGCCGAGATCGACGGGCTCGATACCACCGCGCAGCATATCTCGGACACCGAGCGCCGCTCGATGGTGGCGGAGCGCGACACCAATGACCGCTATCTTGCGGCGTTCCTGTCGGAGCGGCTGGGCGAGGAATTCACCGGCAGGATCAGCGGTATCGCCCGGTTCGGGGTGTTCGTGAAACTCGACGAGACGGGGGCGGATGGCCTCGTGCCGATGCGGGCGCTGGGCCGCGAGTATTTCCATTTCGACCGCGAGCGCGGCACGTTGATGGGGGCCGATACCGGGCGCATCATCGCGCTGGGGCAGCGGGTGACGGTGAGGCTGGCAGAGGCGGCACCGGTTTCGGGCGGGCTCGCGTTCGACATCGTGGATATCGAGGGCGCGAAGGTGTCCAAGGGCCCTGCCACGTCGCGCGGCAAGCCGCCGCGGCGCAAGGTCGGCGCGGCGCGGCGCAAGGCGGCCAAGCTCAAGCGCAAGGCGGCGCGCAAGCGTGGCTGAGATCGGCGGACGGCCGCGCGACGCTGCCGTGGTCGCTTTCGGAGCGGCAACAATCGCGCTATTATAGTTCAGAAATCCGGGCAGGCGGAGACAGGCGATGCGGGCGGGACTTGTGGTGATGACGGGGGCGGCGCTCCTATTGGGGGAGGCGGTCGCGGCCTCGGTGACGGAATCCCTGCGCCCGCAATTGCGTCCCGGGTCGGGCGCGGTGAGCGCGGCGGCAGTGATCTCGGTGGATGTGCCGGTGCGCAGCCTGCGCCCACAGGCCCGCCCCTCGTCAACGGATGTGGTTCTGGCAAGCGGCCACGCGGGCTTTGACCGCTGGATCGCCGACTTCCGGTCGCGCGCGGCCTCGGCGGGGATCAGGCGCGACGTGCTTGACCGCGCCTTTCGCGGCGTGCGCTACGACCCGGAGGTCGTGGCCAAGGACCGCAACCAATCCGAGTTCAAGCGCGAGATATGGGATTACCTCGATGCCGCGGTGTCGCCAAAGCGCGTCGAGGACGGACAGGAGGCGCTGCGCCGCCATCGCCGCGTGCTCGAGCGGATCGAGGCGCATTACGGCGTGGAAAAGGAGATCGTCACGGCGGTCTGGGGGATGGAAAGCACCTATGGCACGCGACTGGGCGATCTGCCGCTCGTGCAATCGCTGGCGACGCTGGCCTATGACGGGCGGCGCGGGGCTTTTTTCGAGAAGCAGTTGATTGCCGCATTGCAAATCCTGCAATCGAGGGACGTGAGACCGGAGAACATGAAGGGCTCGTGGGCGGGCGCGATGGGGCATACGCAGTTCATCCCGACCTCTTACCTCGCCTATGCGGTGGATTTCACCGGCGACGGGCGGCGCGACGTCTGGTCGGACAACCCGACCGACGCACTGGCCTCGACGGCGGCGTATCTCAAGCGGTTCGGCTGGCGCAAGGGCATGCCCTGGGGCGTGGAGGTGCGCGTGCCGCGCGGGGAGTCCTTTGGCAACACGAGCCGGATGCCGGCGGACTGGGCGGCGCGCGGCGTGGTGGGGGCCGACGGGCGGGCGGTGCGCGATTACGGCTCGGCGCGCATCCTGCAGCCGGCGGGCCCGGCGGGGGCGTCGTTCATGGTGTTCGCCAATTTCGACGTCATCAAGCGTTACAACAATGCCGATGCCTATGCGCTGGGCGTGGGGCATCTCGCAGACCGGATCGCGGGCGGCGCGCCCATCCAGGCAAGCTGGCCGCGCGGCTACGACCCGCTGAGCTTTGATGAGCGCAAGGAAATGCAGCGCCGTTTGAAGCGCAAGGGATTCGCGGTGGAGAAAATCGACGGCATCGTGGGCCCCAACACGGTGGCGGCGATCCGGGCGTTCCAGCGGTCGGTCGGAGCCGAGGCGGACGGTCTGCCGTCGCAACAGCTTCTCAGTCTGCTGCGGCGCTCCTGAGCGCGGGGGTCATTCGAGGTCGCGCCAGTCATCCTCGTGATGGGCCGCGCCGATGGCGATCCAGCTCACCCTCACGCGGGCGATACGTGTGTCGCCCCAGGTGACAAAGGCGATGTCGAAGCCGTCCGCGGTCACGTTCCGTGCGCTCACCTCCATGCGCGCGTTGGTCTGGCAATCGGTGTCCCACAGCGACAGGCCCACATGGACGCTCGGGGCGGCGCGGAAGGGCGGGTCGAACGCCACTCGCTTGCGCCGTTCGCGTGTGCCCTCGCCGGTCCACATTTCGCCGTCATCCGTGAAATCGGAAAACAACGCCTCGTCGCCCTGTGCGATCCCTATCGCCTCTCTCAACAAGACCTGCATGGCATTTCCGTCGATTTGATCCAAAAAGGTAACTGGTCCCGCCGAGGGGCCCGCAAGTCAAGCCCTCATCACTCCTGCACCTCGTCGCGGGCGCATCATGCCCCATCGGTGAAGCGCGTCCATGACCGGGTCCGGTGGCTGTGTGCGCACCATTTTCCGTGACGGACCCGAAGGGACGGAATCAGCCGCGGGCGAAGTCGACGATGGCCGCGGTGAGGCAATCGAGGCTGTCGGTATTCTGTCGGTATTCCGTCGGTAAAGCGTCGGTCATCAGCGACAGTTCGGTGCAGGCCACGAGCAGGTGATCGGCCCCCTCTGTCAGCAGGATGTCGGCCTCGGCGCGCAGGCGGGGGCGGAGCGTGTCGAGCGGCGTGCCCGCCTTGACCGCGCGGATGACCGACAGGAGCGCCGCGTCGTCCGGCAGGAAGACCGGCGTGAGGCCTTGCGCGGCGAAGGGGGCCTCGAACACGCGCGCGAGCCGCGTGGCGGGCGAGGCGAGCATGCCGACGCGCCGCGCCCCCGCCTGCGCCAGATGCGCCGCCGTCAGGTCGAGCATGTCGAGAAACGGCAGGTCGGTGGCGGCGCGCACCGCGGGGGCGTAGTGATGCGCGGTGTTGCAGGGCATGGCGAGCGCCTGCGCGCCGCCTGCCGCGAGGTCGCGGGCCATGCGCGCGAGCGTCGGGCCGGGGTCCTCTCCGGTGCCCTCGATCAGCGCCTTGATGCGGCTGGGCACCTGCGGGTTCTGGTGCACGAGAAGCGGCACGTGATCGGCATCGTCGCGCGCGGGCACCGCCGCCATCACCTTCTGCATCAGCAGGATGGTGGCCTCGGGTCCCATTCCGCCGAGAATGCCCACGGTTTTCATCGGTCGCTCTACCCCGTCGAGGTGAGGGCGCGGTCCTGCGTGCCCATGCGGATATCGGCGCTGCGCGCGTGCCCCTCCATTCCCTCGGCCCGGCTGAGCCGCGCCGTCACCCCGGCGAGATCGGGAAGCGCCTGGCGTTCGACCCTTTGCCAGGTGACGGTCTTGAGGAACTTGTGCACCGACAGCCCCCCCGTGTAGCGCGCCGCCCCGGAGGTGGGCAAGACATGGTTCGGCCCCGCCGCCTTGTCGCCGAAGGCGACGGTGGTGCGCTCGCCCAGAAACAGCGAGCCGTAGGCCGAGAGCCGGTTCACCCACCAGTCGAGATCGGTGGCCTGCACGTGCAGGTGCTCGGGGGCGCGGGTATCGGCATGGGCGGCCATCTCCTCGGCGCTGTCGCACAGCACCACCTCGCCGAGGTCGCGCCAGGCGGCCGCGGCGGCGGCGCGGTTGGGCTCGGGCAGGGCGGCGATGAGGGCGGGCACGCGCGCCATTACCGCCTCGGCCAGGGCGCGCGAGGTGGTGGCGAGCCAGACGGGCGAGGTGGCGCCGTGCTCGGCCTGCCCCACCAGGTCGGCGGCGACAGTGTCGGGACAGGCCGTGTCGTCGGCGAGCACGAGGCTGTCGGTGGGGCCTGCGAACATGTCGATGCCCACCGGGCCGAAAAGCTGGCGCTTGGCCTCGGCCACGTAGGCGTTGCCGGGACCGACGAGGATATCAGCCTGCGGCGCGCCGAAGAGGCCGAAGGCCATCGCCGCCACCCCCTGCACGCCGCCGAGGCAGAGGATGCGCGTGGCACCCGCGAGGTGCATCGTGTGGATGAGCGCATCGGGGATGCCGCCCGGCCCCGATGGCGGCGAGCAGGCGGTGATATCGCCCACCCCGGCCTCGCGCGCTGTGGCGATGGACATCAGGGCCGAGGCGATATGGCTGTAGCGCCCGCCCGGCACGTAACAGCCCGCCGCGCGTACCGGGATCTGCCGCTGACCGGCGATGAGGCCGGGGCGCAGTTCGATCTCCATGTCCTGTGCGGTGGTACGCTGGGCTGCGGCAAAGCGCGATATGTTGTCATGCGCCCACGCGATATCGTCCTTGAGCACCTGCGGCACGCGGGCCGAGGCCGCCGCGATCCGCTCGGCCGAGAGTGTCACCGGCCCGTCCCAGCCGTCGAGGTCGCGGGCGTATTCGAGCGCCACCTGCGCGCCGCCCGCACGCAGGCGGGCGAGCATGACCTGCACCGTGTCGGCGATGTCGGCACTGGCCTGCGGCGGCTCTCCGGGGGCGGTCTTGAGATATGTCAGCGGCATGGTGCGGGTCTCCTTCCCTTCTTGGAATGGGGCCGGGTGCCGCGCCGGGCAAGCGATTTGCCGGGGAGGTGAGCGGGTTTTTCCAGCATGTGAAAGCCGGTTTCGGACTTTCCGAACGGGCGCGCGGTCTCAGAGCCGGGCGGCAAGCCCGCGCGCGCAGGTCTGGATCAGGTCGAGCACGCCGTCGAAATCGCGGGTGAAATAGGGGTCGGGGACATGGTCGGTTCGCGCCTCGGGGGCATAGTCGGTAAGCCGCGCCACCTCGGTGGCGCAACCCGGGGGGCGCAGCGCCTCGATGGCGGCGAGGTTTTTCGCGTCCATCGCAACGATCAGGTCGAAACGGTCGAAATCCGCCACGTCGAACTGCCGCGCGCGCAGGTCCGAGATGTCGAGCCCCCGTGCGCGGGCCGCGTGCTGCATCGGGCCGTAGGGCGGCGCGCCCACATGCCAGTCGCCGGTGCCGGCGCTGTCGGTCCGTGCCTCGGGGACGAGGGCGCGGAACACGCCCTCGGCGGCGGGCGAGCGGCAGATATTGCCGAGGCAGACAAAGAGGATGCGGGGGGCGAGAATGCGACTGGTCATGGGGCCTCCGATGCGGCATGGATAAACCGGGAGGCCGCGATGGAAAAGATCGTCATTCTCACCGGCGCGGGGATTTCGGCCGAAAGCGGGCTGGGAACGTTTCGCGATGCGGGCGGCATATGGTCCGAGAACCGCATCGAGGACGTGGCTACGCCCGAGGCGTTCGCCCGCGACGCGGACCGCGTGCACCGATTCTACAACGCGCGGCGCGCGCAGGCGGCAGGGGCGTGCCCCAATGCCGCGCATCGGGCGCTCGCGCGGCTGCAGGCGGCGCATCCCGGCGAGGTGGTCATCGTCACGCAGAACGTGGACGCGCTGCACGAGGCGGCGGGCAGCCGGGGCGTGATCCACATGCACGGGGAATTGGCGCGCGCGCTCTGCGCCGCCTGCGGGCACCGCTGGAACGCGGCCCCGGACATGTCGCCCCTCGACGCCTGCCCGGCCTGCGGCGCGCGCGCCTGCCGCCCTGACGTGGTCTGGTTCGGCGAGATGCCCTGCCGGATGGAGGAAATCCTCGATCACCTGGCCGGGCCCGATCTCTTTGCCGCGATCGGAACCTCGGGGCAGGTCTACCCGGCGGCGGGCTTTGCGTCGGAGGCGGCGGCTGCGGGCGCGCATTGCGTCGAGATCAATCTCGAAGCGTCCGCGGTGGCGTCCGATTTCCACGAGGCGCGGCAGGGCCGCGCCTCGCATCTGGTGCCCGAATGGGTGGCGGGTCTGCTTGGAGACGCGGGCGTTCAGTCGTCGTGACCGTGCCCGTCACCGTGCGCGGGCTTGCGCGCGAGATCGACCGGCACCTCGATCTCGATCTCGCCGGTCTGCTCGAAGGTGAGGGTGAGTGGAATGGTCTTGCCCGGCTCGAACGGCTCGGTCAGGCCCATCAGCATGACATGATTGCCGCCGCGCTCGAGAAAGAAGGTCTCGCCCGCCGGGATGGCGAAGCCCTCTTCGACATGGACCATCTTCATCACGCCGTCTTCCTCGCGGTGGGTGTGAAGCTGCACCATCTTTGCGGCGGGCGAGGCCACGCCGATCAGGCGATCGGCGCTGTTGCCGGTGTTGTGGATCATCATGAAGGCCGCGCCGGTCTTGGCCATCGGGCTGGCGCTGCGGGCGTATTGGTCATAGACCTCGATGCTTTGTGCGATCGCGGGCGTGGCGAGGGCGAGGGCGGCAAGCGCCGCGAGGGCGGTAGATTTGAGGGACATGGGGTCGCTCCTGTCTGGTCTGGTTTCGGTCAGGCGGAAACTCGGACCGGGAGGGGCGGCGCGCGCGCCTGCATCGCCGGGCGCTGGGGCGCGGTGGCGTGGCTGGCATCGGAAAAGGGATTGCGCGCGGTGGTGCAGGCATCTCGGGGCGCGGGCAGCGGATCGCGCGGGGCGGCGGCGTGCAGGGCGAGCAGACAGTCGGGGCAGACATGCGGCGGGGCCATGGGCTTGCCGTTCGCATCGACGGTCACCTCCTCGAGCCCCTCGCCGGTGCAGATCACCATCACGCCCGCCGGCCCCGGCGCGCCGCGCGCCACCGCGAGGGTGACGCTGGTGGCCGCGAGGAACAGGCAAAGACCAAGGGTCGTTATGGTGCGCGAGAGTGTCATCGCCCGACTGTATAGGGGTGGCGCGCCGCGCGCGACAAGCGACAAAACGAAACAGCCCCGCCGCGGGTGCGACGGGGCTGTGATTCCGGGTGCGGTGTGGCGATCAGGCGGTGGCCGCCTGGGCGCGGGCGATCTCTTTCTTGACCTTCAGCGCGGCAGGCGAAAGCTCTTCGTCCTTCGCCTTGGAAAGGAACGCGTCGAGCCCACCGCGATGGTCGACGCTGCGCAGCGCGTGCGCCGAGATGCGCAGCTTGATGCCGCGGTTCAGCGCCTCCGATTGCAGCGTCACGTCGTTGAGGTTCGGCAGGTACCGGCGCTTGGTCTTGTTGTTGGCGTGGCTCGAGTTGTTGCCGACCATCGGGCCTTTTCCGGTCAGTTCGCAGCGGCGCGACATGGGATCATCCTCGTCTCTGGTGAGGGCGCATCTCGGCCCCGTCTCAATACAAACGGGCACTGCCACAGGCAGCGCCCCGAATTCCGTGGACGGTGCTTAAGCGCAAAGCCGGGGGGCGTCAAGAGAGTCGGGCGCGAAAAAGCGGCGTTGCATCGCGCGCCGGGGGGCGTAGGATCGGGCGCAGACAAGGGAGTGTCTCATGGAGATCATCAGGACCGACACGCGTACAAGCCGCCCCGTCGACCCGGCCTATTTCACCGGGCAGGTCTGGCAGGAGACGGTGATCGGCGATGGGGCGGAGACCGACATCCGCGCTCTGCGCGTCACCTTTGCGCCCGGCGCGCGCACCGCGTGGCACACCCATCCGCGCGGGCAGACCCTGCACGTGCTGTCGGGTGTGGGCCGCGTGGCCACGCGCGGCGGCCCGGTGGAGGTGATCCGGCAAGGCGATACGGTGTGGATCCCGCCGGGCGAGGAGCATTGGCACGGCGCGGTGCCCGAGCGGATGATGTGCCACCTCGCCATCCAGGAATCGGTGGACGGGCGCGCGGCGGACTGGCTCGAACATGTGAGCGATACGGATTACGACCGGTGAGGGGCTTGGTTCCAGACTGTGGCTTGTGTTGGCGAACGGACTCTTGAAAAGAGTCCGTACAAGAAAGGTTTGAACTTTCTTGATCACGCCTCGCCGCGTGTTTTCGCTGCGACCGGGGCGCGCGCTTGGTCCTACCCCGCCGCCATCTCCAGGAAGCGGTCGATCGCGTCCTCGCCCACCGACCAGTCGCAGACGAAGCGCGCCATCAGCGGCTCGTCCTCGGGGCCCGCGTCGAGCGGACCTTCGTAGAGCGCGTAGGCCGCGCCCGCCGCCCGGAGACGCCGGTGGGTGGCGCGGGGCAGGCGGGCGAAGATCATGTTGACCTCGCGGTCATAGGCCATCCCGGCCCCCGGCACGGCGCGCAGCCCCTCGGCCAGCCGCGCCGCGCGGGCATTGGCAACTTGCGCCGCGTCGCGCCAGGCATCGTCTTGGAGATAGCCCAGCATCTGCGCGGACAGGTAGCGGTGCTTGGAGAAGAGATGCGCCGAGCGCTTGCGCCGCAATTCGAATTCCCACGCGTTTTCCGGGTTGAAGAAGAGCACCGCCTCGACGCCCAGG
>Ga0209942_1001205_pt1 | contig 14387 bp, 13 predicted proteins | sample SalPonR1_A_D2_MG_FD_185695 | JGI IMG/M metagenome (GOLD analysis project Ga0209942, IMG submission 185695) | Salt pond soil microbial communities from South San Francisco under conditions of wetland restoration - Salt Pond MetaG R1_A_D2_MG... ... | reverse complement strand
AATTAATTGGACCAATCGCTATAGAAGAAGGCGTAAAGTTCTCAATTCGTGAAGGTGGCCGTACAGTAGGCGCTGGATCAGTAATTTCTATATCTGAGTAATTGAAGTAAAATAACTATCTTTTTGTGGCAGGGGGAGGGTCCTTCCCCTGCTATAATGTTAAAATAAAAATTGACAAATGTTTTCCGCTATGATAGTGTGGGTAAGTGATGTTTAAGATTGAATAATTATGGATAATTTTGCTAGGAGGTGTAAGTATGAGAGTTAAAATAACACTTGCATGTGAAGAATGTAATCGCAGGAATTATCACACGACTAAGAATAAGAAAAATAATCCTGATAGACTTGAGATGAAAAAGTATTGCAAATTCTGCAAGAAACACACTGATCATAAGGAGACTAAATAGGAAAAAGTTGAAGGAGTGTTTTTATGGCTGCGAAGAGTAAAAGCAAAGTAGGTAATTTTTTAAAAGGCGTTCGGTCCGAACTTAAAAGAGTTAACTGGCCAAATAGAAAAGAGTTATATTCATATACTACAGTTGTATTAGTTGTATGTATATTAGTAGCTTTTGGTATTTGGATAGCAGATTCTGTTTTTCAAGCAGGACTAGGATTCTTTTTAAACTAGGAGGCGTAAACGATGGCTGAAGAACCTAAATGGTATGTGGTTCATACGTATTCAGGCCACGAGAAAAAAGTTAAGATGAGTCTGGAATTACTAGTAAAGAATAAAGGGATAGAACATTTAGTTACAAATGTAGTAGTACCTACTGAAGAAGTAACTAAAACAACGCGGGGAAAGAAAAAAACCGTTGAACAAAAGATTCTTCCTGGATATGTATTAGTAAAAATGATCATTACTAATGAATCATGGTATGTTGTTAGAAATGTTAAAGGTGTTTTAGGCTTTGTAGGCCCTGACGCTAAACCAGTACCGATAACGCCAGATGAAGTAATGAGTATGGGCTTAGAAGGTGGTAAACGCGTTGTTCAAATCGACCTTGAAGTTGGGGAAGAAGTTGAAGTAACGGAAGGACCATTTGAAAATTTCAAAGGTGTTATTGAGAAAGTGAATCCTGACAAGGAAACAGTAACAGTTATGGTTTCAATGTTCGGACGAGAAACACCTGTGGAGTTAGATTTTCATCAAGTAAAAAAATAATATGTAAGGAGGAACTGATATGGCTAAACAAGCAACAACGGTAATTAAACTTCAAATTGAAGCGGGCAAAGCAAATCCTGCACCACCAGTTGGTCCAGCATTAGGACAACATGGTTTAAATATTATGCAGTTTTGTAAAGAATTCAATTCTCAAACATCAGATCAAGCTGGCATGATTATTCCAGTTGAGATAACTGTTTATAAAGACAGATCATTCTCTTTTATTACAAAGACACCACCAGCAGCAATCTTAATCTTAAAAGCATTAGGTATTGAATCTGGTTCAGGTGATCCACGTGATACAAAAGTTGGAACAATCACAGATGCACAATTAGAAGAAATTGCAAAAGTTAAACAACCTGATTTAAATGCAGCTAGTCTTGAAGCGGCAAAAAGTATGATTGCTGGAACAGCTAGAAGTATGGGAATCGAAGTAGAGTAATAATTCAAACGATGTGGGAGGATCACACCATTGACCACAAAGGAGGAAAGAAATGAAAAAGATATCAAAGAGAAGAAAAGAGCTTCTTGAAAAATACGATAAAAACGAAGTTTTTAGCCCAGCAGAGGGTGTAAAGATTATGAAAGGGTTAGCGAATGCTAATTTTGACGAAACAGTTGAATTGCATGTTAACTTAGGTGTTGACAGTAGACATGCTGACCAACAGGTAAGAGGTGCAATTGTATTACCGAATGGCACAGGAAAAGAAACGAAAGTATTAGTTATTGCTAAAGGCGAAAAGGCTGAAGAAGCTGAAAAAGCTGGAGCAGATTTCGTAGGTGCTGACGATATGGTTGAAAAAATACAAACTGAAAACTGGTTTGATTTTGATGTAATCGTAGCAACACCAGATATGATGGGTAAAATTGGACGACTCGGTAGAGTTTTAGGTCCTAAAGGATTAATGCCAAGCCCAAAATCTGGAACAGTAACTTTCGATATTGAAAACGCTGTAAAAGAAATTAAAGCCGGTAAAGTGGAGTACCGAGTTGAGAAAGCAAACTTAATTCACGTTGCAATTGGTAAAGTTTCTTTTGAAGAACAAGAAATTGTAGAAAATTTAAATGCTATGGTTGGTGCTTTATTAACTGATCGTCCAGCTGCATCAAAGGGTAAATACCTTAAAAAGGTTACTATTGCTTCGACAATGGGTCCTGGTGTTAAGATCGACGAAACTGCATTTTAAATTTGACAATCATTATTTATAATGATAACATAATAAAGAATATTGGCTGTAGACAGTAGGTGCGCGAGCTTAATTTCCTACCGAGGTATTAAATAAATGTATTTATGCCTATTTATGCCTTTCTACTGAGAAAGGCTTTTTTTATGTCTGCGTGTTGAGTAAGGAGGTGGACTATGAGTGCTAATTTTGAAAAGAAAAAAGAAGTTGTAAAAGAAATTCAAGAAAAGTTTGCAAATGCGAAATCAGTAGTATTATCTGATTATCGTGGTTTAAATGTAGCTGAAACAACTGAACTACGAGAAAAATTCAGAGAAGCTGGCGTTGAATACAAAGTATATAAAAACAATCTTGTAAAGCTAGCGGTTAAAGGTACAGATTTCGAAGAAATTACTGCTGACTTAACTGGTCCAAATGCGATTGCTTTTGGATATGAGGATCCTGTTGTTCCGGCAAAAGTTATTAAGGATTTTGCTAAAGAACATGAAAATTTATCATTGAAAACTGGTATAATTGAAGGCGAGTATTTCGGAAGCGAAAAAATGCTTAAGATAGCTGAGATACCATCTAAGGATGAATTAATTGTAAGATTCTTAAGTAGTATCAAATCACCAGTAAACAATTTTGTTTACTTGCTAAATAATATTAAAGATGAAATGGAAACGGAAGAAGCTTAATTAGAATTAATGGAGGTGTTTATAATGAATAAACAAGAAATTATTGATGCAATAAAAGAAATGACTGTTTTGGAATTAAATGAATTAGTAGAAGAGTGTGAAGAAGTATTTGGTGTATCTGCTGCACCTGTAGCTGTAGCTGGTGCTGCTGGCGCAGGCGAAGCTGCTGCAGAGCAAACTGAATTTGATGTAATTTTAACTGGCGCAGGCGCTAAGAAAATTGCAGTAATCAAGGAAGTTAGAAAAATTACTGGTTTAGGCTTAAAAGAAGCTAAAGGTGTAGTTGATGGCGCACCTGCTCCAGTAAAAGAAGGCGTTTCTAAAGAAGAAGCGGAAGAAGTTAAAGCTCAATTAGAAGAAGCTGGTGCAAGCGTAGAAGTAAAGTAATTTACTAATATGTTGATCAAGGACTTCAGAGAATTCTGAAGTCCTTTTTATTAAAAAATTAAATGTTGATTTTTTAATAAAAAGAAGTTGACTGTGGCGTTTTTGTGTGATATAGTTTCATAATGCATAAGTATGCTGCATTTTGCATTTTTTGAATATAAGGAGTTTTCCTTTATTATAAATGATAAGTAAGAGATTGAGGGGTGAGTTTTTTGATGCCACAACCTAGAAAACTAGGCAATAAGACTAGAATGTTTTTTTCAAACATTGATGAACAGATCGAAAGACCCAATTTAGTTCGAATTCAAAAAAAATCATATGAGTGGTTTTTAGAAGAAGGATTAATGGAAGCTTTTGAAGATATTTCTCCAATAAAAGACTATACAGATAGTTTAATATTAGAGTTTATCGATTATGAGTTTGAAAAAGAAACAAAATATTCTATGTATGAATGCAAAGATAGAGATGTGACATATGCACTCTCTATGTATGCAAAAGTAAGATTTATTAACATGGAAACTGGTGAAATTAAAGAACAAAGAGTATTTATGGGTGATTTTCCAAAGATGACCTATAAAGGGACATTCATAATTAATGGTGCGGAACGAGTAATTGTTAGTCAGTTAGTCAGATCTCCGGCGCCTTATTTTTCGTTAGAATATGATAAAAAATCAGGGTTAGAACTTTATTCAGCAACTATTATACCGAATAGAGGTACTTGGTTAGAATATGAAACAAATGCGAGAAATGTTTTCGCAGTTAGAATTGATAGAACACGAAAAATGCCAATAACAGTTTTATTAAGAGCTTTTGGTTTAGAAACGGATCAGGAAATCTTCGATATGTTTGGTGAAGATGAAAAGATGCTTAAAACAATTGAAAAAGATAAAACGACAAACAGAGAAGAAGGTTTACTAGAAATATACAAAAAAATTAGACCGGGAGAACCACCATCAGTTGATAGTGCGGATAGTTTGTTAAGATCTATGTTTTTTGACCCAAAAAGATACGATTTGGCTAGGGTTGGGCGTTATAAATTTAATAGTAAGTTAGGCCTTGTTGGCCGTATTACAAATAGAGTAGCAGTAAATGATATTGTTCACCCAGAAACTGGTGAAATTTTAGCAGAAAAAGGCAAGTCTATATCACATGATGTTGCTGTAGATATTGAAAATAGTGGTATCAAAAAAGTAATTGTAAAAGGAAGTGAAGGAGAACCGGTACATGTTATTGGTAATAACTTCGTTGATGCAAATTGTTATTTAGATAATGCGAAAGAATTAAGATTAAGAGAAAAAGTATATTATCCAGTATTAAAAGAAATTTTAGATACTTGTGAAACAAAAGAAGAAATAGATAAAATGGTAGCAAAGCGTTACCGAGATTTGATTCCGAAAAATTTAATTTTAGCGGATATTTTTGCGTCTGTAAGTTATGGTTTTAACTTAAACCACGGCGTTGGTAGAGTAGACGACATTGACCATTTAGGTAATCGTCGAATAAGAGCAGTAGGCGAACTATTACAAAACCAGTTCAGAATTGGTTTATCCCGAATGGAACGTGTGATTCGTGAGCGTATGACAATTAAAGACATGGAAGCTATTACGCCACATAAATTAATTAACATAAAACCTGTAGTAGCTGCTATCAATGAGTTTTTTGGTAGTTCTCAGTTATCACAGTTTATGGATCAGACAAATGTTTTGTCAGAATTGACTCATAAGAGAAGATTATCTGCTTTAGGACCCGGCGGACTTTCTAGAGAAAGAGCTGGCTTTGAGGTACGAGATATTCACTATTCTCATTATGGAAGAATGTGTCCGATTGAGACGCCAGAAGGTCCAAATATTGGTTTGATTGGTGCACTAAGTTCTTATGCGAAATTAAATGAATATGGTTTTATTAGTACGCCATATAGAAAATATAATAAAAATACGGGTATTGTAACAGACGAAATAGAATATATTAGTGCAGATGTTGAAGACGAAAAAGTTGTTGTACCAGCAACTGAACCTGTAGATGAAGATGGACGCTTTATAAATGAACGAGTTGTTGCGAGACAGTTATCGGATATTGCTGAGTTTAGAGCAGGAGAAGTAGATTTAGTAGAAATTTCTCCACAGCAAATGATTTCTGTGGCAACAGCATTGATTCCATTCTTAGAAAATGATGATGCTAACAGAGCCTTAATGGGTGCAAACATGCAGAGACAAGCAGTGCCTTTAATGCGTTCTGAAGCACCAATTATTGGAACGGGTATGGAGTATTTAATTGCTAGAGATTCAGGTATGGTAGCATTAGCTGAGAACGATGGTGTGGTGGATTATGTATCAGCTGATAAGATTATTATAAGAAAAGATAGTGATGGTTCAAAAGAAACACACCGTTTGATTAAATTTAGACGTTCAAACCAAGGAACAACACTTAATCAAAAACCTGTCGTAAAAAAAGGACAAAAAATTACAGCTGGAGATTCATTAACAGGTAGTTATTCTGTTGACGATGGCGAGTTAGCTATTGGTATGAATGCTCTCATTGGATTTATGACTTGGGAAGGTTATAACTTTGAGGATGCAATTTTGATTAGTGAAAGCTTAGTTAAAAATGATCGATTAACATCTATTCATATAGAAGAATACGAAATTGAAGCAAGAGATACGAAACTAGGAGCAGAAGAAATTACAAGAGAAATACCAAATGTAAGTGAAAAAGCTCTTAAAGATTTAGATGAACGCGGGATTATTAGAATTGGTGCTGAAGTAAATGCTGGAGACTTCCTTGTAGGTAAAGCAACACCTAAAGGCGAGACAGAATTAACGGCTGAAGAACGTTTATTAAGAGCGATCTTTGGTGAAAAAGCTCGAGAAGTAAGAGATAATTCACTAAAAGTTTCTAATGGACAGAATGGTATTGTCGTTGACGTTAAAGTATTTGATAGAGATAATGGTGATGATCTTGCACCAGGTGTCAATACACTGATTAGAGTATATGTTGCAAAGAAAAGAAAAATTCAAGTTGGCGATAAACTAGCTGGTCGACATGGAAATAAGGGTGTTATTTCAAGAGTTTTACCTGAAGAAGATATGCCTTTCTTAGAAGATGGAAGACCCTTGGAGATACTTTTAAACCCATTAGGTGTACCTTCACGAATGAACATTGGACAGATTTTAGAGGTTCACTTAGGTTTAGTTGCTAATAAAAGAGATTGGTTAGTTGCTACAGAGGCCTTTGATGGCGCAAGAGAAGACCAAATAATGGATTTACTAGAAGACAGTGGCTTCCCAAGAGATGGAAAACTTAAAATAAGAGATGGGCGAACAGGTGAAGTGTTTGATAACAGGGTAACTGTTGGATACATGTACATCTTGAAGCTACACCATTTAGTTGATAATAAGTTACATGCTAGAGCAACGGGACCATATTCACTTGTAACACAACAACCACTTGGCGGTAAAGCACAATTTGGTGGACAGAGATTTGGTGAGATGGAAGTATGGGCATTAGAAGCATATGGTGCTGCGCATACATTAGAAGAATTGTTAACAATCAAATCCGATGATGTTGTTGGTCGAGTAAAAGCTTATGAAGCCATAGTTAAAGGGGAGACAATTCCAAAACCAGGTATTCCTGAGTCTTTCAAAGTACTTATTAAAGAATTCCAATCCTTAGGCTTAAGAGTCGATTTAATCAAAGATGATAATGGGGTTGAAAAAACAGTTACTTATTCAGATGATGAAGATGATGTATTAGTGGAAAAAAGAACTGCTGATCAAGATAAATTGCCTGAAGAAGATGAAGATGAAATGGATGAAACGGAAGAGTAAAGCAAGTTAATAGAAATTTAAAAGTTAAATTATGGAGGGAGAGGTTGCCCCTGATGGATGGTCATTTAAATGGAAACTTTAAAGATTTTGATAAAATAAAGATTGGGCTTGCTTCCCCGGAAGACATAAGATCTTGGTCTTTTGGAGAGGTTAAGAAACCGGAAACGATTAACTATAGAACACTAAAACCTGAAGATGATGGGTTGTTTTGTGAGCGCATTTTTGGACCAACAAAAGATTTACAATGTGCTTGTGGAAAATATAAACGTATACGCTATAAAGGCGTAGTATGTGAAAAATGTGGTGTTGAGGTAACAAAATCAAAAGTAAGACGAGAACGAATGGGTCATATTGAGTTAGCTGCCCCAGTATCTCATATTTGGTTTTTTAAAGGTATTCCATCAAAATTAGGAATATTACTGGATATGTCACCTAGAAATTTAGAAAAAGTATTATATTTTGCTTCATATATAGTTCTTGATTCTGGTGAAACATCATTAACGTATAAGCAACTCTTAAGTGAAAGAGAATATGCGGAAGCAAGAGAAAAGTATAGAGATGGGTTCAGAGCTGAAATGGGTGCTGAGTCAATTAAAGAACTTTTAGTAAATTTAGATTTAGAGAAAGAAATTGCAGAAATGACTGCATCAATTGATGACGTTAAAGGTCAAAAGAGAAAGAAATTACTGAGACGGTTACGACTTTTAAGTTCGCTAATTGAATCGGGTAATAAACCTGAACATGTTATCTTAGATGTACTGCCAGTTATACCACCGGATATTCGTCCCATGGTGCAACTTGATGGTGGACGTTTTGCAACATCTGACTTAAACGATTTATATAGAAGGGTAATTAATAGAAACAATCGATTAAAGAGATTATCGTCTCTTGGTGCACCACAGATTATTGTTAGAAATGAAAAGCGTATGCTTCAAGAGTCAGTGGATGCGTTAATTGATAACGGCAGACGTGGTAGACCAGTAACAGGATCAGGTAATAGACCATTAAAGTCATTATCAGATATGTTAAAGGGTAAGCAGGGGAGATTTAGACAAAACTTACTAGGTAAACGAGTGGATTACTCTGGTCGTTCAGTAATCGTTGTTGGACCACATTTAAAGTTCTATCAATGTGGTTTACCAAAGACGATGGCTTTAGAATTATTTAAACCATTTGTTATGAGAAAATTAGTAGCAGATGGCATTGTTCATAATATTAAAAGTGCGAAAAGATTAATTGAGAAGATGAAACCAGAAGTATGGCCAGTAGTAGAACATGTTATTAAAGAACATCCGGTTTTACTGAACCGTGCGCCTACACTTCATAGATTAGGTATACAAGCTTTTGAACCAGTATTAGTAGAAGGTAAAGCAATTCGATTACACCCATTAGTATGTCCGCCATACAATGCCGACTTTGATGGGGATCAAATGGCTGTGCACGTACCACTATCTGTAGAAGCACAAGCAGAATCCAGATTTTTAATGTTATCTGTTAATAATATTTTAGCGCCGAAAGATGGCGAACCGATTACATTACCTTCACAGGATATGATCTTAGGTGCTTATTACTTAACGATTAAACGTGAAGAAATGGAAAAGTACCAAACAGATAAAATATATAAAGATTTTAATGAGATGTATATGGCATATCAGAATGATTATGTTGAATTACACTCAATTGTAAAAGTAAGAAGATATTCAGAAGCGACAGGCAAATCAAAGTTAGTTGAAAGTACTGTTGGAAGATTTATATTCAATGAAAATATTCCTCAGGATTTAGGTTTTGTTGATCGTGAGAAGAATCCATATGCATTGGAAGTAGACTTTAGAGCTGGCAAAAAACAATTAGCGGATATTGTGGCTAGGTGTTTTCATAAACATCAGAACATAATTACATCTCAGGTACTTGATCATATTAAAGACTTAGGATTTAAGTATGCAACAAAAGTTGCAATTTCAATTTCGTTGTCAGATATGGAGATACCTGAAGAGAAAGCGCAATTTATTGCCGACACTCATGAATTAGTTGACAAATACCAAGATGCCTATTTAAGAGGCTTAATATCTAATGAAGAACGGTACAATAAGATTATTGAAAAGTGGTCTGAGACAACTGAGAATGTTACGGATGCTCTAATGGATCACTTAAGTGATATGAATAATGTTAATATCATGGCGAAATCTGGTGCCCGTGGTTCTAGAAGTCAGATTCGTCAGTTGGCTGGAATGCGTGGATTGATGGCAAATGCTGTTGGTAAAACAGTTGAGATTCCAATCACTTCTAACTTTAGAGAGGGCCTAAGTGTACTAGAGTACTTTATTTCTACAACTGGTGCCCGTAAAGGTTTAGCGGATACAGCTTTAAGAACAGCGGATTCAGGTTACTTAACACGAAGACTTGTTGATGTAAGTCAAGATGTAATAGTAAGAGAACTTGATTGTGAAGCTGAAAGCGGTATTTTACTAGGAGAGATTCGTGAAGGTAACGAGTTGATTGAAACTTTAGAAGAAAGAATCCATGGTCGATACCCAGTGAACGATATTTATTATCCTGGGACGAGTGATGTGATTATTTCATCTGATGAAATGTTTACTAAAGAAACTGCTAAAAAAGTAGTCGAAGCAGGTTATGATGAAGTTGAAGTAAGATCAGTATTAGCTTGTGAAGCTAAAAAAGGTGTTTGTTCAAAATGTTATGGTTTAAATATGGCGACGGGTAAAACTGTTCACGTTGGTGAGGCGGTAGGAATTATTGCGGCACAATCAATTGGTGAACCGGGTACTCAGTTAACCATGAGAACCTTCCATACAGGTGGGGTTGCTGGTGGTGGAGACATCACACAAGGTTTACCTAGAATTGAGCAATTGTTTGAAGCAAGAACACCAAAATATTTAGCAAATATCGCTGAGCGATCTGGAAAAGTAACTTTACGTACAAGACGTAAGAAGCGTGAGGTTCTGATTACAGATGATGAAGGAAATACTTCTGTGGCAAGATTAGCATTTAACGCCAAACTCTTAATTGGAGAAGGCGACTACGTTAAAAAAGGACAATACTTAACAGAAGGTGCTGCAGATCCGAAAGAAATTTTAGAGATTAACGGCGCACGAGCTGTTCAAGAGTATATTGTTAAGGAAATACAGAAAGTATATCGTTTACAAGGAGTAGAAATTGCAGATAAGCATACTGAAATTATTATTAAACAGATGCTTAATAAAATAAAGATTATGGATTCAGGGGAAGCGGAAGTGTTACCATCTGAAGAAATAAGTTATTCAGATTATAAACGAATGAATAAGAAGTTAAGAAAAGAAGGCAAGAAAGAAATGGTTGGTGAGCGTGTAATTCAAGGAATTACCAAAGCTTCTTTAGCAACAGATTCCTTCTTATCTGCTGCGTCTTTCCAAGAAACAACGAGAGTATTAACGGCTGCTTCTATGGAAGGTGCTGTTGATAATCTTGAAGGGTTAAAGGAAAATGTAATCATTGGTAAATTGATCCCAGCTGGAACGGGACTTAAAAGATACCAAGATATTGCCATCCAGAATAAAAGTAGTATTAACGAATAAACTAATTGACAGACTATAATATGAGTGTTATCATATTATAGTGTGTTAAATATTAGGAGTGCTTTATGTTTAATTATCAGGTTTTTAATGATAGACAGCGCTATAAAATTGGATTGAAAGAATCTATTAAAGCCCTAAAGGCAGATAAAGTGGAAACTTTATTTATTGCAAAAGATGCCGATGGCTTTGTTTTGAGACGTCCAATAAAATTAGCAAAGGATAATCATGTCGAAATCATTGAAGTCCCAACGAAAGAAGCATTAGGCAAGTTATGTAAAATTGATATAAGTGCTGCAATTGCAGTTGTTATAAAATAAATATTAAATAGTAAAGGAGGTGTCACATGCCAACTATTAACCAATTAGTTAGAAAAGGAAGATCAACGTCTTCTAAGAAATCTACTTCTGCTGCTCTACACAGAAAGCACAACTCGGTTAAGAACACTTATTCTCAAGTGGCTTCACCACAAAAGAGAGGTGTTTGTACAGCTGTAAAGACGATTACACCTAAGAAGCCTAACTCTGCTTTAAGAAAAGTAGCGAGAGTAAGATTAACAAACGGATTAGAAGTTACTGCTTATATTCCTGGTGAAGGTCATAATTTACAGGAACATAGTATTGTTTTAATTCGAGGTGGAAGAGTAAAGGATTTACCTGGTGTTAGATATCATGTTGTTAGAGGAGTTTTAGATACAGCAGGTGTTGAAGACAGAAAGCAAGGTAGATCAAAGTACGGAACAAAGAAATCTTAATTATTATTTAAATAAAGATACCTCATCGTAACTGTGGTGAGGTATATTAAATAAATTAGATGACTTGCGACAGATTAACTGTCGAGTACCGTTGAGATTAATTTATTTTTAAGGAGGGAAGAAAGTGTCGAGAAAAGGAAGTATAAAAAAGAGAGAAGTTTTGCTTGAGCCTAAGTATAACAATTTAAAAGTAACAAAGTTAATTAATAATGTTATGCTTGATGGTAGAAAAGGCATTGCTCAAAAAATTGTATATACAGCTTTTGAAACTATTGAAGAAAAAACAGGTGAATCTGCATTAGATATATTTGAACGTGCATTAGAAAATATTATGCCTGTGTTAGAAGTTAAAGCGAGAAGAGTAGGTGGAACAAACTACCAAGTACCTGTTGAAGTAAGAGGTTCTCGTAGACAAACTTTAGGATTAAGATGGTTAGTTAGATATATGCGTGAAAGAAATGAGCGTAAAGTAACTGATAAATTAGCTAATGAAATAATGGATGCAGCAAATAATACAGGTGCTTCTGTTAAGAGAAAAGAAGAAGTTCATAGAATGGCAGAAGCTAACAAAGCATTTGCTCATTACCGTTGGTAATATAAAACGTTTCAAAGGAGGAGATTATGGCAAGAGCCTATTCTTTAGAAAAGACAAGAAATATCGGTATAATGGCTCATATTGATGCCGGTAAGACGACTACCACAGAGAGAGTTTTATATTATAGTGGTAAGAGCCATAAAATTGGGGAGACACATGATGGTGCTTCTCAGATGGATTGGATGGAACAAGAACAGGAGCGAGGTATTACAATTACTTCAGCTGCTACCACTTGTGAATGGAATAAAAACAGAATTAATATTATTGATACGCCTGGACACGTTGATTTCACAGTTGAGGTAGAAAGATCATTAAGAGTATTAGATGGTTCTGTTGCAGTATTCTGTGCAAAAGGTGGTGTTGAACCGCAATCTGAAACAGTATGGAGACAAGCAAATAAATATGAAGTACCAAGAATGGCATTCGTTAATAAGATGGATGTTGTAGGTGCGGATTTCTTTAGAGTTGTACAAATGATGATTGATCGTTTGAAAGCTAACCCGGTTGTACTTCAAGTTCCAATTGGAGCAGAAGACGATTTTGAAGCAATCATCGATTTAGTAAAAATGAAAGCTTATTATTATAGAGACGAATTAGGAACTGAAATTGATATGATAGATATTCCTGATGAGTACAAGGAAGTTGCTGATGAGTATCGATTAAAATTAGTTGAAGCGGTTGCTGAAACAGATGACGAATTGATGATGAAGTACTTAGAAGGCGAAGCTTTAACTGAAGATGAAGTAAAAAAAGGTATCAGAATAGCAACAATTGCTAATGATATTGTACCAGTACTATGTGGTTCGGCTTATAAGAACAAAGGTGTTCAGTTAATGATGGACGCTGTTGTTGACTATATGCCATCGCCACTTGATGTAAAAGCTATTAAAGGTTTTGACACAGACGGAAATCCCGTTGTTAAAAAAGCATCTGATGAAGAATCATTTGCTGCATTAGCTTTCAAGATTATGACTGACCCATATGTTGGGAAGTTAGCATTCTTTAGAGTGTACTCTGGAATATTAGAATCAGGTTCATATGTTCTTAATTCAAATGAGAACAAAAAAGAACGTGTTGGAAGAATCTTACAGATGCATGCAAATAAGCGGGAAGAGATTGACCGTGTTTATTCAGGAGACATTGCAGCTGCTATTGGCTTAAAGTATACAACAACAGGTAATACATTATGTGCATTAGATGATGTTGTAATCTTAGAGAAAATGGAATTTCCTGAGCCAGTAATTAAAGTAGCGATTGAACCAAAAACTAGAGCAGGACAAGAAAAAATGAGTGTTGCTTTAGCTAAGTTAGCTCAAGAGGATCCAACTTTTAGAGCTTACACTGATAAGGAAACTGGTCAAGTTATCATTGCTGGTATGGGCGAGTTACACTTAGAAGTAATTGTTGATCGTTTATTAAGAGAATTTAAAGTTGAAGCAAATATTGGTCAACCACAAGTATCATATAAAGAAACAATTGAAAGAGGCGTTAGTATTGAACACAAGCATCAGAAACAGTCTGGTGGACGTGGACAGTATGGACATGTTAAGTTAAATGTTAAACCACTTGAGCCAGGCGGCGGTTTTGAATTTATAGATTCTGTAAAAGGTGGAACAGTACCGAGAGAGTTTATTGGGCCAGTTGAACAGAGTTTAGAAGAATCAATGCAAAGTGGAGTTTTAGGTGGTTATGAAGTAGTTGACGTAAGTTTTGAACTATATGATGGTTCATATCATGATGTCGATTCTTCTGAAATGGCATTTAAATTAGCAGCAAGTATGGCTTTCAAGAAAGCAATGCGGGCTGGTAATGCAGTATTACTAGAACCATATATGGCTGTAGAAGTAACAGTTCCTGAAGAATACATGGGAGATGTTATGGGCGATATTAGTTCTAGACGTGGAAAAGTAGAAGGTATGGAAGCGGCTCATGGTGCTCAAATTATTAGAGCTCAAGTGCCATTATCTGAGATGTTTGGTTATGCTACTGACTTAAGATCTAAGTCACAAGGTAGAGGTAACTATGTAATGCAGTTTAGTCACTTTGAAAAAGTACCTGCATCATTAGCTGAAGAGATTTTAGAGAACTAATTATTTAAGGAGGAAATTACAATGGCAAAAGAAACTTATGCAAGAACGAAACCGCATGTAAATGTAGGAACAATAGGACACGTAGATCACGGAAAAACAACATTAACAGCAGCAATCACAAAGGTGTTAAGTACACGTTTAGGTA
>Ga0209942_1001202_pt1 | contig 14411 bp, 15 predicted proteins | sample SalPonR1_A_D2_MG_FD_185695 | JGI IMG/M metagenome (GOLD analysis project Ga0209942, IMG submission 185695) | Salt pond soil microbial communities from South San Francisco under conditions of wetland restoration - Salt Pond MetaG R1_A_D2_MG... ... | reverse complement strand
ATTCTCTGATGATTTATGCAAATTTGAACAATAATCCACTGCTGCAAAAAATGGTTTTTCCTGTTACCTTCTCAGTGGTTGCCTACTTATTGAGGTAAGATTAATTCTCTCCCGGTCGCCATAGTACTGCTATGTTTTCCGTAAATAGGCAATCAGTCCAATCATCAGAATTCCAGCAGCCATTCCTCCCAGGCCGCCTGCGATATCCGGATTCCTTTCCGTGCCGTTATTCCAGGATGGAATGTAAGGGGTTGAAGAGACCAGTTTTTTGCTCACTATCTCAACTTCAACTCTTTTAAATTCATCAAAAGCAGCATTGGGTGTCAGCACATCACCCAGGCGCTTGTATTGCGGACGGTTTGTTTCGGGAGGATTTTCCCTGAGCTCCTGTACAAGCGGATCTGTAACCGGGTAAACTTCAGTGCTTCGCACGGTCTCTTTGTACTCCCGGTCCTGCCAGGGCCAGATTACGTAGAGGGAACCAACTAAAAAACCAATCAGAAACAGCAGGGTTGCTGCATGGTAATTATGTAACAGCCACGAAAGTGCTCTTGAAAAAAGAACCAATCCAAAAACGGCTCCTGCAGCAAAAGGCACCAGATTAATCACAGCATCTGCAGTGGCAACCCCGCCAAGATCACCGATCTGCGTGAGAATATAATCGTATTTCTGAAATATCAGCAGAATATATGCACCGGATATACCGGGAAGTATCATGGCGCATATCGCAACTGAACCGCTGAGAAAAACATACCAGAAGGTTTCGGGTGTATTTGTCGGCACCATGTTTACAATCAGGAACCCAACTATGGCACCGGTTAGTAACATGAGCGCATTTCCGGGGGTCCGGTTACCGGTTTCAATCTCTTTTAAAAGCAAGACAATAGAACCTGCAATTAATCCGAAAAAAAGTCCGTAAATAATTTCGGGGTGAGTAAACATATAGACCTGCAGCGGCACTATTTTTGTAAAGAATAATATCGCACCCAAAATTCCTGATAGCAGAATGATCAAAAACTTCCAGTGAAACCGGCTCAGCACATCAGAAAATCTGAACTTGAGTATGTTCATGACAACTGATCCGTCAAAGCTTTTTATTGCATCGATCAGTCTGTCATAAATTCCTGTTATCAGTGCCATGGTTCCGCCGCTCACACCGGGAATAATATCTGCTGATCCCATTAAAAATCCCTTTACAAGCAGAAATGGTGTTTCCTTCAGCGAGGTTGAATCACTTTGCAGAGATTGTCTCTTTTTACTGTCTTTTGTCTCTTTCAAGTTGGATTGAAATCTTAATTAGAAGCTACTATATACCGGTGATAAGGATACAAAATTTAGAACAATGATAGTGATAAAATTGATTATGCATTTTTTCTATCACCTCCGCTTCCGGATCTCCTGCACAGCATCTTCATCATAAAATCGCATGGCAGCCGTAAATGAGATCGTCGCAATTAAACCGCAGACAATAATTACCGTAATCAGTGAATTCGATATGGCATAAATGCCTGAAAAATAGTTGTCCATCAGCCAGCCCGTAACAGGCGGACCCAGGCCAAAACCTGCAACACTTATTACAAAAAGGTAGAGTCCGCCCGCCAGTGAGCGCATGGTTGGTTTTACAAAGTATTGAATCAATGCAGCCGCAACGCCATTATATGACGATGAAATAAGTACACCCAAACCCATAAAAATAAGTGCTGAAAAACCATCATCAGAATAAAGCCCGGCGATATAAAACGGGATGCCTCCCAGGGCAGCAAATATTCCCATCCAAAACCGTCTTGCGGGATCTTTTTTTGCAAGTTTATCGGCAACGGTTCCGGAAAGTATTACCATTCCCCCAACTCCAAACAAAAACCATCCGAAGTGCGGCACAAGGTCCGGCCGCTGAAAGAGGTCTGTCATCACCGTACTGAAAAAAGCCAGGATCGTATAACCTGTGCACGCCAGTGCCGAAAACCCGGTTAAATGCAGTAAAACCGTTCTCTTTTTCAGCATATATGAAAGCTGGCCGATCGTTTCCCTGACAGCAGGATGCTTCTTCGTATCCTCACTTTTCCGTACGTCCCTGATCAGGAACCACACAAAAGGGGCGAGGATCAGCCCCGGCATACCAACAGTCATCATAGATATCCTCCAGTCATACAGCACTGAAACGGATCCGCCCACAAGAAATGAGAGCCCCACCCCGATGAATATTCCGGAAGCGTAAACCGAAAATACGCGGGCTCTTTTATCCGGCGAAAAGGATTCTGCCAGGAGTGCATAAGCTGCCGGACTCAGCATTGCCTGGCTTAGCCCCAGCAGCATCCTGCAAATAACCAGGAAGGTGAAAGAACCGGCGAATCCGCTCAATACTGTAACGAGACTCCAAATAAAGAGGCCAATGGCGATCATTCCCTTGCGGGACCATTGATCCGCAATCCGGCCCATTGGTATTCCGGCCAGGGCATAGATAAATGAAAAAGCAGTTCCGTACAGGAGGCCTATTTGCAAGTTTGAGAGACCGAGATCCAGCCTGATTTGAGAGGCCAGAACTGCAACAATCTGCCTGTCAACAAAACTCAGGATATAGATTACAAAGAGCAGGAAGAGTAAACGAAATTTATATCTGTGAATCATGGGTTTTTCTTCATCCGGTCATTATTGACAGGGATTTCCCGGCTGATAAAAATACGCCGGGCAGAAATTGAAAGCTGTCTTTTTTGCACTTCATAAATTTTTGTGCAGCAGGGGTTCCATGTTTTGCCAATTTTTCCTTATCTTTCAGGTCTGTAACCAAAATAATAAAATAAATAATTGTTTATGATCGGAGTAGATGTAAAAGATAACGAAAGCATTGACCGCGCGATTAACCGTTTCAAAAAGCTTATAACGCGATCCAGAGTACTTAACGAATACAGAGAACGCCAGCAGTACACGAAGCCGTCGGAAGAGAGACGAGAAGCTATGAAAAAAAGTGTGCGTGACGAACGCCGCCGCCAGAGAGATAATTACTGATCTAATCCCGGTTTTTAAAGGCTTCGCGCACAGCAGCCGATATAGAACCGGTTTTTGACAGATTCAACTCTGTCTTTTCTGTTGATGTAACCCCGGGAAGAATCATATGTTCAAATCCCATTTTCCCGGCTTCTCTGACTCTTTGATTTAAAAATGGGATCCTCCGGATTTCTCCTCCCAGTCCAACCTCCCCGATAAACACCGTTTTTTGTGAAACCGGTATATCCTTCAGGCTCGATGCCAGTGCACAAACCACAGCCAGGTCTGCACCTGTATCTGTGAGGCGTAAACCGCCGGCAATATTCAGGTAAACATCCTGTCCCGCAAACTGGAAACCCGCCCTCTTTTCAAGTACTGCGAGCAAAAGTGACAACCTGCGCTGGTCAAATCCGCTTGATGTTCTCTGCGGGGTGCTGTAGCTGCTGGGAGTAACCAGTGCCTGTACCTCCACAAGAATCGGGCGGCTGCCTTCCATGATGCACGTTACAGCATTTCCACTTACGTTGCTGTCCATTTCGCTTAAAAAGAGATCCGACGGGTTTGTTATCTCCTTCAGTCCGCGTTCGGTCATTTCAAATACACCGGTTTCCCTGGCAGGCCCAAATCTGTTTTTAACACTCCGAAGCAATCGGTGCAGCTGCGACTGATCTCCGTCAAAATGCAGAACTGTATCTACCATGTGTTCAAGAATACGCGGGCCGGCAATATCCCCTTCTTTGGTTACGTGACCGATTAAAAGGGTTGTTACATTCTCTTTTTTTGAAATCTGCTGAAGCATGGCTGAGCATTCGCGGATCTGCTGAATGCTTCCCGGCAGGCTCGAAAGAGCTGAACTGAAAACCGTCTGTATGGAATCCACAACAAGGAGGTCAGGTTTAATTTCCCTTGCTTTCTGAATCACGGAACTGATCTCTGTATTTTGGTAGATAAGCAGATTATCTCCTTTGATTTGAAGCCGCGCGGCACGCTGCCTGATCTGGGATGCCGACTCTTCTCCCGCCACGTAAAAGATCGTCATCTCCGGATTTTTCTGAGCTATCTGGAGCGTAAGTGTGCTTTTCCCGATGCCCGGATCGCCTCCGAGTAAAATGAGTGATCCTTCCACAAAACCACCTCCCAGAACGCGGTCCAGTTCACCGATGTTTGATTTTGTCCGGTCCTGTTCCGAATACCTGATTTCACTCAGCCGCATCACTTCATCTGATGATGTCTGTGAGATATCAACTTTGTGCTTTTTATTACTCTTTTCCACCGGCATAATTTCCTGAAATGTATGCCATTCACTGCAGGATGGGCACATACCGAGCCATTTTGGAGACTCGTATCCACAATTGGAACATTCAAAAAATATTTTAGTTTTTGCGGCCATAAATATTCTTTACAAGGAGTATAAAAAGCTATTTTTTTACTGTATTACAATGCATCCAAGATGCTGCTAAAATATCAATTAACTGCTTCTGAAAAGAAACACGATTAATGGTTATCGGCTATATGAACCACTTTTTGATTTACATACCATGAGGCGGCCATCATTCCCAGTGCTGCAGTCATATAGTATCCTATTATTCTCCATGCAAAAACAGCAAGCCCGATAAATGCTTCGCGTTCAATCAGCGGGCCCTGGAATACTGCAAATAATCCTTCCAGTCCGCCGCTTCCCCCGGGAGTCGGCACAATCATAAATGCAAGATGCATAGCCATACTTCGAACAAAAGACAATAGTTCATTTGCAGGCAACAAACTTAGAATTACTATAGTAGGAATGGATGCTCTTAAAGTCCAGGCCAGTACGGAATAAAGAAATGCTTTAATAAGGAAGGAGGCCGGTTTCTTTTTAAGTTCATGGGACGAATCTTCAAGATATTCGGCCTCTTCGTACACTTTATTCCGAAACCGTTTCAAAAATTTATATTTGAACAGTTTCTTTAGAAAAACCTTGAGCGCAGCAGGATTCACCAAAACACCATAGGTGAGAACACCTGCATGAGCAAGCAGCATTACATAGATAAAAATCATAGATGCTTCTCCGACCATTCCATATTGATCGGGAATAATATCTAAATGAAGGCCTGCGAACAGCAGTAATGGAATCAATATTACGATCAGGATCTGGTCCATCAACACACCATAAAGTGCTACAGCTGCCGATTTACCAAATTTAACACCCTCACGGTTCATCGCAACGGTTGCTAAAGCAGTACCTCCAAGTGCAGCCGGCATAATCGCAGAAGCAAACTCCCAGGTAAACATAACCCTGAAACTTGCTGCCCAGGAAAGCTCATTATCTGAAAGAAACCGAAACTTTGCAGCCAAAACCCAAATTCGCAACATTACCACAATCATCGCGATTCCCAGTCCCGGAAGCCTCTTCGGTTTCAAATGCTCTAAAACACCGGGGGTGTATGTCAGGTAGATAACAACTGCCAGTCCGCTAAAACTAAGCGCTATAGACCAGAATAGATATTTGAATGAAAACAGCTGTTCTGCTGAGCTGTTGTTATTTGGTAAACTTTTATTCAAAAAAATTGATTATGGGCTTTTTGTAATCTTCAAACATACGAATATCTATCCTGATTTTCTGAATCGAAATAAAAAACCCTGCACCGGTAAAATGCAGGGTTTTTAAAAATGCCTTAATCAGGCGATCGTAATTTTATCCTCCAGGTACACATCCTGAATGTAATTAAGAAGCTTAACTCCCTCTTCCATCGGACGCTGGAATGCCTTTCTGCCGCTGATCAATCCCATGCCGCCGGCACGTTTATTAATCACAGCTGTTTTTACAGCATCGGTGAAATCATCACTGCCGGAAGCACCGCCTGAGTTAATCAATCCCGCACGGCCCATATAGCAGTTGGCTACCTGGTATCGCGTAAGGTCAATCGGGTTATCCGTAGTAAGTTCGCTATAAATGCGTTCATCCAGTTTCCCGTACGATGAATCACCCGAGTTAAGAGCTTTGTAGCCGCCGTTATTCACAGGCTGCTTCTGTTTGATAATATCGGCTCCGATCGTCACACCAAGATGATTGGCCTGGCCGGTTAAGTCTGCAGATGAATGATAGTCTGTACCACCCACTTTAAATGCGCTGTTTCGGGTATAACACCATAGAACAGTAGCCATCCCAAGTTCATGTGCATATTCAAATGCTTCAGCCACTTCCACTATCTGACGATTGGATTCTTCCGAGCCAAAGTAGATTGTTGCTCCAACGGCAGCAGCACCCATGTCGAATGCCTGGTTAATGGTTCCAAACATGATCTGATCGTAGGTATTAGGATAGGTCATCAGTTCGTTGTGATTGATCTTTACCAGGAACGGTATTCTATGGGCATACTTCCTGCTGATTGATCCCAATACACCAAATGTTGAAGCAACGGCATTACATCCGCCTTCGATCGCAAGTTCAACGATTTTTTCAGGATCGAAATATTTCGGATTTTTCGCAAAAGAAGCTCCCGCACTGTGTTCAATACCCTGGTCGACAGGCAGAATGGAAAGATAGCCCGTACCGGCAAGGCGGCCTGTGTCATAAAGTCTTTGCAAGTTGGTTAGTACACGCGGGCCACGGTCTGAATGATACCATACATCATCAACATGTGTTCCGGAAGGAAGATGCAGCTGATCTTTTGAAATCGTTTCGCAGCTGTGCCCCAATAATGTTTCCGCATCTTCACCTAATAATTCTTCAATACTCTTATAATCTAATGCCATGTGAAATTCCTCTTATATACAGGTTTATTTAACTTTTTAGTGTAAAAATTGTAATAGCGTAATATACAGTTTATGAATTGAAATGGCTATTGATATAGCATGAAAGGGCTTCCAAAACCATGTTTTTTTATCATTGAACCACAACTGTCACAAACGTTTTAATAAACGGATGGGTATAATAATGAAATTCACAGAAGACAGAGGTTAAAACTCTATGCAAATTCTTACTCCCGGAAATACAGCGATATGACACGGGCGATCTTAGCTCCATTCACGTTAAACGCCCCACCTATGACCCTCTTGCCGTTTGTTTTTGAAAGATGAATAATATTCATCGTATATTTGAGTTTATCTATAAAAAAATTTTACTTCTTACATGCAGATCGATCAGATTAATCTTGGCAAATACCCGGTTTTACTTGCCCCGATGGAAGATGTTACCGACTCTCCGTTTCGACGGATATGCAAACAGATGGGAGCCGGTGTTGTCTATACCGAATTTATCAGTTCAGAGGCCATTATACGTGACTCGGATATAGCCGGGCACAAAATGTCGTTTGACGAGAGTGAAAGGCCTTTTGGGATACAGATATTTGGCGGCCGTGAAGAAGCAATGGAAGGTGCGGCAAAGATAGCGGAAGCAAATCAGCCTGACATTGTTGATATTAATTTTGGCTGTCCTGTCTACAAGATTGTTAAAAAAGGAGCCGGTTCTGCCTGTCTGAAAGATCTCGATATGATGGAGCGCATGGCCGGAACCGTTGTAGATGCTGTGAAAGAGATCCCGGTTACTGTAAAAACAAGACTCGGATGGGATGATTCCACCATCCGCATACAAGAAGCTGCACTCATGCTGCAGCGAATCGGGGTGAAGGCACTTACTGTTCATGCACGCACCCGCTGCCAGAAATACAAAGGCGATGCGCGCTGGGAATGGCTGAAAAAACTCCGGGAAACACCCGGCCTTGAAATCCCGATCATTGGAAATGGTGATGTAACCACACCGCAGGATGCAAAACGAATGTTTGATGAAACCGGTGTGGATGGTGTTATGATCGGCCGGGGTGCAATCGGTAACCCATGGATTTTTCATCATACCCGTCACTACCTTGAGACAGGTGAAATCCTGCCCGACCCAACCATTAAAGAGCGCCTTGAACTTACTGCCCGGCAGCTGCAGCTATCAGTAGAGCACCACGGAGAGCGATATGGTGTTATTATTATGAAAAAACACTACGGCCAGTACCTGAAAGGGATCCGGAACAGCAAAAAACTGAGAGCGGCCATCATGGATCAGAAAGAGATGCAACCCATTCTTGAGCTTCTTCTGAATTTCAAGGAAGAAGAACTGTTTGCAGTAGCCGTTTAAGTTAGTAAAGAATCAGTTCTTTTTTTCCGATATAAAAATCAGCCGTGAACTGCTTTCCGGATCAAACGGCTTGCCGTCATAACTTCCGTAACATCTGTATATCTCAAAATTCCGTTTTAACAATTCCTCTTTGAACCACTCCTCCCCGTAAAGTTTTACCCGTTCCGTATACGATTTTGATTCTCCGTCCAAATCAAACACAATTTTTTTAAACACCATATTATCTTCTATCCACCGCTCGATGGAATAGTTGATATCCTGGTATACACCGGTCTCCTCTGCAATAAGATTTTCTTTCACTTTTTCCGCATTCATATAATCAACCAGGAACCGCCCGTTACTCTTTACCATCTTTTCTACGGCATCAAATACAGATGCGTTTTCATCATCATCAATAAAATAACCGAAAGATGTAAACAGGTTGAGAACTGCATCAAATTTTCGGTTTAAAGGCTCTCTCATATCACCAATCAAAAATGTAACATTATCCAGCTTCCGTTCAGAAGCAATTCTCCTGGCTTTATGAATGGCCTGTTCAGACAGATCAATACCGGTTACAGAATACCCTTTTTCAGCCAGTGTAAGCGAATGGCGGCCACGTCCGCATCCAAGATCGAGAATTTCAGGATATGAATGCTTTGGGATTTCATTCTCAATCAGACCGGCAAGCAGCTCCGCCTCTTCTTCATTTCTGTAAGCGTATAATTTTTCATAAAGCGGGCTGTCAAACCACTGTTCAAACCAACTCATAGACTACCTGATTTCGATTAATAATTTGTCTGCAAATATACAGAACCTCATAGAAAGATCAGGATTATCTTTCCCGCATAATTTTTATCTTAACGAAGCTTAAAATTTGAAAGACATGAATTTCACTCAAAAATTAAAACAGGCCGTACTCTCATCGGGATCACATCTGTGTATCGGGCTCGATCCAAACCCTGAACTGATTCCCGCACCTTTTAAAAAGCACTTCCCAAGTGATACGGATCTCATTCTGAATTTTTGCCGGCAGGTGATAGAGGCCACGAAACCCTACTGCTGTGCTTATAAACCGAATATCGCTTTTTTTGAAGCCTACGGGTCAAAAGGCTGGGGAGTCCTCGAGGAGATTATTGACTCCATTCCCCCCGGAAAAATTATTATTGCAGATGCCAAGCGCGGAGACATCGGGTCCACAGCCGAACAGTATAAAAGAGCTTATTTTGGTTACCTGAATGTAGATGCAATCACCCTGAATCCGTTAATGGGTTTTGACACACTCGATCCATTTCTGGATGAAGCTTCGAAAGGAATTTTTGTACTGACGGTAACGTCTAATCCGGGAGCTGCCGACTTTTTAATGCGCCGGTTTGAAGGACGCATGACCATGGCGTCCTATATTGTAGAGCATCTCGCAAAGCTGGAAATGCAGTCGGATACTCATATCGGCCTTGTGACGGGTGCAACACAAACCGTTACCCTTGAGCATGTAATTGGCAAATATCCCGAAGCCACTCTTTTGATACCGGGGATCGGCTCACAGGGAGGTTCGGTGGAAAAGCTTTCGCTGGCGTTAAAAAATCACCGTGGGATACCAATTGTCAGTTCATCACGGTCGATACTATATGCAGGTAAAAACGATGAAAACTGGCTGGAAAAAATTGCTCTGAAAGCGGCAGAAACCCAAAATAAACTGAATATTTTATCTCATGAGCAGCCCGAAACCTGAAATTATACTTTACACCGACGGTGCTTGCAGCGGCAATCCCGGTCCCGGCGGCTGGGCTGCACTATTAAAATATAACGGTAAAGAAAAAGAGCTTACGGGAGGCGAACCACACACAACCAATAACCGGATGGAGATGCGTGCCATTATAGAAGGCCTCAAAGCCCTGAAACGTCCCTGTGTTGTAAAAATCCACAGCGACAGCGCGCTTATTATCAACTCATTTACCAAAAGCTGGATCACCGGGTGGCAAAAACGCGGCTGGAAGAAAGCAGACAAAAAACCGGTAGAAAACCGGGATCTTTGGGAAGAGATGCTCAGAGTCATGAAACCGCATGATGTAAAGTGGATTAAAGTTAAGGGTCATTCCAATAATGAGCTGAACAACCGTGTGGATGAACTTGCAGTTGAAGCGTCAATGATTGAAAAGGCGAAAGTGAGAAGCAGTAAGAAGTAAGAAGTATGCAGTATGCAGTATGCAGTATGCAGTATAAAACTTGCTGATTTGTAAATTTATTCAAAAATTAAAAGCAATCTTCTGAAATTTTTGTTTGACTCTGCCATTGGCAAAGTATAACTCTGCGTTACACTGTGCATATCTCTGTGAAACTCTGTGGTTAAAAAACAGTCGGGAGTCGGTGTCCAAAAAATGTGACAATTTTTTGAAGATATTCTATCAAACTGTATGGCTTACTCAACTGCTCATTATTGGATCTTTCTTTTTGCTTTTCTTATGCTGAGCTGTGGTAATGCTGGCGAATCAAACAGAATTATACATCCCACGGAAGAGAATCTGAATCCTGAGTTTGGGATAACCAATGTTATAGATATGAGGGATACACTTATTTCTGATCATGCAGCTGTTACGGATATTTTGAATCGAGTCCGAAACAGCAAGACCTTGTTTACAATCGGAAAAGACGAAGGTGAAGAGTTTGAGATGTTTGGACAGATCAGTGATGTTCATATCGATGAAAACTCAAATATATATATTTCTGACTCGCAGGATACTGGTATATATATCTACGATTCGAATGGATTTCATCTTCAAACATTTGGACGAAAAGGCCGCGGTCCGGGAGAACTTGTAAATGCAGATCGTATTATCACAAGTAGTAGAAAGTTACTCGCATTGGATCTGTTTTTTGATTTAAAATCCTACCGCTTCGAAAGCGGAGAATATAGTTATGACAGCACTCTCGAAACGGGACTAATACCCTCCTCTTTTTGTATTTCCGGTGATGAGCTATTTCTTCAGTCCATGCCGATGGGAGAGCAGCTTTTGACAGAAAGACCGAATAGCATAACTGTTTTCAGAATAGAAAATTATGAAACAGCCCTAAGATCCTTTGGCAGTTATTATCAATCTGAATCTCCGTTAGCTGTTCAGTCGATGTCAGCGGGAGCAATAGCATGCGGACAAAAATCAGATCAGATCTTCCACTATAAACGGTTGCTGAACCTTGTTTACAGTTATGATAAAAGTGGTGAGATTTCCTGGATTACACGCCTGGATAATTTTCAATTTATGCGAATTCTTGAAACACCTGACCGCATCGGTGGTGACCCTAATCATCTACAAGAGGAATTTGATTTGATTAAAAATTTGATCGTCCTAAACAGTGATTATCTGCTGGTACAGGTTGAGAACAGAAAACTGAATGGAGGCGAAAACCAAAAAATAACGCTCCACAGCTATCTCCTGGATAACAATAACGGCTCAGGTGTTTACATTGGTGATAACCTGCCTCCCATCCTCGCAGCCACTGAAAACAGACTCACTTTTCTTAAAGAGTATGATTATCCTCACATAAGAATTGCTGAGTTTTGAAGGAGATAATATGAGCTTTAAAAACAACTCTGCTCTCCTCCGCGCCATTGCGGTTACCCCTTTCCCAAACTGGAAACTAAATTCCCTTCGGATTCACCCCATACATATTTGCTCCCGGCTCACTGTCCTGGATAAAAAAGTAAATAAGCACAATCAGGCCCACAACAGGAATAAATCCAACTAAGAGCCACAATCCTGATTTACCGATATCATGCAATCTCCGGACACCCACTGCAATACCCGGCAGCAGAATTACAATCCCGAAAAGAAGCCCAAGCATCCCCAGACCCAGACCGCTTAACAAAAGGGATATTACAAAATTGACGAGTGTAAACGTCCAATACTCTTTTCTTCGTGAACGGCCCTCAAAATCAGTATAAGCCCGCAATGCTTTCAGATACCACGCCTTGATCTCTTCAAAATCCATACAATCCCCATTATTATTGGTTAGTTAAATTATGATACGATCAGAAGTATGGAGAATTTGGATCTAAAAATCAAATTCATAACGTACAAATGGTTTCATTGCCAGGTCATCAAATTCATCCCGATCAGCTTTCAGATAACCGGTCATTGCAATCATAGCTGCATTATCTGTGCAGTATTCAAGGTGGGGAATGTATAATTCCAGGTTCATGGATTTCGCCATCTTTTCTGTTTTCTCCCGAAGCATGCTATTGGCCGACACGCCCCCGGCAATGAGTATCGATTTGACACCCGTTTTTTTCGCTGCCCGCTTCAGCTTCGCCACGAGCACATCCGTGATAGCTGCCGAGATACTTGCACATATGTCGTTCAGGTTCTCTTTTACAAATTCATCTCCCCTTTCCTGCACATAATAGAGAACACTTGTCTTCAATCCGGAAAAACTGAACTCAAATCCCTTATTGATCATTCCGCGCGGAAAATCATAAAACCCGGGATCACCTTTTTTAGCCAGTTGATCCATCTCCGGTCCTGCCGGATAGGGCAAACCCAGGATTTTACCTGTTTTGTCGAACGCTTCACCTGCAGCATCATCCCTTGTTTTACCCAAAATTTGATGATGAAACGGCTCTTTCACGTAAACGAGCTGTGTGTGTCCGCCCGATACGATGAGTGACAGAAACGGATACTCCGGCTGATGATCAATAAAATTGGCATACATATGTGCATCGATGTGATTCACCCCTACCAAAGGTTTCCCGGCAGAGATGGCCAGCCCTTTTGCAAAGCACAATCCCACCAGAAGTGAACCCAGCAGACCCGGTCCCTGCGTAACGGCAATTGCATCAACTTCATCTGGTGACATATCAGCTTCATCAAGTGCCTGCTGAACCGTGGAGTGGATGGTTTTGTGATGTGCCCGTGATGCGAGTTCAGGAACTACTCCGCCAAATTTTGTGTGGATGGATTGAGATGCAATCACATTTGAAAGTATTCCCGACGAGGAGTTGTATATCGATGCAGCCGTTTCGTCACAGGATGATTCAATACCGAGTATAATCATTAAAAAGATTACTCTTATTTTTAAATAAACGTGTAAATATATAAAATATACGTATGTAAATTATTACTGCCATGAAAACCAAACTTACACTTTCCGTTGACAAACAAACAGTCAAAAAGGCAAAAAAACTTGCCAAAAAAAGAAATTCTACTGTTTCTCAGATGTTTACCGATTATGTAGAACAAAATAGCCTGATCGAGGAAAAGCTACGTGCACTAAACTCTGTTAGTGGAATCATCAACGAGAATTTAGCCGCTGAACCAAAGCAGGATTATTTTGAATCCCGGCTGAATGGTTAAATAAATTTATGATTTAGTTTAACCCACACCTGCCGGCAATATCACCCCTTTAACTTCTCCGAATCCAACCAGATAGCCATCATCCGAATCGGCATAACCGGTCATGATAACCGTATCGCCATCTTCCAGGAATTTGCGCTCTTCGCCATTCGGGAGCTTCAGTGGCCTGGTGCCTTTCCATGCGAGTTCCAGCATGCTGCCGTAAGAGTCTTCCGTTGGTCCGCTGATGGTTCCTGAAGCATAAAGATCACCCGGTTGTACGTTACAACCCGTAATTGTATGGTGGGCAAGCTGCTGACTCATATTCCAGTAGAGATGTTTAAAATTGGACCTGCAGACCCGGTGTGGATCTTCCATCTGTTCGGTTTTGAGCAGTACATCCAGTGTTATATCAAAAGTGCGCTCACCTTTGGTGCGTAAATAGGGCAGCGGTTCCGGGTCCTGCGCCGGCCCTTTGCACCTGAACGGCTCAAGAGCATCCAGTGTAACAATCCATGGCGAGATACTGGTTGCCCAGTTTTTGGCAAGAAACGGTCCAAGGGGAACATATTCCCATTTCTGGATATCCCTTGCGCTCCAGTCATTCACCAATACCATCCCGAAAATCTGTTCTTCTGCATCCTTTACGGGAATCGGATCTCCCAGGGCATTTCCGGGACCAGTTAAAAATCCGGCTTCCAGTTCAAAATCAAGAAGTTTGCACGGTCCGAAAACCGGTGAGTCAGAATCCTGTGGTTTGGTCTGCCCTTTTGGTCTTCGCAGCTCAGTATCACTTATCACCACTGAACTTGCACGGCCGTGATACCCCACCGGCAGGTGTTTCCAGTTGGGCAGAAGAGCGTTGTCCGGATCGCGGAACATCGAACCCACATTGAATGCATGCTGTTCAGAAGAGTAGAAATCGGTATAGTCGCCAATCCTGACGGGCATCACCATCTCCACATCCGACTGCTTATGAAACGCATACTCCCGGAGAAATTCATCATCTCTCAAAACAG
>Ga0209942_1001188_pt1 | contig 14496 bp, 13 predicted proteins | sample SalPonR1_A_D2_MG_FD_185695 | JGI IMG/M metagenome (GOLD analysis project Ga0209942, IMG submission 185695) | Salt pond soil microbial communities from South San Francisco under conditions of wetland restoration - Salt Pond MetaG R1_A_D2_MG... ... | reverse complement strand
CTACAGAGGACCAGACCAGTGACTGAAGAACGGCGGAGACAGGAAGAAGCCGAGGCGGAGCTGGATCGCCGCATCGCGGCGCTGCCGAAGGCGGTGGAGCCCGGGCGCGATCTGTGGCCGGGCATCGAGGCCGGGCTGGAAGAGGCGGACACGCGTCCCGGCCCGCGCCGCTGGTGGTGGGGTGCCGTGGCCGCGGCGGTCGGTACAGCGGCATTGCTGCCCCTGCTGCTGGTCCGTGACGGGCCGGTGGGGGATGACCCGGTTCCCATGGCCACCGTGCCGGCCGAATCGCCGGCGGCGGTCAACCGCGGCCTGGATACCGCCGGGCAGCAGCTCAGGCTGCGCAACGCCGCCGTCACCTCGGTGGAGCCCGGCCCCGAGTACCGCGCGGCCCGTGCGGAACTCCTGAGCCTGCTCGAAGCGCGCCTTGCCCAGCTCGCGCCGGAAGACCGCGAGATCGTGGTGCGCAACATCGAGACCATCAGGAGCGCCCTGGAGGAGATCGACACCGCCCTGCAGGACAACCCGGACGACCCACTGCTGCAGGAACTGATGCTGCAGACCTATCAGAGAGAACTGGATGTTATGTCGCGGGTGAACGGCCTTGCCGGCCCGGCCAGGAGGAGAACCGACCTATGAATGCGCAGACCATGAACGCGAAGACACTGACACTGCTGCTGCTGGCCGCGCTGCCGCTGGCGGCCCAGGCCGACCGGCAGTACGAGCGCACCGTGGCGCCGGACGGCGCGAAGGAAGTGCGTATCAGCAACACCGCCGGCTCCATCGAGGTGGCCGGCTCGGACCGCCAGGACATCCGCATCACCGGCGTCCTCGAGGATGACGTGGAGGAAGTGCTGATCGAGCGGCAGGGCAGCGCGGTCGCCATCGAGGTGAAGGTGGCGGACGGACTCCGCTCCTGGCATCGGGCCTCGGCCGAGCTGCGCATCGAGATGCCGGCGGCCATGAGCCTGAGCGTGACAGGCACCAGCGCGGACATCGACACGGAGGGAGTGCGCGGCGAGCAGCGGCTGAAGAGCGTCAGCGGTGACGTGCGCACCGAGGTGTGGGGCGAACCGGTGACCGCGGAGACCGTCAGCGGCGACGTCCGCGTGGAAGGTCACGGCGAGGTCTCCCGTGCGAGGCTCGCGGCAGTCAGCGGCGACCTGGTGGCGGAGGCGCTGGCCGGCGAACTCGAGGCCGAGTCGGTGAGCGGCGATGTGATCGTGAGCGACAGCCGGGTTAGCCGTGCCCGCTTCGAAACCACCTCCGGCGACGTGATCGCCACCGTGAGCCTGGAGCGCGACGGCAGCTTTCAGGCGGAGAGCGTCAGCGGCGACGTCGAACTGGACATCGCGGGCGAGCCCGACGCCGAGATCGACGTGACCAGCTTCAGCGGCAGCATCGACAACTGCTTCGGGCCCAGGCCCGAGCGTCAGAGCCGCTACGCCCCGGGATCCGAGCTGCGCTTCACCGCCGGCGAGGGCCGCGGCGAGATCCGCCTCCAGACCCTCAGCGGCGACATAGGCCTCTGCAAGATGTAGGAGGGGCTTCAGCCCCGACCCGCCTCTGCCTGCCGGGTCGCGGGTTTGCTAATCTAGACGCATCTTTAGACGCATCACCCGCGCTGCGAAGGATCTGCAATGGGGCGCTTCCTGAAATTCCTCCTCATCGGCGTCGCCGCCGTCGTCGGCCTCCTCGTCGTGGTCGTGCTGGCGGTCGCGCTGCTGTTCGACCCGAACGACTACAAGGACGAGATCGCGGCGCAGGTGGAAGCCGCCACCGGGCGTTCGCTGACCCTGGAGGGCGACCTCGAGCTCGGCCTGTTCCCATGGCTCAGCGTGGACACCGGGCGCATCGTGCTCGGCAACGCCGAGGGCTTCGGACCCGAGCCCTTCGCCGAGCTGGAGGGGGCCAGCGTGGCCATCCGCCTGTGGCCCCTCATCACCGGCAATATCGAGGCCGGCCGCGTCTCCGTGGACGGCCTCGCGCTCAATCTGCGCATTGCCGGAGACGGCACCGCCAACTGGGACGACCTCGCCGCTGCCGGCGAAGAGCCCGCCGAAGCGCCCGCCGCCGAAGACGAGGGCACCGGGCTCGACCAGCTGCGGGTCGCCGGCATCAGCCTCACGGATGCGACCATCGACTGGCGGGACGAGGCCGCCGGGGTCCACTACCGGCTCACCGACGTCGGGCTGAGCACCGGCGCCATCGAGCCCGGTCTGCCCTTCGACGTCGACGGCGGATTCGTGCTGGCCACCCTGCCCGAGGACTCGGGCAAGGGCCCGAGCGGCGAGTTCGAACTCGCCGCCGTCGTCACCGCGGATCTGTCGGGCGGGCGCATCGTGCTCGACGGCCTGCTGCTGGACGGCCGCCTGGACCCCGGCGCGGAGCTGCAGCCCTTCGACTTCGGACTGTCCGCGCGGCGCCTGGCCTACGCGATGGAGCAGCAGGCGCTGGAACTCGACGGCGGCGCGCTGGAGGTGGCCTCACTGCGCATCGAGACCGAGCTTACCGGCACCGTCGGCGACGCCCTGCAGCTCTCCGGCCGCATCGAGGCACCCCGCTTCTCGCCGAAGGACCTGGCCGACACGCTCGGCACGCCGCTGCCGCCCACCGCGGATCCGGCCGTGCTGCAGCTCGTCTCCTTCGCCGCCGACGTCGACGTCACGGATGACAGCGTGGCCCTCTCCGGCATGACCGCGCGCCTGGACGACACCGAGCTGAAGGGCGACTTCTCGATGCGCGATTTCGAGGCGCCGGCGTATCGCTTCGCCCTGGAGGGCGACCGCATCGACCTTGACCGCTACCTCGCGCCGCCCGCCGACGACGCGCCGGCCGAGGCCGACACGGCCGCCCTGGACGCCACGGAGATCCCGGTGGACGTCATCCGCTCGCTGGACGCGGAGGGCACCCTGAAATTCGCGGAGGTGGTGCTGGGCGGCGTCACGTTCCGCACGATCGAGCTCGGCGTCACCGCCGGCGACGGCCGGATGCGGCTGCATCCCATCGCCGCCCGCGTGCTGGAAGGCGGCTACGACGGCGACGTCCGCATCGACGCGAGCGGCAACAAGCCGCGCCTGTCGGTGGACGAGCGCGTGGAAGGCGTGCAGCTGGCCGCCCTCGGCCGCGAACTCTACGAGACGGACAAGCTGAGCGGCAGCCTGCAGGGCCGCTTCACCCTGGCCGGCAGCGGGACCAACCTGGCCGAGATCCGGCAGGACCTGGGCGGGGACGTCGCCTTCGAACTGAGCGACGGCGCGTTCGCGGGCACGGACGTCTGGTACCAGATCCGCCGGGCGCGGGCCGTTTTCCGGCGCGAGGCGCCGCCGCAGCCGCCCGCGGAACCCCGCACGCCGTTCTCCACCATCCGCGGCACCGGCAAGGTGGCCGACGGCGTGCTCATGAACGACGACCTGTTCGCCGAGCTGCCCTTCCTGCGCGTCGCCGGCGCGGGCACGGTGGACCTGGCCGCCGCCACCCTGGACTACGGCGTGCGCGCCCGCGTCCTCGAGCGCCCCGACTTTATCGAGGGGGCCAGCGAGGAGGAACTGGCGGAATACACCGAGGCGGTCATCCCGATCCGGATTACCGGCAGCCTCGCCGATCCTTCCGTGCGCCCCGACGTCGAGGACATGCTTCGCGAGGAGGTGAAGGGCCGCATCGAGGAGGAGAAGGAGCGCCTGCAGAAAAAGCTGCTGGAGCGCCTCGGCATCGAGCCGGAAGAAGAAGCGGCGCCCGCCGAAGGCGAGAACCTGGCGCCCGAAGAGGAGCGGCCCGCCGAAGAGGAGGAATCGGTGGAGGACCAGCTCAAGAAGAAACTGAAAGACCTGCTCGGTGACCGCTGAGCGGCGAAGCGCGGCGGGCCCCGCCATCCTCCTGTTGCTCGCGTCGGTCGCGCTGGCCGCCATGCCCGCCCGCGGCGCGGACTTGCTGGACGTGAGCGTGGAGAAAGACGGCGAGCGTTACACCATGGCCTCGCGCACCTACTTCGAGGCGCCGCCCGACGCCGTGTTCCGGGTGCTGTCCGACTACGACCGCTTCGAGCGCATCTCCAGCATCTTCGAGGACGTGCGCTTCATCGCTCCGGCGAGCGACGGCACCCCCCGCGCGTTCACCCTGATGAAGGGCTGCGTGCTTTTCTTCTGCAAGACCATCGAGCGCATCGAGGAGCTGCACTTCACGCCCCACAGCCGCATCGTCGCCGAGGTGGAGCCCGAGCACAGCGACTTCGCCTACGGCCGCACCGAGTGGCGGTTCATACCCTCGGGCTCCGGCACCGAAGTGCACTACCGCATGGAGATGGAGCCCGGCTTCTGGGTGCCGCCGCTGATCGGCCCCTACATCATGAAGCGCTCCTTCCGCAGCGACGCCGTCGAGGCGCTGAATCGCATCGAAGCCCTGGCCCTCTCCCCGGACGAAGGTCGGGAGCCGGCGTCGTGACACCCTTCGCCGAGAGGCTGCTCCACTGGTACGACCGCCACGGCCGCCACGACCTGCCCTGGCAGCGCGACCCCGTTCCCTATCGGGTCTGGGTGTCGGAGATCATGCTGCAGCAGACCCAGGTGAAGACGGTCGTTCCGTACTTCGAGGGCTTCATGCAGCGCTTCCCGACGGTGGAGGCGCTCGCGGCCGCCCCGCTCGACGACGTGCTGGCGCGCTGGTCCGGCCTCGGCTACTACGCCCGGGCGCGCAACCTGCACAGGGCCGCGCAGCAGATCGTGTCCGCGCACGGCGGAGACTTCCCGCGCGAGCCCGAGGCGCTGCAGGCCCTGCCCGGCATCGGCCGCTCCACGGCCGGCGCCATCCTCGCGCTCTCCTTCGGCGAGCGGCACCCCATCCTGGACGGCAACGTCAAGCGCGTGCTGGCGCGCTATCATGCGGTGGACGGCTGGCCCGGGCGCACGGCCGTGGCGAGAGAGCTCTGGCAGCTGGCGGAACGGCACACGCCGTCGCAGCGGGTGGCCGACTATACCCAGGCCATCATGGACCTGGGTGCGACGCTCTGTACCCGCGGCCGCCCGGCCTGCGAGCGCTGCCCGCAGGCGGCGGATTGCCGGGCCCTGGCGCTGGGCCGGCAGGCGGAGTTCCCGGGCCGCAAGCCGCCGCAGAAATCGCGCCGGCTCCGCACCGCCGAGTTCGCGCTGGCCTGGGACGGCAGCGCGGTGCTGCTGGAGCGCCGCCCCGATGCCGGCATCTGGGGCGGCCTCTGGAGCCTGCCGGAGATCGGCGACGGGGAGACGGCGGAGGACTGGTGCCGGCGGCGGCTGGGAGCGGAGCCGCCCGCCGTGGAGCGCTGGGAGACTGTCGAACACAGCTTCACCCATTATGATCTGCACATGCGGCCGGTCCTGATCCGGCTGAAAGGGCGGCCGGGCGCGGCGCGGGACGCCGACGAAGAGCGCTGGGTGGACGTGCCGGGCGACGGACGATTGGGTATGCCGGCCCCTGTCCGGCGGCTGCTGGACAGACTGGGCGACCTCGGCGTCTGAGCCGTCGCCGGAGAGAAGTGGAAGGAAAGAATGGACGAACAACTCGAACAACAGCTGGGTCAGCAGCTGGACCTGGTCCAGCAGGTCTACGAACTGGTGGTCAACTTCATGGTGACCTACTCGTTCCGCCTCGTCGGCGCGGTGCTGGTCATCATCGTCGGCATCCTGGTGGCCCGCTGGGTGGGCCGCATCGTGCTGCGGGCGCAGGAGCGCCACGACGTCGACGTGACGCTGCGCCAGTTCATCGCCAGCACGGTGCGCATCACGGTCATCGCGCTGTTCGCGATTATCGCCATGAATCAGCTCGGCGTGAGTATCACGCCGCTGATTGCCGCCATCGGCGGCCTGGCCGTCGGCGTCAGCTTCGCGCTGCAGGGGCCGGTGGCAAATTACGGCGCCGGCCTCGTGATCATCCTCACCCGCATGTACCGGGTGGGCGATACGGTGACCATCCGGGACTGCTCCGGTCTGGTCGAGGACATCTCGCTGGCCACCACCGTGCTGCTCACCGAGGACGGCGAGCGCATCGTCATCCCGAACCGGCAGATCACCGGCGAGATTCACACAAACTCCTTCGCCAACCGGGTGGTCGAGGGCCGGGTGGGTATTGCCTACAGCGAGGACCCGGAACGGGCCATCGGCATCATCGCCGATGCGCTGGACGGCGTGGACGGCGTCTCTGCCGAGGTGTCGCCGCAGATCGGCATCGCGGGCTTCGGCGACTCCTCCATCGACCTCGACTATCGCTACTGGGTGCCCACAAACCGCTATTTCGGGGTGATGCACGAGGCCAACATGGCCGTATACCGGGCCCTGAAGCGCGAAGGCGTCAGCATCCCGTTCCCGCAGCGCGAGGTCCGGCTGCTCGGCGAGGGCGCAGCCGCCGGCTGAGGTGCGCCCGGCCGTACACCGGATCGCTTTTGGGTCCGCGTCGGGCGCTCTGGTATAAAGCGTCCATCTTTCCGGAACCCATCGAACGAGGCATCCAATGAGCCGTACGGTCAACTGCGTGGTGCTCGGCCAGGAAGCGGAGGGGCTGGACTACGCCCCCTATCCCGGCGAGCTCGGCAAACGCATCTACGAGAACGTCTCCAAGCAGGCCTGGCAGCGCTGGCTCGCCCACCAGACCATGCTCATCAACGAGTACCGCCTGACCCCCATCGAGCCGAAGGCGCGGGAGTTTCTGGAGAAGGAGATGGAGAAATTCTTCTTCGGGGAGGGGTCGCAGGCGCCGGAGGGCTTCGTCCCCAAAGACTGATTCCCCCTGCTTTCCTGGAACTCGCTGTGGGAGGGCCTTCAGGCCCGATCCTCGCTCGAGGTAGCCGCACGCCGATCGGGCCTGAAGGCCCTCCCACACAAGTGGATCAGACGGCGGTGCAGTACTGGACGCTGAACAGGTCGTCCGCGTCGGTCCAGACTCGGTCCACCCGGAAGCCGGCCAGCTCCGCCATTTGCGCGAAGGTCTCCAGCCGGTACTTGTGCGAGCACTCCGACAGGATGTACTCGCCGGCGGCGATGGAGATGGCCGCATCACCGATGCGGATGGTCTGGTCGCGCTCGCTGACCAGGTGCATCTCGATGCGGTCGAGTTCCGTGTTGTAGATGGCCCGGTGGCGGAAGGCGGTGAGCTCGAAGTCCGCGCCGAAGCGCCGGTTGAGGTGCGCCAGCATGTTCAGGTTGAAGCGTTCCGTGTAGCCGGCGGCGTCGTTGTAGGCGCGTTCCAGCACCGCCTTGTCCTTCACCAGGTCCACGCCGATCAGCAGGGCGCCGCCGTCCCGGGCCTCCTCACGCATGACCTTCATGAGCGAGACGGCGGAATCCGGCCAGAAGTTGCCGATGGTCGAGCCGGGGAAGAACACCAGGTTGCGCTCCGGCATGATCTTCGGCGACGGCAGCTCGAAGGGCTTCGTGAAGTCGGCGGCTACCGGCAGGATCTCCAGATCCGGGTAGTCGGCCGCCAGGATGTTGGCCGACCTGACCAGGAACTCCTTCGACACGTCCACCGGCACGTAGGCGGCCACGTCGTGCAGATGGGAGAGCAGGATCCGGATCTTGATGCTGGCGCCGGAGCCGAACTCGATCACCGAGGGGCGCGGGCCGACCACGTCCGCGATCTCCCCGATGTTGTCCCGCATGATCCCGATCTCGGTCTGCGTGGGGTAGTACTCGGGCTGCTCGCAGATGGCGTCGAACAGCTCGGAGCCGCGTTCGTCGTAAAAATACTTCGGCGAGATCAGCTTCTGCGGCCGCGCGAGCCCCTCGATCACTTCCGCCAGTTCCAGGTTCTCGGAGAGATCCTGCTCGGTCAGGTCCTCTGCCCGCGCTGCGTCGGTGGCCATAAGCAATCCCTTGTCGTGATCAGCTGTCGTTGCCGGCCGCGTCCCTGGCCAGCCGGAATCCGAGAAACTGCCAGCGCGAATGGGGATAGAAGAAGCTGCGGTAGCTGGCACGGATATGGTCGCTGGCGGTGGCGCAGGAGCCGCCGCGCACCACCATCTGGTTGCACATGAACTTGCCGTTGTACTCGCCGAGCGAGCCGGCCAGCGGCCGGAAGCCGGGGTAGGCCGCGTACGGCGATGCAGTCCATTCCCATACGTCGCCGAACAGCTGGCGTATGCCGTCGCCGCCGCCGTCCGCCACCGGGTGCCAGTAACCGGAGTCCATCAGATTGCCGCGCACCTCGACGCCGGCCGCGGCCGTCTCCCACTCGGCCTCGGTGGGCAGCCGCGCGCCGGCCCAGGTGGCGTAGGCGTCGGCCTCGTAGAAGCTGACGTGAGTGACCGGTGCGTTCGGGTCGATCTCGCGCTCACCGCCGAGGGTGAACTCGGTCTCGAGGTCTCGGCTCCAGTACAGCGGCCGGTGCCAGCCCTGCTCCTGCACCTGCGCCCAGCCGTCCGACAGCCAGAGATGCGAGTGCCGGTAGCCGCCGTCCCGGATGAACTCGAGATACTCCCGGTTTGTGACCAGGCGCGATCCCAGTTCGTGGGGATGCAGGAGTTCCGTGTGGCGTGGCGTCTCGTTGTCGAAGCAGAAGCCATTGCCGGCGGCGCCGATCTCCTGCGGCCCCTCCGCGCCCCGCACCCAGCGCATGGAGCCGGCTTCCGCCGCGGGCGGCTTCCTGAGTTCGTCGCTCACCGCCGGCTTCATCGGGTTGCAGGAGAACACGTGCTTGATGTCGGTGAGTATCAGCTCCTGGTGCTGCTGTTCGTGATGCAGGCCGAGCGTGACCAGGAATGCGATATCCGGATCTTCTCCGCGCTCGGCGAGCAACCGGTTCATGCCCTCGTCCACGTGGCGGCGGTAATTCATGATCTCGCGCACCGTCGGGCGCGAGAGCAGGCCCCGCTCGGGGCGCCGGTGCATCTGCCCCACCGTGTAGTAATAGGAGTTGAACAGGTAGTCGTAGGCGTCGTGGAACGGCACGTAGTCCGTCACGAACTCCTGCAGCAGGAAGCGCTCGAAGAACCAGCTGGTGTGGGCCAGATGCCATTTTGTGGGGCTCACGTCCGGCATGGACTGCACCACGAAGTCCTCCGGCGCCAGTGTGTCGCAAAGCGACAGGCTCTGAGCGCGGACCCGGGAGTAGTGCAGGGGCAGGGATTCCTGCCCGTAGTCCGGGCGGATGTCGTCCGGTACGGAGGCCATCTGTCGCTCCTCGTGAGATCGTCTTTTAGGGTATGCGTGACCCCGGAGGGTGTCAAAAAGCCGCGCGTTCAGACAGTCTCGCTGCGGCCTGTTACAGCCGTGTGCAAAAAATGCAGCCGCTTCAGCGCCAGTGGAGCGTCGCCGAGACGCGGACGGTGCGCGGCTCCAGCGGATGGAAGTGGATGTCGCCCGCCGGCGCGGCCTCGCCGGGCAGCTGGGATTCGTAGAAGTAGGCGATGTCGTCGTCGTCCGAGTCGAGCAGGTTGAACGCGTCGAGCCTCAGTTCCAGCATGCCGCGGCGCCAGGCGACGCCGGCGTTGATCAGCAGCGAGTCTTCGCTGCGCACGGAGCCGTCTTCTACCAGCGGGGCGTCGTCCAGGTAGCGCACCCGCGCGCTGGCGCTGAAGCCGTTGGCCCAGGCGGCGTTCAGGCCGAGCGTGAAGGTGGACTCCACCGCGCCGGGTATCTCCCGGCCGCCGCCCTGGTCGCGCTTGAATTCGGCGTCGGTGGCCGTCCAGGCCGCATTCACGGCCAGCCAGTCGGTGGCCTGCCAGAAGGCGGAGGCCTCCACGCCGAGGCGCTCGGTGGCGTCGTTCGGCTCGGTGGTGCCGGCGTCGCCCACGTACACCAGCTCCGAGTCGAGCTCCAGCCAGAAGCCGACCAGGGTGGCGTTGAAGCGGGTTCCGCGCTCGTAGCGCAGGCCGAGTTCGCCACCTTCGGACTCCACCAGTACGTCGACCGGATTCACCGGCTCGCCGCTGGCCGGGTCGGTTACTATCGTGGCGCCGCGGACGTCGTTGGAGTGGAACCCCCGGCCGTAACTGGCATAAGCCTCCAGCACGTCGGAGACCCGCCAGGCGAGACCGAGCTTCGGGCTCACCAGGGAGTCGTCGCCGGAGCCGCCGTTCTCGGCGCGGAAGGCGTCCACCTGCCAGTCGTAATAGTCGGCCCGCAGGCCGAGGATACCCCGCAGCGAGCGCGTGAGTTCCACGTCGGCCTCGCCCCAGACGCCGACGGAGAGTTCCTCCACCGCGTCCTGGCGCACGACGTCCGTGCGAACGCGGGCCGCCGTGCCGTAGAGGCCCACCTCGTCGATGTCGTCGTAGCGAAGGTCGGCACCATAGCGGAACTCGACGAGCCGGCGGCCGAACTCGATCCCCCGGCCGCCCTCGAGACTTGCGCCGTAGATCGTGCGGTCGTCGCGCTGCTCGAACTCGTCGCCCTCGGCCGGGTCGTCCAGAAAGTAGGTGAAGTTGGAATACAACGTGAAGTCGTAGTCGACGAGGTACGCGCGAGCCTGCCAGGTGCCGAAGTCCATCGAGCCACTCAGCGCGTAGCGCTCCGTCTGGCCGCCCAGGTCGGGGTCGATGAAGCCGAGCCGGTCGATCAGACCGGACTCGACGGCGCGCAGCGGGATCTGGTCGGTCGCGTCCCACTCGCTGTCGTAGGCTTGCAGGTTCAGCGCGGCGCGGGCGCCGCCCGCGTCGAAGCCATAGGCGAGGTAGGCCTTGTACTGCTGCAGGTTCTCCTCCAGCTCCCACGGGCCGTCGTAGACGGTGGCGTCGAAGGCTGCCGTCAGCATGCCGGCGCCCGCCGCGCTGCTGCCGGCGGCCAGCGCCCGGCCGTAGCCGTGCTCGCCGGTGGTGAGACCCAGCAGCGTCTCCGGCAGCTCGTCGTAGAAGGCGAACTCCACGCTGCCGGCGGAGGAGAAGTCGCCGGTCTCGGCTGCGTAGGGGCCTTTGCGGTAGCGCGTGGTGGCGACCAGCTCAGGTATCAGGAAGTTGAGATCCAGATAGCCCTGGCCATGGCCGTGGGTGGGCATGTTCAGGGGCACGCCTTCGGCGCTCACGGAGAAGTCCGTGCCGTGGTCGAGGTTGAACCCGCGCAGGAAGTACTGATTGGCCTTGCCCGTGCCGGAATGCTGGGTGGCCACCATGCCCGGCACCGCCTCCACCAGCTCTCCCACCCGCAGCAGAGGAGGCAGCTGGATATCGTCATAGCCCACCAGCCCTTCGGAGGCGGCGTCGGCGGTGCCGATCAATTCTTTCGCCCTGCCGTAGACCACGATCTCTTCGAGTGCGGTCTCCGCGACGGCGCCGTGATCCGACGAGGTGTCCGGCCAGGCCGTGGGGGAAGCGGCCATGGCCAGCGCGGCGAGGGCCGCAGGCGGGGGTACTCTCATCGGCTTCTCCCTCGATGGGTTTCGCTTGCCGGCCGCGGAGACCGGTTGCTCTCGAGGGAGCATTGGTAGCACGCCTATTCTATTCGTGCTACTCGGAAAACCCGTAGCGACGTTTCGTCGGGACAGGCCTGGTCGGTCAGAAATCGGCGGCGGTCAGCGTCAGGCGCCCGTGGCGCACGCCCTTGGTGGCGATCAACGCGTCCGCCAGCGAGCGCACCTTCCCTGCCGGGCCACGAAGGACGATCACCTCCATGCAGAATTCATGGGTGAGGTGCACGTGCAGGGTGGCGATGACCGCATGGTGGGCCTCGTGCTGCATGGCGGTGAGCCGGTCGCCCAGCCGGCGCTGGCTGTGGGAGTAGACCAGCGTGACCGTGCCGACCACCTCGGTATCGTCGTCGGCCTCCAACTCCTCCCGGGCGATCTCCGCGCGGATCAGGTCCCGAAAGGCCTCCGAACGGCTCGGGTAGCCTCGCGCTTCGATCAGACGGTCGAATTCGTCCAGGAGATCGGCCTCGATGGCCACCCCGATGCGGTTCAGTTCGGACATCGGGGTAGCGTAAGCCGCGGCCCCGCGCCCGGCAAGCGCAAGCCGGGCAAGCCTCCCTTGACTACCCGCCGCCGGCCCGTTGTAATACCCCGCTCGCCAAGGCGAGGCAACATGTAGGAGGGCCTTCAGGCCCGATCCCCCTCTGCATGCTCCTGCACGGTACGGCCAGGTAGCTCAGTTGGTAGAGCAGCGGATTGAAAATCCGCGTGTCGGTGGTTCGATTCCGCCCCTGGCCACCATATCTATCAATAACTTGCAAATTTACTGCTTTTAGTCCGCGTGTCGCTCGGTACACTTTCGGTACACCTGTGCCATGGAGTGTGCAGTGGCGACGATCACAAGGACCCCTTCGGCCACCTGGAAAGCGATCATCCGTAAACGCGGTTGGCCGACCGTGATCAAGACGTTCCGCACCAAGCGTGACGCCCTCGACTGGTCGCGGCGTACCGAGGACGAGATGGTGCGAGGCGTCTACATCGACCGTGCCCTTTCCGAGAAGACGCTTCTCAAAGATGCCCTCGACCGCTATGCGGAAGAGGTCGTCCCAACCAAGCGGGCGTCTACGGCACGGCGGGAGAAGCCGATCATCGCCAACCTGAAGGAAGCGCTCGGCAACTACAGCCTGGCCGCGCTGACGCCCGATATCATCGCCCGCTACCGGGACCGTCGGCAGGAGGCCGGGCTCTCGGCCAGCACCATCCGGCTGGAGCTCTCGCTGCTCTCGCACCTCTACAACGAGGCCATCAAGGAATGGGGCATCGGGCTCCTGTACAACCCCGTCACCAACATCCGGAAGCCGCCGCCGCATCCCGGCCGCAATCGGCGCCTGACCGCGGCGGAGGAAGCGAAGATCCTCCGGGCGGCCAGCGCCCACTCGAATCCGATGTTCGGCTGGATCGTCCGCCTGGCCCTCCACACCGGCATGCGGGCCGGCGAGATCCAAACGCTTCGTGTCAGCCAGGTCAATCTCGAGCGCCGGGTCATCACGCTGACCGAGACCAAGAACGGCTCGTCCCGCACCGTGCCGCTGTCGACCGCCGCCACGGCCGTCGTCCGTGCCGCCCTGGAGAATCCCCTCCGGCCGAAAGAGACCGATCTCGTCTTCTTCGGCGAGCCGGGCCGGGACGGTATCCGCCGGCCCTACGAGTTCCGGCCTGGCTGGCACCGGCTGCTGAAACGCCTCGGCATCCACGGCCTTCGCTTCCACGACCTCCGCCATGAAGCCGTCTCTCGACTTGTCGAGGCCGGGCTGGGCGATCAGGAGGTGGCCGCCATCTCCGGCCACAAGTCCATGCAGATGCTGAGGCGTTACACTCATCTGCGGGCCGAGGATCTGGTGAAGCGGCTCGATCAGCTCGGGATACAGTAATGGACACTGACGCAGAGACGAAGACTCGCTCGACCATCACCTGCCCGGCCTGTGGCACCAGGACGCCCGAAACCATGCCGACGGATGCCTGCCAGTTCTTCTACGAGTGTCCCGGCTGCGGCGAGGTGCTGAGGCCGAAGCCGGGCGATTGCTGCGTGTTCTGTTCCTGGGGCGATGTGCCCTGCCCGCCGATTCAGGCAGACAAGGGCTGCTGCTGACGGCAGCGAAGGGCACCTACATATTTGACGATTTTTGTCAAGGGAAAATCAAAACAAGCCTTGTCGAGATTGTTTGTAGTCAGCGAGGAAGAAGCGGGGTACTCATAGGTTCACGTTTCCCGGAACCTGTGAGGACAGCCCATGCACGACGACGTTTTACCCCGGCAGGATGATCCCCTTGCCGCCCAGCTCACCGAGCGCTTCGGCCCGCTCCTGACCCAGAGCCAGCTCGCCGAACTCCTCGGACGCACGCCCGGCGGACTCCGCTACAGCCTCTGCTGCCCCAGCGATGCGCCCACGCGGGCACTGAAGGCCTGCGGCCGGAAGATCGGCCGCCGTGTCTACTACCCGGCCAGCGAGGTCGCCCGCATCATCACGGGTGACGAGGCGCGGTGACACGCCGCATCTTCAGGGCCCGCGACCGCAAGAAGTACCTCATCGTCGAGCAGGCCGCGGTCGAGGACAGCCGCCTCTCCTGGGCTGCCCGGGGGCTTCTCGTCTATCTCCTTGCCAAACCCGACACCTGGCAGGTGATCGTGAACGACCTGATCAAGCGTGGTGACCTGGGACGGGACGGTGTCTACGGACTACTGAAGGAGCTGAGAGAGCACGACTATGTTCGCTACGAGCGACACCGGGATCCGGACGGGCGGTTGCGTGGCGGGCACTACCTGGTGTTCGAGCGCCCCCCGTCTCTCGAGTCAGCACCGCATCCGGATTCGCCGGAAACGGTGCGGCCGGAACCGGTTCCACCCGAGCCGGCCAGCCCCGACGCTTTATCTATTACCTACCCAAAGCAAGAACCCATATTTATCCAACTACCCAGATTTACCTCTCAAAAGACTGACCAGAAGAAAAGTCTCGCGACGGGCGCCTATGCTTTCCCGCCGACCGTCTCACCGCAGGAGCGGGCGTCCGCCAGCTGTATCGTGGCCTCGCTCAATCCCGATGCCCGGCAGGCGGCCCTCGACGAATGGGGCCAGGCAATCGCCAAGGGAGCGATCCGCTCGAGTCCCCTCGGCTATCTGGACGCAATCGTGAAG
>Ga0209942_1001186_pt1 | contig 14514 bp, 4 predicted proteins | sample SalPonR1_A_D2_MG_FD_185695 | JGI IMG/M metagenome (GOLD analysis project Ga0209942, IMG submission 185695) | Salt pond soil microbial communities from South San Francisco under conditions of wetland restoration - Salt Pond MetaG R1_A_D2_MG... ... | reverse complement strand
TCTCCATTGTGTCTTCGCTGGCCGTCAAAAACGCCGGCTCAACTGTAATCGTTGCATCCGGATCTGTAGAGGCTTCACAGGCCGCAGCATAAGTACCACACTCTAAAGCCGGAATCAATTTATCTTCTATCGTTACTTCACCCCAACAGCTATTGCCCGTTTCCGGATCAATAACGCGTACAAAATAGGTATTACCCACTTGAGCACCGCCCACGATCGCACCTTCGTCACCAGGTTGTGCTTCGGCAATGATATTATTGAACTGCATATCTGTAGCCAACTGGACAATATAGTCTTTATAGCAACCATATGGGCCACCTTCTAAAACCATATCCGCACTGACAATAGCTGAACAATTATCATCCACTGTAACATTTACAGCGTCATTGCATGCAAGAGTTTGGCTAGGGTTAGGAAATTCTTCTACAAAAATTTCAAAACTACAAGTGCTCATGTTTCCATTCACATCTGTCGCTTTGTATTCTACGATATAGGACCCAATATCCAGAGGTTGACCGAGCTGAGGGCCAGCCACTTGTTCGATAATTACATCTCCAGTACCAGCGGATCCCGCGGAATAAAAAATGGTGCCATTCCAAATTCTGTTTTGGAAGGTGGCTCCGGTGAAAGTCGGAGTTCCTTTACCCACACCACTTACAAATTCAAGGTTACCATCATTTTCAGTCTGCGTACCATTTGAGTACTCCGCTGTAATGGTTCCAAGTGCATAATTAGCCAAATTGAAATAGATACCATAACTCTCTCCGGGCTCTAATACAAGACCACCGGCGGGAACGGGTGTAGGCGTTCCTGCCCCGTTACTTGAAACCGTTTCGTCTACGAATAAGTCCCAGACTGCAGCGTTAGTTTCATTTCCTACAAAAGTTCCGGGAGTAGAATAAAACTCGACCTGCGCATTGGCTCCGACTGTTCCGCCTATATGGACCAAAAAGGAGTCGATAGTAATGCTCTCGGCTGACACATTCGTCACGTCAAACATATTACCTGCGAATCGATTACCCGCTGCAAATGTAGAGGTAATGCTGCTGGAAATACCCGTTCCAGAGCCTTCACAATTATCAAATGCTTCAGGCTGATCCCAATTCGCAAACGTAGTACACTCGCCAGCGTCTAAGTTAATTGTCTGGTCTGAAGGACAGATCAGCACAGGCGCTAAATTATCCTCAACCTCCAATGTAATTTCGCAAGTAGAAATATTTCCGCAGTCATCCTCCGATGTAACTGTAATAATTTGAGTTCCTATATCAGAACATGTAAGCAGTTCGGGGTCTACTGAAATGCCCACCTGACTACACTCATCAGAAGCCGTAATACCCAATGCATTAAGGTCTACAATATACTCTCCATTTTCATCAAGTTCTGCGAGAATGGACCCCGTAGGACAAGATAATGTCGGACCGGATTGGTCTGATATGGTGATGGTCTGTACACAAGCAGAAGAATTGCCTTCGGCATCCGTAACTACCCAGCTTCTCAAAATGGTCGAAGTTCCTTCACAATTCCCCGCTTGGACCTCATCCTCAAAACTCACGTCAGGGTTTGGATCGCAATTATCATCGACTTCAGGCTCACCCGTTGCTGAGGGGGTTATGTCATCGGTGCAACCCAATGTAATATCTGCTGCGCAAGCAACGAAGATAGGAGCCTCAAGGTCTTCACCTTCCTCAACACTGAATGAGGCAGAGTTGCTACATCCATTTTGGTCTGTTACTATAACATTATAACTACCTGGTTCTAGATCCATAATGTTCTGCTCCTGAGATGAAAAGTTATTAGGGCCCGTCCATTCAAAAGAAGGGGTAGTTGCCATAACATTCAACATAATAGAACCATCTCCGGCTCCGGGACAACCTTCGTTTGTAACGGTGCCATCAATAACAGGTAAATTGTTTACGGCAATTTCAACAGGGACGAAACCACTTTCGCAATCGGGCCCCGTGGTAAATGCGGAAACAAAAAGGATGGTTGAGTCTAAAGGCGTAAAGGCGTAAGTCTGTCCTTCTGCTATCGGTGCACTGGTCGTATCCTCATAAAAACGATAACCCTCAACCGTATTATTAATTCCTCCTCCTTCCGGAGTCAAAGTGATTTCCTCTCCCTCGCAAACTGCTATCGGGTTAATTGCATCGGGCTCTTCCATGTCGACACAAGGATCGCACAAAATTTCTCCTGAGACAATAACAGGGTCAACACTACAGGCATTATTATCGCTAACGAAAAACTGAAAAGATGAGGAATCAGCAATGGGGTCTGACGTAAATACACCTCCGCTAAAATCTCCAAAAGTTAGGTTGGACACGTCTTCACCATTAATTCGAATCGGGTCAATGCCCCCTGTGATTTCAAAGCTAACCGTTGCAGAATCTTGAACGCAGTCAGAAATGGCTACGTCCCCTGCCGCTAAGCTCGAAACTGGCTCTATTGTTATATTATCAAATCCCATTTCAGGGCGAGAACCACCTCCTGTAAAGTCATCTACTGTAAATCGCACAAATAAACATTGGTTTGTATCTACTGTAATATCTATTGAATCGAATAACAGTTGACTTATTTCGATAGAGGCAGGCACATCGGCGGGCTGATCAATAGTATCGGCTAATTGAGGTACAGACACATAAGCTATATTATCATTTGAAACCTCGACCTCAATTACCATAGAACGATCCTGATCGTTATACTTTAGAAAGTCATAGCCAATGGAGAACCTATTCTGAGCGGATCCCGTTTCATTACAAGCTTTCACGATAAAGCCTCCCGGAGTAAAATCACTTCCCGTAGGCTGAAAATATAAAGCTGTATCAACGCCCCCATTATAAGGCAATGCATATAAGCCGCCAGTGGTAACACCGGGTGTAGTTATCCCCCGGCTGTAATCACCGCCGGTATTTTCGCCTCCGAAATTCACATTACCACTAGATAGCCCAAAAAAGGCTAGCTGCTCAGTACAAAGCTGCCCTTGTGCCGGATCATTACTTACACCTTCACCTTCCCAACCTGAAAAGCTTTGAGATGCTCCAAAACAATTGAATTCTAATAAAGGACAGGCTAAAGGCAAGCCCCCTATGGCAAGGTTAAAGCCATTCACACGCCAGGTCGCACAACTGCCTGTAGAGTAGTCAAAGCGGAAAGCAACGTACCCAATCCCTGAAACGCTCTCTAAGTCATTAAACACTCCAAAATTAACCGCCTGATTATCGGGAATGCTGTTATTATCAAAGAAGTCATTTGTTATCGTGGTAATCGTAGTCCACGTTGCTGTATTGGGATCAGAAACACCATCGTAATCCGTTGAATAGAGCAACTCTAAATCATTATCTCCAGCGAACCCTCGAGACACATCAACATCTAACTCTTCATCCGTCTGCGCGTCAAAGTCAAAAGCAGGAGAAATAAACCAATCTTCATTTTCATTACAGCCACCCGAAAAGGCCGACATACTCACATTCTGAAAGTTTGCCCCATATTCCCATGCTTCATCTCCAGTTACACTAAAGGCAGTCCAACCATTTGTAAATGGGTCTGTATCAAAATTATCCATGTAAGGAATGGGCTCGGTGGCTACTGGAGGAGGACCACTGGCAAACTCAGCCCATGTCAAATCATCCATCGCGATGCGATCTCCATTGCCCGGGGTCTCAATGACTATCGTAAAGTCACCTGCCACATCGATATTAAATATCGTGTCCATTTCTACACTTCCTGAGTAAGCAATCGTGCCTACCAGGTTTCCATTGATCAAAACATCTAAATCACCACTACCACCACTAAACTGGCGCTCAGTTGTCAATGCTAAATAGGATATCCCGCCATTGATGGTTGGGCTTGTTAATTCTCCGTTTCGAACTGTGATCGCAGAACCATTAATGGTGCGGTCCGTTCGAGCATCTGTGGCTGTCCAGGTTCCAAAACCATTGTCGCCAGGCCAGGTCACAGTTTGATAGCTTCCATTCGGACTCAGGTTGGTAAAAGTCTCTACAAAGCCCATCGTGGGAGGCGTATATTCCTCCCATGTCAAATCATCCATCGCGATGCGGTCTCCATTGCCCGGGGTCTCAATGACTATCGTAAAGTCACCTGATACATCAATATTAAATATCGTGTCCATTTCTACACTTCCTGAGTAAGCAATCGTGCCTACCAGGTTTCCATTGATCAAAACATCTAAATCACCACTACCACCACTAAACTGGCGCTCAGTTGTCAATGCTAAATAGGATATCCCGCCATTGATGGTTGGGCTTGTTAATTCTCCGTTTCGAACTGTGATCGCAGAACCATTAATGGTGCGGTCCGTTCGAGCATCTGTGGCTGTCCAGGTTCCAAAACCATTGTCGCCAGGCCAGGTCACAGTTTGATAGCTTCCATTCGGACTCAGGTTGGTAAAAGTCTCTACAAAGCCCATCGTGGGAGGCGTATATTCCTCCCATGTCAAATCATCCATCGCGATGCGGTCTCCATTGCCCGGGGTCTCAATGACTATCGTAAAGTCACCTGATACATCAATATTAAATATCGTGTCCATTTCTACACTTCCTGAGTAAGCAATCGTGCCTACCAGGTTTCCATTGATCAAAACATCTAAATCACCGCTTCCGCCGCCAAACTGGCGTTCAGTTGTCAATGCTAAATAAGATATCCCGCCATTGATGGTTGGGCTTGTTAATTCTCCGTTTCGAACTGTGATCGCGGAACCATTAATGGTGCGGTCCGTTCGAGCATCTGTGGCTGTCCAGGTTCCAAAACCATTGTCGCCGGCCCAAGTTTCGGTTTGATAGCTTCCATTCGGCCCGGGCAGATTGCCAAAGGTCTCTACAAAAGTTTGCCCCATAGCTGGAACAGAAATAAGTAAAGCTAAAATACTGCCAAAAAGGAAAGGTAAAATACTCTTTAGTCGTAAATAATTTTTCATGAGAAATGGTTTCTGGTTTATTGGTAATACAAAAAAAAGGAAAATAACATGAAAAAAGAAGAGTTCAATGTTAATTCCAATTTAACTAATACCGTTTAGTTAGCCTCCAATTTGTTATACATTCATAATATGTCAAATATCATTCCATATATTATTGTCCATCCTTCAATGACATGCTATAATATCTACTAATCTGTCACAATATCGTAGCCTTTTCTTTTTAACTCTCGACTAGCCCTCAAGCCCTTCCAGGAAGGAGAAGCTGCTGGTCGCTGTAAATTAAACCGTATCCGAGCATCCTTTGGGGGTGGGGCAGATACTATAGTTTGCAACAAGGCATCGATGGTAGACGGCTTCAAACTATTATGGCTGGCGATAAAGTGGCCGTTTATCGAGTTAAGATTTGGTAATTCAATCCGCCTCAGCTCACTGTTAAAGGATATTTCGGTAATCCCTCCCAACTGAGTCAGAGCGGGCAACCTCAGTACATCCAAATTATCATTTGATTTTACGATCAAATCTCCGCCTACTTCATTTAGTTTTGGTGCTTCCCAAAGAATAAATGAGGTCAGGTCTGAAAGCCGTGTGGAACGCGAAATGAAAAGCAACTCCGGAAGCTTAACTTCACGTAGTTCTTGATTATGTGTCACTTCAACCTCTCCATGGATCTCCTTTAGCTTTGGTAAATGAATTTGACTTAAACTGCTATTTTGATGAATGGCTAATCCCCGGCGAATATCATCGCGGGCCTTATCGGTGAGAGCTTTCACTTCGACTAAATTGGGTATATCAACATGTGTCAGATTCACGTTGCTTCCAATCTGAATACCCCCGCACAGTCTCAACTGGGGCAGTGAAAGACTATCTGCTGCGGCTCCCTGTAATTCAAAGGCACCACCCAAAGTATGCAAGGATGGGACATAAATCTCAGACAAATAGGGATTATTATGAAATAGAATATTTCCTTTAACGTCCTCCAGATTTTCGAAATAAAGCGATTCTAAGGTGTCCTGAGAATTAATAATAATGTCACCTTCAACCGTTTTTAAAGTCGGCCAGCGGGTCTTTCGCATCTTAGGGTTAAAGGAAAGTGACAAGCTACCCTTCACCCGGTTTAATAGAGGGACATCGATCGACTTGATGGTTTGATTAGAAGTAATCAAAAAGTCTCCTCCAATCACGCCCAAATTCTGCCACTCAAAAGTTTCAAGACTATTATTATTTTGGACACTGATATTATCGGAAACTTCTGCTAAATGGGCTAATTCAAATTTCTCCAAAACGCTATTCCCTGAAACGTAAAAACTACCATCAATGCGAGTTAAGTTTTTCCACTCAATTCGCTTGAGTCTAGAATTTTGATCGACGGTAATATCCTGATGGACCACCTCGAGTTGAGGAAAAGCCAAGTCGTTTAAATTATCATTATTTGAAAAGTAAAAACTGCCATTCATTTCTTTAAGGGAGGGAAATCGAATTTCATCTAGATGATGATTTTCAGTGACATTAAACCGACCTTCAATCGATTCAACTGCGGGGAATTCGAGCTGATTCAGACTGTCATTATTTTGGAAGCGAGCATTAAACATTCTTTTAAGGCTCTGAACATTGAATTCATTTAGATTTTCATTATTGGCTACTTCGATTTCATCAATGGCCTGATTTAGGTCAGCAAAAGAGATGCGCTCAAGAGCCCTGTTGTTATTCACCTTAATGCTGAGTAATTCTTTCATTGTGGGGATTTCAACATTGGTCAGTTGGGTCGTATTAATCACCCAAACAAACTGGGTCGCCGGTCCAAGATCTTGTCGGATTCGCTCAGCCGCTTCAGCATCAGAGATATCTCCATTAAGAATCAAATAGGCCTTACCCTCATAGCCTGATCGTTGTTCTTGAGAGAAGAGGTCATCATACTCACTCATTTTAGATTGTTGCTGGTCAGTGTAGGGAAATGAATAAGCCAAATGTAGCCCTGCATACCATTCTATCCGCCCCTCAGAGAGCGTTTGATGTAGTGTTTCACCTCGATATCTAAGTTGGGTAGATTCCGTTTCAATTATTCCTCGGACCGGCTGTAAAAATGGCCCGGGGGTTTTAACTTCTCCCATGGCTGGAAAAAATTGAGCATCTAAGCCAATCTGTAAGCTTCCCCAATTAGAGGGTTTGCTCTTCCATCTTGGTCTCAATAAAAACCCGGGCTGAATTTGAAAGCTTCGATCAGAAAATGTTACTTCTTGAGCATCTTCCCCTCCAAATGTCCCTAATCCGCAGTTAATGACATCACGGATGAGCACTCTATCGTCCCATATCTCTGTATACTCGACCAAACCCTGAAAATAGCCAAAGGAAAACTGACCCAGCCGCGGTGTAAACAAAGCGGATATTCCCCAGCGACTGTCACGTGAAGACCCAAATCGCCAATCTACCCCCAAATGAAGCTCCGCACTTATGCGATTTTGAATTTCTGAGGATGGGCTTAAAAAATTAAGTTGCAAAGAATTGGGTGATCCCCGCCCCTCAAGGGTACTTCCTTCACTCAACTCCACTTGACTTGAAATATATTTAATTTGACCCCCAATCAGCAAAGACCATTGCCCCTGAGAAGATAAAGGTTGCTTCCACAAATAGCCCAAACTACTAAACCAGGAGGATGCGAAGTCCACATTCGGAGAGCTCGGTGTCGGACTATATCCATTGATTCCTGTCGACGTCCAAATAAAGTGCTCTGTATTGGAGGGCTCTTTGGCATTCCAATACCCATTTTTAATCGTTTTCCATTTAATTTCAAAGTCGTTATCATTGATCCTTTCCATTTCAATCGTTCCGTGAAAGGCTTCGACTTCTCGCCCCCCACTTGAAGGGCCTTGATTAAAGTTTACATAGGCCAGAAACTTATCATCTTTAGAGTTTTCAATGGCTGCAAGTTTCATTTTATTGACCTGATAGGACACATCTTCCTCTGTGTTATTGGATAGCAAATCAGCATAGGCGCTGGGTTTCAACTTTCCTTTTTCTTCCCCTAAGTCTCCTGAGATACTTGCTCTAGGGTGAAAGGTCTGTATGAATTCTTGTTGATTTATTCCTTTCCCCCTAACTGCATCCACATAAATGGACAACCAGGAGCGAAGGGACATAAATAAACTGTGCTCTATATCTTTTTCATCGCTACTAAACTGACTATCGTATTTTGAGGTAAAAGAAAGATAAACGGCAGCGGACTCCTGTGCCTGAACGAAGCCCAGGGAGAAGATTAAAGTGAAATATAATAAGGTAGATTTCATAGGATTAAGATTAGTGCGGCATTATAATTATGGATGTTTGCCAGTAAAATCCGTTAGGTCCACTTAAGACAAATAAAAACTTACCACTGGTAAGGGAGGGGATTTTAAAATCAATTTGCCGACTTGACCCTAACACATTGAATGTCTGTTCGTAAATACTTCGTCCATCCATAGAAAATACCTGGCCCAGATAGTGGCCTGAGGACAAGGAGGAGGATTGAATTGAAAAACGGCCTCTATTGGGGTTAGGAAATAATATTACATCATCATAGTCGTCACATGGCAAGCTCGTACTTGACCGAAGCTGTATGAGTTCGCTTTCGCAATCATCCGGTGAACAATTTAGAACGCGTTCTACGAAATAAAGCCGGGAGGAAGGTACCGAATCTGGAACCTCAATATAGGCTTCATTCCAGGGATTCCCCATATCATCTAAAATGGGGAATTCAAATGACTGAGAAAGTGTATCCACATAGCCCCATTGATATGAACAAGCCGATTCTGTAATAACATATAGCGAGCTACCCAAGCAGGATCTGCGGTATAGTGATCTGACGGACTCATCCAGATCAGTCAAAACTCCGGCTCCTCTGGAGGGGGGAATCTCAAGTTCACCTATGCCCTCACAATCTGACTCTACTTCAACTCTCAAAACCGCTGAATCCGGTCCATTAGCCTGAGCGACCACAATCGAATTTTCGTCGCTACCTATAAGCTCTCCCCCCTCAATGGACCAACTATACCCTCTTGAAACAACACTATCTTGTAAAGTAGCAGCAAAAAAATATTGCCCGCATTGATCCAAGGCTGTGATATCTATATCTACTTGCTGTCGGTCGATCCGTTTACATCTTTCAGCTACAAATTGGCAATCCCCAGTCTGAACTGAAAAGCAAACAAAGGGGTCTGAGATTGTATTATTCTCAGGGGCTAATAATCGAATGGTATCTGATGATGCATTTGTCGGCATCTGAAAAGAAAAACCCTGAGGAATCGTCCACAGTTGCGTTGCCACCCTATCAGCGGGTTCATCGTGCTGCGGGTCGAGGGGATCCGTATAAGATGCCTGAAATGAGAGGTCTACATCACCGAGACAGAATTTTTCGGGTCCTTCAATGCGATCGATTACGGGGAAATTATCTGCTAAATTAAAAGTCTCAGTGATTCGTGAGGAACAAAAAACATCTCCTTTGTAAAGTATGAAAATATCTAAAATAACATCAGTTGTTTCGCCATCCACACTTCCGCTTTCCAGTTCTGATTGCGATACCACCCATTCGATGTTCTTACCGGTCTGTCGAGCTCCATTGGGTACTTCCCATTCAGCAATCCAATCTAAATTCTCTTTCTCTTCAAAAAGTTGAAGTTGTTTGCTCCAGGCGGAGTAGCCGCTATCCCTGGGGTCCTTCCACTCGAAAATGACTGTACCATCACCCCCACATCTCGTATCCAATTCAATAGGACCACCCAACACATCAAAACGAATCGTAAAAAAGGTATCACAAGAGGATGTAGGTGATACACAGGACTGCAATGAAATCGTATCGGGTTCTTGAAGTGTGTCACAATAGAAATACAAGCCCTCTGCCTGGGCCTGCTCATAACAAATAAAGGTATCTATGACTGTGGGGTCGTCTTCATTCACCCTCTGTACCAGAAGGTCTAAATTTGCAGTAATATTGCACCCGCTATCATTGTCCAAAAACTCACTAAACCGAAATAAACCCGCTTCATTTTGAGGCGGGATTTCCCGAATCAACTCTCCCTCATCGTCTACCCAGGTATAACTAGCTCCCTGGCATATCGTATCCTCTTTCAAAAATGAGTTTGCCCCGGGCGCCACTATAAAGGTGCTGCATGCGAAAGAGGTCGTATCACAATAATTTGTGGCTCGAACACATAATTCATATTCATCGCGAATGGGAAAATCCAATTCCAGGCTGGGTTGGTCAGTAATGAAATTAGGGGTGAAACCAGGATCTTCACTTCGACGCAGCGTCCATTGGTATGCGCAACCTCCATCGATGAGATCAGTCGAGAATTCTACATTTTCAGCACCCAGGCAAACGGTATCTTCAACAAAGCCATATGCCGTGGCATCAAAATCCGGTCCGTTTATACTCGTATCGGATAAGTTTGGCAATTCATCCGAGTGATTGACCTCAAAAGAAATGGAACAGATGTCATTATCCACTCCTTCTAAGAGGAGGCCGTACAACTGGCCTCTTCGACCCTGAAAAGAAATCCTTTGCTCTCCCTGGATACTTGTATTTGCAGAGCTACAGTCTAATAAAGGGTCCCCAAGGTCAAAAACAGAAGCGGTCCCCTGTCCCAGCCCCATATTTTGCCGACATGGAATTTCAAAAATAGACCATCGTACCCCCTTACTATCAAAACAATCTTCGACGATGAGGTCGAAATCAATATCGTCTTCCTGTGCGACAAATGTAAACCAATTCGGAAAGTTCAAGCTATCTGCTGCATCGCAGCCCGGCCATTCATGACCCGGGTATTCGGGTTGACTGCCCAATTGAAATTCTAAGTTACTCCACTCTTCTATATCACAAACGGGAAAACTCTGATTGTAATATCGCAATGCATTGCCCGAAGGCACACAGCGAACTTCTGCACTCCACTGGGCGGGGGCATCAGCAGCACATTGCGTATTTTCTCCCACAAAACAGCCGACTTCCGCATCTGTAAAAGTATAAATCGATACGCTGGCATCAGTAAAGCCGGTTTGAAGACACCCTTCATCATCGTCATCGTAGGGCCGCACCTGAAGTGTAAATGTAAACGTGCCATGATTGGCATTCGTACCGCAGGCCTGAGGAATCCCCCAGGAGTCATTGGGGTCTTCTCCGGCATTTTCGCAAGGAGCTCTCGAGTCTTCAGTAGTAACAAACCAACCTGCAGGCAGCGGAGTTTGAGATGTCACCGTTGAACCATTCGCGCAGCTTTCCAAAGGCTCGTAACACAGAGATTTTCGATCCAAAATGTCATCAAAAAATACGTTCAGATCTGGATTATTAAAATTATATCGCACCGAATCCTCTAAAAACCACTGCCAGATAGATGAGGGTCTTGAGCGTGTTCGGGGTCGTCCGGAAGAAAAAAAGCTGGTTTGAGACCAGGCGTTTCCAAAAACGGGCACCACGCCCTGAAGCCATTGGCACTGATTGCCGGATTGAACGGGGTCGGTCCTGTAATTGAGTATAGTGTACGAAAAGGTAACAAACTCGCCCGGCAAATAGGGGCCCTCTAAAGGAGAACCTAAGGAGGTGGATGTCACCTCCAGCCGATCTTCGATCAAGCAGGAGTTTTGGCAATAAACAGACTCACTGAACGTAAAAAATAGACTAATTAGAAAAAAAATAAAGCGCATGTGAGCTATTGATTAAATAAACAGACAACGATTCAATGTGTAAAATGCGTTTTTTTACCCTCTGTTGAGAAAAGAAAGATACGTAACATTTAATAGTTACCCGATAATTTGACAGAGAGTTTTAGCTTTCAGCCATTTTAACCGTGCCATTGCCTCAAAATCTCATACAGACCCCGTCTTGATCTTTCTATCCAGGCCTTCTTTGCTGCTCAATAATAGAGACAAATCGCGCCTTGATCTGAGCCAAAACCTGCTGCGACCTTCCCAAGCGTGTATAACAGTATTAACACGAGTAGAATTGGCGTGATCAGGCATGAAATACACGCTGCTCGTCAACAGAAAACCGGAACTTCCCAGGTAGTCAGATCTTCATGCGATAGGGATAGCAGTGGCAGGCAGTGCCCCGGACGCCGAGGGCCATTACCCCTACATGGCTCATCCTTTTTCAAGCTCTATAATCCGCAAGCTGGGGGAGTATGGCGAGCCAGATTTGACCTCCATTCTTCTTAATCAGGGTGAAAATAGTCCAATCAAAACGAGCCTTTCTCGATGTGCAGAGGTAATGGCCCTGGCAGCCGTAAGGCGAGGAGGTCCCGAGCAGCGCCGCAGGCGATCTCGTGGACGAAGCGACCGCAAGGAAGCCCTACGCAGCCCTACGGATGCCGGCGGCCGGGGTGCTGACTACGAACGGATAGCCCGCCCCCGGCCTGATCAGGACGGGGGATCGCCCAAAAACAGAAAAGCAGGAAATGAACCCAATGGGGATTATTGAACGTTGATAGAATATGGATGGGAACATGCCAAAAATGAGAGGGGCGAAATGGGTACTCCTATGGCTTTGCGCTGTGGGATGGGCGGCCACAGCTCGGGGGCAGCTATACGATCTCATTCCGGAGGGAGAAACACTGGAATTGCCTTTTACGTATACACAGGATTTTATTTTGGTGGAGATGGAGCTGTATGGCAAGGTGCCGCTTCAATTTATTTTTGATACCGGCGCGGAGAATACGGTTATTTTCGACAAAGTTTTTCTGGACATTTTTTCCGTGGAATACGATATGACCATTCCGATTATTGGAAGTGATTTTCTGGGTGGCAATCAGGCTCAGGTGGCGCGGCGGATCCCTTTTGTGATTCATAATTCGGTTGAGGCAGAGATGGATGTACTCGTTCTGGAAGAGTACAACGGGGCGCTCAAAACATTTTTGGGGACGGAGGTGAATGGAATATTAGGCAGCTCTTTTTTTAGACACTTTTTAGTGGAAATTGACTACAAAAAGGAAAAAATTATCCTCAGTCGAGATCGAAAACGCTTTGATAAAAAGAAAAAAACGTACAAAGTTCTGCCTCTGGAAATTCATAGAAATAAGCCGTATGTTCAGGCTAGCGTGGAAGTGTCTGAATCGAGTTCGGATTCGGTTTTGTTATTGATTGATACGGGGGCGGGCATTCATTTTTTGCTTCACAGTAATACGGCTCCCGAAATACATATACCCGATACGACCCTGGTGGGCCATTTGGGTATTGGGATTGGCGGCTTGCTGACGGGGTATATTGGACGGACGAGATATTTTCAATTGGGCGATCAGCGATTTTCGGATATGCTGACTCATTTTCAGGATGTAGACTCGGCTATGGTGGCGCAGCACCGAATTGTAAGGAATGGTATTTTGGGGAATCCGTTTTTGAGCCGGTATCGGGTCATGATTGATTACACACATCAGCTTTTATATCTCAAACCTCGGAAAAAGTCTACCCGCCCGTTTCGGTTTGACCGTTCGGGCTTAACCTTAATCGCTTCCGGGCCCAATTTAAACCAATATTTTGTCCAGTCTGTGCGGCCGGGATCTCCGGCAGCCGAAGCCGGCGCCCTACCAGGAGATGAAATTCGATGGGTTCAGCGATGGCCGCGCGCCTTTTGGAATCTAGAGCGCCTTGTAAAATTGCTAAAGAAGAAAGAGGGAAAAAAGATTCGCATGACAGTAAGGCGAGACGGGGAAAAGGTGCGTTTGAAGTTTCGGTTGCGGAAGTTGATTTGATCGGAATTGGAATCCGGAATGGGTGGCATTAGCATCTTTGATCTTTTAGGTTATTTATGAACGGGCGCACCGGCGACCTCTTTCATCCATTAAACCTATTTTTATCCTGTTAACCCGCGTTCTATCGTCCCTTTTCTGCATGGAACACGGATTTTAGGGATTTCTAGGATTTGCGCAGCCTTTCTCAGGGCCCTCGCACAGGCACGCCTACATATTCCTTTTTACTTTTGGCTTAATCCAAAAGTAACAAAAGATCAAGAACCCATCAAAGGTGATTTTAGCTTCGCTAAACCGCGGTCGCTCCTACCGCTGCATGCTTTTATCGCGGGTCTGACAAATTCTACTTTTCTATTACTACTCTGCATAATTGAACTCTCCGATCATTTTATTTCATCCGCGATACCCACGATCGCAATTCCGCTCGCTGAAAGTCCTGAGCCCGCTGAAGGGTCGCGCCGCATATCACTGGTGATGGGTTCGATACCTTATCTTGAACCCTGCGTTTCTAATGAGACTAGAAGTTCACGCTTGAACCTTCGCTCGCATCGCTCGCGATTAATGCCCGAGCGCATGATGGTTACGCCATCATATGGGTTTGCAAACACACAGGCACGCCCACAATAACTCATCCATCAAATCCATTTTCACCCTCTTAACCCGCGTTCTATCGTCCCTTTTCTGCATGGAACACGGATTTTAGGGATTTCTAGGATTTACGCAGCCGTTCTCAGGGCCCTCACACAGGCGCGCCCACATATTCCTTTTTACTTTTGGCTTAATCCAAAAGTAACAAAAGATCAAGAACCCATCAAAGGTGATTTTAGCTTCGCTAAACCGCGGTCGCTCCTACCGCTGCATGCTTTTATCGCGGGTCTGACA
>Ga0209942_1001179_pt1 | contig 14622 bp, 9 predicted proteins | sample SalPonR1_A_D2_MG_FD_185695 | JGI IMG/M metagenome (GOLD analysis project Ga0209942, IMG submission 185695) | Salt pond soil microbial communities from South San Francisco under conditions of wetland restoration - Salt Pond MetaG R1_A_D2_MG... ... | reverse complement strand
TCCTTCAGCAAATTGCGTTTTCCCGGGAAAGAGAAATCCCGGATACTGGAGCGAGAAGGTGTAAATTTTTACGCGCTGATTTGTTTGCAGGTAGCTTTGTGCCAGTGCATGGTTAAAATCAGCAATACCTCCGCGTAATGGATATGCAGGGCCAATAAGTATTTTTGTCAAAACTATAAGTTTATTTTTTGCTCAATTTGGTAATTATTTCTATCCGATGAACTTCGTGATATCAATTCGCCTAAAAATCCAGCCAGGAATAGTTGTGTACCCATAATCATGGATGTAAGGGCGATATAAAAAACGGGGCTATCGGTTACTAAAGGTGCTTTTATATTATTCCATAAAAAGTAGAGTTTTTGTCCGCCAAGCCAGGCAGCAGCAAGAAATCCGGCAAAAAACATTAACGTGCCCAGGGTCCCGAAAAGATGCATGGGCCGTTGACTGAATTTTGAAATAAAGGTTATGGATAATAAATCAAGATAACCTTTGATAAAACGGTCGATTCCAAATTTAGTAACTCCGTACTTTCGGGCCTGATGTTGCACTATTTTTTCTCCGATATTAGAGAATCCTGCTTTTTTGGCAATTACAGGAATATAACGATGCATTTCGCCATAAACTTCAATATTTTTAACTACCTCGTTTTTATACGCCTTTAATCCGCAGTTAAAATCATGGAGCTTTATCCCGGTAAGTGCACGTGCTGTGCGGTTATATAATTTACTTGGTATAGTCTTGCTTATAGGGTCGTACCTTTTTTTCTTCCATCCGGAAACCAGATCATAATCTTCCTCTTTTATCATCCGAAATAAATCGGGAATTTCATCGGGGTTGTCCTGTAAATCAGCATCCATAGTTATTACCACATCACCGTTAACATCTCTAAAACCAGTATGTAAAGCTGCTGATTTACCATAATTTTTACGAAATTTTATTCCTTTTACTTCCGGATGTATTTCGCTTAGCTCCTGGATTACATGCCATGAATTATCTTTACTTCCATCATCAACCAAAATTATTTCAAAAGTAAATTGATGGGTTGTCATTACTTTTTTAATCCAATGAACCAGTTCTGGCAATGATTCTTCTTCATTTAACAAAGGTACTACTACAGAAATATCCATAATTTATTGTTATCAAATGTCATACTAAGCTCGCAGGAGTATGACAAAATTAGATGTTCAATAGTCACACTTCGACAGGCCTGACTGCCGTCAGGCAGGCTCAGTGTGACTATTATAAAATAAAATTTTTATTCTTCGTCAATGTCTTGCATTGCATTTTGATAAGGATCTCCTTCTTTTTTAAAAAAAGCCGATGTAATTAAAGCAATGATAAATCCCCAAAACATCATTCCCAAAAAGCTAAAAAGGGATATTAGCACAGGAGACATCATTTTTTTCTGCAACGAAAGTCCCATTTCTATCTGCTCATCAGGAATTCCTTGTTTTAAAAGCTGTTCCTCAGCTAATGCCAACATTTTTTCAATATAATCCGGGTCGATTATGCTAATTAGTAAATAATTGTAAATACCAAATATAAGAGAAGCAATTAATACAATGATTGTGCTAAATCCTAAAGCCTTACCATAAGAAATAACACCATTCAGGTTATTTTCCCGGTAGGATTTAACTCCCCAAATCAAGAAAGCAATGATGATTACATAATTAACATAACCTAGATATTTATTTAGATGTAAATTGAAAATGAATAGCAATACGGCAAAAATTACTAATACTAATCCCAATATTAGACCATGATTTAAAGCAGCTTTAAAGACTGAATTTGATTTTTTTTCCATAGTTTTTAGAGGTTTTGGTTTTATTGAAACAAATATATCAGTTTTTCGATAAATAATAACTCAATTATTTGAAAAGATTTATTTAATTATTAATTTTGTGGCCCTCGGGCAAGTCTTACACGACCAGCTCCTGTTGAACTCCCCCAGGTCCGGAAGGAAGCAAGGGTAGACGGTTGTAGCGGTGCGATGTAAGTAGCTTGCCCGTTTTTTTTAAAATATTATAAAAAGGATATAAAAAAATCCCGCATCATTTTTTGATACGGGATTTTTTGTTGAGTTATCTTACTATGATTTAGTTATTCTTTCCAGCCATCTTAGCATGAAAAACATCGTGGCCATGGATAAAACACAGACTACAACAAACATACTCCATGTTAACCACAGGGGTACACTTTCATAAAGTATAGCACCAATAAATAATAACTGGTTACCAACCGCGGTTGCACCTAACCAGCCACCTTGCATAATACCCTGGTATTGAGGGGGCGCTACTTTAGATACAAATGAAATTCCAAGTGGGCTAATAAATAGCTCAGCTACAGTAAGAATTAAATAGGTTCCAATTAGTAGGAATGGAGTTACTCTTAGGGATTGATCAAGGGGTGTCCCATCTCTCGCAGGGTCAATGGTTTCAGAAGCAGGTAATCCAATGGAACCTAATGTCATCACTAAATAGGCAGTTGCTGCAATTCCCATACCGATAGCAATTTTCTTGGGTGTTGACGGTTCCATACCTTTTGATCGTAACCATCCGAAAAATCCTACAATAATTGGTGTTAACAGAACAATAAATAGTGGGTTAACCGATTGGAATATTTCTGCCCCTTCAATGGTTACAAAGCCAAGATTAATAGCAATTCCGCTTAAATCAGTATAGTCACGGGCAAACATCGTAAGCGTCAGACCGTTTTGGTGGAATGAGAACCAGAAAAAGATTACAACGCCAAATACAGCAAATAGAGCATATAAACGTTGTCTGATTTCCTGAACGCTCATTTCAGGGGTAGCATCGGTTTTTGTACCGTCTTTTGCTTTTTTCTGTACGGTAGGGAATTTTTTGGAATTTGTTAAATAAATAACCAATGAAATAACCATTGCGCCAACAGCTATACCAAATGCATAATGATAACCGGTTGTGAAAATATCAAGATATTTGGTAGCAAAAGCATCCAGGCTTTGACCTGCTCCACCTACGGAAGCTTTAATCTCCTCGAAACGGGTCATTGCTTCCTGTGTTAATCCTGAGCCTAAATGTTTGTGGCATAAAGCAGGAAGGTCTGGATTATAATTAAGTCCGCTGTTGTTTAACCACCAGTTTCTGATACCAATTGCTGCGAAAGGAGCAAAAATGGCACCTACATTAATAAACATATAGAAAAGAGAGAATCCGGAGTCTCTTAATTTTCCATATTTTTCGTTGTCATACATCTGGCCAACTAAAGCCTGTAAGTTACCTTTGAATAATCCATTACCAAAAGCAATAACAAACAAACCAAAGATTGTTAAAATTAGCATGGCCATTCTGCTGCTTTCAGGTACCGGCGTTGGTGATGGTAAGGCTACAATTACATAACCTACAGCCATGATTACGATTCCGGTTAAAATGGTTCCTTTGTAATTTCTTAATCGGTCGGCAATTAATCCTCCAACAAAAGCGAGGATATAAATAGAAAAATAAAAAACCGAATAAATTAAACCGGCATCTTTACCCGATAAACCAAACTTTGCTTGTAAAAAAAGCACCAGTATAGCCATCATGGTATAGAAGCCAAACCGCTCCCCCATATTAGCCAGGGCTGCTGCAATTAATCCTTTAGGATGTCCTTTAAACATAGTGTATTCGTTTTAGTTAATATTAATTTTCAAATCATTTACAAAAGGAATGACAAATATAAAAATCTTTTTTTTGTGACCAAGGATTTATACAAAGGTTTAAGCTAAAAAATTGAATGAAAATTATTCGTTGTGATTTTGTGTTTAAGTGTTGTTTTATAATTATTTATGACGTTAGATAAAAGGGACCTTAGACAGAATGTCTTTTGTTTCTGAATAATTGATATTTTGCTATAACATATTGGATGGAGATGTTTTATCAAATGTTAAGTTTATTAAAACATTATAATCTGATACCTGGAAAATTTCTTTATATTCACATCTTGATGGAAGAAAATGATGGATATTTCAATAGAACCTTTTAAATTTGTTCGAAAAGGAATGAAGAAATGAAACGAACATGATTTTTATTAATCATAAATATCACACACAAGAATGATTAAAAAAAATCATGTGAGAGCGGAGCGGTTACATCCGTTCTCAAATTTTTAATTAATTTATTTACAAATAATTATAAAATATTAAGAACGGATGAAAATTCTTAAATCATCTCAAATAAAAGAAGTTGATGCTTATACTATAAAAAATGAACCGATAGCATCTATTGATTTAATGGAACGGGCGGCCATGACCATTACCCGGAAAGTTGCTGATTATTATGCACCCGAAACAATTGTAAAATTATTTATTGGCCCGGGAAATAATGGTGGTGATGGGTTGGCTGTTGCTCGCCAATTGGTAGAATTTGGGTTTTTACCCGAAGTTTATTTGCTTAAAATAACGGACAAGCTTTCACCCAATGCTGAAATTAATCTGGAACGATTAAAAAAAATCAATAAAGTAAAGATTTCTGAAGTAACGAATGAAAATGTTTTTCCCAAATTGCAACGTAATGATTTATTGATTGATGCTTTGTTCGGTTCAGGGTTGTCAAGAAAACTTGAAGGGTTACCTGCAGGTTTAGTAAAACATATGAATCAATCGGGTGCCGATATTGTATCTATTGATATCCCTTCCGGATTGTTTGGCGAAGATAATGGATCAAACGACAGCGATTCAATAATTAAGGCAAAATATACTTTTACTTTTCAGATGCCAAAACTGTCGTTCTTTTTTCCTGAAAATGAAAATGTTGTTGGGTATTGGGAAATAATGGACATTGGATTAATGCAGGAAGTAATAGAAACAATCGATTCCGGTTATTTTATGCTTACACAGGAAGATATTGCTTCCAAAATTATACAGCGCCAAAAATTTTCTCACAAAGGAACTTTCGGACATGCGTTGCTCGTTTCCGGAAGTTATGGAAAAGTAGGAGCCGCTGTTTTATCGGCAAAAGCTTGCTTACGAACCGGTTGTGGTTTGGTAACGGTACATGTTCCTAAAGTGGGCTATGAAATTGTACAAACAGCATTGCCCGAAGCCATGATTAGCATCGACTGGTCGGATATTATTTTTACTGATGTGCCTGAAATTGATCATTATTCATGTATAGGCATAGGCCCGGGTATCGGAACGAAGCATAATACGCAAAAAGCATTGTTTAACCTTCTCGAAAGGGTTGAAAAACCTATGGTAATGGATGCTGATGCGCTAAATATTTTAAGCCAACATAAAGATTGGATTCAAAAAATTCCGGCAAATAGTATATTAACTCCTCACCCTAAAGAATTTGAACGCCTGGTGGGAGAGACTGCTGATGATTATGCAAGAATTCAACAACAGATTAAATTTGCTGTAAAAAATAAATTAATTTTAGTTTTGAAAGGTGCGTACACTTCAATTGCAATGCCTGACGGGACCTGTTATTTTAATAGTACAGGAAATCCCGGAATGGCAACTGCCGGTAGCGGCGACGTACTAACCGGAATAATCCTTTCGTTAGTAGGGCAAGGATATGATCCTGCCCATGCAGCAAAAATTGGTGTATATTTGCATGGATTATCTGGTGATATTGCTTTTGAAAAAATGGGGCAGGAGGCATTAATTGCTTCCGATATTATTGAGAATCTTGGAAGTGCATATTTGAAATTAAAAAATTTAAAAGAATGAACCGAATATATATCTTATCAACTGTTTTTGCATTAGCATTTTTTTCCTGCAAAACAACATCAGAAACCAAAGTTTCAAAAATTGAACATTTGACAAATTACCCCGAAAATGGTATTATATACGCCCTGCCTAAAACCACCCTGCGTTTTACAGTCGAGGCTTTGCGTACCGATATAATTCCCGGACCTTATTATGAATATGCCCAAAAATATCTGGGTATGGATGATGTCCTTGAAGAGGAATATTCAGACTGGCAGATTTCAAATATTACTATTGATTCTTATAATGAAATAGATCCTGAGCAATTTTATATCATGGAACCGGAAGGTAAAATGACAGTAAATATGCAAAAGCTGATTGAAAACGGCAGTATTTTGCCTGTTAATATACGTTCTAAACAAGAATTTAGTAACGATTTTTATGGTTATAATGATCCCGGTAAAGAAGTTGTTTTTACTGATTTAAGCGTAAAAAAGTATATTGGCGAAGAAAAAGTAACCTATTATAAACGGGTGCAACGCGATTCACTTTTTGCAAAGGTACCGGTAGTAAAAACCCAGTCGGTTACCAAAACTTTTGAAGATAAAGCCGAAGAGGCTGCTAATTTTATTTTTATGATCCGCGAAAAGCGGTTTGAATTATTAACCGGAATGGCTGATTTTTATCCCGAAGGGAAATCACTTCAAGTAGCTATCAATGAATTGAATAATCTGGAGAGTGAATATTTGTCGTTGTTTATAGGGAAAAAGTTTACTAGCACATACAAGGCAACTTTTGAATATTCACCTCAGGCAGAAGATTTAAATCAGCCTCATATTTTATTTCGTTATTCGGATGAAAGAGGGGTACTTCCGCCAAATGATCTAAGAGGACGGCCTATTATTGTTGAGCTGAGAAAGTTAAACCATACCCATAATCTTGATTTTTTGTTCGCTGACCAAATTAATCGTGAGGGGACTACTTATAAAAATAAACTTTTTTACCGCATTCCCGATCAGGCATTTATTCACGTAGTAGATGGAAATCAATTGCTGGCAAAACGGAAATTAATCATTGAGCAGTTTGGGACGGTGGTTCAAATTCCATCAATGTTTTTAATGGATAATGAAAAGTTTATTGAATTTTACAGGGAGGAAAAATAAAAAAGGCCTTCAAGGTCTTTAAAATTTATTGCACTGTTTTAATTTATTTATTAATTATCCACCGTTATTTCGCTTTGGAAATTCTTTTGAAATTCTTCAAATGATTTTGACTTAAACGCATCATCGGCAAAAAATCTGAGAACAGGCTCCAGCCTTTCGGGTGTATAGTGTCCAGGAACAGCGGTAAGCCGTTGGTTGTTTTCGTCCATATATACTATACTGGGATATGACATTTTACTTTGTAACAAAGCAACTGCCAATTGATGAGGCGATCGGCTACTGTTACCATCGTTTATAAATTGTTGGCCAGCAAAAACAATGGTGTCTCTGCTTTCTGCATTAAATTTTACGGCATAATATTCCTCGTTTAAAATCTTGGTAATGGTAGGATGTGAAAAGGTATTGGCATCCATTTTTTTGCACCACCCACACCAATCAGTATATACATCAATAAATATTTTTCGTTGTTCTTTTTGGTTCAATTCAACAGCCTCTTCGAATGTATACCATTTTACTTCTTTCTTTTGGGCAAAGTTTTGACAAACTATTCCGGCAAAAATTAAAGTTAACAGTATTCGTAAAATGTTCTTTGTCATAAAAATCGTTTCTTAATTTAAATATAACATGCAATTATTTATATATTTAATTACAACGCAAATTAAAATATTTTGTTCTAAAAATACAATATCTTTTGGTTTGATAAAGATTTTTATGGCTACAAGAAAACATATAATTTTTTTAAACTAGTTGTAGAATATGTTAAGGAAAATATTTATTGATGGGTTAAATTTGAATAAGCCCGTAAATTTTTGCTAAATTTGAGCTTTATAAATAAATTTTAATTTGAGTAAACATTGCTATATTATTTATGTTTCTCAATAATAATAAGATATAAATTCTATAAAAAGGAGGAAAACTCATGAGTGATATTCGTAATTTAGAACCCAAAATAGTATGGGAGATATTTCAACAATTATGCGACATCCCGCGTCCATCAAAAAAAGAGCGTAAAGCAGTAGATTTTGCTAAAAAATTTGGTGAAGATTTAGGGTTTGAAACCATTGTTGACGAAGTAGGAAATGTGATTATTAAAAAGCCGGCAACTCCCGGGATGGAAGATCGTAAAACGGTTATCTTGCAAGGGCACCTGGATATGGTTCCACAAAAAAATAGTGATATCCAACACGATTTTGAAAAAGACCCGATTCAAGCCTATGTAGATGGTGAATGGGTTACTGCCAAAGATACTACGTTGGGTGCTGACAACGGTATTGGTGCGGCTGCTTCTTTAGCCGTATTACAATCAAAAGATATTGAACATGGCCCGGTTGAAGTATTACTTACCGTAGACGAAGAAACCGGAATGACCGGTGCAAGAGCATTAAAGCCAGGACTTTTAGAAGGTGAGATTTTAATCAATACCGACTCTGAAGATGAAGGTGAACTATATATTGGATGTGCAGGTGGTGTGGATACCAATGCAAAATTTCATTATAAAGAAGAAGCCGTACCTGCTGACACGGTTGCTTACCGAATAGATGTGAAAGGAATGAAAGGCGGACACTCTGGACTCGATATTCCCTTAGGACGAGGAAATGCTGCGAAAGTTTTAAATCGTTTCTTGTATCAGGTAAACAAAACCCTGGATATTCGTTTAGCTGACATCCAGGTGGGTAATTTACGTAATGCTATTCCTCGCGAAGGATTTTTTGTTGTTGTAGTTCCGAATGCACAGGTTGGGGAGTTCAAAAATTTTATCGATGAACTTATTCCTGTAGTTAAAGAAGAACTATCGGTTACAGAACCTGGCCTTAACGTTTCTTATAAAGAAACCGACATGCCGAATAAGGTTATAGATGAGAAAACACATAATAATTTAATTAAGGGTGTGTATGGCTGTCCAAACGGTGTGATGCGTATGAGCGATTCGATGGAAGGTTTAGTTGAAACTTCCACAAACCTGGCCGTAGTTAAAAAAGATGAAGGATTTATCCGGGCCGAATCATTACAACGAAGTTCTGTAGATACAGCAAAAGAAGATTTAGCCAATATGATTCGTTGTGTATTCGAATTAGCGGGTGCTGAGGTTAATCATGCGGGAGCATATCCTGGTTGGAAACCAAATGTTAATTCTCCAATCTTAAAGGTTATGCAGGATGTATACAATAAGAAATGGGGTAAAGTACCCGAAATTAAAGGAATACATGCTGGTTTAGAGTGCGGAATTATTATGGAAAGTTATCCCAAATTAGATACCATCTCATTTGGGCCAACCATTAAATACCCCCACTCTCCCGATGAAAAAGTGAATATTAAAACCGTTCAGAAATTTTTTGATTTCTTGATAGAAACATTAAAGAATATTCCTAAAAAATAGTCTTTTCATAATCTTTTAATTTTAAGATTAATAAATAATGTGTGAGGGTGCTGCTTTTGTGGCACCCTTTTTTTATAAAATTTACTTTTCTTATTTTTATTTGTAATTTGCAACAGATAAGTAAATCATTTGTAATGAAAAAAAATATATTAATCTTACTGTTTATTTTATTTTTGGTAGGCTGTGGCCCTTATATCTGGTTCAAAACACCACAACCCAAAGGAAGAAAAAATTTGGATACTTTCCCCAATGAACTGATTGGTAAGTATATTTCAATCGAAGATAGTTCGGTAATTATCATCAATAAAAACAAGGTTATTAAACAGTTTCATGAAAAATTATTGATGTCAAAAGTTGAATTTCAAGATGAAACAGGAGACTCGTTAGCCCAGGATACTAGTTTTCTTTTTACCGATAACTGGCATATTAAAGTGAAATCGTTTGGTGATTCGGTTAACGTATTTTCATGGAAAGATGAGGTGCAGTTTGAAATATCGGATGATCAACTTTTACGTGAATATAGAAACGTCTATTTTTTAAATTTCAGAGATACAGGCGATTACTGGAAAGTTAAAATTTTGTATCTATATGGCGATACCCTGGAATATGATGATATTTTAACGAAAGAAGATATCAATAAAGTAAAATCTATTACCACAGTTAAAGAATATAGCGATACCTCCAAAGAACATGACACCCGGTATTTTTTAAATCCTACCCGAAGGGAGCTGCGAAAAATTTTAAAAACCCGGGCAAGTGGGAATAAATATTATAAACAACATGAATTTTAAGCGGCGTTGTTTTAGAATTTAATCCCGATTACTATAATGTCATCCACCTGATCTAAATCCCCTTTCCATTGATTAAATTTATCTTCCAGCATCTCTTTTTGTTTATCCATGGGTTGATCTACAATCTCTGATAAGAGATTTTTTAAGTTGGTAGATTTAAATTTTGTTTGTGCTGGCCCTCCAAATTGATCTGCATATCCATCCGAAAAAAGATAAATCGTATCCCCGGGCATGATGGTAATTTCGTGATTGGTAAAGGTTTCTTTTTCCACATGATAAATGCCGATAGGCATACGGTCGGCTTTATATTCATTAAGCTTCCCGTTTCTAAAATGATACAAAGGGTTATAAGCTCCTGCATATTCAAGGGTCATTGTTTTTTTGTCTAAAATACACAGGGCGATATCCATTCCGTCTTTTGTTTCTCCGGTTTTTCCGGTTTGATGTAACGAAAATTTAACTTTTTCGCGTAGCAGATTTAAAATTTTGGCAGCATTTAGTTTTTGTTTATCTCCACTAACTATTTCATTTAATGAGGAAATACCAAGCATACTCATAAAAGCTCCGGGAACACCATGTCCTGTACAATCGGCAGCTGCAAAATAAATTTTTTCCGGATCTTCAGCGATCCAGTAAAAGTCACCACTCACAATATCGCGTGGCTTGTAAAGAATAAAATAATCATTAAATGATTTATCGAAATGCTCATTCATCGGAAGCATAGCTTTCTGAATCCTGCTTGCGTAGGTTATACTATCTGTGATATCATCTTTCTGACTTAAAATTTCGTCGCGTTGAGCTTCCAGCTCATCAAGCTGCGCTTCAATTTCTTCTTTCTGTTCCTGAATTTCAAGAGTTCGTTCTTTTACCTTTTGCTCTAAAACCTTTTTATCGTGGATTAATTTTTTCTCTCTTAGCTTATGAATAAAATAAAAACCAATAAGGATTACTATTCCAACTAAAATATAAAACCCGATCGTTTCGGTAAACGGTGGTTTTATCGTAAACTGAATGGATTTGATCTGACTTTTATTTCCTAAAATATCTTTTGCTCTAACGTGTAAAGTATAACGTCCGGGCTTAACAATTAGGTTTATGGTTTGGTTGGTACTCCATTTCGACCAGCTATTCATCAACCCCTCAATAAAATACTGATATTGCGTAGTTTGTTTCTTTAAATAGCTGGGTGCTGTGATATCTACATAGATCGCATTATTGTCTGGCTCAAACTCTAAATCCGAAAATGCAAAATGTAATCCTTTGTCATTGGTTATACTTTTTAGATAAACATTGAAAGAAGATTTCGAATAATAGCCTGCATTATGCGTTATTTTATAGATTTCTGAATTATTGTTAATGACCCACAGGTTATTTTGAGGATCCGTATTAATTGCATTGATGTCCTCAAACAATTTAAGTAATGATTGTTCAAAAACCGGCCAGGGTTTATTCCTGTTTAAACATTGCCACTGGTGCTGATAGTAAATCCATGGATTACCTTGCTCCAGAAGGATAAATTTAAGGTTCGATGAGTTTGTATATTTTTGTTGGTAAATGTTAAATGAATCTAATTTGTGGTTATAAAAAAATATCCCTGATTCAAGAAAAAGAAAAACAGTGTCGTTGGTGCGATCCAAATAATAAGCCTCAGGAAAATCCGTTTGGGCTTTGTAACTCTTGAAAGAAACCGGTTGCTCCAGGCTATCCGTTTTTATCTGGAAAGCTTTATTGATCCCACCACACCAAACTGTATTTCCTGTTTTATGGATAGTATATACAGGTTCTTGAAAATCAACGATAAAATTTGAAGCAGCCCACTCTTTATCCTTAAAATCAACCTGTAAAATACCCGTGTTAGTCGCTAAGAAATGTTTTTTCCCGGCTGTGGCATGGCTGATATAATGTATATTCCTGTTATGAATTATTTTTTGGGCTTGTTGATCTTTAATATTATACAATCCGGTATTAGCTGCCGCTAAAATTCCATGTTCGGTGGATACCAGTTGTTTACATTTTTCTTCAATTCCTGATATTTTCTTAAAAATGTGATGTGTTGATTTTAGTTCGCTAACCGTTTTTTTTACATACCGTGGTTTTGCAGAAGCCTCATTATTTTTTTCAATAGGAGTATCCGGTTCTTGTTGGCTGCTATCTTCTTGCTCATTAGAGCCAAAAAGTTTGGAAAATAATTTGCGAATAGGTTTTTTATTTTCTTTTTGTTCTGGGTCAGTTTCCGGTTTTGTTTGTGAGGGGGTACTTTTTTTTATCGGTTTGGGTTTTATTTTTACCAAGACTTCTACTTCGGTGTAATTTTTTACTTCGTCTATGAAATACACACCCTCGTTGGTAGCCACATACAGTTGGTTATTATGCCAAAGAGAGGCAATTAGGTTTCCTTCCAACCCGGGATAATGGCTATATTCCCGTATGGGCAGGTTAAAATCCATCCGGCTTATTCCAAATTCGTGGGTGAACCAAAGGCCGTTATTATTATCCAGTCCCAGCGAATAAATTTCATCATCGGGTAACCCATTTTGATAATTAATAGTAAAAACTATTTTTCCTGTTTTTTTGTTGACAATTTCTACTCCACCATATAAGGTAGCAAAAGCAATTAATGTATCTGAAATATTTACACCATCGGCCAGGATACTTTCCTTTAAATATCCATCATCATTAATGTTATAATTATAATATTTTATCCCGTCAAAAGTATACAACTTGCTGTCGTCGGTACCTACAATAACTCGTTGCTCATTGTATGGGAGACTGAAAAGGATTTCGCTATTTTCTGTATAAAATCCTGTAACAATAGGGAAGAGCGTATCACATTCGAGCCGGTAGAGCCCTTGGCCTGAAACATTAAAAAAAGTATTTTTTGAAGTGATTATCATCCCGGTAAAGGCATTATTACCTGCATCCCATCTTTTAAAATCACTCCAATGGTTTATACTGTGACGCGTGATGGTTTGTTCGCCATAAAAGAAAATGGTAGAGTCGGTAAACTCTATTTTGGTGATTAAACCAATATTTGCGGTATCTGAAACTAACGATTGATATTCATACAATCCTTTGCTATTTTTTGTTAATATCCCGTAATTGTTGTTGGCACCGATATATATTTTTTGGTTGTAAGGATTTTTTCTGATGACAAAAGGTATGTAAGGCAGGTTTAGCTGATTCCATGATTGTCCGTCGAAAGTTAATATTCCGCGGCGGTTGGCAAAAAGCATAATATCTTCGTTGGTTTGACTAATACTCCAGTTCTGCGTTTCCAACTCTTGTACTTCCTTAAAATGGGTGATATACGGAGTTCCTTCCTGTGCTAATGCCCGGGTAGCAACCATGATAATTAAAATAATATAGATTCTGCGAAGGTTTTGCATTACTCAAACATTGTTGGAAACAAGCTGAAAAGTTACAAAAAAATAAAGAAAAAAGCTTGAGAAAACACAAGCCGTTGCAATTACTTGAAATTTTATCCCGTCTGCTTTAGTTTACGGCTTTTGAAAAAATTCATTGGGTTAGCAGATACATGGGGGTAAAAACGAAGTAAAAAATAAAAAGCTTACTGTATTTATTTACATACATAATTTTAAAAAATACTGTAGTTGATAAATATGATATCCGTCCAGCCGTTTCAATCGGTCAGACGTATTGTTAACAGTACAGCAGACAAGAATGTCTGCTGTACATCAGTATGGATCACCGGCTTCCAGCCGGTAAATACAAACAGCGCACAAGAATGTGCGCTGTACTTTACAGTAGCCATTTTTTTACCGTCTGCTTTAGCTGACGATATTTAAAATTCCAGTATTAAACGGCTTTAGCCGGTTTTAATAAACTAATGCTTCGCACTAACTAATAAAATTCTATAAATCAAATATTTATCAATCAAACAAAACTATCAAATAATTAATTATCAGATACTTGTATATTCCATTTTATATTTAAAACTTAGTGAAACTTTGTGCCTACTTTGTGTTCTTCGTGGTTTTATTTAATGATTTATATTTTTACCACAAAGGCCTCAAAGGGGGTCACAAAGATTATATGTATTTGTAAATTAATATTTTACTCCATAAAAATTAAGTGCGAAACATGAGTAATAATAATTAAAATTTGTAAACCGAAGGGTTAACCCCTCGGTTATAAACAATACCCCATAGAAAAAAAATGCCCTTGTTGAAAAGTTTTCATTGCGTATATACTCAATCGGTAAAAGATTTTAATTTTTTATTCCTGTTGTTTATCAATACTTTTACTGCATTTATCAAAAAAGAAAACCCTTTTTATTTACGTACGTTAAATAAGTTTAGGTAAAAGAGTTAAGCATAATCGTAAAAAACAAACGGAAAAGATTAAATTTAACCAATAGTTTTGGATTACTGACAGTTGTGATTTGTAAAAACTTTAGTATTTTTGAAATTTTATATCCATTGAAGGAAAATTTTATAAAATATAAATAACTAATAATTAACCTCTTAATGTATTGTGTTTTACAATAAATATTTTGCTCAAACCAACATTATTTTTGAGTGGATAACATAAGAATGATAAATCATATAGCCATGAAGATATTATATACCCCAAAAAAAATAGTATTTTTTATTTTATTTGTAA